>Ga0209512_1000107_pt1 | contig 189782 bp, 161 predicted proteins | sample frozenSSSSmetaG_FD_184142 | JGI IMG/M metagenome (GOLD analysis project Ga0209512, IMG submission 184142) | Glacier valley bacterial and archeal communities from Borup Fiord, Nunavut, Canada, to study Microbial Dark Matter (Phase II) -... | ecosystem: Environmental > Aquatic > Freshwater > Ice... | reverse complement strand
ACGCTGCAGCAGGCCAGCGCTGAAACCTGGGTGTATCCGCCGCTGTTCCGCTGATGAAGAAACTGCGCCAGTCATCCCGAGCGAAAGCATTCACCCTGCTGGAGGTGATCATCGTGCTGGCGATCACCGCGCTGGTGCTGGGAGCGGTGTATTCGCTGGCACAGAGCACGCTGCTGCTGGCGGATGATGTGCGCCGTGCGGAACGCCGTGACGCACGGATGCAGGCCTTTACATCGTTTTGCGAGCATCTGCTGGCTGAGGTGCCCGCCACGGCGCTGTTGAAACTCAGCGCCACGCAGAAAGGCGGGCAGTACCTGACCCGGCTGGAGCTGGAGCATGTGCGATCCCCCTTTGATGAAACGCCGGACTGCAATGTAGCTTTGTTTACTCAAGGGCAGCCCGGTGGAGGGTTGCGGCTGATGCTGACGTGTCATTCTGAAGCAAACGAGAGCAGCGTGGTGCTGATTGAAGACCTATCGCAGTGCGAATGGAACGTGTTTCATCCGACAACGCGGCAGTGGGCCTCTTTTTGGTCCGAAGACAACCCCGGCGGAGTTTCGACGGCGCATAAGCATCCGCCGCTAATGAAATTCGTGATGTCGCAGGCGGGTGGTGAAATCCACGAGCAGATTTTCTGGATCACTCCCAGTGAACCCAACCTGCTGACCGCCGCTCCAATCCCCGCCCCCCTTCCCCCAAAGTCTCCCCAGTAAAATACCAAGGGCTAGCCCCGCAACCGCTTGCAAACTGCGCTGACTTCGATCGCTAACAAGGCTTCACCAAATATCGCTCCTCAAAGGTGCACCGGGAAAGATTCAAGAGAGGAGCCCTGGCAGCATGGGTGAACTGGGAGCATCTGGGGGATGCAACGGGTGCGATAAAGCACGGATGTCCTCTGACCTCCAGCGCCAGCAGAGCGAGAGGTTTCCAGCGGTGGGTGGAGGTCATTCCAAATGGTTAGCAGCCACGCGTTGAAAGAGAAGCGCGCTTTGTTTTCAAATCAGACAACGTTGGCTGAGGCGAGGGGATCACCGGCGGGGAGGTCGATCCAGAATTCGGCGCCGGATTCATCCTGGTTGCGGCAGCCGGTGCTGCCGTTGTGGGCGTGGGCGAGGGCCTGCACGAGGCTGAGGCCGAGGCCCATGCCGGGGGTGTTGGCGCTGGCGGCGGAGCCGCGCATGTAGCGCTGCCAGATTTTGGTCTGATCGGCGGCGGTGAGACCGGGCCCGGTATCGCGCACGGAGATGCGTGCCTGTTCGCCATGGATGCTGAGCGCGAGGGTGATGATGCCGCCGCGCGGGGTGTAGGCGAAGGCGTTGTCGAGGAGGTTGGCGACGGCCTGGTTGATGCGCTGGCGGTCGAGCAGCACCCAGCGGGTGTCGGGGGCTTCGAAGGTGAAGTTGAGGCCGCGTTCATCGGCGGCGGCTTTGTAGAGTTCGAACAGATCGGCGAGCAACTGACGGAGGTCGATGATTTCGAGGTGGAGCTTCAGGGCTTTGTGCTCGGCTGCGCGGGTGGTGAGAATGGTCTGCACGAGCTCGGTGGCGCGGTCGAGCTCTTCGAGGCCGCGAGCGGCGGCGTCGCGGGCGGTGGGGTTGTCGATGTGATCGTGGAAGGTTTCGAGATTGCCGCGGATGCGCGCGAGCGGGGTGCGCAGCTCGTGGGCGAGATTGTCATTGGCGCTTTGGAGCTCTGCGGTGAGGGCATCGATGCGGTCGAGGCCGGTGTTGAAGGCGGTGGCGAAGGCCTGGAGTTCGGGGACGGCACCGGGTGCCTGAAGCCGGGCCTCGGTGCTGCCCTGGGCAAGCTTGCGGGTGCTGAGCATCATCTCCTGCACGGGGCGCAGCACGTGACGTACGAACCACCAGAGGGGCAGGAGCATGAGGACGGTGGAGGCGAGTCCGGCGAACCAGAGATGACGGCGGATGTGCTCGACGTAGGCGAGGTCTTCGGCGTCGGTGCGGCCGAACCAGAGGGCATTTTTATCGTCGAGAATCTGACAGCCGACGAGCAGCTGCTGCTGGCGTTCGGTGTGTGGGATGGTCATGAGCCAGGTCTCGGATGGCTTCAATTTTTTGGGCGGGCGTTTGGGCCAGTTGTAGCCTGCGACGGCGTCCGGGGTCTGCTCGAAAATGGTCTCGCCCGCAGGATTGGTGATGCGGACGGCCTGGCTTTCCTCGTGTTTGCCGGCGGCAAAAACTTCGGTGAGTTCTTTGAGGCCATTGCGGTTATAGAGCACGGCGTATTCACCCAGGTCATCGAGCACGACGGCACGGGCGATGCTGCTGAGGTTTTGCCGCATGGCCAAACCGGCCACGGTGATGCAGAGGGCGGTACTGATGGCCATGAGCACTGCCAGCAGCAGACCCAGCCGCCAGGTGGACGGCATGCGCTCAGGGAACAGCTTTGATAACATAGCCTTTGCCTCGGACGGTTTGCAGGTGGGACGGCTGGCCGGGAGGGTCGATCTTCCGGCGCAGGCGACAGATCATCGCATCCACTACATTGGTGCCGGGGTCAAACTGGATGTCCCAGACTTTTTCGAGCAGGAATTTTTTGGTGAGGGTGCGGCCTTCATTGGCGAGCAGCACCTGCAGGAGCGTCCATTCGCGGGGCTGGAGCTCGATTTTTTCGTCGGCATGGAGCAGGCGGCGCTTGATGGGATCGAGCGTCCATTTGCCAATGTGGCGTGTGGCAGGAGCGGCGGCACTGCCTGCGGCGCGACGCTGGAGCGCCTCCAGCCGTGCGAGCAATTCCTCCATGGCGAAGGGTTTGGTCACGTAATCATCTCCGCCGGCTTTGAGGCCGCGCACGCGATCGGTGACGTTGTCACGGGCGGTGAGAAAGAGTACTGGGAGGCCGAACCCGCGTGCGCGCATTTGTTCGACGACAGCGAAGCCATCCATGTCGGGGAGGCCGACATCGAGGATCACCGCGTCAAAGGACTCCGTGCCCAGCGCGATGAGCGCTGCACCGCCTTTTTCCCGCCAGGTGCATGAATGCCCTGCCTCGCTCAGCCATAGGCTGGTCTGGCGGGCGAGTTCGGTGTCATCTTCGACGAGGAGCAGGTGCATGTGGGCGGTGGTGACGAGTTTGCACAGGAGTTGCGGCCGCAACACTCGATTCCATCACCATTACCAAATGATAACGTGATCCTGGGCAGGGAGTGTGGCGAAATCCGGCTTGTAAAGCGCCACAACAAATGTGGCGACTGATCCTCAGATCCTACGTCCCACAGACTCAGCCATGATCACCATGAAATCGCGTCATTCAATCAGCACCACGCTGCGTCCGACACTCGCTGTTGGCGCGGCATTCGCAGCCACCGGCCTCATGGCGGCACCACCACCCGGACAACTGCTCTCCTCCATGTGCTCCCAGTGTCACGGCACCAACGGGCTGGCCGTGTCTGGCTTTGAATCCATCAGCGGCAAGAGCGCCGCCGAGATGTACAAGACGCTGCTCGAAATGAGCCAGCGCCGCCCTGAAAACATCATGGATCTCCAGGCGCGGGCCTTCACGCCGGAGCAACTCCGCCTCATCGCGAACTATCTCGCCACGCTGCCCCCGGCAGGCTCCGAGACGCTCAACAAGTGAGTCCTATAACACCCTCACCCATCTCATTTCCATGAACGCAAATCGCAGAGACTTTATCAAATTGGCCGGGCTCGCCTCGGCATCCTGGGCGCTGCCCAAGGCCGTCAGCGCGGCCACGACCGCCCCGCATGTGCTCGTCATCGGCGGCGGCTTTGGTGGCGCCACCGTGGCGAAGTATCTCAAGCTCTGGGGCGGCAACATTGACGTTACCTTGATTGATCGAGATGCCAGCCATTACGCCTGCATCCTCTCGAACCTGGTCGTCACCGGCGCGCTGCCGATGAGCCGCATCCAGCTCGGTTACACGAATCTGCAAACAAAACGCGGTGTGAACTTCGCCCAGGGTGAGGCCCTCTCGGTCGATCCCGTGGCGAAAGAGGTCACGGTCAAGATTGGCAATGACTACTTTGCCTACTCGTATGACAAGCTGGTGCTTGCTCCGGGCATCGAGTTCATCAATCCGGCGGGCAACTACAACGCCAGCCTCACGCCGCATGCATGGAAGGCCGGACCACAAACGCTGCTGCTAAAAAACCAGCTTTCCGCGATGACGAAGGGCCAGACTTTTGTGATGACCATTCCGAAGTCGCCCTATCGCTGCCCGCCTGGACCGTATGAGCGCGCCTGCTCGGTGGCCGACTATCTGAAACGCAAAAAAAGCGGTGCTAAGATCATCGTACTCGATGCGAATGCATCCATCCAGGCTGAGCCAGTGAACTTTGGCAACGCCTTCAGCAGGACCTACAAAGGCGTCCTCACCTATATCCCGAACGCCGCTGTCGTGAGCGTCGATTCTTCGGCGAAATCCATTGTGACCTCGCAGGGCACGTTCAAGAGCGCGGTTCTCAATGTCATCCCGAATCAACGTGCGGGCCAGATCGTGACGAACGCCGGCCTCGTCAATGATCCCACCGGTAAATGGGCGCTGGTCAATCCGCTCAGCTACGCCTCCACCATCTATCCGGACATTCATATTCTCGGGGACTCACAGGGCACCGGCCAGCCCAAATCCGGGCACATGGCCAACTCGCAGGCCAAAGTTTGCGCTAACGCGATCATCCGCGCCTTCAACGGCGAGGCCCCCGATCCGAGCCCGGTCACCAGTTCCGCCTGCTTCAGCCCCATCACCTCTACCACCGCAGCCTGGCTTACAGCCTCGTTCCAATACGACCCGGCCACCAAGGCGATGAAACGTGTCGAGGCATCCTTCGCCGAGGCTGCGCAGCCGACTTCCGACGGCATGCAGCAGATGTTCCATTGGGCGGACAATATCTTTGCTGACTCGTTCGGCTGATCTCCAGATCCTGATTTGGCGGGGCCGGCGGATGATTCGCCGGCCCCGCTTTTAGCAGCTAAGCTCAGCGGCTTATTACCAAATGATAACGTTCCAGGCACCCGCAGCCGTGGCGGAATGAGGGGTGAATAACGCATCCTGAAATCATGGCGGCTTGATCCCCTGGCACCCAGTGATTTTGGAGCTCCGCACGGGCATATACCTCCGCACTCACCAGCCTTTCGGTGGGACGCGTCGTTCGGGTAACACCCCATGGTCAAGCGCGTGGGAAATGGCTACGCAAAAAAATGGCCTGTATCAGATGCGGCATGCTGCCGACGCTGATGCTCGGGCCACCAACCCAAAAATCCAACTGCTATGAACAAAATCCTCGTCTGGGACATCCCTGCCCGCCTCTTTCACTGGGCCTTTGCTGGCTCACTCACCGCTGCGATTGGCATCGGCTTTCTCGTTGATGATGATGCGCCGCTGTTTCAACTGCACATGCTGTTCGGCATCGTCGCGTTGTTCCTGCTCGCCGTGCGTGTGGTGATGGGAATCGTCGGCTCACGCTATTCGCGGTTTTCGAGTTACCCGGTGCATCCGCGCGAAGTCGCCAGCTACATGATCAGCGCCGCTGTTTCGAAGACGAAACTTTACGCGGGAAACAATCCGGGATCGGCGACGGCAGCCGTGCTGATGTTCCTGCTCGTTCCAGCCTTGTTCATCTCGGGCATCGGCTACGGCGGTGAGGCGATCGAAGAACTGCACGAAGCCTTTGCGTGGGCCTTGCTGGTGGTCATTGTCATGCATCTGGCTGGGCTGGCGTGGCATACGATTCGGCATCGGGAGAACATCTCGCTCGCCATGGTCACGGGCAAGAAGTCGGGCAAGGCGGAGGATGCCATTTCATCCAGTCATGCGGCCTGGGGCGTGGTGATTGCCATTGTGGCCGGGGTGTGGATCGCGGCGCTGTTTGCCGCGCACAATGCCAGCACGGCCACGGTCAAACTGCCGGGCCTCGGAGTGACTTTGCAGCTCGGTGAAAACGAGGGCGGCAAAGGCAGGCAAGGTCGCGAGCGCGACGACGACTGAAATTATGAAACACTTCCTCACATTCTTGCTGTTCCTGACATCGCTCGTCGCGCAGGCGGGCGTGGTGTTTGAGCAGCCGCATGATGGCAGCGGGTCGCTGCTGACATCATCGCGCTATCAGCCGAATGGAACGGACTACGATCAGTTTGTGTGGGACTCGTTCAGCGTGCCGACGGCGCAGGCGGTGACGGAGATTCGCTGGCGCGGCGGCTACGATCCGCAGATGGCTTATTGGGGAGGAAAAATCGTGAACTTCCGCGTGTCGATCTATGAATCCACGCCGGGATTGTCGCAGCCGCATCTAGGTCCGGGTTATCCAGGCACGCCTGCGACGCTGGTGGCCTATGACACGGGAAACAAGGCGGGTGAGACGAGCGCGGGCGTGTTTGGCGGGGTGGAGATGTTCGATTACCACTTCGTCCTGCCCACGGTGTTTCAGGCGCAGGCAGGCAAGGAATACTGGGTGCAGATCGAGGCGGAGTTCACGGGCGGGCTGCCGTATTGGGGCTTCGCGGCGGGCACGGGCAATGGCTATTACGTCCGCCGGATCGCGGGTCAGGCGGACTTCTATTTTCAGAAGCCGCCGGGCGATGCGGCGTTCAGCATCGTCACCACCGATGGCCCCAGCTATACCGTCGCGGCCAGTGCTTCGCCCGCGGGCAGCGGCACGATCACGAATGCTGGCCTCTATCCGAACAACTCGGCGGCCCCGCTCATCGCCACGCCGAATGCGGGCTACGCCTTTGTGAACTGGACGGACAACGGCACGGTCGTGAGCACCGCGCCTAACTACACCTTCACCGTCACCGGCAACCGCACGCTGTTCGCGAACTTCACCTCGGGTTCCTCGATAACCACGACGGCTGCACCACTCACCGGCGGCACGACGAATGGCGACGGCAGTTTTGTCAACGGCAGCACGCGCACCGTCGAAGCCGTGACATCGCCGAACTACACGTTCGTCAATTGGACCGAGAACGGCGTGCCGGTGAGTGTGAGCGCGTTCTACACTTTCACCGTCGCGGCGAATCGCAATCTGGTGGCCAACTTCACGCCCACGGCGACGAATCTCGGCATCGTTTTCTCGCTGCCGCCGACCACGTCCGGCACGATCCTGCCGTCCGCCTTCCTCTTCCCCGATGGCATCGACGGCGAGTGTTACGCCTTTGAGAAATTCTCCGTGACGGCCACGCAGGACATCACCGATGTTCGGTGGCGCGGCGGTTTCGATCCCTCGTTTTATGTGGCTGCCAATCCGATCGTGGAGTTTGTCATCAAATTCTACGCCTCCACGTCCGGCGGGGCGTATGTGGATCTAGCCTCGCCTGTCCTGATGAAGGTCACCCTCTCTGGCAATGCGAGCCAGACTCCGGCGGGTGTGGCCGGGGGCGTGCAGATGTATGATTACCACGCCACGCTGCCGAGTTCCTTCCACGCGGTCGCAGGCACCACCTATTGGATTCAAATCGAGGCCTCGCAGGCGATCTATCCGCTGAACTGGGGCTTCGCCTCGGGTGCAGGCGGCGACGGCAGCCATTTTAGGAAGACCACGGGCGCGCCTTACACCAATCGCACTAGCGACCTAGCCATCACCCTCAGCGCGGCGACGCCGACGAATTACGCCATCGCCGCCACGTCCTCATCGGTCGCTGGCGGCAGCGTCGCGGGCTCGGGCACTTATGCGCTCAACGAAACGGCGACGCTCTCCGCGACCGCGAAGCCGGGCTATGCCTTCGTGAATTGGACCGACGGCGGCGTGGCTGTGAGTGCATCCGCGCTCTATCAATTCCCCGCCACCGCGAACCGCACCCTCATCGCGAACTTCCAGCCCACCTATCAGCTCACGCTGACGAGTTCATCGCTGACGATGGGCACCGTCGCGGGCGCGGGCACCTACGGCATCGGGACGAACGTCACTGCGACTGCCGCGGCCAAGCCGGGTTACGTGTTTGTGCTCTGGACGGATGGCGGCACGCCCGTGAGCAAGTCGCCGAGCTACACCTTCACCCTGCTCGCGTCCCGCAATCTGCTGGCGAACTTCGCGGTCGGATTCACCGTCGCGGCGAGTTCGTCGTTCGCCCCCGGCGGCACGGTGAGTGGCGCGGGTGGTTACGCCACGGGCGGCACTGCCACACTTTTCGCTACTCCCGCTGTCGGCTATCAATTCACGAGTTGGACCGAGGGCGGCACCGTCGTCAGCAACAGCTCAAATTACTCCTTCCCCGCTGCGGCGAACCACACACTCATCGCAAATTACCTGCCCATCGTGGACATCGGCACCGCAGCACCCGCCACGCTGTTCATCGCGTGGCCTTCCTCCGCGACAGGCTGGGCCCTGCAAGAGAGCCCCGACCTGAGTCCCGCGAGTTGGGTGAACTCGGCGCTGCCCGTCACCAGCAGCGGCGGTCAAAGCAGCGTTTCCGTTTCCAATCCCACTGGCAGCCGATTCTTCCGCCTGAGCCACCCGTGAACTGAGGGCGACTGGTTCATTACCAAACGATAACGTGCTGAGCAGCAGGGTCTGTGGTGACAATGGGATTATACCCACCACACCATGAAAGACACGGTCACAAATGCAGTGAGCGATGAATGCAGCCACTTGTTTGCGCGAGCTCTGCGCGGAGAAGCCGATGCCGCGACGCAGCTTTATGCGAGGTGTGTGTCCCCCCTGGCCGGATGGCTGGCACAGCGCATCTCCGGTCATGCTGTTCAGGATATGGCGCATGAAGCGATGGCGGAGGCGTTTCGCAAGGGTGACCTCTTCAAGCCGGGTCATTCCTTTCAAGTTTGGCTCAGGACGCTGGCCTGGCACCGTGCGCTGAACATCCTGCGAAATGAGTCGCGGCGCAAGGCACGGGAACAGGCCTATCTACAACAGGAGCAAGCGTGTGCGTCTGAGGATCACAAGCCGTCGCCGTATCTTGAGAGGCTGGCTTCCACTCTCGCGGCGCTGCCGGATTCCCAGCGGGAACTGCTGGAACTTCATTACCTCAAAGGCAAAACCAGCCGGGCGATTGCGGAGATGCATGGCCGTTCGCGGAGCGCTGTGGCGGTCCATTTGCACCGTCTCTGCCGGAAGCTGCGCACGGACATCGAGTCTTCACGGAGGCAGGGACGTGTCTGCCATGAGTCTGCAAAGATGGCGGCCTGATTTTGTGACGATCCAACCCTTTATGAAACATCCTACCACTCACCATCAGCCAACCCGCAGGAAGGTGTCGCAGGGACATCTTGTTACCTGCTTGATCGCGGTCATCACGCTGATCTTTGGCTCAGATGCGGCACAGGCCAGCATCGCCTACGGGAGCATCAACAACTTCGACACCGTCAATGACACCGGGAGCGTCTGCCACGGTTTCGAGATCGAGATCGAGGACTGCCACAGCACCGACATCAGCTACACATACAATTACAACCACTACGGCGTGCCGCGCATCGAGCAGGATGACAGCATCGCGGGCCATCCGAAGTGCCGCATCCGCTGGGAAAGCAAAAAAAACGCCGACGGTTCCTGGGCGGCCTACACGGCAATCCCGAGCGGCCCGATCAATCCGACCAACGGTCACCAGTTCACGAATCCAAGTGTAAACTTCGGTGGCGAGCATTTTGGCGTGGGCTATCGCGTGCCGGCGTCGGTGGTGAAGTACAACTGGCTCATCGACAACGGCGCTGGCGTTTTGGTGCATGGCGGGGCGGTGCAGGTTTCCACGCCAGTGTTCACGTATTACCCGCCTGTCGTTGGCAATCCGGCTCCTGCGCGGGTGCAGGCCGTCATCGCCCCGCCGCCGCCGCCCGTGCCTCCGGTGAAGCAATTCGGCAAAGCAGTCTGGGTGAAGGAGATCAAGACCACCACGCACAACAACAAGGAGATCAAGCTGCGGGAGCTGGTCTCTGACGACCCCGTTGACCCCAACGATAAAAACTGGGCCAATGGCGAGCCGGATGAGGTCGAGGTGGAGTGGCGCATCTTGCAGAAGCGCAACATTCCTGGCGGTGGTGTGAACGATGAACTAGCCGCCGCGCCCGAAGATCTGCCGAATGGCGATGAGGTGGTGACCCGCCGCTACGAGTTCTACAAATACACCGGCCCGCTGGATGAGGAGAGCGGTGAGGCGATGGCGGATGTGGTCGATCCAGACGGCGTGCATGGCGAAGGCATGAGGACCTACAATCACCATATGATCGGTGGCGAATGGGTCACCGTCACCGAAGACATGGCGACGAAGGTGGTCGTGGGTGACTTCACCGGCTCGCAAATGGCCGCAGTGGATGTCGAGGCTCCGGTGGGCCTCATCGATCACGTCGGCGAAGGCAAGGTGGGCAAGGCGTTTGCGCCACGCACGGTGGTGGTCGAAGGCGCACTGCCGTTTACTGCTTCGAAATCGGGAACGGTGCCGCCGGGGATGACCTTCAACGAGGTCACGGGTGTGCTTTACGGAACGCCGAGCAACGCGGGCACCTTTAGTTTTGCCGTGACTGCCAGCGATGGTGTGAATCCCGACGTGCAGAAGAACTATACGATGAACATCGCGGCGGCGGGTGCGGCGCTGCCTGCGCAGAGCCTGCTGGACACGGCTGCAGCCCCTGTGGGTGCGGGAACGACCACTGGCGACGGGTCTTTTGACGTGGGCGCCAATGCCACCGTCACCGCCACGCCTGCGGCAGGCTATTTGTTTCAGAACTGGACGGATAACGGCCAGATCGTCGGCACTAACAGCAGCTACACGCTGGCCATGGATGTGAACCACTCGCTGTTGGCGAACTTCGTGCCGGACGTCGTGCAGTGGTCTGTCACGACGAGCGCCGCCCCCGTGGCAGGCGGTACGACCACGGGAGATGGTCTGGTCAATGATGGTGCAAGCACCACGGTCGTTGCCACCGCGAACGCGGGCTACGGTTTCACGAACTGGACTGAGGGCGCGGCGATCGTGAGCAGCAGCGCGAGCTACACTTTCAATGCGACGGCGGACCGCATGCTGGTGGCGAATTTCGCCGCATTGCCGTCCTATACTGTGAGCACCAGCGCTGCGCCAGTGGCGGGTGGCACAACGAGCGGCGACGGTGGTTTCATCAGCGGTAGCAGCACCACGGTGACGGCCACGGCAAATGCGGGCTACTTTTTTGTGAACTGGACGGAGAACGGGACGCAGGTGAGCACGAATGCGAGCTACACTTTCAATGTGACGGCCAACCGCACGCTGGTGGCGAACTTCTCCGTCATAGGAACCGTTCTCCGCACGATCTCGACCTCTGTTACGCCGGCGAACTCAGGCACGACCACCGGCGGTGGCTCGTATGGTGATGGCACGAGCGTCACCTTGGTGGCGACGGCGGCACCGGGCTACAAATTCAGCAAATGGAAGGAGGGCGGAAGCAATGTGAGCAGTGCGGCGAGCTACACCTTCACCGCCAACGCAGACCGTGCGCTGGTGGCGACCTTCACACCAGTTTATTACATCACCGGGACGTCGAACCCGCCCGCAGGTGGCACCACGGAAGCGGACAGCGCCAGCTACAATCCGGGAGATGGTGGCAACATCCAGGCATTCCCCGCCGCAGGCTGGCAGTTCGTGAACTGGACGGAAAACGGCAACATCGTTGGCACAGAGACGCCCCTTAGCTTCAGCAACGTGCAAGCGAACCACGGCTATATGGCGAACTTCGCGCTGACAGGTGGGGTGAACATCGCCACGAGTGCCGGCCCGGCGGCAGGAGGCACGACAAGCGGTGGAGGCAGCTACTTGATTGGTGACAGTGTGACCGTCAACGCGGCACCTAATGCTGGATATGCTTTCGTGAACTGGACTTCGGGTGCGACTGTTGTCAGCGCGAACGCGAGTTATACTTTCACCGCGAGTGCGAACCGCGTGCTCGTTGCGAATTTTGCGACGGCGAACACCATCACCACCAGTTCTGCACCGGCGATCGGCGGCACCACGAGCGGTGGTGGTGATTATGCCAGCGGCGCGAGCGTCACTGTGACCGCGACGCCAGGCGCAGGGAAAAGCTTCCTCAACTGGACGGATGGCGCGACGATTGCAAGCACCAGCGCGACCTACACATTCACTGCGAGTGCCAATCGCACGTTGGTGGCTCACTTTGTCGCTGGCTATACGATTTCAGCGGCTCCGAATCCCACTTATGCGGGAAGCATTAATGGAGCGGGCATCGTCAATGCAGGCACGAGCGTGGCACTTTCCGCGACGGCGAATCCCGGCTACACTTTTGTCAACTGGACGGACGTGACTGGCGCGGAGGTGAGCAGCAGCGCGAGCTATACTTTCACCGCGAACGACAACGCCACGCTGACGGCAAACTTTGTCGCGGCACCGCTGAGCATTGATTTTGATTTCGACACCGCGGCGCCTGTGCCGGCGGAGAATGCTCCGCTGCCGCTCGTCCAGACGAAGGCGGGCTACACGATCACGTTCAGCTCACCGGTGGCAGATGCCTTCAAGATCACCACGGAGGCCGCGAGCGGGCGCGTGCTGTCGTTGTTTAGCGGCAACTACCTGGAAGCGCTTGCGGACAATGCCACGCTCGTGCTTCAGTTTGACGTTCCCGTCACAGGGGTGAGCATTGATTTTGCGACGGTGGAAGCGTTGAACGTGGCGGTGCCTTCGAATGTGCAGATCACGGCTTACGACACCAGCAGTGGTGCACCGGTGAGCGTGGGCACGGGCATCGCGCACGGCACTGTGACCGAAGGTGACACGCTACCGGTCGGCACGATCAACTTCAACTCAACCGGCGGTGCCTTTGACCAAATTGTGCTGCAACTGCCGGACGCGCCGGTCGGAGCGGCTCGGTTCCTGGTGGACAACATCCAGGTGAGTCCCGCCTCGAGTACTGGAGGCACATTGGCACTGACCAATCCTAACTGGAACATCACGCTTACAGATTTCGGCTACTCGGATTTCCTGCTCGACAACACGCCCGGTTTTGTCGGACGTGAGTATCTCTCTGGCGAGTGGGGCAGCGCCGTGGCTTACCAACGCAACGGGCAGACTCAGACACCCACGTGGCTGGATCCCAATTTTCTCTATCCCGACTGGCAGACGAACTCGAACTTCCATGTCGTCACGGGCATTCATCTGGCGGGCAGCAATCTGGATGGTCTGCCCATTGCGGAATCAGTAATCGCCAACAACGATCTCGAAATCACACTGCGTTTTGAAATGGTGGATACGGTCGTGGGCACGCCCATGGGAGTCACTCCAGCCAGCGCGGCCAATGCGGGCGCAGCGATCAAGAGCAATCGATATGTGATGAATCAGACATTCATCGTGAAGAACATCAGTGGTGTCAGCATCACCAATCTGCAGTTGTTCCAACTCCTGCATGGTTTCATCTCGCAGCATGGTCAGTATGACAACCGCAGCTATGCCGGGAAGCTTTCAGAGTACCAATACGACGCCACCATGTCAGGGGTGGACACCAGCGCGGCTGGAACTGACAGCTCCAGCATCGGGCTTGAGGATCTCATCGGGTTCCATGCCAAAGTGGCACCCACGGCATTCGAGATCGGCAGCTATGGAACCGAGGGCAATGGGATTGACGATCATGTCACCGGCAAGCCTTCGGACGGTGTTCATCTGTCGATTGAGAACAACTGGCAGAGCGCCCCGCATGCCGCGCGAATGGGACGTGACTCTTTCGCTCCAGCCAACCGCTGGATTGCTGGCGGACAGCGCTGGGACCTGGGCACGTTGGCTCCGGGGCAAAGTGCGAGCCTGGACATCGTGTTAAGCCTGCTTACCGGCACGAAGGTGGTCATTACCGGCGGCGGTTCCGGCGGCAAAGGCGGTGGAGGCAGCTGCAACGGCGGATCCTCGCATGTTGGAGGGGTCGATTTCGAATTCGACGACATCAGTCAGGAGGGCACCTTCTTCGGTGAACATTCCGAGGCTGATGACGCTGAAATGGCGGAACGAGAAGCGGAGGGTGAGTTTGTGCTGCCAACAGTTCAGACTCCGAACGCCACACGCAGACAGTTGTGGAAGCTGAATTACAACGGCGTGCACACGGGCAACATCAAACTTAAATTTGCCTACGATCCGAGCCTGCTGCCGGCAGGGTATGATGAAAACCAACTCGTCATCTATCACTTCCGCAACGGCAGCTGGGAAAAGCTGAAATGCAAAGTGGACGCTGCGAAGAATGTCATTGAGGCCATCACTCCCAGTCTCTCTCCTTTTGTGCTCGGAGTGAATGACGTGGTCGTGAAGCCACAGGTGGAGATTTCCCTTTCCACTCCAGGTTCACTTAACGTGACCTGGCCCGATTCGTTCACCGGCTGGACCCTGCAAGAGGCGGTGGATCTAAATCCATCGAGTTGGATCAATTCAACTCGTCCAATTATATCGTCGGGCGGCTACAACAGCGTGTTGGTTCCCATCAACTCTGGCTCAAAGTTCTTCAGACTGGTGCGTCCTTAGAGCTTGTTGCCTGCTGATGAGCGCCTGACGGGCAAGGCTGTCAGGGGCCGCTCTGGCGATAATGGCTTGCAGCGGCACCCGGATATTGGGAGAATTCACTTGGAATGAATTCACGAAATACCGCCCGAATTTTGATCCTGTGGCTGAGCGGCATGCTGACCACGGCAGGACGGGCGGATTTTCCACCGCTGGCGCTCAAAGCAGTGAGCCTGCAGCAGATCGTGTCACCCACGGACATCACGAATGCGGGGGATGGCTCTGGTCGATTGTTTGTCTCTGATCAAGCAGGGATCGTTTACATCATTCGCGATGGCATGGTGCTGCCGCAGCCCTTTCTGGATGTGCGGGCCAAAATGGTGCCGAAGGCCCCTACCACCTACCCTTTCCCGCTGAGCTCGAGCTACGAGGAGCGCGGGTTGCTGGGCATCGCATTTCATCCGAACTTCAGCCAGCGTGACGGGCTGGGTCAGCCGGCACCGGGCTTTGGCAAGTTCTACCTCTTTTACAGCGCTCCATCCCCGAACGCGACGGGCGGCAGCAGCCCGGTGAACTGCCGGAGCACGATCTCCGAATTTTCTGTTTCCGCGACGGATCCAAACGCAGCTGACGTCAGTTCAGAGCGCGTGGTGCTGGCCTATGACAAGCCGCAGTCAAATCACAATGGCGGCCAGTTGCACTTTGGGCCAGATGGACTGCTCTACATCAGCGTGGGTGACGGCGGCGGCCAGCATGACAATCAAAACGGACACACGGGCGGCAGCGGCACGAGTTCACCGGGTCCATCCGGGGTGCTGGGCAATGCGCAGGACAAGACGGTGCTGCTGGGAAAAATTCTGCGCATCGATCCGCTGGGAAACAACGGGCCCGGCGGCCAGTATGGCATTCCTCCGGCAAACCCCTTTGTGGGAACTGGCGGCGGCGTGCGCGAGGAAATCTTTGCCTTTGGTGTGCGTAATCCCTGGCGCTTTTCCTTTGATGATGGCCCGGGAGGAAGTGGCAGAATTTTTGAGGCTGACGTGGGGCAGGACAAAGTGGAGGAGGTGAACATCATCACCGCTGGCGGAAACTACGGCTGGCGGGTGATGGAAGGCACGCTCACTCACGATGGCACCGCGCCAAACAGCGGGCTGCCGCTGATCTCGCCCATCGCCCAGTATGCACATGTCGGTGTGACTGTTGGCGCACCGGCGCTGCCACAGATCGGTGCCTCAATCATTGGCGGTTTCGTCTATCGCGGCACTGCGATTCCTGCGTTGCAGGGCAAGTATGTGTTTGGCGACTACAGCCAGTCGATCGCCTCTGCCAACGGCACGCTGCTCGGCGTGGAGGAGACCTCCCCAGGCTCTGGCACCTGGAACTTCAGCAGTCTCGTGATCGCCGGTGGCAACCCGCTCACAACCCGCGTTTATGCATTCGGACGTGATGAGGCTGGAGAGCTTTATGTGGCGACCAAAATCACACGCGGCCCCTTTGAACTCGACACGAATGGCAAACCGACGGGTGGCATTTACAAGCTCGTTCAGGCGCAGGTTTCCACCGCGACGCTGGCACCGGCGCATGACAACTCGATCTACTCGGATTCTCCAAGCAACAGCAACGCACTGGGTGACCTCTACTCCGGGAACAATGCCAATGGGGCGCCACGCCGTGCGTTGCTGTCCTTTGATGTCAGCACCGGTCTCCCTGGCGGAGCGCAGGTGACCTCGGCTTCCATGATGCTGAATTTGAAAAATGCCGCAAGCAACCCGGGCCACCCGAACGCGACAATGTCGCTCTACCGATTGAACACAAGCTGGGGAGAGGGCACTTCCCTGGCAGGGAGCGGCGGCGGGGCTGGCGCGGCGGCGACAACAGGTGATGCGACCTGGACCGCACGTTTTTATGATGCATCGAATCCCACGAACTGGACCGTCGCCGGTGGCGATTTCAATGCAGCGGCATCTGCCACCACGACGGTGGGCACCACCTTGGGTTCTTATTCCTGGAGTTCGAAGCAGATGGCGGCGGACGTGCAGGGCTGGTTCGCTACACCCGCGAACAACTTCGGCTGGATTCTGGTGGGGGACGAAAGCACCAGCTCGACAGCCCGGGTCTTCAACAGCCGCGAAGGAAGTGCGTCCGTGCAGCCGAAGCTGGTCATCAGCTACAATCCGGTGGCACCCGCTCTGAACCGGCGTGAGACGTGGCTGCGGCAGTATTTCCCAGCCCCAGGAACTTATGTGGACGACAACGCTGACGCGGACGGAGACGGCATCACGAACCTATTTGAGTACGCCTTCGCGTTTTCTCCGCTCAGCGCCAACAGCTCCGGGACAGGCATGCAGGCGGCCGTGGCTGCCGGTGGCAGCACCACGACGTTCACGATCAATTTCCGTCGCGATCCACGTGCGACCGACCTCACCTACCAGATGCAGACCAGCGATGATCTGGTGGTCTGGAACACGATCACGCAGAGTGCAGCGGGTGCCACACCTTCGGGGACCGGGTTTGTGTCTGAATCTGACGCACCGGGTGAGGCCCCGGTGAAGAACGTAACCGTCTCGGAAACCTTGAGCGGAAACACGCGGCACTTCGCCCGGTTACGGCTCATCCACGTCGCGCAATGACGGGATTCCACATTGATCGGGACTTCGACTGCATTACTTTGTCCGCGTGCCAAACGTCGCGCTGTTCATGAATTCCATCCTGCCACCACTCGTTCGGCTGTGCTTGGTCATGGGACTGCTTGGCATGCCGGCCATGGGTGCAACCTTCGTCGCCTCTGCAGCGGCGGACACCTCCATCTACCAAAACCACCCTGAATACAATCTGGGCGGTACGACACTGGTCTCCGGCACCAACCAGCAGTTTTCGAACTCGCGCGCCTTGTTTAGTTTCGATCTCAGCGCTGTTCCGGCGGACGCCATCGTGACGTCCGTGCAGGTGTCACTTTACGTCACTCGCCGTCCTGATCCCGACCAGCGCGGCGGGCCCGTGAACTCCGACTTCAGCCTTTATCGTGCGCTGCAAAACTGGACCGAAGGTACGGGAGGTGCGGTGACCGGCTCCCCAGCCGCCACCGGGGACACCACTTGGAACGATCTCCATCACAACACGACCGGCGAAAACTGGACGACTCCCGGGGGGCAGATCGGCACGGACTTTGCCAGCACTCCCAGTGCCACGACCTCCGTGGGCGACGTGGGCTTATATCTTTGGGGATCATCGCCCGAACTGGTCGCTGATGTGCAATCGTGGCTGAGTTCTCCATCCACGAATTATGGTTTCGCTCTCATCAGCGAGAGCGAAAACGTGGCAGGCACGGCGCGGCGCTTTGCATCACGTGAACAACCTGGCGGGGATAAACCTGCGCCCACGCTCACGGTGACGTATCAATCCGCCCCCGAGCCCGGCAGAATGCTCCTGCTGCTTACCGGTGTGGGGGCCGCAACCTTTCGCCGCCGCACCTCAAGACGACTCAACGGGTGAAGACATCGTCACTCGTCCACATTTTCCTGTCTGCGCCGGCGGAGCGGATCTCCATGCTGTTGCGGGAGAGTTGATGGAAGAAGTAAGGCGTGCCCCAGTGGTCCACCAGCTCCCCGCTGCTGTTGCGGGGCAGATCCTCTGGCAGGATTTTTGCCTGCCTTGGGTTGTCGCCAGAGAGTGCCTCAACAATCTCCGCATTGGAGCCGATGGGGTTGTCGCCCGCGATGGTGCGGTAATCCCGCAGCATGATCGTGATGCGCTCAAGATCACTGGCTGCCTCGTTTTCGACTCCTGCGTCTGGCTGCAGCGGCAGCGGGGCATGATCTTGAGGAGGGGCAACAGAGACTGCCGGCGTGGGGATCGCCGGTGCGGGAACTTTGCCGGCAGTTACCTGCTCTGAACGCGTCATCAGCCAGATCGCGGCAGCCAGCATCACGAGCAAGCCTGTGGTCAAAAAAACCTGCGTCCGCTTCATGAGCTGAAAATGGAACTCACCACGCGGTCTCAGAGGAATCCGAGATTGGAAGATGAGAAGCGGCCAAGGTTGGGAAAAATGGTGCTGAGATTGGTGTCGTCCACGCCGAACCATGAGGCCAGCGTGGCTGAGTATTGATCCACGGCAGTGGTGGGAATCCAGCGGCCGATGCCGGTGTCATCCGGCCCGTTCACAGCGAGCGTGGGGAACTTGCCATACGTGGCACCACCTTTCACCGCCCCGCCAACGACGAGATGATGCCCGCCCCAGCCGTGATCACTGCCAGAGCCGTTGGTGGGGAATGTACGGGCGAAATCGCTCGCGGTGAAGGCGGTGACAGCGCTCTTGAGGTTGGAGCCGCCACCGCGCAGGGTGTCAATGTCCTGCATGGACAGGATGAGTGCATTGAGTGTCTTGCTCAGTTCGGCCAGAAGATTGGCCTGGCCGCCGATGATGACCTTGGTGTCGTCTGCAGTGCTGGAGCCTGCATTGTTGGTCTGGCCCGTGTGAGTGTCATAACCGCCCACCTGGATGAAGAAAACCTGCCGCTTCATGCCAAGCCCACCGCTGGCGACAGACTTGCTGCCCAGCTCAATGAGCCGCACCACCATCTTCATCTGCGACATGAGCGAGGAGGTGAAGGTGGAGCCGCCATTCGGAGTGGTAACCGTGGTGGGGAAGCGGCTGAACCACGCCGGGCTGCCCTGCGCAGTAAGCGCTGTGCTGAGGATGTTTGCCTCCGTGATGGCGTGGTCCAGCACGCCTGCATAGGCCTTCGTTTGCAGGTCGGCGGAGAGCTTGTCGGCATTCAGGATGGACTGCAGAGCAGTCTGCCTGGCCCCGGTGACGCTGCTGAGCTGTATGGCACCGCCGGTGGTGATGGCATACTGCGGTGCGAAGTTTTGCGAGCCAACTTCGAAGATGTTCGAGCCGGCCAGCGTCACCGCCATCGACACCTGGCCGCCCGAGTTCACATCAGGCGGAGACGAGAAAAGGTCGGCTATGCGCCCGGCCCAGCCGCTGATATAGGGCTGGTCCGGCAGCGAGGTCTGCCACTGCGTCTGCTGGTCGCTGTGCGAGAAAAGCTGCGGTGGTTTTGGCACGGACTTGCCGCTGTACTGAGCCTTGGTCAGCGGAAAGCTGAGCGTGCCCATGTTGAACACGGGCGCGACGATGCCGTTGTTGAAATGGGTGGCAAGTTCCGCCATCGCCGGATGGAAGCCGTAGGTGCGTCCGTCGCTGGCGGGATAGCCGGTCGTTCCATTGCGTGAGTTCAGCGCCAGCGCCGTCGCCGGCCCACCGTCAGTGTTGGGAATGGCAAGCGGCGTGCCACGCCCTGCGCTGTAATTGGCCCAGTCCGCCGCCGTGGTGGGGATGATCATGTTGTTGGAATCGTTCCCGCCGTTGAGGAAGACACAGATGAGCGCCTTGTAGTCGGAGAATGAACCGGCGGCCATCGCTGAACTCATCAGCTTGAGGTCGCGGAGCGAGTTTCCCAGCGCGCCGAGACCGATGGCTGCCGGAATATAGCGCTGCAAAAACCGGCGCCGTGGAATGAAGGGAGCGTGAAGTGGCTTGTTCATGCGGAGTTACTTCTGAATCGCGTATTCGGCGGAGGTGACGATGAGATGGATGATGGCGCGCACCCGGTCACGCATCTGGGTCGTGGTGGGGTTGCCAGTTGTATAAGGGAAATTGGTGGTGCTGGCCACGTAGTTGATGATGGCCGTGCGCGCGGTTGCATTGAGACTGCCGCCGATGAGACGTGTGGCGAGCGTGTCCACGAGCGTGGGAATGGCGGAGTCGCTGGTCTGCCCTGCGGTCATGAAAGGACTGATGTCCATGGGGATGGAACCACCGGCATTGCGGAAGCTTTGGAAGCCATTGGTGTTGCCACCGCTGAGGAATCCGCCTGTCACCACGTTGGTGAGGTTCATCGTGTTGGAGTCATTGGTGAGCTGGAACTCCGGAGTCGTCATGCCCGCCTTTGCCATCTCGCCTGGATAATGATAGTCGGGATAAAAAAAGTTGAAGACCGTGGTGGAGTCGAGCGGCGTCTGCGTCAGGTCACTCTGACTGTAGCCCATGTTCCAGGTCCCCTTCTGCACCGCGCAGCCGCCGGAGCGTGACCACTGGCCGATGGACAGCGGATAGACCGCCTGGCCGGAGGTGCTCTGAGAGCCGTTCGACACCGTAGAAGGAGTGGTGACGGTGAATAGATTGGGCAGCGGTGCGCTGACCACGGTGTACACCTGGCTCGGCGCGGGGGTGCCAGCGTTGGCCACCAGAATGGCGATCCAGACCAGATCACCGGCCTTGAGATTGTGATTGCCACTGGTTTGCAGACTGATGGTCGAGACACCGCCGGTGGTGGTGATGTTGTAGCCGCCGGTGAAGCGCGGGATGTAAGCCGTGCCACTGCTGGTGGCTGGCGGGCTGCCCGTCAGAGTGATGGTGAACGTGCTGGCTGTGGCCGAGGTGATCGTGTAAACTCCGTCGTAGGTGCCACCGGCCAGACCATTGTTGTAAAACTTCACATAAAGCTGGTGACCGGCGGTGTAGCCTGAGGCGGTGATGGTGACGGCATTGTTCACACCGTTGTAGCTCGGCGTGACGAGGCCGGTGGTGTTGACGGTGAAGTTGTTGGGCAGGAAGGCGTTGCCACCAGGATTGCCGCTCACGCTGTTGGCGCCGATGCTGACCGTGAAACTGGTCGCGGTCGCGCTAGTCACCGAGTAAGAGCGCACTGTGTTGTAGGGCGCGGTGGAGCCGAGCGTTCCCGAGGTGAACTGCAGTGTCACGCTGTCACCTGTCAGAAAACCCGACGAATTCACCGTCACGACACCGGTTGAGCTGACGGTGCTGTAGCTTGGGGTTATATTGGTGACGCTGTATCCAGCAGCGGTAGGCAGGTTGCTCGTTGAAGCGCCGTCATCGATAAAGGTGTCGAGAAAGATGACGTCATTATTGATCAGCTTGTGCGCGGTGGGAGTGGTGATGAGAATCTGCTGATAGCCGATCTGGCGATAGCGGGAGCTAGCGATGCCCGAGGCTGCGAAGGTTCGCGCAGGACCGGTGAGGCGCAGCAGCGGCTCGCGCTGCTTGCCAAATCCGACATCTGCTGCGGCAGTGGTGCTGCGCGCCTCGTAGTCGAGCAGGATGGCACGAACAACTTCCTTCATGTCGCCACGCACCCCGGTGGCTACCCCATCAACGTTGCGCTCACCATTGAACGCACGGACGACTCGCTGGACGTAGGCGGGCTTGGGATTGCTGGTGACGAGACGCTGGATGAGCTGGCGGCAGATGTAGGGCCCCACGGCGGAGTTGTTGATGATGTTGTCGTGGGCCGTTTCCAGGTCACGCAGTCCACTAAGATCATAGGAATTGGTGATCGATGTGGTGACGAGATTGCCGGCTCCGAGCACAGGGTCCGTGGATTGAATCGTGATCGGGTTTGGATTGGGATCCTGCGAGGAGTCGTTCACAAAGGTGACGGCAGCGGGAGGGATGACCACATTGTCGAGCAGCACCTTGGGGCCCGGCTCATGACGCGAAGGCACCAGAACCATCGGGTCGAGGTAGTTGGCGCTGGGAAAGAAGTTGGTCGGGAGTCTGCCGTTGCTCATGGCCTGCCCCCACGTCCAGCCGGTGAAGACGCGCGCCATGCCGGTGATGGCGGATTGATCATACGTCGGCACCGCGTTTCCTTTCGAGTCGAGCACGAGCGAACCGTCCGGCCACAGGCGGTACAGTCCGATGGAGAAGAGCTGCATGATTTCACGCGCGTAGTTTTCATTGGGATGAATGCCCGTTGCATCACTGCCCCTGTCATTGGCGCGCATGTCCAGATATAGGCCCATGGCAGGAGTGAGCGTGACCTGCTTGAGGATGTCCCGGTAGTTGCCAAAGCAGGAGTCCACGAGGTTGTCATAGTAGTCGGCAAGAATGCGGCCGTTGTTGTTGAGCGGGCCGGTGTCTGACACGACGAGGATTTCACTCAGCGCGAAGGCGACACGTTGACGCAGTTGATCCGACGCGGTCACGGAGTTCTTCCACCAGGAGTTGAAGAAGAGCGAACTGTTGTACGGGTTCTGCGGGTCGCTGCTGAGGTTGGAGAGGATGTAAGGAACGTTGCGCGTGGCGGTCAAGCCGAACTGATTTTCAATCCAGTTCCGGTAGCCGTTCGTCTTGATATAAGTGATGTCATCCGGTCCTGGGCCAAACGTGGCCTGCGTGAGGAAGCGCACAGCACCGGCATCTGTCCCATGGTCGTCCGTCCAGGTGGGGTAGCTGGGCAGCGCAGGCGCGGTCTGCGAACCTGGAACGGCACCGAATGTGCCGGTGAGCTCACCGCCGGGATTGTTAACGGTGGCAATGCTGACAAAAACGGTGCCGTTGTCCAGTGCGGTGAGGTCGGAGGCCTGCATGTTCCAGGTGTAGCCACTGTCTGAGGTTCGTTGCGTGGGGTAGTTGCGATCCTGAGCATCGAAATCAAACAGCATCACCGGATTGCCGCCGCTTTGCGCGGCATAGATGCGGCGGGAAATGCTGCCGGAGGTGAGACCCGAGTAATTGAGATGCACCACCGCAGTGGAACCGCTGACGCGCATGAATGCGCCGCCATTGCCGGTGATGTTTGAAAGCCCGGCCGCTCCCTGAAGATTGGTGACATACAAGGTTCCCGGTATGGCGGTGGTAGGTGGATTGTCCCATGGCGAGAGAACGAAACCGGGAATCACCCCTCCCGTCGTAGCCGCTGCAGGTCCGCTGCCGTTGGCGATCGCTGCAGAGTTCCCGGTGGGATCCATAAACCACCCGGCAGAGAGATTGTTGGCACCACCGCTGGCTCCGGTGTTGTGCAGCACCTCAATGTAATACGGCTGCCCTGCTGTCAGCGCGAGCCAGCCGGATTTTTGACTGGCATTCGTGTTCCACGTGCGCGTGGAGGTTCCTGCAGGGCCGGACACGTAGGCGCGGCGAACTTTGTTGACGGGCTCTCCGTTATTGGAAATCCACAGCTCAGCGGCATTCGCGGCTGACAGCCAGAAGTAGTAGTTCCCCGTCACGGGCGGGGTGAAATAGCCACGCAGCCTTTCCCCCGTGTTGGCACCATAGGTTGTCGTGTTGTCCTCGACGCTGGTGATGGTATTGGTGGTCGTCGGTGCGGAACCCCAGGGCACATCACCGAGCGCCGCCCCAGCGACTCCAGACGTCCAGAGTTCACGCGTGAACTGGCCGCCGCCGTCCTCCACCTGCACGGTGATCACGGTGCTGGTGCTGCCGGCGCTGTTCGATGCATAAACAGTGAACTGGTAAATGCCTGCCTGTGTCGGGGTGCCGCTCAGCACACCATTGGTGAGCGTGAGCCATGCAGGAAGGCCGCTGGTGGTGAATCCACCCGCACCATTGCTCGCTGTCAGTGTCAGACTGAAGGGTGAGCCTGAATTCAACATCGTGATCACATTCGTCGGGCTGGTGATCGCGGGTGGACCGGCTGGTGGATTGCCCGCAAGTGGCGTCTGGCCGGTCATCGTCGGGAACAGGCGTGCGGTGGGAATGGCCTGCTTTGACTGGCTTGGACTGTACCACGAGAGCGTTGCGCCTGCAGCGCTGCTGAGTTCGCAAGTCTCCAGCTTGATGTCATATAGCACCCCTGCCTGGAGGGCGAGGGTGGCGTAGCGGTCGGCGCCGGAATAGACCGGCCAGTCAATCGGCAGGTTGGTGGTGTCGAGGGTGCCGCTTCCCGTGCCCGAGGCAGGCAGGCTCATGCCTGAGAGTGCGGTGGTGAAGTTCACCCCTGTTGTCACCGCAGTGACCGTGTAGGGCAGCGAGATGTTGTAGTTCGCGCTGAGATTGCCGGTGGTGAACTTCAACGGAATCACATCCCCCACATTGACGGCGGCGCTGGTGTAAGGCAGCACTATGGTGCCGTTGGTCGATGAGTTCTGAGTGTAGGTGTAGGTGACGCTGGGATTGTCACTCGTCAGGCGCCGCAGCACCATCGGCTGGCCGTTGATCCATAGCTTGGCCGTGTCATCGGCGTTCACGGTGATCGTGTAGGTCTCGCTGTACTGCGGCAGCATCTGCCCGGTCCAGCGGCAGCAGAAGTAGTTGTGGTAGATCAGCGGATCGGGCGATCCCGCACCCCAGTCACCGTTGTTGCCATTGGTGATGGCGCTGTCCGTCTGCGTCCCTGCCGCAGGTGATGTCAGTGTCGTATTGGCGTAATAGCTGGCAGGCCAGCCCGTCGTGCTGCCGGTGTTGTTGGTGTAAACATTCGCGGTGGGAATGTTCGCAAAGGTGCCGCCATTGATCTGCCACTGCAATTTGCACTTCGCGTTCCCCGTGGTTTCCACAAACTCGACCCGCATGTGGTAGCGGTTGGCTGGAGCGGCAGGAACAGCCAAGGTGAACTGTCCGCTTTGTTTAAAGGCTCCCGTCGCCGTGGTGTCCCAGCCATTCTCCAGGATTTGGGTCAGCCCGCCGCCTGTGTCGAGATAAACGCGCGCCTTGTCATCCGCATCGAGCTGGAACACATAAGTGCCCGCAGTCGAGGGCGAGAGATAGCCATCCCAGGCCACGGAATAATTGTCCGCCCCGACGAAGTTGGTGCCATTGGGTGAGCCATGCAGCCAGGTGAACGCGACCGTCGGGTCCAGCCGCGTCACGACCGGTGGATTGAGCAGACAGGCGGCGCTGCCAGTCTGCGAATTGGGCACTGCGGCACCCGTGATGGAAAGCGTGATCGTCTGCCCGGAAACGGCGGTGATGGTTTTGATGCCATTATACGTGCCGCCAGCGAGACTGCCGGCAGAAAAGGTCATGTTCACCCGGTTGTTGGGAGAGGTTGTCGTATAACCGGTCGTGCCGGTGTAGGTGATCACTGCCGTGCCGGTGGTGCCCGTCACCTTGGTGTAGGTGTAGGTCGCGCCATTGCCGCCGAAGTTGGCACTGCTGGCATAGTTCGTACTGGCTCCGACCCAGTAATTGCCCGTGAGGCCTGTGCCCGTGGGATTGCCGGAAGGGTTGATCGTCACCCCGGCGCTGATCGACAGCGGGCTGAGTGAGTAATTCCCCGAGGCCCCCGCCGTGCCCGGAGCTCCCGCCGTCAAGGCCACCACACAGCTCGTCAGCCGGCTGGCGTTGTAGAGCGGCGAGATCTTGATGTCCACGGAGTTCACTCCTGCAGGAAAAGTCACCGCTGAGGGAATGGCCGCATAATCCGTCCCCTCGACCGCTGAGCCTGCCTTGCTGAGAGGCACCGTGATAGGATTCAGCAGATTGTAGCCCGAGCGCGTCACCGTGATCACTCCCACATCTCCCGCAGGCGTGGCCGCATCTGCCGGTTGCGTGGTCGTGGCATCCACCGCCATCAGGCTGACCACATTTTGTGACTGCAGGCTCGTCGCGAGCTGCGTGTGGTCGTAGCTGGACTGCGAGCCAATGGGCGTGCCGGGCATATAGCCGAGCACCTTTTTGGCCCAGTCACCCACCTGGTCACTGGCGGAGTCCACATCCTGCACCAGCACACGGTAAAAGGAACTGGTGCCGGACGCCGTCCCGGAGAGCGTCTGGGTGGTGCCATCGCCGACGATCTGAACATTGGGAGTCAGGGCGGCCCAGCTCGCTCCCGTCAGGCTGGGAGAGGCCTGCAGGATGTACAGCTTGCCGATCTGCGTGGGGATGGCCAAGCTCATCATGCCACCGTTCAAATTTGTTGAGGAGACCTTCAGCACGGAGCCGGAGCGGAAGGGATGGGTGCCCGCAATGATCTCCGACCCGTTGCTCATGCCGTCGCTGTCATCATCGCGCCCCAGCCATGCCAGGTCATTGATCTGCGCGTCCGTCACGCCATACAGCGACTTCCACACCGCCTTGGTGACGTTCATGTCGGCATCTCCCTTCACCCTCATGCTCACTCCCAAGAACAGGCAGGCCGACAGGAGCAGCGCCCAGACCGGGCTGCGGCGAGTCAAAGGATGCGTGAATGACGACATGGTGCCAAAAAATCGGTTATGGTTAGTTTGTGCGCATATCCCGACGCATGATATCGAGGTAGGATGGACGGCGGGCTGAGAACCTTGGTTATTGAAAATGAAAACAAAACGGCCCTTAAAAGTCGAGGTTATAATTCAAGTAACAGCGGCATACGGTCTGCCTGCCAATGGAGCATGGCAGACACCGGGTGGGCCCCCTTATAGGCATCTGCGCCATTACATCCGCCCTGCGCTTGACGCCGATGCCGAAGAGCTGCTGGGACAGATCCTCCGCCACCTGTTTGGTGATGCTGGCGTTTTCACTGACAATGCGCAGGATAAACCCACGCTGACCGTCCGTGCAGTTCCAGCGATCCGTGACGGGCGGTGGAGCCGAACGATTGTTGCCGTTGACCGGGTAGGTGCGTCCATTGGTCTGTGGCGCTGCCTGCCCGTTGCCGTTTGTGTTGGCCGTCGGGACGTAACCGGGGTGCTGGATTTCCTGATCGACGGAGTGTTGCAGCAGCTGGTAGAGCTTCTGCACTTCGGCTTCGACCTGGGTGATGTCGCTGAGTTCGACTTCAACGGAGGCGCTGAAGCTGTGGCTGCAGTATTGGGGCAAGCCGAGTTTTTTGCTGTAGTTGGCGCTGAGTTTGATGGCCATGATGGTGTGTCTCCTGATGTGGGGTGGGGGTGCTTGGGTGGATGAAGAAGCCGCCACATTGCCCGAGAACAAAACACCCGGCCCCTCTTGCGAGAGAACCGGGTGGATGAAGTGGGATGCTGTGACGACGTGGTGCGGCTAGCGTGTGGTGCCAGCCTCCTGAATGCGGCCCTGAGCCGGGACGCTCATCTGCGTGGCTGCGATGCTCCAACCCTGCGTGTGTTGCAGGGATGAGGTGAGCAGATCGTTGACCAGTTGCGTCATAGGACGGCGTAAACGCCGGCCTTCATGATACAACGCGCAGACGATGACCCGGTCGATGCAGGGCGAATAATGGGTTCGCCGGGGGCATGTGGGTGGATGAAAATGGCCGGGGATAAAGCCCAGCCTCTCAAATTTTTATAACGCGAAAGAAAGGGGAATTGCATACACTGACCCATCCACATATTGAGGACACTTTTCAGCGGGACTCTACGATCCCCTGCCCTTCTGGATAATGAACGAGCATCGACCACAGCTGACTGTCATTTTCCACCTGGGTATGAGCCGAATTGTTTATTTTAAGACGGGCCAACGATGAACCCAAAAAGTGTCCGAATAAGGTCCGATCCGGATTTTAGCCCTTTGGATTAAAAATTATAACTCATTGATAAATGAGTGGCGCACCCGTCAGGATTCGAACCTGAAACCTTCTGATCCGTAGTCAGATGCTCTAATCCGTTGAGCTACGGGTGCGTTGAAACTTACCTTCCCGCCGTGTTTGAAACAGCGGGCAACGAGAATAGACCAGTGCGTTCTTTTGTCAAACTCTGTGGAGAGATTTTCTTCACTTTATTCACGTTGATCAGCGCGACTGCTCATACGCATGCGCCACACGCAGGACGGTAGCTTCATCCAGCGCTTTACCGACGATCTGCAGTCCCACAGGGAGTGCCTTGCCTTCCACATCCACAGTGCCGCATGGCAGACTGATTCCGGGCAGTCCGGCCAGATTCACGGGGATGGTGAACACGTCCTCAAGGTAGGCCGCCAGCGGGTTGTCTTTAAGTTCACCCAGCTTGTGTGCCGGCGTGGGGCTTGTGGGGGAAAGGATCACGTCCACCTTCTTGAAGGCCTCGGTGAAGTCATTGCGGATCAGCGTGCGCGCCTTCTGCGCGCGGATGTAATACGCGTCATAGTAGCCGGAGCTGAGCATGTAGGTGCCCAGCAGGATGCGACGCTTCACTTCGGGGCCGAAGCCTTCCGAGCGGGATTTCGTGTACTGCTCCATCAAATCCCCTGCACTGCTGCTGCGATGACCGTAACGCACGCCGTCAAAGCGGGCGAGGTTGGCCGATGCCTCTGCAGGTGCAAGCACGTAATAGGTGGCCACACCGAGCTCCGTATGTGGCAGGCTGATTTCTTCAATGATCGCCCCCAGAGACTCCAGCTGGCGGATCGCCGACTGCACGCTGGCCGACACCCCGGCATGGATGCCGTCGATGTAATACTCTTTGGGCAGGCCGATGCGCAGGCCCTTGATGTCCTGGCCAAGGGTTGCGGTGAAATCAGGAACTTCGATATTCAGCGAGGTCGAGTCATGGGCGTCGTAACCACAAAGGTGGTTCAGCAAAAGCGCGGAGTCTTCCACCGTCTTGGTGACCGGGCCGATCTGGTCGAGCGATGAAGCAAACGCCACGAGGCCATAGCGTGACACACGGCCATAGGTGGGCTTGATGCCCACGCAGCCGCACAGCGCCGCTGGCTGACGAATGGAGCCGCCTGTGTCCGAACCCAAGGCCGCAATGGCAAGATCCCCCGCCACCGCTGCCGCACTGCCGCCGCTGGAGCCACCGGGGACGCGGGAAAGATCACGGGGATTGCGCGTGACGCCGAGGGCGGAGTTCTCCGTGCTGGAGCCCATGGCAAATTCATCCATGTTCAGCCGACCAAACGGGATGGCACCACCCGCACGCAGCTTCTGGATGGCACCCGCATCATAGGGGGCCGTGTAGTTTTCAGAGAGGATGCGCGAACCGCAGGTGCAGGGCTGGCCGGTCACGTTCATGTTGTCCTTCACCGCGATGGGGATGCCACCCAGCGGCTTCGTGATATCGGCGCGGTCGGCTTCCGCGAGAGCGGCTTCAACGTCCCAGGACAGATAGGCACCGATCTCCGCATTGCCTGCTTCGATGGACTTGGCGACATCCAAAACGATGTCTCGTGGCGTGATTTCACCCGCAGTAATGCCTTTGCGCAAGGCTGCGATGGTGGAGGAGGCGAGCATAGGAAAAAGAGAGCGGGAAGCAGTGTAGGCGGTTGGACGGTTACTCGATCACCTTGGGGATCTGAATCTGATCGGCGATACGTTTCGGCGCGTTGGACAGCGCCTGCTCCTGGGTAAAGCCAGGACGGGGCTCATCCGCCCGCAGTACATCATAAACGGGCATGGCGTGCGCCGTCGGCTCCACTCCGTCCAGATCGTAGCGCGTCAGTGTGTCGATGTAGGTCAGAATGCCGTCCAACTGGGACTCGTAGCGCTTGGCTTCTTCGTCGGTGAGCGTAAGCCGGGCCAGCTTGGCCACATGGCGGATGTCGATCTTGTGAGCTTCAGGCATGAGGAAACGGTTCTTTCTTGCCAGCAGGAACCCTGCTTTGCAACGCAAAAGGCACAGACTGTTTGCAGTCTGTGCCTTGAGAAACTTGCCTTGTTGGCTGTTACCAGCCCTGGGAGGAGGAATACGGAATCTCCGAGCGGAAGCCTACTTCAGGAGCGAACTCGGTGTAACCCCACCAGGTGTCCACATTTTCCTTGTGATGATAAGGTGGGCGGTAGGTGCGCTTCCAGCTAGGAATTGGGAAGGTGGCAATCTCATAGAGACCGTAGCCAGCTCTAACCAAGGTGCGCTTGGTTCCTTCAACAAGCATGTCGGAGGCAGCGGCGATGGAACCATCAGACTCGTTGGTCTTGCGCCAGGTGGCCGGGTATTCGAACCAGCCAAACAGAACGTTGCCGATACCGCGGCTGAGTTTCCGGCTCCAGGTAAAGTGATGTCCGGGAGGAGACTGGATGTCACCATAAGCGATGCTGGAAAGGGCGCAGACGGTGAAGGCAAGGAGTAGAAAACGATTTTTCATGTGGCTTAATGATGATTAACAAAATTTGGGCGTCATTGGCAACCATTAAGTTGCGCTTTTTTACAGTCCTTTTGCCTGTTTTATCGCTTTCCACGCGGAAATTGGCGTACCAAAAGCTGCTGCGCCTGTTCGAGGGCCGCACGATCAGCCGGACTGGCGATCACATTGTGCATTTCCGCCTTATCACGGACGTGGTCGTACAGTTCGCTCGCCACCACGCTGCCCGTGTCAAAGTCCCGCCATTCCGTGTAGCGCAGCGTCGGGGTGCGGACGCTCACGCCCACCACCTCCGGCCTGCCACGCGGGGTGCGGTCTGGATAGGCAGGCCGTGGAAACTGCGTGTAGGCGGCATCCTTGATTTGGGCCTTGGGGTCGTTCAGCAGCGGCACAAGGCTGACTCCGTCCAGCCCCGGCGCATCCAGGACAGCGCAAAGGGCCGTGATGGTGGGAAATAGATCCACCATTTCCACCAGCGCATCCGTGCTGACCCCGGCATGCTTTGCCTGCGGTGGTGCCACGATGAGCGGCACGCGCGCATCCAGCTCAAAGTTCGAAGTCTTGGCCCACAGACTGTGCTCGCCCAGATGATACCCGTGATCCCCCCAGAACACGATGAGAGTGGAGTCCAGCAGGCCCTGCTTTTCCAGCGCGGCGGTCACCTTCCCCAGCTGGGCGTCCATGTAGCTGATGGCGGCGAAATACCCATGTCTCATTTCCGCCGACTGCTCTGCGGTGGGCTGCTTTTGATCTTTGACCGGCCCCAGAATCTCGGTGCTCTGATGAAAGGCGATCTCTGGGGCGGCTGCAGGACGTGCGGGATCGAGCACCGGCAGCCGGTCCCGCTGATACATGTCCCAGTATTTTTTCGGGGCGTTGAACGGGGCGTGCGGCTTCCAAAAACCGACGGCAAGGAAGAACGGCTCGTCTTTGATTTCCCCCAGCACACGGACAGCCTCGGCGGCCACCCGCCCATCAAAATAGGCTTCGTCCGGCACATCGCGGCACTCACAAAGCGGCACCTTGCCATACTGGCGCAGGGTGCTGGAGAGCGTGGCCAGGTTCGGCGGCAGCGGTCCGCTGACCTCCGGCACGTCATCCCCATGGTTTGCATAGTGCAGGAATTCCGGAGCGCTCCATGAACGCGGGTCGCCATGTTCCTTCGTATGCCAGTTGTGGAAGATTTTGCCCACGCAGCGGGTGGTGTAGCCATGCTCCTTCATCCACCCCGGCAGCGTTTTCACCGTCGGCTTCAGTTCGCGAAAATGCGTTCCATTCACATACAGCCCCAAGGTGTCCGGGCGCAGCCCGGTCAGCATGGAGGAGCGGGAGGGATTGCAGACCGCCTGCTGGCAGTAGGCCTTCCGGAAAATCATGCCTCGTCTGGCCAGCGCATCCAGATGGGGCGTGACAGCCACAGAGCCGTAACAGCCCAGCTCTGGCCGCAGGTCGTCCGCCATGATGAACAAAACATTCGTTCGTGGTGCCGCGTGCAGCAGCGGAACGGACAGCAATAAAATAGCCCCAAGGGCGGCAGCGCGACAAATCATGATCGGTCATAACGCACCGTCCTCAGCAATATTGCCCGGCTGGCGGGCAAAAACTCAGGCCTGCTGCCGCTTCAGCTGGTTTCGCATGCTGCGCCACTCGGCACGGTGGTTCTGCGCCCAGTCATTGAGCGCGAACTCAAACCCGATGTCATGGCCTTCGCTCTCGCTGGCGAGCCACTTCAGGCGTTGAATTTCTTCCTGCTCGGCAAGGAACTCACCATAGGGAGTTCCAGCTTGTGCAGTGATGGTTGGACTGGGCATGGGCGATGATCCGTGAGTTCACCCAAGATTCAAGCACAAGGTACTGGGAGGCTGGAGGCAGTCGTTTGCACCTCATCAAGTATTCCCCAACCACCCTTGAGCTAAGAATTTTTCCACCTGTTAAAGAAAGCAAATGACAAGATCTGAGCACCCCTTATATAATTAACGACTTAAAGTCACACGTCCATGCCGGAGTAGCTCAGTGGTAGAGCATCGCATTCGTAATGCGAGGGTCGCGGGTTCAAATCCCGCCTTCGGCTCCACCAACGCGTGTTTGCCATGACCCATCCGAGCATCGCTGACAATGATCCGCCACGCCGCAGCCGAGCCCGGCGGCGGGAGGCCATGATCAACGCCGTTGCCACAATTCTCGGCTGCATGGCTCTGGTGGTCATGATAGCCACCGTCGTGCGGGTAGTCATGATCAAGCTCTGGGAATCCGCCCGGGTCAATCCTGAGTACGTTCAGTCAATGTACGATAATGACAAAGAGCATCGCTGGTCGGGCAATATCAAGGAGCAGCCATCCCTCCTAGGCGATCCCTCCGAAATCCGTCCATCCGCAAGCGGTCCCACCCGTGAAGTCACCGCCAACACCCCTGTCAGCTCTCAGTCCAGCGCGCTGAAACTCATGGCTCCCGGCTCCCCGAGTCCCACCGCCATTGTGGACATCGAAAGCAAAAGACCCCTGATTGAACACACTCTTCGTGGCTTTTTTGAAGCCTCCAGCACGGATCAGCAGCTAGCTTTTGCCCGCGATCCCCTCCGCGTGCGTCCATTGATGGAGCATTACTACAGCAGCCATCCTCACGCTCCGCTCGAGTGGAAAACTCTTGGCTGGGTACTTCCGGTGGAGGAGGAAGGCTATCGTCTCGGCTATGCTCAGGCCGTTTTTGCCAATGCCGAACCTGTCAGCATCATCATTGAAGAAATGGTGGACGGCACTTTCCGGGTGGACTGGGAAAGCTCCGTTCGTTACGGCGAAATCGACTGGGAGGAGTTCATCAAAACCCAGCCCTCCGCGCCCACACTCCTCCGTGTGATCGCCTCCAAACCTCAGAATATTCCGCCTGAGGCAGCTCCGATGGGCAGCGAACTGCTCGAAATCAAGCATCCTGACGATAATGACGTCGTTTATGCCTACTTCGATCGTAAAGATCCTAAATTCCAACCACTTCTCCAGCAACTCCAGACCGGAAACTGGAAAGATGTCCCCTTAACTTTACGACTTTGTTTTCCAGGCCCAGCAGGCAGCGGTAAAAACGCACGGATCGCGGATGTCGAAGGAAAAGGATGGCTGATATTGCATGGAACCAGGAGCTAGACTGTGAGCAAACCTAAACGAAACACGAAAAAGGCGGCCCAAGGTAAGGCCAGGCCTGTTGCGGCAAAATCCAAAAAAGCCGTGGCCTCCAAGACCAAAGCCAAACCCGTGCCAGCCAAGAAAACGCTGACCAAAAAGAAGCCCGCTCCCGCCAAAAAGCCTGTGCCCAAAAAACCAGCGTCCAAGCCAGCCCCTAAGACTAAGAAGGTGGTCAAAAAAGCTCCGCCGCCCAAGCCTGCGGTGAAGAAACCTGCGGCCAAGGCTCCTCCGCCAAAAACCAAAACTGTCGCCGCAAAACCCGCTCCGGCTCCAGCCAAGGCTGCCCCAAAGCCGGTGGCTAAAGCGGCCAAACCGCAGGTGTCTGCCAAGCCTGCTGCCGCCAAAGCTCCAGAGGCTGTCAAAGCCGCCGCAGCGCCTGCCCCTGAAAAGCCCGCTCCCGCAGTCAAGACTGCCGCTGCACCTGCCAAAAAGGCCACCGCCCCTGCTGTAGAAGTGGTTGCACCCGCAGAGGCCCCAGCACCCGCTGCCGCCCCTGTGGTCGCCGTGGTCAAAAAAGCCCCCTCCCCGCCTTTGCCGCCTCCCGGCCCCACCAAGACTGGCGCTTTGTTTTACGATTCCCACATGCACACCCCGTTGTGCAAGCATGCCTGGGGTGAGCCTGAAGAGTACGCCCAGCAGGCCGTCAAAGCCGGCCTCAAAGGCATCATCTTCACCTGCCACTGCCCCATGCCCAACGGCTTCTGGCCCACGGTGCGCATGTCGGAAAGTGAATTCGACACCTACCTCGCCATCGTTCAGCGTGCCGCCGACGCCTTCAAGGGCAAGCTGGACATCCGCCTCGGCATTGAGAGCGAATACTACCCCGGCTGTGAGGAATACATCGCCGCCCTCCACAAGCGTGCCGACTTCCATTACGTGCTCGGTGCCGTCCACTGGCAGGCCAAGGAATACCTCAACAAGTGGGAGACCGGCACCATCGAAAACTTCCGCCGCACTTACTTTGAGCACCTTGCCAAATCGGCAGAATCCGGCCTTTACGATTGCCTAGCCCACCCCGATCTGGTGAAAAACTACCATCCGGACTCCTGGTGCTTTGCCATTGTCAAAAACACCGTCTCCGGCGCTCTCGACCGCATCGCGGCCACCGGCGTGGCCATGGAACTGAACACCTCAGGCCTCAACAAGAGCTACTCCGAAATGAATCCGGGCAACGAAATGCTGCGCATGATGGCTGATCGCAAGATCCCCATCGTCCTCGGCTCCGACTCGCATCGGGCAGTTCGCGTCGGCGAGCATTTTGTCACCGCCCTGAACCACCTGACTGAAGCAGGCTACGAAAACGTCAGCTACTTCCTCAATCGCCAGCGCATCGACCTCCCCATCTCCGAGGTGCTTGCCAGCTTGAAGAAAGCCGCCGACCACAACGCCTGATTTCCACCCATGGTTCGCACAGGCATCGGTTACGACGTTCACCCTTTTGAAACAGGCCGCCCCCTCGTCCTCGGCGGTGTCACCATCCCGCATTCGCGCGGCCTCAAAGGCCATTCGGATGCGGACGTGCTCAGCCACGCCATCGCCGACGCCGTGCTCGGCGCTCTCGGCGAGCCCGACATCGGGCACTGGTTTCCACCCAGTGATCCCACCATTGAAGGCATCTGCAGCCTCCGAATCCTGGAAAAGTGCGCCCAGATCGCCGCAGATAAGGGCATGCGCATTGAGAACGTCGATTCCTCTCTCATCGCTGAAGCGCCCAAGGTGAATCCCCACGCCGCCGCGATGAAAAAGAACATCGCCGCCGCACTGGGCATCCAGCCCGATCAGGTCGGTGTCAAAGCCACCACCAACGAGCGCCTCGGCTTCGTCGGGCGGGAGGAAGGCATCGCGGCCATGGCCGTCGCCTGCATCAGCAAAATCTGATTCAGCGGGATTCTGCAAATCCCTCTTTTTTGTCTTCTTGCCAGCATGATCGCAAGAGTGGAAAGAACTCGTGTTCCGTCCTCGTGTTCACTCTTCGCCCGTGGATGCCTTTCACGGCTTCAATTTTACTCGTCATTCTGATTTCGTCATCTCCCCCATGTCCGACTCCGCTGCTGCCGCCGCTCTCGTCTCAGGTTACAACAAACTCAAAGCTGCTCTCGGCAGACGCATCGTCGGACAGGAGGCCGTCATTGAGCAGGTGTTCATCGCCATCGCCGCCGGCGGTCACAGCCTCCTCGAAGGTGTGCCCGGCCTCGCCAAGACCCTGCTCGTCAAATCGCTCTCGGACGCGATGCACCTGAGCTTCCGCCGCATCCAGTTCACGCCCGACCTGATGCCTGCCGACATCACCGGCACCGAGATCATCCAGGAAGATGCGGAGACAGGCCGCCGCAAGCTCGTCTTCCAGCCGGGTCCGATCTTCTCGCAGATCATCCTCGCCGACGAAATCAACCGCACCCCGCCCAAGACGCAGGCCGCCCTGCTTGAGGCCATGCAGGAAAAGCACGTCACCGTCGGTCAGGTCACGCACGAACTGCCCAAGCCCTTCTTCGTGCTCGCCACGATGAACCCCATTGAGCAGGAAGGCACCTACCCGCTCCCAGAAGCCCAGAAAGACCGCTTTCTCTTCCTCATCAAAGTCGATTACCCCACGCGCAACGACGAGCGTGAAATCATCGCCCGTACCACGGGCGGAGAAACGCAGGAAATCGAAGCCGTTATCACTGCTGAAGAGTTGCAGGCCGCGCAGCAGCTCGCCCGCAAGGTGCCTGTGCCCGATCACGTCATCGACTTCGTTCTCGATCTCGTTCGTTCCACACGCCCCACGGAGCCTGATGCCTCCGAATATGTGAAGAGCATGCTCAGCTGGGGAGCCGGCCCGCGTGCCAGCCAGATGCTTGTCCTCGCAGGCAAAGTCCGCGCCTTGCTCCGGGGTCGCACCCACGTCACGACCGACGACATCGAAGCCCTCGCCGCCCCTGCCCTGCGCCACCGCCTTGTTCCCACCTTCCACGCCGAAGCTGAAGGCATCACGGTCGATCAAATCATCGCCGAACTGGTGAAGAAGACGAAGAAGAGCGAAGCGCGAGTGCTCTGAGCGGCTGCGCCACACGCCCGGCCCCCATAATTCCCCACATCAGTGGCTACTCTCTCCGACATCCTTCAAGCCGAAGACATCACCAGTCTGCAGACCCTGCAGCTCTTTGCGCGCACGGTTGTCGAAGGCTTCACCACCGGCCAGCATGCCTCGCCGCACAAGGGGTTCAGCGTCGAGTTCCGCCAGCACCGCCCCTATGTGCAGGGGGATGAAATTCGCCGCCTTGACTGGAAGATCTTTGGCCGCACCGACCGCTTCTACATCCGTGAATTTGACGAAGAGACCAATCTGCGCGCCACCGTCGTGCTCGATGCCAGCGGCAGCATGGGCTACCGCGGCCAGAAGGGCATTTTGAAATTCGACTACGCGCGCAAGCTCGCCGCATCCCTCGCCTACCTGCTCATGAGCCAGCAGGATGCCGTGGGCCTCATCACCTTCGACTCCAAAATACGCGACGTCATCCCCTGCCGGACCAAGATCACGCACCTGCATCTGATGCTTGAGACGATGGTCAAGACCGAGCCCGGCAAAGACACCAGCCTCGCTCCGGTGCTCGAATCCCTCGCGCAGCGCCTCAAGCGCCGTGGCCTCGTCATCCTCATCAGCGATTTCTTCGACGATCCCGCAGCCCTCCTTCGCTCCATCGGCGTCCTGCGCAAAAAAGGTCACGAGATCATCGCTCTCCAGCTCTGGGACCGCGACGAAATCGACTTCCCCTTTGGCAACTGGGCACGTTTCGAAAACCTCGAAAACGACGATGACTTCCTTCTCCTCGATCCCGCCACGATCCGCCAACGCTACATCGAGGCCCAGCAGAACTTCGCCGCCCAGCTCAAGGAAGGCTTCCGCAAGCATCAGGTCGATTACTTGAGCCTGCCTACCGACGAATCCCACTCCGCCGCACTGCGGAGTTATTTAGCACTGAGAATGCGATGAGTTTCCTTCACGGCATTCTTCTTTTTGGCGCAGCGGCCTTTCTCATCCCGCTGATCATCCACTTGTTGAACAAGCGGAAGGTCGTCACCGTACGCTGGGGTGCCATGCACCTGCTGCATGAGGTGATCCGTCAGCGGAAGCGCAAGATGAAGGTCGAGCAACTCCTGCTGCTCATCACGCGCATCGCCATTCCCATCGTGCTCGCGCTCTGTCTCGCACGTCCGGTGCTCACGGCGCTGCGCTCGCTCGGCCTTGGCAGTTCCTCGCTCATCGTCATGCTGGACGATTCCTTTTCCATGCGCGCACCCGCCGCGCAGACCACACTGCCCGGTGGCACCGTCATGCAGCAGGCGCGTCAGGACATGCAAACCATGATCACCGATCTGCCAGACGGCTCCAGTGCACAGGTCCTTCTCTCCGGCGGCACGCCGCGCAAGCTGCTCGATCAAGCCACCACGGATCGCACCCTCATTCCCAAGCAGCTCAGCGAGTTGCCCTCCATGTCGGGCCCGCTGTCTGCGAACGATGCCTTTCAGGCTGCAACCTCCGCCTTGAAGGATTCCCCCAATGCCACGCGCGAAGTCGTCATCGTCTCCGACTTCCAGGAAGCCGACTGGAAAACCATCGCCGACGGTGCCGCACTGCCAGCGCTCGAAACGATCTCCAAGCAGGAGCCCAAACCACAGATCACCTTCTACCGTGTGGGCAGTGATCTCGCTGAGAACATCAGCATCGCCAGCGCCGACATCTCCGCTCTCGTTGCCGCGGAGTCCCAGCCCATCGGCCTGCGTGTGCGCATTAAAAACCACGGCAAACGCCCTTGGCAGGACATCCCCGTGCATCTCGAAGCCGACGGCGCACGCCTGCGCACCGCGCGCGTTTCTCTCGCCCCCGAAGGCGAGGCCGTCCTCTCCTTCACGCATGCCTTCGACAAAGTCGGCGACCATTCCCTCTCCGTCCGCCTTGAAGGCGACAGTTTCGCCGACGACAATGCCTTCCACTCCATCGTGGAGGTGCGCAATCAGCTCAACGTCCTGCTCATTGATGGCAGCCCCGGCAAAGAACCGCTCAGCGGCGCCACCGACTTTCTTGAGATCGCCCTCACGCCCCACACCGTCGCGGCAGCCACGCTCAAGGACCTCATCCGCACGAAGAAAATCGATCTGCGTAAACTACGCAATGAAGACCTCCGCCAGCAGGAAGTCATCATCATGGCCGATGTGCAGAAACTGCAGGGCAACAATAAGAATGAGATCGACAAATTCGTCAAAGAAGGCGGCGGCCTGCTCGTCTTCGCCGGGCCTGACTGCGATCTGGATTGGTACAACCGCGAGTTCTTCCGCAAAGGCGAAGGCATGTATCCTGCCGCCATCAAGGGCCAGGCCCGCGCCGATTCCGATTCCCTGCCCGCGCGCATTCTCATGCAGCGCTTCACGCATCCCTCCGCGCTGTATTTCAATGACGCTCGTGCGGGTCGTCTCCAAGACGCCGAGTTCCGCCACTGGCTGGAGCTCACACCGCAGGGGGATCAAACTCAGCGCATCTTCAATCTTGACCGCAATGTGCCGCTGATGATCGAGAAGAAGTACGGCCGTGGCCGCGTCATCGCCTCCGCCACCACGGCCAATGCGGAATGGAGCAATCTGCCACTGCAGCCCTTTTTCGTGCCACTGATGCAGCGCCTCACCACCTACCTCGCCACCGTAGGCAGCGCACCCGCCTGGCAGCTCGTCGGTTCCACGATCCGCCTGCCGCTCGATAAAGCCGAAGTCGGTGCCGAGTTCACCCTGCGTGATCCCACCGGCCAGACGCAGACGCTCAAGTCCGCCAAGGAAGGTGACGCCGTCTTTGTCCAAAGCCCTTCGATCACCCAGCCCGGCATCTTCCAACTGCAAAAGGTCGGCACGGAAAAAACCATGCTCCTCGCCTTCAATATCGACGGCACCGAGTCCGACCTCAAAGCCCTGCCTTCCGCCGACATCCAAAAAATCGCTACTCGTTACGACGCCGCCTTTGCCGACACCCTGCCCGGTTACCAGGCCCTCGACCGCACCCGCCGTCACGGCAGCGAACTCTGGCAGCCCCTGCTCATCCTCCTGCTGGGTCTTCTCTTCGCCGAAGTCCTCCTGCAACAGCACATCGCCAAAGGCTAGCCGATTCAAGCATGACACCCCAGACCGAAACCTCCCTGCGCTTCACCGGCGGCTATTCGCCGCTCCCGGTGGTCGTGCTCGCGTTCGGTCTCGCGGCCCTGATGTATTTTCTTTATCGCCGTGAATTGAAGTACGTCGGCAGTCGTGCCGCACAGGTGCCCGCCGTTCTGCGTTCGCTGGCGGTCTTCATTCTGGTGCTCGCGCTCGCGGGTCCCATCCTGCGCCACGTCACCACCTTGCGCCAGTTGGGCCGCGTCGTCGTCGCCGTGGACAGCTCCGCCAGCATGCAGCTCACGGACGAGGCCGCCGGCGCTGCCGCAGGCACATCCAAAGCACGCTTTCAACGCGCCGAGGACCTCCTGCTCAAAGGCACGACACCGCTGCTGAAAAAACTCGCCGAGACCCAGGATGTGGAGCTCGTGGCCCTGCGCGGCATGAACACGCAGCGCCTGTGGTGGTACCGCCAGGGCGGCAAGGACACCTCAGGTGAAATGCCCGCCACGTTTGAGCTGCCCGCCACCTCACCGATCACCAATCTCGATCAAACGCTGCGCTCCGCACTCGGCCCCGCCACGGCTGGCACCGCGCTCGTTGTGCTCTCGGATGGCCAGCACAACTCCACCGGCTCACCCGAAGAATTCAGCACCGCGCTCAAAGCCAGCGGCACGGCCATCTTCACCATCGGCTTTGGCACCGAAATCCCACCAGCAGATCTGGCTCTGCTGGCCGTCTCGGCTCCCGAATCCGTCTTCTCCAAGGAAAACTTCCAGGGCCGTCTCACCGTCAATGACAGCATGCCCGCCGGTGTTCCTGCCAATGTGCGGATCGAAAGCCAGGGCAAGGTGCTGTGGAAAAAAGACTTCACCACCGATGGCAAAGGCGAGAAGGGTTTCGATTTCATCTTCCCCGTCACCGAGCTGCCGCCACCCGCCCCCGGTCAGCGTGATAAAACACTGCGCAGCGTAAACATCCTCATCTCCGCCAGCGGCGACCGCGCCGCGCTGGAAAAGACGCGCTCCAACAACGCCCGCGAGCTCTCCATTCATCTGCTGGAAAAGAAGCGCAAGGTGCTCATCCTCGATGGCCGTCCGCGCTGGGAGTCACGCTACATCCACAACCACTTCGACCGCGATGAGCGCTGGCAGGCCACCAGCATCTTCGATGACATGGCTGACAACGCCGCCAATGGCAGCCTGCAAAAAGACTTTCCCAAAACTCGCGACGAACTCCTGAGCTACGACCTCATCATCCTCGGTGAAGTCATCCCAAACCGACTCAAGCCGGAAAGCCTCGACTGGATCCTTGAGTTCGTCGAAAAACGCGGCGGCGGCTTGATCATGATCGATGGTCAGCGCGGCAAACTGCACGAATGGAGCCAGGGCAGAACCGCCCCGCTCATCCCGGTCAAATTTGGTCCCTCCAATGCCAAGCATCAGCCAACCAGCCTCGAACTCACCACGGATGGTCAGCGCTTCGATGCCCTGCGTCTCAGCGACAGCCCCAGCGCCAACACCGCCCTCTGGCCCACGCTTTCCAAAGTGAACTGGCACGCGAATGTCGAGCCCCTGCCCGCCGCCATCACCCTCGCCAAAGCACAGCAGCCCACCATCGTCTTCCGTCAGGTCGGTGCCGGTGCCGTGCTTTACCTCGGCACGGATGAACTCTGGCGCTGGCGCTTTCAAGTCGCGGACTTGTATCATCAGCGTCTCTGGATGCAGCTAGGTGCCTGGATTGCCGCCCCGCCGTTTCAGATCGACCAAAAGAAGCTCTCCGTCGGCACCGACCGCCTGCGTTACTCACCCGGCGAAGCCTCTGAAATCCGCGTGCGTGTGCGCAATGACAAAGGCGACATCGTCACCGATGCACAACCCCGCGCCTACCTCATTCACGACGGCGCTGATGTCGCCACCCTGCAGCTCGAAGCAGATCCCACTCACATCGGCGTCTATCGCGCGCTCACTCCGCCGCTCAAGGCCGGCACTTATGAGATCGCTGTTGCGGAAAGCCCCAACGCGCCGCGCAGTGAGGCACGCCTCTCCCTCCACGTTTCTGATACCGGCAATCCAGAGTGGGCCACGCTCACCATGAACCGCACGCTGCTGGAAACCATGGCCACCAACAGCGGCGGTCGCTTCCTGCGTGAAGAACAGGCCGCCACTGATCTCCCCAGCCTGCTGCAAAGCATCGACCGCAAGCAGGTCATCACTCAGGAGACCAATCTCTGGTCCAGCTGGTGGTGGTTCGGTGCTGCCATCCTGCTGCTCACCGTCGAGTGGCTCATGCGAAAACGCCTCAAACTCGTCTGATCATGGCCGCTTCCACTGATCGCGCCCAGCTCGCCGTCCGCGTCACACCGAACGCGAAAAAATCTGAATTCGCCGGATGGACTGCCGATGAAAAAGGCCGTCCCGTGCTGCTGGTGAAACTGCACGCCCCGCCTGTGGATGGCAAAGCCAACACCGAGCTCATCCGCTTCCTCGCCGAAGCCCTCGACTGCCCCAAAGGCCAGATCACTTTGATACGCGGAACGTCCAGCCGACAGAAGACCGTGGAGTTGCCTGCAGCGGTGCTTGAGCGGTTGTCAAAGTGAACGCGGCGGTTCCGCTACTGTTCATTCACCGCTCTCCGCACAAGGTATGTCCCAGCACCTGCATAGCCGGGAGGATGCGCCTCTTTCAATATACGATTGAGTTCTCTGAGATCTGCTTCGCTCGCGACACTTCCACTGACCGGAATATATGGGAGCAGAATGTAGTCATCGCTGTAGCCGATCAGATTGACATCCTTGAAACGTGCGTCATTCCGAAGCTGAGGCTGCATGCGTTGGATGTAACGAGACGTGAGCCACATGTCGCTCTGCTGCAAGATAACAAGGCTCGCGTCAAAACCAACGAACACACAGAGCAGTGACACGACAATACTGAGAATCCGCCCCCGCCATCCTGCCGGTGGCAAATGCACAAAACAAAGGCAGCCTAAAAACACGAAGAGCGCTGGGATGCCGTAAGCAAATGCAGCCCATAGATGGACACTTACAGCTCCCAGAAAATCAGGTTTGCAGCGCACGACACGCGCCAGCAACAGAACGGCCACGATTTGACCTCCGATTAAGACCAGCAGTCGCAACGTTGATTTCATACTGCCGGAATATAAAGACTACCCCCGCACCCGCTCCAGCAGATTCATCATCAGGAACGACAGCAGCAGGGCGAGTTGTTCGCCTTCATCCGCGGGGCCTTCTTGCGTCAGTCCAAAGCGGCCTTCAAAAAAGGCGGATTGCTTGGTGAGGCGCAGCGTGGGGGCACTGGCTTCGCCACGGGTGGCGATGTAGCTCGGGTGCAGCATGAAGCCGGTGAACATGCCTACGACGGGAATTTCGCCTACCAGGCCATCCAGCATTTTCGTCCACGGATTCGCTTCCTGAATCGCAAATGTCGGTGTCTGCGCTCCTGGAGCAAAGACGTCATAGTGCGCTCTCCACAGCGACTTCATTCCGCGTCGGCCAATGGCTCCCAGCACCTGACCCGTGGGAGATCTAAATGTATAGCGCGCCGACCAGTCAATGATGCGGTCCGCCTCAATCGTCGCCAGCTGCGTCCTCATCGTGTCATCCGCGAACACCTCCACCTTCTCTTTGAAGCGAAACAGCTTCTGCTTCACATAGCAAACCGTGCCGCCATGGGCATCTGTCACGTAGATCTGCGGAGAAAAGGCCAGAAGCTTGAAGTGAAAAGTCAGCGGGTAGTGCATATGGCTGCCAAGGTGGCCTGACCAAAGGAGGCTGCAATGATATAACGGACGCTGGTTTGCAATCAGGCAGCCGCTCTGGCCATGTTGCTCAGCAGCGCCTGCGCACACGCCGCCGCAAACTCCGGCGCGTTGATCTCGCAGTCCATCTCCACCAGCGGAATGCCGGGCCGCAGGTGCTGACGGATGGCACCAAACAGCGCCGCATCCGCCTCAGCATCATGGAATGGTTTTCCGGCAGCACTGATGATGCTGATGGCCTGCAGCGGCAGCAGCACGGTCACGGGACCGCGATACGCATTCACCTTCTCCGCGAGGATGCGGCCCAGTTCCGCGCACTCGGCGGCATTGGTGCGCATGAGTGTGACCTGCGGGTTGTGGATGTAGAAGGTGCGCCCTTCAAACTTCGAAGGCACACTCGCACGTTCACCGAAGTTCACCATGTCGAGACAACCCGGTGTGACGATGGCCGGAACGCCCACCTTGCCCGCCGCATCCAGACGGGTGGGACCTGCGCCGAGGATGCCGCCCACAAGTTCATCCGCCCATTCGGTGGTGGTGATGTCGAGTACGCCTGCAAACATGCCGCTTTCGATCAGCGACTCCATGATCTTGCCGCCTGTGCCGGTGGCGTGGAAAACGAGCACTTCATACCCGGCATCTTCGAGCACCTGCTTGGCCCGGTTCACACACTCGGTCGTATTGCCAAACATCGAGGCGGCGATCAGCGGTTTATCTTCACCCGCAGGCACCGTGGTTTCCACCATCCCACAGATCGCCCCGGCCGCACGGGCCAGCAGCACGCGGGAAATGCGGTTGATACCGCTGACGTCCACGATGCTCGGAAACATCACGATGTCCTTCGTGCCGACATACGGCGCCACATTGCCAGCCGCCAGCGTGGACACCATCACCTTCGGAAAACCCACCGGCAGTGCCCGCATGGCCGCAGTGCCGATGGCCGTGCCACCGCCGCCGCCGAGCGAGATCACCCCCTGCACCTTGCCACTGGCGACCAGCGCCGATAAAAACACTGCCGCCGCGCCAGCCATGACTGTCACGGCTTCGCCACGGTCCTGGCGCTCCATGATGCCTGCCAGGTCCACCTGCCCCACCGCCGCGACCTGCTCCCGCGTCACATCCGGCTTTACCTGCGGCACATCCCCGCTGCCGGTGTCGATCAGCAGCGTCTGATGCCCGCGTGCGCGGATGATTTCCGCCACGTAGGCGTGTTCGTGACCTTTGGTGTCGAGCGTGCCGAGAACTGCGATGGTTGCCATGGTGACAGCATAAAAGCGGGCGCAGGAAGAACAGCAACCGTTTCACACCACCTCCTATCCGCACTGCACCCGGCTTGACGGGCCAGCCTCGGGCCATTATCCTATGAACATGATCGCCGAACGCCTGCCACAGCTAGCAGCCATGTCTCGAGACCAAAAGTGGCTCGTCTTTCGGGAGCTTGAGGAAGAACTGGCGGCTGACGATTCGACCGAGACTCCGGCAGGAAAGGCAGCTGTGATAGAGATTCTTGAGCAGCGCTGGCAAAACTACCTGTCTGATCCTGGCTCAGCAACGACGTGGAGCAAGGTGCAGGAACGCATGCATGCCTACCGTGCGCAAAAGCGCGCGGAGGAGGCATGAGCCATGAAGTGGTTGCCCTCGCCGGTGCTGACGATGACATGCTGCGAAAATTTGTCGAACTCGACGCCTTTTCAGAAGAACTCGCCGATTCCTTCGCCGATGACACTCAGGAAGCGCTCAATCTCATTGGCCAGAATCCGTTCATTGGCTCGGGCCATTCTCATCCTCCTTTTCGGAAGTGGCTGTTGCTGGATTGGGATATGGCGGTCTTTTACCGCCCGTTAGGCGGCCGATGCTTTGTGCATGCCGTTCTAAGCCTGCGGCAGGATCCCAAAACGGTGCAGGCCCTCCTCAGGACAAGGGGCCAGACTTGACCCCAGAATCCATTTTCCTCCCCCTCCGCCATTGAACACGGCGGATTCCTCGCCAAGTCAGGGGGTCCCACCCATGTCCCAAGCCGTTTTCCGCACCATCCCCCTCCGCGAACTCAACGCCGACCAGCTCCTCGACCTCTCGAAGCGCATGAAGCTCTCGCTCTCACGCGCCGACATGCTGGCCGTGCAGAAGATTTACAACGACGAAGGCCGCGAGCCTACGGATGTCGAGATGGAAGTCATCGCCCAGACCTGGAGCGAGCACTGCAAGCACCGCATCTTTGGCGCGAAGATTCAGCACACGCTCGACGGCAAAGAAGAAGTCGTGGACGGTCTTTTCAAGACCTACATCCGCGCCGTGACCGAGGAGATCTGCAAGAACAAGCCCGACTTCGTGCTCGGAGCCTTTGAAGACAACGCAGGCTTCGTCCGCCTCGATGCCGACAAGGCCGTGTGCCTCAAGGTGGAAACACACAATCACCCCAGCGCCATCGAACCTTATGCAGGAGCGAATACCGGCCTCGGCGGCGTGATCCGCGACATCCTCGGTGCCGGCAAAGGCGCGAAGCCGGTCGCCTCCATTGACGTGTTTTGCTTCGGTCCCCCCAACATCGAGCAGGAAGACATCAAGGCCAAGGACGTCATCCACCCCCTCGGTGTCATGCGTGGCGTGGTGCGCGGCGTGCGCGACTACGGCAACCGCATGGGCATCCCCACCGTCAATGGCGCGATCCAGTTTGACGACACCTTCATTTACAATCCTCTCGTCTTCTGCGGCACCGCCGGCATCATCCCGATCAAGGACATCGCCAAGGAAGTAAAGCCCGGTCATTTGCTCGTCGCCGCTGGTGGCCGCACCGGCAAGGACGGCCTCAAAGGCGCGACCTTCTCCTCCGCATCGCTCACCACGGGCTCGCACGAAGAAGACCAGACCGCCGTGCAGATCGGCAATCCCATTGAAGAAAAGAAGGCCGCTGACTTCGTGCTCGCCGCACGTGAGAAGGGCCTCATCCAGTTCGTCACCGACTGCGGCGCCGGTGGCTTCAGCTCTGCCGCAGGCGAAATGCTGCGCGATACCGGCGGCGAAGTGTGGCTGGAAAACGCCCCGCTCAAAGCCCCTGACCTCGAAAGCTGGCAGGTCTTCATCAGCGAATCCCAGGAGCGCATGGTCATCGCCATCGAGGAAAAAGACCTCGCTGCGATGCACGAACTCGCTGCCATTTACCAGACCGAGCTCTGCGTGCTCGCCAAGGCCGACGGCTCCCAGCGCCTCAAAGTCTTCCATCACGGCACCATCGTGTGCGATCTCCACGTCACCGCCCTGCATGAGGCCCCGCGCCGTGAAATGAAGGCCAAATGGCGCACCCCGCCATCCGTGAAGCCAGTGGTGCCCGTGCGCCCAGAATCCTGGACCGCCACGCTCAAGACCCTGCTCGCTGATTTCTCCATCGTTTCCCGTGAGCCCATCATCCGCGAATACGACCACGAAGTGCAGGGCAACACCGTCCTCAAGCCCCTCGCCGGTGCTTCTGGCGACGCCCCGCAGGACGGCAGCGTCATCCGTGTGGATGGCAGCCAGCAACTCGTCGCCCTCGCCTGCGCCTTGCTCCCTGAGTGGGGCAAGACCGACCCGCATCTCATGGGCCGCGCCGTCGTCGATGAGTGCGTGCGCCAGCTCGTCGCCATGGGGTCCAATCCGGACCGCATCGCCATCCTCGACAATTTCTGCATGGGCAACCCCGACAACGAGCGCGAGCTCGGTGCCCTCGTGGAATGCACCAAGGGCATGGCCAAAACCGCCATCGCCTACGCCGCTCCATTCGTCTCCGGCAAGGATAGCTTCTACAACTACTTCATCACCGACGAAGGCCCTGTCTCCATCCCCGTCACGCTGCTGCTCAGCGGCTTCGGCGTCGTGGAAGATGCCAAGCACGTCATCGGTGCCTCCCTGCGCCGCGTCGGCAGCAAGATCGCCATCCTCGGCAAAGCCAGCGCCGGCCTGCGCGGCAGCATCGTCGCCAAGTACACCAAAGGCATCGGCATGGACGCCGGTCCCGACTTCTGCGAAGTGGAAAGCCTCGCCGCCTACCGCCGCTACTTTGAACTCGTGAAGCAGGGTGCCGTTCTCAGCGCCCACGACATCGGCGAAGGCGGCCTCGCCGTCGCCCTGGCCGAAATGGCCTTCAGCGGCAAAGGCGGTCTCCGCATCTCCACCGACAAGATGCCCGCCCACGCCGGCCTCACCACCGCCGAACTTCTCTTCGGCGAAACTCCCGGCCGCCTCCTCGTCGAGATCGCCCCCGAACACGTCAGCGCCGCCGAAGCCGCCGGCCTCACCATCATCGGCGACTCCACGCGCGATCCTTACCTCTACATCTCCCACAATGGCACCACCCTGATCGATTCCCCCATCGATCAGCTCAAGCCGCTGTGGCGCGACGGACTGGTGAAGTATTATTGAGTTCGCTGAATCGCACTCGTCCTCGATCAAATCTGGTCGAGTTGAGTACAGTGGACGTTGAGTCTATCGCCCCCCTAGAATCCGCAGCTCGACTTTCCAAAGTCGAGCCTAGCAAGCCACGTCCGCCAAAGGCTATTGACGACCTTTTGGCAGGTCCGTGGAAGACTCCATCGGACCGAACGCCCGCCTATCCTTTTCAAGCGTCAGCCCATTCTTGCCGTCAAGCAGTACAGTGCCTTCGGAGATCCATGGGTTGGTCGCCTCGATCATCTCCTGTGATGTTAGCACCCGGCAGTCCGCCACTCTCAGCTCAAACACCGAGTCCTCTGAGAATTCTCTAATATTGAGATACCGATGCATCTGTGTCGGAAGGGGGATAGACCCCACATGACCGCTTTTGGTCACCAAGATGCTTTCCTCCATGGTGAGATCGCCTCCGACCCCACCCTCGGGGTCAGAACGAAACATGAGATACTGACGCAGAACTCCATGGGCGTCTAAAGTGAGCTTCTTGAATTTTGTCGAAAACACAAGACCGTCCCCTGCATTGTCAGGCGTGATCACGGCATCGTCACCGAGTTCCCTTACTTTGTCTGCCATGGGCTTGCCTCCCATCGTCAATCCCATCACCCGTAAGACAATGTCAGGAGAATAGCACACATTTGGACCTATGTAGCACATGCCTCTGCGCTGGATGACTAACGCATCTCCCTTCAACAGCCGAGGGATATCGTCCGGCCTCAATCCGCTCTCCCATCGGCCTGCCTGAACACCGTCGGTAAACGAGCTGCACACATACGGTGCATTGCCGGAACTGCCGTAATCCACCCGGTCATAGCGCAACCGTTTAGAACCAGGCTCTACCATGAGCACATGATGCCTGATCTGTGGCACTGTTTTGTCCTCTGCCGAAATGGGCGTGGTTTTCTCATCCAGCACCAACCGCAGCGGCAGGCGGCGCAGGTCCGTGCCTGCTAGAATTTTGGAAAGTTCCACCAAAGTGGTACCTTTGACGAACTCCAGCTTCAGCGGACCGGGATCAGTAGCAGGAGAATTTTGGACACCCCCCAGCAAAAAAACAGCAAGGGCAAGAATGTTACGCTTGGATGACATGACAACGTGGAAAGGAATTCGCTTGTGAGAGCACCCTGTTAGTTCCCGCAAGATGTGCAGATATTCAGACCTCTTCATGGAAAAAAATCTTCAGTTCGGCCACGCATCTAATCGTTATCTTTTTATCAGTTGCCGTCGCTGTCAGTTTTGCCTTGCACCTGATCATCCAGAGCATAGCTCGGAAGCCTCAGACGGCAACAAACACAGGTGCCACCCGCGCTGCGCGGCGTGATCTCAAAGCTGGCCCCCACACTCTGCGCGCGGTAGCGCATGGTGCGCAGGCCCATGCCTGTGACTGCGGGCATCTTGTCCGTTACCATGCCCACGCCGTCGTCTTCCAGGCGCAGCTCCAGCACATCACCGCGCTGGTCCAATGCGATGACAATTTCACGAGCCCGGCCATGCCGCACCGCGTTGGCCACTGCCTCCTGGGCGATACGATAGAGATGCATGGCCACCTTCGGGCTGTCGATCTGGATCTCGCCGCTTTCCTGGATGACGATGGAGACGCCTGTCAGCCTGCTGGTGTTGCCCGCCAGCTCTTTCAAGGCGACGGAGAAACCGGAGTCATCCACATGCACCGGGAAAATCCCACGGGCTAGATCACGCGCATCCGCCACCGCCTGCTGTACCGACTCCACCACCAGGGCGGCATCATGCGCCGCCGGCAATTGCTGCGAATGCAGTTCTTCCGCCAGCGCGTGCACGGCGCAACCGATGGCGGCCAGCTGCTGACAGAGGCCGTCGTGCAGATCCTGACCGATCCGCTGCTGCTCGTGCTCGCTGACCTGGATGATGTCCAGCTCAAGCTGGCGGCGCTCCTCCAGCATCCGGATGTAGGCCGCGTCAGCGTCCTGCTTGCTGCGCACCGCATTCACCGCAAACACCAGCACACAGAAGTAGAACTCCCGGTTGATCGTGGCCCACGCATAGCCCATCTGGGTCGTGTAGGGATTGGAGTGGATGTTGGCCACCCACCACACTCCGCCGGACACAATGGCAACTGCCATGCCCCCGCTGACACCCGACCACCAAACGGCCAGTATAATGGGAAACGCGTAAAAGATGAACCAACTAATCTCCCAGCTGGTGGCCTGATCCAGCCAGCCAAGAAGCACCGTCAGCAGCATGGGCGCAGACAGCGAGACCCAGTGAGAACTGGCGCGCATTCTGACAGTGAGATCGCCGACCCGTGTTTTTACACTCACAGGCGGCGGCCAGACATCAGCACTGTTCACAGCACTTCCATTCATGGGATGAAATGTGGCGGATTCAGCATGGGATCAGAAAGGCGCATTCAGGGAACCTTGCGAGAGATCATACTCCTCATTGTCCAGGCTGAAAGTCTGGAATCCAGTGAGTGCAGCCGCCGGCAAAAGAACTCGTTGTCATCCTCTGCCAGCAGCATTGCATGGCGGTATGTCCTCACCGGTCGTCCTCCTGAAAGCCTTCGCGCTCCTGCTGGCACTTGCCCTGTCACCCTTGGCGGTCCTCGGCCTCTGCTGCATGCACACCTGGCAGGGCATGCTTCTCAGCACCTCCATCGGCCTGCTGTCCGTCAGCCCTCTGCTCTACTGGATTGGTGATGAACGCGGCTCCGTGATCCAGGTGTGGTTGGGAAAAATTTCGTCTTTTGTGGCATGCGTCGGCGTAGTGGTCGCGCTCTGGCAGGCACCCGATGCTCACACGCCGGAGACGGCAAAAATTCATTCTCGCTTTGCCGATGGTGGCTGGCACTACCACCGCTATTCGGTGGGTTCCCTTCTGCCGGAAATCGACCAGATCCATCTCGGCTATGCGCTGGCGGTGGCCTTCGATCCGTTCTTCACCCGGCAGCAACGCAGCGAACTCTCTGCGATGACGGACACCCTTTACACCGAGATCAGCGAAGATCCAGACTTCACCGCCGCCGGCTCCGCGCTGCCGTCCATCTATAGCGAGATTGGCTTCGGAGATTTCCGTGACGGGCATTACTTCCACTACATCCCGGCCAGAGTGGACCGCAGCAAACCCTCACCGGCGCTGGTTTTCCTTCATGGCAGCGGCGGCAATTTCAAAGCCTATGTGTGGCTGCTTTCCAAGATCGCCGATGAACTTGGCATCACCGTCATCGCTCCCAGCTTTGGCATGGGAAACTGGGAAAAGCGTGGAGGATACGAGACCATCACGCGTGCTATTGTCGATGCCGGAAAGCATGCGGCAATTGCCCCTGATCACATCCACCTCATGGGCCTCTCCAACGGCGGCAAAGGCTTGTGTCTGGCCGGATCAACCGACGGGCCTAAGTTCCGCTCCCTGATTTTTCTCTCGGCAGTGTTTCACAGCCGCATCAAACCGGCGGAACTTGCCGCACGTTTGCGACCGCGCCGCGCACTGATCCTCTCAGGCGGCAGCGATGATCGCGTGCCGTGGGAGTATGTTTCCGGTTATGCTGAAAAGCTGGAGGCAGGCGGGCTGGAAGTTACTACACGCTGCTTTGAGGGTGAAGATCATTTCCTTTTTTTTCGTCAGCGCGCCGAGGTGTTGAAACTCGTTGCCGGGTGGATTGCAGCAGACTCGACGAAACGAATTCCAGCACCGCGCTGAGCTCCCACCTCCTCAGCGAGGCCTGCCCTTCTCAGTCATGGCGACCTGAGCGGCCTGGATGAGCTTCTGAAGCTGGGGGTCATCCGGCTGGACGCGGGAGGCAGCCTCATAATGATCCAAGGCGCGATGAGGCATGCCGGTCTGATAATAAACAAGTCCAAGCGCTTTGTGCGTCTGTGGATCATTGGGCATGGCCCGCAAGATGTCCCGGAAGACCGAAACGGCTTCATCGTACCTGCCCACCCCTGCGAGGCTGAGGCCGAGGGTGAAGGCCACCGGCGGCTTGGTGGTGGCATTTTTATCGATGTTGATGAGCTGCATCGTCGTGTCGAGCGCCTCCTTGGGGCGGTTCAGCCTGAGCAGTGAGTTGGAAAGATTGAGCAGTCCGTTTTGAAAACGCGGCTCGACTTTGAGCGCCTCGCGGAAGCAGTGCACCGCCTTCTCGTTCTGCCCGGCATCAGAGTAGGCTGCCCCCAGATTTCCCCACGTGCGGTACTTGCCCGGGCTTTTGGCCACAGTGTCCTCCCAGAGGCTTTCACGCGTCCGCCAGACATTGTTGCGGATGCACGTTTTCCAGGACAACGCACCCACGCACAGGAGGGTAAACACCGGAATCCCCACCCGCAGCACATGGGCGCGGGAGCCGCTGCTGCTGCTACGCAGCCAGTCCAGCAGACATGCCACCAGAATAAAAATGCCGATGGATGGCAGGTAGGACCGATGCTCCGCCACCAGGTCTGGCAGTGGGGTCAGCGCCGACGACACGGAGATGGTGATGAAGAACCAGCCCACGCAGGCAAAGCCCAAAACAAATCGCACGTCCCCCCGGAATCGGCGGACCAGTCCCCAGGCTGTCAGCACCATCCCGCTCAGCACCGCCAGGGCCAGCAGCACCGGCCCCTGAAAGAGCGAGCCATAGAGCGGCCACTCAGGATCGAGATTCATGCCCTTGGGCCAGAACATCTGCCGCAGGTAGTGGGTCATGACCGTCAGTTCGGTCACAAAGTAGTGCCAGTGATTCAGCGGCTCATCCCGTGAATTGACGATGTTCATGGCGGCATCGAAATTAAAGCCTCCGTTCTGCGCTGCCGCCGTCATAAACACGAGCACGGGAATGAGCGGCATGCACAGCAAAAGCGGCAGCGCCCTGATGGCCGCCGCCCGCAGCCGCGTGCCAAGCACCAGCCAGTCCAGCAACACCGCCAGCAAGGGGATCATGAAAGCATCCTCCTTCGTCTGCATGGCCAGCAGCACCGCCGCCACCGCGCCGCCACGCAGCAGCCACCTGCCCCACCGGGACTGCACCGAGCATGAGGCGAAATACAGACACAAACTCAGGAGCGAAAACAGCACCACCAGCGAGGTGAAGCGCTGAATGATGTAGGTCACAGATTCCGTGGCCAGCGGATGGACCGCAAACAGCACAGCAGCTGTCGCAGAAATAAACAGCACGGAACTTCGCTGCAGACTGGCGGCCAGCGTCGAACGGCGGAGCAGCACCGTCACCAGCACATAGATCAAGAACGCATTCACTGCGTGAATCGCCACGTTGACCAGTCGGTACCAGTATGGGTTGAATGCATCCAAGTTATAGTTCAGACGAAAACTCGCATAGGCGACCGGACGCATAACCGCATTGACGGCATAATCAGGATCAGATCCGATTTTTGCCGGACGATTCACGAACTCATTGAAGTCTTTCAGGTAATCCAAGGTGTTTCCGCCAAGGAATAACGGATTGTCTTTGAGATAGGTATGGTCGTCGAAGGCCATGGGAAAATCGGCCGTCCAGACGTATAGACTGGCACATAGGCCCAGCAGCAATGCCCCCAAGGCAGCGTGAACCCAAAACCCGGATGCCCTTGACGTTCGCTCGGGCGTTTTTTCCGGCTCTGCAAGAAGCTCCGGAGCTGCCGCGTTAAGGTCGGAGTGACTCGCGCCTGAGTGCGTCACTCTGTTACCGCTGGGATGTTTGTTGCGTCTGCGTTTTGACATGACTCGGTAAGGTAGATTTTTGATTCGCAGTATTTTGCCGCAAAATCTCCGCGCCCACCAAGTAACATGAACCGTCGCGTTAGACGCCACCCATACTAAAGCAATCGCGTATTATCGCTAGGCACCATGGTCGCGCACCCATTGTCCCGCACGCAAGTACAGCTCGGCGGCACTGCGCAACTGAAGCTTTTCTTTAATGCGGGCACGGTAAGTTTCCACGGTCGACTCCCCCAGATTGAGGGTCTGGGCGATCTCTCGCGTGCTCTTGCCGCGGCCAAGCATTTGAAACACCTCCAGTTCGCGGTCCGCCAGCGTTTCCATCCCGGCCAGTTCAGAGTTGCTGCGTTTCTGCGTCATGCGTTCCAGCAGCTTGGCCGTCATCTGCCGGCTCGCATACACATCCCCTTTCATGACGCAGCGAATGGCCTCGATCACTTCCGTGGAGGCTTCGTTTTTGGTGATGTAGCCCTTGGCACCGGCACGCAGGGCGCGCTCCGCGTACAGCTCCTCATCATGCATGGAGAGCACCAGCACGTTGATGTCCAGCCCCTGCGCCTTGATGTCTTTCAGCAGTTCCAGTCCGCTGGAGCCATGCAGGGTGATGTCCACGATGGCGATGTCGGGCTTGGTCTCTAGGATCAGCCGCATGGCATCACGAATGTTGTCTGCTTCACCGCAGATGGACATGCCCAGATCACGGTCGATCAGCTGCCCCAGATGTTCACGGAACATGGGATGATCTTCGACAAGGAGCACCTTGTAACTGTTCACTGCTTTCAATTCAGGTTTCTTCATGGTCATTGAGATGTTTGAGTTTTTTGAGGTCTTTCAGCTGCACACGGCAGCTCACCAAAGTTCCACTTTGAATTCGCGGCTCGATGGCCAGCACGGCCTGCAGCGCCTGCGCACGGTAATGCATCGTACGCAGCCCCATTCCTTCGCTGCGCGTCCGTGAGGACGGCGGCATGCCTTTGCCATTATCCTCCACCCGCAGCTCCAGCATTTCGTCCTCGAGCTTCATCGCCACGGAAACTTCCGTCGCACCACTGTGCTTGACCGCATTCGCCACTGCTTCCTGGGCGATGCGGTAAAGATGCATCGAGACTTCCGGGGCATCCAGCGGCACATCCACGCAGTCATTGACCACGATGGGGATGCCCGTGAGCCGGCTCATCATTTTCCCCAGATCCGCCAGCGCCGCCGCCAGCCCACTGCGGTCCACATGCACCGGAAAGATGCCACGAGCGAGATTGCGCGCCTCCATCACCACCTGCTGCAGCGATCCCTCGATCAAGCTCGCGTCATGCGCAGCCTGGACTCCCTGCGCCTGCAGGTCCTCCGCCAGCACCCGCGCCGCACAGCCGATCGCCGCCAGTTGCTGGCAGATGCCGTCATGCAGATCCTGGCCGATGCGCTGCTGCTCATGTTCACTCACACTGACGATGTCTTTTTCAAGCTGCCGCCGTTCCTCCAGCATCTGGATCCGTGCCTCGTCAGCCTCCTGTTTGTTGCGCAGCGCAGTCACGGCAAAAACCACCACACACAGGTACACCAGCCGGTTGACCAGAGCCCAGGCATAGCCCAGCTGGGTCTCATAGGGATTCGTGTTCATGTTTGCCAGCCACCACACCACGCCTGACAGCAGTGCGATGAAGAGTCCCACCCTGTATCCCGCCCACCACACCGCCAGAAAAATCGGGATGCCGTAAAAAACAAACATCGTCACTTCAAAGCCGGTGATGTAGTCCAGCCAGCCGATGACCAGCGTAACAATCATCATCGCCCCAAGGGTGAGCCAGAGGGACTGGCTGCGCATCGCATTCGTGGTGGTGCCCCACCAGCGCGACAGCCTCATCGCCATTGCCGGCTCACCCGCCGCTGTGATCGTGCTGGCATTCATGGCTTCGATTTCCATCCTTTCATACTATCCGTAAACTCACGGTAATCACGTATGTAATCCTCCGCCTCATACGGGCGGGAGGCCAGCACCATCAGCACGGAATCCGCTGAATGGAGGTGCTCCTGCGCCCACACCATCGGCGGCACCAGCACGCCAAAGGTGGGCCGATTCAGGCAGAACTCTTCGCGGTTTTCACCGTCATCCACATGGAGATGGCACTCACCATGCACGCAGACGAGGAACTGCTCGCACAAGCGGTGGGCATGCTCTCCGCGTGTGCTCAGCGACGGGATGCCGTAGGTCAGAAAGATGCGCTGCACGACAAAAGGCAGATCATGGCTGAATTCCAGCGCTGTGAGATTACCCCGCACGTGGTCCACCACATGGCGCATTTCATACAGACGCACACCGCGCACGGAGCAGCTGTCAATGGTGGTTTCGTGGATCATGAAGACGTTTGTTTCTCGTGGATTGTCAATTTGCGCACCAGGCTCTGCGGCTTGCCGGAAACGGTCAGAAACGCACGCCCGACATATTCGCCAATGATTCCCAGCATCAGCAGCTGGGCACCGCTGAAAACGGCGAGCGCCCCCATCAGCGAACCCCAGCCAAGCTGCCGCTGACCCACAAAGAGGGTTTCAAGCAGCACCTCCGCCAGAATCAATGCGCCCAAGACACATAGCAACACTCCCAGCACACTGGCGATGCGCAGCGGCATGACGCTGAAATCAAACAGCAGGCTCAGCGCCAGCCGGATCAGCTTACGCAGGGTGTAGCCGCTTCGCCCTCCCTGGCGCTCCACATGCTCCACCTCCAGCGTGGCAATGCGGTTGGTCGCACCCAGGATCAATCCATCCACATAGGGATAGGGGCCGCGATACGCCACGATCCGCCCCACCAGGTCACGGCGCAGCGCACGAAAGCTCGACAGGTAAAGATCCTGCGGTTTGCCGAGCAGGAAAGTAGCGCAGCAGTTCGCCAGCCAGCTGGCCACATTGCGCGCCCAGTGATGTTTCTTGTCCGCATAGCGCGAATAGACCACCTCGGCCTCCGACGCGCGCAGGTGACGCACCAATTTGACGGCTTCACCCGGGGGATTTTGCAGATCATCATCCAGGTTCACCACGAAGTCCCCCCTTGCATGCCGGTAGCCTTCCAGCACCGCGGCATGCTCGCCAAAATTCCGCGCCAGCTCCACCACAGTGACTTCCGCTGGAAAATCCACCACCGCCCGCCGGGCCGCCAGGGCCGTGCCATCCGTGCTGCCGTCATCCACCAGCACCAGTTCCCAGGTTTCCGGCAGAGACAAAGCGCGGAAGGCGTCCAGCAACCGGCGCAGGCCTTCGCCCGTGTTGTAAAGCGGTACCACAAAGCTCAGTTCTGGAGGGGCCTCAATTGCTTCCATGCTGCTTCCCTCCGGTTGACCTTTCCCTTTTACGCGCAACAGCAAAGACGGAGGAGCCAAACGGCACGCGCAGCTCCCGGCACAGTCCGGCATCCAGTCTGCCCATGCCTGCCAGCAGAGAGTTCATCCAGCGTGGCGAAAGTCTCAGGTCAGACTCACCCTCCGCCCCCCGCTCAGCTTTGATCCGGCTCAGCTGCCGCCACGCCAGCAGCGGCAAAAACAGCCAGGCATTCCAGTAATGGATTTGTTCAACGGCAAAGCTCGAATGCTCCAGCAGCTTCCGCACCTGGGATGCACCATAGCGCCTGGCACCGCTGACCGCCACATCGTGGGATCCGCGCAAACCTTCAAACGCAGGCAGGTTCAGCACCAGCAGGCCGCCCGGGCGCAGCACACGGCCCATTTCCGCCAGCGCCTGCTTTTCAACCACCCCGGCGTGGTACAGCACATCCAGGCTGAGCACCGCATCAAAGTCTGCATCCGCATATGGAAGAGCCTCCACCGACCCCAGCTGCACGGTGCTCAGACCGCGCTGGTGGCAGTGCCTCACCGCTTCTTCCGCAGCATCCACTCCCGCCACAGTCAGATCGCAGTTCTGTCCTTTCAAAAACTCCAGCATGCCTCCGGTGCCGCATCCGGCATCCATCATCCGGCCACCCGGTGGCAGTCGCCCAGCCAGGGCATGCTGCACCTGGCTGCGCAGCACCGCATACCACCAATGGCGGTCCTCCACCGAACGCATGAGCTCGTATTCAGGTGCTTTCATGTTCAAACCTTTCCATGGCTTTCAAGGCTGCACCCACGGCATCCTCGGACAAATAAGGATGCATGGGCAGTGACAGTACCGCAGCAGCAGCCCGGTCGGACTCCAGCAGCAGTTCATTGCCATCGCCAAAAGCACGCTGCCGGTGCAGCGGCACGGGATAGAGCGCAGCCACAGGAATCCCGGCTCGTTGCAGGTGCAGCATCAGCGCGTCCCGCCGTTCAGAGCGCACCACGTACTGGTGGTAGGCATGCTCACACCCGCCCCGCACCATCGGCGCAGTCACCACACGGCTACCCACCAGCCGGGCATCATATTCCGCCGCCAGTCTTCTTCTTTTTAGGACACTTTCATCCAAAGCACCCAGTTTCACCCGTAGCACCGCCGCCTGCAGTTCATCCAACCGGCTGTTCACCCCGGCTTGCTCGCTGACGTAGCGCTCCTTCCAGCCATATTGTCGGATCACGCGCAAACGCTCCGCCAGTTCGGTGTCATTCGTCGCCACCGCACCGGCATCTCCCAGAGCCCCCAGATTCTTCGTCGGGTAAAAGCTGAACGCTGCCACTCTGCCCAGCGTTCCGACCGGCCGCCCATGCCACAACGCACCGTGCGCCTGCGCGCAGTCCTCCAGCAGCTCAATGCCATGCTCATCCGCCACACGTTGCAGACTTTCCCAGTCGGCCGGATGTCCGTACAAATGCACCACCACCGCCGCCTTCACCCCCCGCCCTCGGGGGGAAGATAGCAGGGCATCCAAGGCTTCAGGACAAAGCGTGAACGTGCCCGGCTCTATGTCGACAAACTCAGGTGCCGCGCCGCTGCGGGCCACCCCCGAAGCCACCGCTGAGGGGGCAAAGGATGGCACCGCCACTTTGCTTCCCGCTCCAATCCCAAGCGCCCGCAGAATCAGCTCGATCGCGTCTGTCCCGCTTGCCACACCCACGACCTGGCTAAGCCCCAGATAAGTAGCAAATTCAGTTTCAAACGCATCCCCCTCGGCACCCAAAATATAGCTCCCACTGGCACAGACGCGCTGCATCGCCTGGGTCAGGGCCACCTCATGACGGCGCTGATCCGCCTGCGGATACGGCAAAGACCAGTGGTTGATTGAGCTTGGCATGCCCTAATCTTCATCCATGACAAATTTGTCGCAAATAACGCTACACATAGCGGTAAGCGCTACTTGATATAAAGGACTGATTTACAGCAGCCCGCCGGCTTTCACGTCCAGGTACTTATTAGCCAGCGCCACCGGCAGCATCTGCGCGGACTCATCCACCGTGAGCACACGGCGGGCGCGCAGCGACTCCAGCAACTGGCGGCGCTCGCCAAAGTAATGCGTCAGCGCCCCGTATTGCAGCGCGTCATGCAGGTGGTCGATGGGAGCCGCCGCACGCTGTTCCAGCTCCTGCTCACGCAGGGTGGCGGTGAGCACCAAATGCCGCTTCTGCATCGCGCCGACGGCTGCTGCCAGCGTGGCGCCATCTTCACTGCGCAGATTGGTCAGCATAATCACCAGCGCCCGCCGCTTCTGCAGTGTCATCACACGTTCCGCCGCTTCAATGAAGTCGCTGGGCTCGCTGCTGGCCTCGTAATTATACAGATGGTTGAGCAGCTTCGGCATGCTGTGCGCACCTTTGACCGGCGGCAGCCAGCGCTGCACCCCGCCAAAGCCCACCACCCCCACTTCATCCCCCTGCCGCAGTGCGATGAAGGCGATGAGCAGCATCGCATTCAGACAATGGTCAAACTGGCTCAGCCCGCCGTCCAGCGCACGCATGCGGCGGCCGCAGTCCGGCACCAGCAGGATCGTCTGGTTGCGCGTCTCTTCGTAGTCACGGCTCACTAGCATGGAGCGGCGTGACGTGGCCTTCCAGTCGATGCGTGAAAGCACATCCCCATCCTGGTAGTCACGCAGTTGGTGGAAATCCAGCGAGGCACCCATGCGGCGGCGCTTGACGATGCCCATCTGCTCCACGCGGTTCGCCATCGCCAGCAGGGCAAAGCGCACCACCGGTTCGTAGTTCGGGTAGGCGCGCGTCTGGCTCTCGCCCGCGATGAAATGCAGCCTCCGCCACAGGCCAAAGGCGGAATCCACCAGCACATGCGCCGGCGTAAGCGCATGCTGCCCACGCCTCACAAAGCGCGCCTCATACGAGATCGCTGCAAACTCTCCCGGCGGTATGCTCACGCGATACGGCAACCCCTCCGCCTCCGCCGCCGTCGGGATGCCGTCAAACACCTCCAGCCTCAGCGTGCGCCGGGTCGTATGCGTCACCGTCAGCGTCACCGCAGATCCCACCCCCAGCGCAAAGCGTCCCGGCAGCGAACGCTCTCCTGTGATGCGCCCGCGATGCGGCAGCGTGCAGGCATCCACCACCAGCGCCAGCAGCAGCAATCCGCCGCCAATTTGCCAGAGAATGATACCGCCCTCCCAAATACACGCCACCACCGCCAGGACGAGCCAGGCAAACAGCACTTGGAGCAGCAGAGCGGTCGGGCGCATGAAAATCAGACGCGCGGCGCTTCGATGGACTTGAGCAGCGAGTTGAGCATGTCATCCACGCTCTGGCCGCTGATGGCGATTTCCGGCGCCAGTTGCACGCGATGCCTCAGCACCGGCAGCACCGCACGTTTCACATCCGCCGGCGTGATGAAGCTGCGGCCTTCCAGCAGCGCATACGATTTCGCAATGCGCACCAAACTGATCGCACCGCGCGTTCCGGCACCGAGCGAGATAGCGCTGTGCTGGCGCGTGGCGCGCACGATTTTCACCGCGTAGTCCACCACCTGCTCCACCGCCTGAACGGCAGCGGCCTCTTCTTGTGCGGCCAGGATGTCCTCCGGCGTGCAGACCTGCGGAACCGCCGAGGTGGAAAGCCCTCCGCCCGAAGCACGCGATGAGACGGCCTTCACGATCCATGTCTCATTCGCCACATCTGGGTAGTCGATCAGCACCTTGAGCAGAAAGCGATCGAGCTGCGCCTCCGGCAGCGGATACGTCCCTTCCTGCTCGATGGGATTCTGCGTGGCAAAAGTCATGAACGGCGGTGCCAGAGCGTGGCTCTCGCCATCAATCGTCACCTGAGTTTCCTGCATTACTTCCAGCAGTGATGACTGCGTCTTGGCCGGAGCACGGTTGATTTCATCTGCCAGCAGCAGATTGGCAAACACCGGCCCGCGCCGCACGCGGAACGTGCTGCTGCTCATGTCAAACAGCGTATGCCCGCAGACATCGGACGGCATCAGGTCCGGCGTGAACTGAATGCGGCGGAAGCTGCCGCCAAACGTGTGGGACAGTGCCAGCACCAAATGCGTTTTGCCCAGTCCCGGCTTCCCTTCCAGCAGCACATGCCCCCCGGCCAGCAACGCCGCCAGCACCTGGTACAGCACCTCCTCCTGCCCCACAAACACCTGGCTCACAGCCGCATGGATCTTCCGAAAAATCTCCGTGCTCCTCGGCACGGACGGCGGCGCAAAACCACCGGGCGGCGGCGGTATGTAGAGACTGGAAACGTCAGGTTCAGGAAGGATCGGATTCATGGAGGTGTGGATGATGTTTTAAAGGGCACGGCGGATGGCTTGAAGATCGCGCATGAGATTCACAAACTGATGGGCACTGTTCGGCGGCGTCACATCGAACGCGTCGGTCACCCGCTTGACCGGCAGCCCGCTGCGGCGGGCGATTTCCTGGGCGAGTGAGTCGTTCATCTGCCGGCTGCCATCATCAAGCGAACGAAGTTTTTCCCGCACACGCTCCCACACCGCATCTCGTGCCGAATTCACCAGCAACGCCACGCGCCGCATGCGCCAGAAAAACTCCCCCAGCGCGCCGATGTGACTGGCAAAATGGCGGGTCGAATCAAGCTCCACCTCCGCCAGCGGTCCAAAGCGCGGCATCTGCTGCCAAAGCCAGAAGCCGAGGCACAGCGCCAGAGTGATGACGGCCATCCAGCCATGCTGCCAGACCAGTCCAAAAAAACTGCCCGTGGTGGCAGCGACAAACAGCACCTCCTTGGAACCATGCTCACCGACGAGCGCAGACAGCCAGCGCGCATGATCCTTGTCTCCGATCCAGTGATTGCGGAAAGGGCGCGCATGCGCCAGCAGCGTGACCATGCCCATCCCATGCCTCAAATGCAGCGCCAGCGATTCATCCTTGGGTCCGGCGGAAAACTCACCCGACAGCAGCTTGCGCTTGAGGTTCATGTTCTGGTAGCCGCCGAGACTGAGGTTGTAGGTCCTGCCATTCCATGTCACCACCTGGTCGGACTCCAGCCACACCTCGTCTTTCTTGGATTCTTTCACTTCCCTATCGGGTTCGCTTTCCGTCTCTGGCTTGCCTGCTTTTTTTTTCAGCAGCTCTTTGAGCTCCTCCTCCGGGAAACGCTTTCCCACACCGACGCCGAGCTGTTCCAGCACAGGGTCTTTCTGCTCTTCCAGCAGCATGGCGGAAATGAAGGCGCCGAACTGCGTTTCAAAGTCGTTGTAGGGGCGTGTGCCTCCGAGGAAGTAGATGAGGTGCCCACCGCTGTAGGTCCAGCGCAGCAGCTGCTTAGCCCGGCCTTCAGGCAGACCACCTTCGCCGGAAATGAAAATCGCCGCGTCATGCGACGGCAATTTCCCCAGCGACTTCGCGGCATGAGCGTCGTGGCCGAGCTCTTGAAGCAGCCGCTCCGCCGCGAGGAACGGAGTCAACCGCGCCTTTCCTTTGTAGCCCGTGGTTTTCTCAACCTCTTCCCAGTGCCCTTTGCCGCAGCCGCAGAGCAGCAGCGCGCCGGCCAGCGCCATCAGAAAGCGATTGGAGTGCCTCATCGTGCCGAGCCTCCTTTCTCCACAAACGGCCACCGGTCACACAGCAGTCCCATTTCTTCATTCGACACCGGCATCACCGCATAGGCCACCTGCACCCACGCACCCGTGAGCTGGCGGAAGTAGTCGGCCTCTGTTTTCTCTCCGGCCTGCAGCACCTTGACCAGGCAGTCCTCCTCCGTGTCGCTGTCGATGATCGGCACCCGCCGGCGGTTCACCAACCACGAGAGCGAGCCGCGGTACAGCAAACTCAGCGCCTCTTTGAAATCACCTGCAGTCCATGCCGCACGTGCTGCGGCCACGATGTCGTCCGGCAGGCTCTCGCGCGTGATGTTCATCCCCATGAGCACCTTCGGTGCCTGCACCGGCGCCTTGCTGACGCCGCGTGAGATGAACAGATGGCGGTTTTTCACCAGGTAGCGGATCAGCCAGGACGCCAGCCCCAGCACCAGCGTCCAAAACAACAGCTTGATAAGGCCTGCGAGAAAATCCGGCCACCATGCCCCTGATTTGTCCGGCTTTGTATCTTTGTTCTTGTCATCATCCCACACCCATTCCGAAGTTTTACGCTTGTGAATTTCAAACTCAGGATCTTCGAGAACTTCACGCACGGCTGTGGCCGGATCAGTCTGACCTGCAGCCTGCACAGAAGATTGAGCGCCACAGAGCACCACCACCGCGATGATCAACGCCGCGGTCACGGAAGTCAGCCGCGTGGCCAGTCGGCGAAACGCAAGCTCCACATCCCAGCCTTCGATGCGCGTGCGGCAGTTCAAATACAGCGCGAAACCCGCCCCCACATAGAAGGGCTCGATCAGCGTGACGATGACCATGTGACAGGACGCCCCCCACCAGAGAAAAGCATTCGGAATCGTGCTTTCGAAATCAAAGGATTGAAAAATCCCGGCCCAGTCAAGGTGCGCGGACTCCGGCAGCAGGCCATAAGTCCCCCACATCAGCCCAAGCCAGGCGACGAGTTCAATGTTGGAAAACGCAAGGGTCATCGAAACCCCGGAACCGCCACCATCCATCGCGAGCGTCTGGATGCGCTTCTTGACCGCCGCACCACGCAGCCCCTCCAGCATCTGCGCCGGCAGCGCAAAGCTGCGGATGAAGGACAGCCGCCGCCACAGCAGGGCAGGCAGAAAATTCGTGATCCACAGGCGCGGCCACTGCTTCCATGTCTCGAGGAACGTTGGCCTCACTCCAAAGGCCGCACGGCTCAGAAAGAACAACGGCACACGGTCATAAAGCGGTTTCAGCCACCACACGACCAGCGGAATCCATGCAGGAGCGGAACGCAGCAGAACACAGACGAGAATCCAGAGTGGCAGCACAGTGCAGACCCACAGCAGCAGGATGCGGCCAAAGTCACGCCGCACCATGGCGCAGCCCAGGTCCACAGCCTCCCACGGCTGGCGTGGCCGCAGCGTCACGGTGATGTCCTCAAGCCGCATCCGTCTGCCTCCTTCCGCTAAACAGGAGGAACATCGCCACCAGCAGCCAGCACATGCCGCCAGCGGTGAATTTGATCAGCAGCGGCAGATCCATCGGGGACCAGAATCCCTCCAGCACCGCTGCAATGCTGGTCAGCACCGTCGCACCCACCAGCAAAGGCAGCGCCTTGCGCCCCGCCAGCACCAGGGCTGTGCGTCTGTCCATTCTGCCGGGGCGCAGCACCGACCAGCCCACGCGCATGCCGGCCATGGCAGAGATCACCACACCCGTCAGTTCCGGCGCGCCATGCGCGATCACCCACGTGTACAGCGTCAGAGGATTGCCTGAATAATGCACATATCCAAACACTGCGCCGAGGTAGAGGGAATTAAAAAGCAGCACAAACAACGCACCCACTCCACCCAAAATGCCACCGGCGAAGGTTCTGAAATCGATGCTGACATTGTTCCAGATGTAAAAGCAAAACGCAGCAAAGTCGGAACCGAGGCTTTCATGCACATAGTCGGATGGCTTGCTCGCCTCACCATACATGCTCTCGATTTGCAACATGCCGTTCGGCCCCAGCAAAGTCATCGCCCACTCAGGATAAGACGGTGTGACGAGGGCTAGCAGCACCGCAGGCAGATAAAACAAGGCCGTGCACCACCAGAACAGCTTCCACTCCGCACGCACCACCTGCGGAAATTCCACCAGAAGCAAACGCGTAAAAGCCTCCCATCCCCCGGCACTATGGCGCTCCAGTACGCGGTAGCCACGGATCGCCAGCGCATTGAGCTTCTGTGTCAGGCGCTGCGGGCTCATGCGGTGCTGGGCCATGCTCAGATCATGACACACCTGGCGAAAGGTCGCGGGCAGTTCCTCCACCTCCGCCGAGGGGTGTGATTGCTCCGCCTCTTTCAGCAGCTTCTCCAGCTTCTGCCAGCGCGGCTCGATGTGCTTTTCAAACTGGGCAGGCGTCATGAGTGAAACAAGGCTGCTCCTTTCAGCGACGGCGGAGTCCCGCTTTTGTCTTCCGGATCCTGCAGCCACAGCGCCATGCCGTACAGACGGCGCAGTCCTTCCACTCCTGCCGCCTCGGTCAGCGGTTGCACCAGCGCGGCGAGTTCGATCCGGCGCTCATCCGCCCATAGCGGCGCACGTTCAAGGAACTGCATCAGCGCCGCCTGCTCCTCCCTCGTCAGCACCTGCGACGGCACACGGCGTTCGGCACGGATTTCCACATGCGGCGCAATGAATTGTGGCACCTCAGCATACGTCACGACGGTGTTCGCCACGAGATCCCCCAGCCGCTGAAACCGCTTGGTAAACAGCATGCACACGATCCCCGTGAGATACAACCCTGGCATGAAATCCGCCACCCGCAGGAAATTGCGCATCACCGCCTGCGCCAGCGACACCGGCCCGCCGGTCACGCTCATCACCCGTAGTTTCATCCAGCGCTGCCCCGGCGTCGCCCCCTTCGCGCCGGCCTCGAAAAACACGTTGTAAAACCACTCCATGAAAAAGACGAACAACAAGTACAGTCCGTTCGTCATCTCCATGCCAATCAGCTCTGGCAGCAGCCAAAAAACACCGATCGCCATCACGATGTCGATGCCGATGCGGATGAGCAGGTCGATCATGTAAGCCATGCTGCGCACCGCCGGCCCCGCCACGCGCAGCTGAATCTCCACGCCGTCCGCGAGTTCGACTGATTGCAAGGTGTCCGCACGTGCCGCTGCCATTGTTGAACAATGAAGCGGTTCCGTTTGGTTTTGACAACCCGCGAATTTTTTTCGTAGGATTTGGTAATGTCGGGTATTGCTCCGGCACTCATCACCTACTCCTATCGCCTGCCATGGAATCTCCTCTCGCCAATCCCTACGCCTCCCCCGCCGCCAATTTATACGGTTCCGCCTCAGGTGGTGGTGCTGATGCCGTCTCCCCCAGTACGATTGCCCAGCTGGCAGGCACCAAACCATGGGTTCGCTTCATGTCGGTGCTCATGTGGATTGTCATCTCCCTGGTCATCCTGGGAGTCATTGGGTTTGGCATCATGATGACACTGGGCGCATCTAAAGCCATTGGCACCCCCGAACTCATCATCATCGCAGCCTATGGTGTCATGATTTTCTTCTACATCTACCCTGCGGTGAAAATGTGGAAGTTTGCCAATCGCGTCAAAAGCCTGATGGCGACTCGATCCCTGGCAGATCTGGATGCGGCTCTTACTGAGATGCGTAAACTTTGGAAATTTACAGGGATAATCACCATCGTTATTCTCTGCATTTATTTGGTGTTCATTATTGGCCTGGTTGCTATGGGGGCCACATCAGCATTGAAATCCGGCGCCTTCTCCCGCTAGCCTCAGCCCATCAGCGCCACGGCGATCGGATCCACCAGCGGCTTGCCCACCCGCGTGAGCCGCACGTGGCCTTCATCGTAACTCAGCAGCCCCTGGTCGCGCAGCGTCTCAAGCATCTTGCGCGACTCCGCATGGATCAATTCCAGCGGCAGTCCGCGTGCGGTGCGTAGCTCCAGGCCAAAGCGCTCGGTGCGGCGCTGTTCCGGCGTGAGTTCCTCCACATCCACCTCCGTTGCTTCTCCAGCCAGCGTCATCGCCATGTAGCGCGGCGTGTCCTTTACGTTGTTCCAGCGCCTCCCGCCCACTGTCGAAAACGCCCCAGGCCCGATGCCGAGATAGTCCTCCCCCAGCCAGTAGGACTCGTTGTGCACGGAGCGATGCCCCGGCTTCGCGTAGTTTGAAATCTCGTAGTGCTCAAATCCGCCGCCCTCCAGCGTGTCGATCGCCAGATTGAAAAACTCCGCGTCACGCCCTTCGTCTTCGCGGTACTCACCCGCTTTGAGCCGGCGGAAAAAATCCGTGTCCTCCTCGTAGTTCAGGTTGTAGGCCGAAATGTGATCCGGCTGCAGCGAGATCGAATGCTCCAGCGTCTTGCGCCAGGTTTCCACACTCTGCCCGGGAATCGAAAACATCAGATCCAAGTTCAAGCTCGGAAACCCCGCCTCCTTCAGCACCTGCCAGGTCGCTTCCGCATCCGCCCGGGCATGGTCTCGCCCCAGCGTTTTCAGCGTCTCATCATCCCAGGCCTGAATCCCCAAGCTCACCCGCGTCACGTTCATCTCACGCATGATCGCCGCCTTTGAAGCCGTCACGGTGCGCGGATTCGCCTCCATCGTGAATTCCACCACCTCGGACATATCCATACGCTCCTTCAGTCCGCGCAGCAGCCGCTCCAGATGCACATCACTCAGCATCGTCGGCGTGCCGCCACCAAAAAAAATCGTCTGCGGCTTCAGCATCTGCTTTTCCGCCTCCCGCAGCAGCGCATCCACAAACGCCGTCATGTCCGTCCCACCCGGTGTGTGCTTGTGAAAGCTGCAGTAGGGGCAGATGCGGTGACAGAAAGGAATATGGACGTAGAGATGCTTCACTCTTCGTATGCTAGCAGAGAATGCTTGCTCAGGCATCCAGCATCTACCATCTAGCATCCCCCTCATGTCCGACGAAACTCATCACGAACGCGAACTCGGCGGCCAGTTGCTGGCCTCGGTCTCCCGTTCGTTCTACCTCACGCTCAAAGCCCTTCCCAAGGAGCTGCGCGAGCCCATTTCCCTCGCCTACCTGCTCGCGCGCACCGCAGACACCATCGCCGACACCGCCATCGTCAGCGCCTCCGTGCGGCTCGACTGCCTCGAACGCTACCGCGCCCTAGTGCGTGGCTCCGGCGAAGTACAGACCCTCGCCAGCACCTTCATCACTCAGTTCTGCACCCAGCAGAGCGACGACGCCGAACGCCGCCTCATGGAAAAATTCGCCGATGGCATCGCCTGGCTGCGCACCATGCAGCCCGTTCCTCTCGCCGCCATCCAGAGCGTCCTGGAGCACATCATCGACGGCCAGATGCTCGACATCCGCCGCTTTCCTGCCGATGGCCGCTTGCGCAGCCTCGACAGCGCCGAAGAACTCGACCAGTACGCCTGGCTCGTCGCCGGTTGCGTCGGCGAATTCTGGACCCAGCTCTGCGCCACCGAACTCCCCGGCTCGCTCGATCCCACCGTAACCACCGCCCAAATGCAGGAATGGGGCGCTCGCATGGGCAAAGGCCTGCAGCTCATCAACATCCTCCGCGACATCGGCGAAGACACCCGCGACGGTCGCTGTTACCTCCCCTGCCAGCCTGAGGACATCCAAACCGAGTGGAGCCTCTGGCTGCAAACCTGCACCGAACACCTCGAATGCGGCCTGCTCTACGTGCAGCACGTCACCCATGGCAAGCTCCGCTACGCCACCGCCCTGCCCCTGCTCCTCGGCATTCAAACCGTCGCCAAGATGCGCGCCTCACCTTGGGACAAAGTCCAGCAGGGCATCAAAATCTCCCGCCTCGACGTCGCCAGCATCCTAGCCCAGGCCGCCATCGCCTGCCGCAGCGCCACCGCCATGGAAAAGCTCTACCGGAAGCTGGCGCAGGGGTGATCCGCCCACCGCCAGTTTCTTGCCACCGGCGAATATGCTTGCCGGAATGCCGGATTATCGCATAATAAATTTCGTCCACCGCATCGTCTAAACATCCCATTTTGGGGCTATAGCTCAGTTGGTAGAGCGTCTCGTTCGCAATGAGAAGGTCAGGGGTTCGAATCCCCTTAGCTCCACCACATTCCAGCGGATTGAATCTCTTCGCTGCGAAATAACAAGGGTCCTGGGATCGCGACTCTCATCGCTATCCTTCCCTTCCGCGTCAGCGAAAATACTTACTTCTTCTTCGCAGGCTTGGCCTTCGGGCTCGGGCTCTCGGCGTTCTGATCCTGCTCCACTTGTCGGGCGACAGCGCGTTCGACGTAGTTGGCAAAGCTGCGACCGTCGAGTGCCGCATATTTCTTCGCCAGCTTGGCAATCCGTGGGTCAATGGTGATACTGGTATTGATCTTCATGTGGTGGCAGAATGTGGTATCCGAGCGCAACTTGCAACAAAGATTTGCACACCTGTTCAAACGCTCACCATCGTGAAAGTGGCTGGAAACACCGCCAGTTCCTTCAAAAAGTACCGCTTTATGCGGCGGAAGGGTCGTCTGACAAAAAATGGCGGTGAGGGAGGGATTCGAACCCTCGGTAGCTGTTAAGGCTACGCATCTTTAGCAAAGATGTGCTTTCGACCACTCAGCCACCTCACCATTCATTGAATTTGTCCCGCAGGTGGTCAGCCAGCGGAGCGCTTATTTAGCGTGCAGCCCGGCGGATCGTCAAACGAAATGTCATTCTCGGACGCATCTCAGTCGATTAAATCCGGGCGGTTCGCCCGCGTGCGCTCCAGCGCCTGCACCTCCCGCCATGCGGCGATCTTCGCATGATTCCCGCTCAGCAGCATGTCTGGCACCTTCAACCCGCGATATTCCGCCGGCTTGGTGTACTGCGGTGCCTCCAGCAGGCCGCTGACGCCAAAGCTCTCCTCCACCGCGCTCATTTCATCTCCCAGCACCCCGGGCAGCAGGCGCACGATGGCATCCATCACCACCACGGCGGCTATGGCCCCGTTCGTAAGTACATAGTCCCCCAAGCTGATCTCCTCATCCACCCAGTGCTCAATGATGCGGTGGTCGATCCCCTCATAATGCCCCGAAAGGAAGATCAAATGCGGCTCAGCGGACAGCCGCCGCGCCGTGGCCTGATCAAAACGCCTCCCCGCAGGCGACATGTAAATGATGCGCGCCTCCGGCGTATCGAGGCGGTCCAGCGTATCAAACATCGGCTCAGGGCGGATCACCATCCCCTGCCCCCCGCCATACGGGGTGTCATCCACATGGCGGTGCTTTCCCATCCCCTGCTCACGCAAATCATGCACCCGCAGGTCCAGAATACCCTTTTCCTGCGCACGGCCCATCATGCTCAGGCCCATCGGCACTGAGACCAGTTCGGGAAACAACGTCACCACATCAATTCGCATTCTGGGGCTATGCCGCAGCCTTGCAGGCACGGCAAGCCCGGCATTCTCACCTTCACCGGGAATGCGCCTTGACGCTTTGGGCCGCACTTCTACTATCGGGCTCCCCCATTTTTTCTCCATGAACATCCACGAGTATCAAGCCAAGCAACTGTTCGACAAATTCGGCGTCGCCAGTCCCAAAGGAATCGTCGCCAGCACAGCGGCAGAAGCAGGAGCCGCGGCTCGCGAAATCGGTGAAGCAGGACTCGTGGTGAAAGCCCAGGTGCATGCCGGTGGTCGTGGCAAAGGCACTTTCAAAAACGGTTTCAAAGGCGGTGTACATCTCGTGAACACCCCGGAAGAAGCGGAAGACATCGCGGGCAAGATGCTCGGCCAGACCCTCGTCACCCACCAGACCGGCCCAGAAGGCAAGCTCGTGAGCAAGGTGCTCATCGCCAAATCCGTGAATATCACGAAGGAATACTACTTCGCCATCCTGTTTGACCGCGTTTCCTCCAGCCACGCCATCATCGCCTCCACCGAAGGCGGCATGAACATTGAAGAAGTGGCCGAGAAAACCCCGGAGAAGATCTCCAAGGAATTCATCAATCCCGCCCTTGGCCTACAGCCCTACCAGTGCCGCAAGGTCGCTGCCTCCCTCGGTCTGACCGGGCCTCTCGCCAACCAGGCCGTGAAGCTTTTCACCGCCCTCTGGAATCTTTACCTCAAGAGCGACTGCTCCCTCGTGGAAATCAATCCTCTCGCCATCACCGACGATGGCAAGGTCGTGGCACTCGATGCCAAGTTCAACTTCGACGACAACGCCCTCTACCGTCAGAAGGACGTCGTCGCCATGCGTGACACCACGGAAGAAGACCCGCGCGAAGTCGCCGCCAGCGAATTCGGCCTTAACTACATCGGTCTCGATGGCAACATCGCCTGCCTCGTCAACGGCGCCGGCCTTGCCATGTCCACCATGGACATCATCAAGTTCCACGGCGGCGAGCCAGCCAACTTCCTCGACGTCGGCGGCGGCGCCACCAAGGAACAGGTCACCGCAGCCTTCAAAATCATTCTTGGCGACCCCAATGTGAAGGGCATCCTGGTGAACATCTTTGGCGGCATCATGGACTGCAACATCATCGCCACCGGCATCATCGCCGCGGCGCAGGAAGTCTCCCTGAACATCCCGCTCGTTGTCCGCCTCGAAGGCAACAACGTCGAAGCCGGCAAGGCCACCCTCGCCGCCAGCGGCCTGAAAATCACCAGCGCCGCCGATCTGACCGACGCAGCTCAGAAGATCGTCGCTGAGGTGAAAGGCTGATTTAGCCCTCGCCGAATGGCTTCAGGGGATTGTCTAAATCCCCTAAACAAGTTTGAAAACCCGATTTACGGCCTCGTAAATCGGGTTTTCATTTGTGCACCATGGCTAGCATCACAACCGAAGAACTCCTCGCGCACACTCAATGGCTTGAAAGCGGCGGCAAAAGCGGCCGCAAGATCGACGAAACCGGCATGAACCTCGCAGGTGCGACGCTCAATGACCTTAATCTGGCCAAGTGCCAGTTTGTCGGCACCACCCTTACCAAAGCCAATCTGGCAGGCACCAATCTCTCCGGCGGTGATTTCAGCGGCGCGAATCTGGACAGCGCCAACCTCAGCGGCGCTGATCTCAGCGGGGCAGACCTCGGCGGCGTCTCCCTCCGTCATGCCAACCTGAGCAACGCCAACGTCCGTGGCGCGGATCTATCTGGTGCCAACCTGGAAGGTGCCAATCTGACCAATGCCGACTTCACCGATGCGGATCTCATTGCCGCAAACCTCATCGGCACCGTGCAAACCGGCATGATTTACACCGGCGCCATCCTGGCAGACACACAGGGCCTGAAAAAATTGAGCTGATTCGCGCAGTTGCAGAGCTGACGAGCAACATCGCCTTCCATGCGGCGTAGTGGTTTCATGCCATCACGCCGCATCTTTTTGTCCACGGGTCTCGCCGCACTTACCTCCCGCGCCCTCGCGCAGACGCCCCCGGCCGCTGAGCCTGTCATCGACATCCATCAGCACATGAACTACCACAAGCGCGCGGATGAGCATCTGCTCGCGCATCAGGTAGCCATGGGGATCACCACCTCGATCATTCTGCCTGCCGGCACCTACCTGGACCGCCCTTCCACCCACAACGGCAAATCCAACGGCCTCGCCGCCCAATGCGCCACCACGGAAGCGGCACGGGATTTCGCCAAGGCGCATTCTGATGCCTACCTCTGGGCCGCCAATGAAGTTACCGACCTCGACACCGCACCGGCCGAGATCGAAAAATGGCTCAAGCAGGGCGCCTGCATGATCGGCGAGCAGAAATTCATGGTGCAGTGTGACTCCCCCGAGAGCCAGAAACTCTACGCCCTCGCCGCCGCCTACAACGTGCCCATCCTCCTGCACTTCCAGCACCTGACCTACAACCTCGGCTACGACCGCTTTCACACCATGCTGGAGAAGTTCCCCAAGACGAACTTCATCGGCCACGCGCAGGCCTTCTGGGGCAACATCGACAAGCAGCACGATCAAAAAGTAAACTACCCCAAGGGCAAGATCACCCCCGGTGGCATCACGGACCGCTACCTTTCCGACTACCCCAACATGTTTGCCGACATGTCCGCCGGCAGCGGCCTGCTCGCCCTCACCCGTGACGAAGAGCACACCACGAAGTTCTTCGACCGCCATCAGGACAAGATCCTTTACGGCAGCGATTGTGCCGACCACCTCGGCCGCGGCCCCGGCTGCCAGGGCGCCCAGACCCTCGCCGCCATCCGCAAACTCGCCCCCAGCAAAGCAGTCGAGCGCAAAATCCTCTTCGAAAACTCCCGCAAGCTCTTCCGGCTGGCTTGAGCGCGACCGAAGCAGATTCCGCTACTTCCCGCGCACCTCGTTCACAAACTCCTCCATCAAATCCATCGCCTTCGCGATGAGCTCAGGAGCAGTCGCGTAGCAGCAGCGCACAAAGCCTTCCCCCGCACTGCTGAAAGCACTGCCAGGAACAACGGCCACACTCTTCTTCTCAAGAAGCTGAATGGCGAACTCCTTGCTCGTCAGTCCCGTGCTGCGGATCTCCGGAAACACATAGAACGCGCCCCCCGGATTGAAGCAATGCAGCCCCATCCCGTTGAGTCGGCTCACGATGAGATTGCGCCGCTGCTCATAGCTTTGACGCATGTCTTCATACGCAGTCTCGCCCATCTTCAACGCTTCGATGCCCGCCATCTGACTCATGATCGGCGCACACAGCATGCAGTACTGATGAATCTTCATCATCGCCTCACGCAGCGGAGCTGGAGCGCAGGCATAGCCGAGACGCCAGCCAGTCATGGCAAAAGCCTTGCTGAAGCCGTGCAGCAGAATGGTGCGCTCACGCATGCCAGGAAACTCAACGATGCTCTTGTGCTGACGTCCGTCATAAAGCAATTCGCTGTAGATCTCATCGGTAAAGACGAGCAGGTCATGCTTCACCGCCAGCGCGGCGATCTTCGCCAGTTCCTCATGCGGCATGATGCCGCCCGTCGGATTCGTCGGGAAGTTCAACGCAATGACTTTCGTCCTCGGCGTGATCGCCTTCTCCACATCCTCGGCCATCAGGGCAAATTCATTCTCCTCACGAGTCTGCACCACCACGGGCACGCCGTAGGCCATCTTGATGCTCGGTGAGTAGCTCACATAACACGGCTCATGATAGATCACCTCGTCACCCGGATTCAACACCGCACGGAAGGCGATGTCGAGCGCCTCGGACACGCCCACCGTCACCAGAATCTCCGTCTTCGGATCATACGTGGTGCGGAAGTGCTTCGTCACATACTCGCTGATGCCGATGCGCAGCGATTCGAGACCAAGATTCGAAGTGTAGCTCGTCTGACCTTTTTCCAGCGAGCGGATCACCGCCTCACGGATCGGCCACGGGGTTGGCTTGTCGGGTTCACCGACGCCGAGCGAAATGACATCGGTGCGACCGATGACGAGTTCGAAGAAATCGCGAATGCCGGAGCGCGGCAGATCGCGAATGATGTTTGAAATTTTGTTGTCGTATTCCATGGCCTCAGGTTCCTCTCAGATCATGGACTCACTGGCAGGCGCTCTTCATCGCCGCCACCGTTCGCGAGGAACCCGTTTTCCTTGTACGCCTTCAATTCAAAGCGCGTGGCCGTGGACAGCACGCCTCCCAAGGTGCTGAGTTTTTCGGACACAAAAGTCGCCACATCCAGGAGATCCTTGCCCTCCACGATCACGGCCAGGTCATAGCCGCCGCTCATGAGAAAGCAGTCGCGCACCTGGTCAAATTTCGAAATCCGGCGTGCCAGACGGTCAAAGCCGCCATCACGCTCCGGCGAGATGCGCACCTCGATCAGCGCCGTCACGCGGCGGTCCCCCGCCTTCAGACGGTCCACCACGGCGCTGTACCCCAGGATCGTGCCATCCGCCTCCGCCGCGGCAATGCGGTCGGTGACTTCGGATTCGGCGAGCCCCAGGGCGAGAGCGATCTCTTTGGGGCTGCGGTTGGAGTTATTGCGGAGCAGTTCGATGAGCGGGTCCATATTAAGGGTCGCGAGTGTAACGCCAGTCCCCGATTTGAACAGCGGAAAGCAGAATCAACATTGAACATTCAACCCGGCCATGGAACATCCGGGCATGCGCGCCACTGCCATCCAGATCATCGAAAAACTCACCCAGGCCGGTCACAAAGCCCTGCTGGCGGGCGGCTGCGTGCGCGACATGCTGCTGGGGCGCGAGGCCAAAGACTTCGACGTGGCCACCAGCGCCACGCCCGAGCAGGTGGTGAAACTCTTCCCCGGTGCCCAAACCGTGGGCGCCCACTTTGGCGTCGTCATCGTGCGCCTGAACCATGTGCATGTCGAGGTCGCCACCTTTCGCAGCGACGGCAGCTACAGCGACGGCCGCCGTCCCGACAGCGTCACCTACTCCACCCCAGAGCTCGACGCCCAGCGCCGCGATTTCACCATCAACGGCCTCTTCTTCGACCCGCTCACAAACCAGGTCATCGATTACGTCGACGGCCAGGTGGACCTCCGCATGGGCCTCCTGCGTGCCATCGGCGTCGCCAAAGACCGCTTTGAAGAAGACCACCTCCGCATGCTGCGCGCGGTGCGCTTCGCCACCGTGCTTGGCTTCGATATCGAGCACGCCACCTGGGAATCCATCTGCGGCCTCGCCCCCAAGATCAAAAGCGTCAGCATCGAGCGCATCCGCGAGGAGTTCGTCAAAACGATGCTCAGCCCCAACCGCGTGCGCGGCTTCGATCTCCTCGTCAACAGCGGCCTCATGGAGCAGTTCCTCCCCGAGATCCTCGTTCTCCAAGGCTGCGAGCAGCCGCCGCAATTCCACCCCGAGGGCGATGTCTTCATCCACACCCGCCTCATGCTCAGCCTCCTGCCCTCCGAGGTCTCGCTGCCGCTGGTGATGAGCGTACTGCTGCATGACATCGCCAAACCGGCCACACAGACGCGTGATGCCGACACGGGCCGCATCCGCTTCAACGGTCACGACAAACTCGGTGCCGAAAAAACCGGCGAAATCATGCGCCGCATGAAGTTCTCCAACGATGTGATCGAGCCCACAGTCGTCGCCGTGGAAAACCACATGGTCTTCAAAGACGTCAAAAAGATGCGCACCGCCAAGCTGCGCCGATTCATGGCCCGCCCCTCCTTCGATGACGAACTCGCCCTCCACCGGGTCGATTGCCTCGGCTCCAACGGCTGGCTGGACAACTACGACTTCCTCCTCGCCAAGCGCGAAGAACTCGCCAGCGAGCCCATGCTCCCGCCACGCATCATCACCGGCGCCGATCTCATCGCCCATGGCTGGCACGCCGGCAAAGCCCTCGGCAAGCTCCTCACCACCCTGCAAACCCTCCAACTCGAAGGCACCCTCAAGACCAAAGAAGAAGCCCTCGCCTGGGTGGCCGAGCATGCGCCGGTGCCGGATGTGTTTGATGCCGTGGAGGAGTAGGTTGGTGCGCGAAGCAAAGTAGTCCAGTTGCGCCGCAACTGGAGTCCCCCCTCCGCCCGTTGCGGCGCAACGGGTCAACTTTCACACCACCAAGCCCGGCAGACTCGTCCCCGTGCTCGAACCAAACTCGTCCGTCTCAATCCCCATGCGCTGCAGCATCTGCACGAAGAGATTGCACATCGGCTTATTGTTCTTCGCATCAAATGCCAGGTGCTGCCCATGCTTAAATCCGCCACCCGCAAACACCAGCGGCAGGTTGTGCCAGTCATGGCTGTTGGCATTGCCCAGATTGCTTCCGAAGAGCACCATCGTGTTGTCCAGCAGGCTGCCATTGGCCTCCTTCTTGGCCTTGAGCGATGTCAGCAAACCATTGAACGCTTCAAACTCCGCGCGCTCGATGCGCTGCAGCTGTTCGATCTTCATCGGGTCCTGGCCGTGATGCGACAGATTGTGATGCGCCATGTTCACCCCATTGATCAAAGGCACATCTCCCCGGCCCTGCACCAGCACCGTGATCGCACGCGTGCTGTCCGTTTGCAGAGCCAGCGGAATCAGATCAAACAACAGCTTCATGCAGGCAATGAGATCGGCCTCGTTTTCCACATCCGTCGGCGGCTTCGCATCCACCTTCGGCTTGGGCTTCTGCACCCACGCTTCGGACTTGAGCATGCGCTCCTCCATCTCACGCACGGAGGTGTAGTACTCATCCAGCTTCTCCTTGTCCGCCGCGCCCACACGGCGTTCGAAGCGCTTCGCTTCCGCCTGCACCGTGTCCATGATGCTGCGCCCTTCCTTGAGCTTGCGCATCTGGTTGCTGATCTCGCCCGGAGTTCCATCGAGGAAAAGCTTGGCAAAGACCTGTGAGGGCTTCGACTGAGCCTGCACCATGACGCCACTGCGTGTGTAACTCTGGCTGCTCTGCCCGGCCGAGCTCAGCACCAGCGATGGATAGCGCGTTTCATAGCCAATCTTCTCCGCGACGAATTGATCAATCGACACCGTGTTGCGAAAGCCCCCAAGCCCCGGCCCGCGTGCCGACGTCAGCCACGTCATCTCAGACGTGTGCCCATCCGCCCCAGCCTGATCCGGATGACACACACCTGAAAGCACAGTGAAGTCATCCCGATGATCTTTCAGCGCCTCAAGATAAGGCGTAAGCGCATAGCCACGCCCCGTCTCCTTCGGAAACAACGAAGGCCCGTATATGCCCAGCGAAGCACAGGCAAACACCATGCGCTTCGGCGGCGTGGCTGCCGCCGCGCTCGAAAGTCGCGGCATCATCGCCTCAAGAAACGGCAGGGCCAGCGAGACACCGGAACCGTGCAAAAAGGCGCGGCGGGAAATGGCAGGGCGTGTGATCATGGTGTGTTGGAGTCGGATTGAAACTTCGATTACTTGCTCAAAAACAGCGGAGACTGCACCACCGCATGCACCAGCGTTCGCAGCCCCGAGCCATCAGCCTTGGCTTGCTTGGAGATGGCATCAATCGCATCGCGATCCGCAAACTGAATGCCCGCCCCCGTGCCGTAAGTGACCAGATTGCCAGCCAGCGCTCGCATCACTTGATCCTGCTGATCGAGCAGCAGTTTCTTGAACTCGGTGATGCCCTGAAACTTGCGGCCATCAGCCAGCTCGCCGCTGGCATCCACCGGCAGGCCTTCCTTGTACTGCCAGATGTTCTGTCCATTGAGTTTGCGCTTCACATTGGCACCTTTCTCATTGGAGCGGTAGTTCTCACGGAATCCGCCAATGACATCAAAGCTCTCCAGCGCAAACCCCGGCGGATCAATCTGCCGGTGGCAGGAGGCACAGCTCTCACTGTCACGGTGCTTCGCCAATTGTTCGCGAATGGTGGTGCTGCCGCGCGTGTCTGGCTCGATGCCTGCCACATTGCCCGGCGGTGGCGGCGGCGGCTGCCCCAGCAGATGTTTCATGACCCAGGCTCCGCGAATCACCGGGGATGTGACCGTGCCATTCGCCGTGACCTTGAGTACACTGGCCTGCGTCAGCACTCCGCCACGCACACTGTCCTTCGGCAATGACACACGGCGGAATTGCTCACCGGCAATGCCCGGCAACTCGTAATGCTCCGCCAGGCGGTTGTTCAACATGGCAAAGTCGCTTTGGATGAGATTGGCCACTGGCAGATTGTTGGTCAGCAGTTCGCTGAAAAACGCCTCTGTTTCCGTGACCATTCCAAGCTTCAAGAGCATGTCATATTCAGGGTAGAGCTTCGTGTCCGGCGTGGTCGCGTCGATGTTGCGCAGTTCCAGCCACTGGCCCACAAAGTTGGTCACAAAAGTCGCCGCCTTCGGCCCTTTGAGCAGACGTTCCGTCTGGGCTTTCATCACCGCCGGTTGGCTCAACTGCCCCGCACTCGCCACCTTCATCAGTTCTTCATCCGGCATCGAGCTCGTGAGGAAATACGCCAGCCGCGTGGCCAGGGCGCGATCACTGAGCCTGCCCGGATGCTCTTCCAAAAGCAGGAAGGCAGGTGACGTCAAAATGGCACGCAAGCCCACGCGCATGGCATCTTCAAAGGTGCTGCCCGCCTCCAACGACTGCGTGGCAAGCGCGATGTAAGGCGCCGCCTCATCCTGTTCCAACGGCCGCCGAAACGCACGTGCCGCAAAGCCATTGAGCCCGCTGGCAATCGCTTGCTTCACATCCGTAGGCGCGAGTTCATAGCCGAGTTGCTTGCCATCGCGAAACTTCTTCTGCTTGTCTCCCAGTTCAGTCAGCGGCACATCCCCCAGTGCTTTCTTCAAGCTCGCAGGTGGCCACTCAGCAGACAGCGGCCCCTCCACTTCAATCCATTGCATCGCGAGCCCCGTTCCCTGGAATTCAGCCGCCCCTACATTATAAATGTTCTGCCCCTTCTTGTCGCGGCCCACACGATCACAGTTGATCACAATGTGCTCCGTCCCATCCAGGCGTGTGGTGAATTCAAACTCACGCGGCTTGTCCGGCGGCAGCTCGCAGTAGCTCAGCAAGCGCTTCTGCTTGTAGTTGTTACTGTAGATCATGAGCGTCAGCGGCTCGCCTTCACTCTGAAAAGCGTTGCCGGAGACCTTAATGCGGTAGTTGCCCGGACCGGGCAGGCGGCACTGCTTCAGCCCCACCAGATAGTCCCCCGTGGTGAACATGATGACCTCCTTGTCGTTCTCACGAAACATCACTCGGTGCCCACTCTTCGGATTGGTCTTGTCTGATAAAGTGCCTGGCGGCGTATCGAGGTTCTTTCGAATCCCCTGCTCATTCTTATAACTGTAGCGCTGATTGATCCCCACGGGCAGCTTGCTCAGCACGATCGCAGCATCCAGCGCAGCATCAGCGGCCTCCAGATACTTCTCGATTTGAAGCTGCGAAAAACGCAGCCCCTCCGCCACCGTATCAAACCCATGCAGCGGAGTGTCTTCTGGCAGGATATGCTTCAGCGGCAGCGAGATGCCCAGCAAGTCATGCACGGTGTTCTCATACTCCGTGCGGTTCAGCCGGCGCAGCACGGTACGGCCATTGGCCGTTTGCTGCGCCACCTCGTAGCCACGCAGAGGTGACTTGAGAGCTGCCTGGAAAGTCTTCATTTCCGCAGCCTCCGGCCGGGGCTTCTTCGCCGGTGGCATCTCGCCCTTGCTCACACGATCATAGACCTTCACCCACAGGTCGAAATTCTTCCGATCCTCCGGCTTGAATGACAACGCGGTCAGATCCAGCCCGCCTTTCTTCACATCACCATCATGGCACTCGGTGCAGTGCTGCTCCAAGAAAGGAGAGACAGGCGGTAGCGGTGCGGCAGAGGCCGTACTAGCGAGGATCAAACAAACGAAGAAGCGTTGCATGGCAGAAACTAAAGAAAGCACTGATTATTGACGGTTTCACCATGCATACGCAAGCTTTCCGCTTTGTTTCATCCGCTCCTCCCACAGGAGCCAATCACTCCGACTTCTTCTGCTTCTCCCACTCCGCAATAAACGCACCTTCCCTGTCCGTCACATAACGCAGATACCCCTCCGGATCGATGAAGGGATTCGTGTCACCCGTGCCAAGCCGCGCATGCTTCGCCTCCATGCCGTAGTAGCCGCCATGGGCTCCTAGAAACAGGTCCACCGGCAGCGTCTTCAGCACACGAAAAGTCTTCTCATAATCCGTCGCGATAGCCGGGTAATTCTTGTTGCCCACCAGCACGTAGCCGGGATTCACATTCGGGCTGCCAATGATCACCGCATTCAGCGGCTTGCCGTTGTCCGCCACCTGCATCGTCCACGTCGTGCAGCCGGGCGTGTGACCAGGTGTGAGGTGTGCCACCAGCACCGCGTCTCCGAGTTTGACCTCCTCGCCGTCCTTCAATCGACGGTCCACCTTGGCAGGCGGAAACTGCGTGTAGTCTCCCTTCCCGATCCGGGGTTTTTTCGCACCGCCGTTTTCCACCGCGTCGGCATCCTGATCCATGACCCAATACTTGGCTCCCGTTTGCTTCACGATCTCCGCGCTGCCTGCGCAGTGGTTCGAGTGCGCATGACTGATGAGCAGGATGCGGATGTCCGTGAATTTGAATCCCAGCTTTTCCACGCTCGCACGAATCAGCGGCACGGATTCCTCCAGGCTGCTGTTGATCAGCACATGCCCCTGCGGAGTCGTGATCAAATAAGACGCCAGATCACGCGACCCGACATAATACAGATTCCCCGCAATCCGGTGCGGCGGAAACGGCTCCGTCCAGCTCGACGTATTTTGCGCGGAAGCCAGGCTGCAGCCAAGAAGCAGCAGGATGGAGAAAAGGAGGTAAGAGCGGAGTTGGTTAATCATGGTTGGCCGTGGTTCCGAGAATCTTCATGCGCTGCTCGTTGTTCAGCTTTCGCATCGAGGCAACTTCATGATGAAACGCCTCCAGATCGCCTCCTTTTTCCTTCAGCAGCCGTTCAAATCCCGGCACCATGTTATAATAAGTGGCGACAGTATTGAGGCGCGCATTGTTCCAGAACTTCGGCGCATGAATGATGTTGATCCGCGCAAGGGGGCTCCCTGTCGCCGCTTCCTTCAGCATGTCGTCAAAGACCCGCTGTTTGGCCAGCCTCTCTGTCTCGACGCTGCGATACGTGCGTGCATACACAGCCTTCAGCTTCTCACGCATGCTCAGCATCAGGTGGACGGATTCACGGCTCTTCTTCAGGTGTGCCTCATACTCGCGCAGCCCGCTGAGATTATTTTTCGAGCGCATCCAGCGTCTCACTCCTTCCTGCCCGTTTGCTGTGGCAAAGGCTTCATTGAAATCGGTGTCACCGGGAATGAAGACCTTGGCATGCGTCAGCTCATGAAAGATGAGCTCGGCCAGTTCGCCATCGCTGCGATGCAGAAAGGTGTTCAGCACCGGGTCCGCCAGATAGCCCAGCGTCGAATAGGCCTCCACGCCGCCCACGAAAACATCATACCCTTTTTTCTTGAGCCGTGCTGCTTCCACAGCCGCATCCTTCTCGTTGAAAAAGCCGCGATACTTCAGGCTGCCCACCAGCGGGTACCACCACTTCTTGCTTTCAATGGAAAACTCCGGCGCGGCATACACCACCCACACCACAAAGGGTCTCTTGAGGTCGCAGTACTTGCCGAAACTCTTAGTCGGCAGATGCAGGTCGCTGGCGGCAAAGGCGCGCAGTTCTTCGATCAACCGCAGCCGTTGCTTGACCTTTTCGGCCACGCTGGGATCCGCCAGCGCCTCGGCATTGGGCCGCGATTTGCGCCAGATTTCCGCCTGTCCGCTGATCGCCTGGGTGTAAAACTGCACCGTACTGCATGCGCACAAGCAGAGGAGTGGCAGCAATGCGAACCAGTTGCGTGTTTTCGTCATCCTGCCAGTGTAGGCAGATCACCACCAACCGACAAACAGCAATGTCCTTCATCCACGACGATTTTCTTCTCTCCTCCAAGGCAGCCAGCCGCCTGTACCACAGCTTCGCCAAGGACGAGCCGATCCTGGACTACCACAATCACCTGCCGCCTAAGGACATTGCGGAAAACCGCCAGTTTAAAAACATCTTCGAAATCTGGCTCGAAGGCGACCACTACAAGTGGCGTGCCATGCGCTGCAACGGCGTCCCGGAAGAGTTCATCACCGGCAAGGCCAGCCCCCGCGACAAATTCCTCGCCTGGGCCAAGACCGTCCCCCAAACGCTGCGCAATCCCCTCTACCACTGGACCCATCTCGAACTGAAGCGCTACTTCGGCATCGACACCCTGCTGGATGAAAAGACCGCCCCCGCCATCTGGGAGCAGACCGAGGCCGCCCTGGCCAAGCCAGAGATGAGCGCCCGCGACATCCTGCGCACGCAAAAAGTGAAAGCCCTCTGCACCACGGACGATCCCATCGACGACCTCGCCCATCATCAAAAGTGCGCTGCCGATGGCTTTGAAGTCGGCGTGTATCCCACCTTCCGCCCGGACAAGTCGCTCGCCGTGCATCTTCCCGAAGCCTGGAACGCGTGGTGCGACAAACTCAGCGCCGCCAGCGGCATCGAAGTGAAGAGCTATGCCTCACTGCTGGATGCCCTCAAACAACGCCATGACTTCTTCCACAGCATCGGCGGTCGCCTCAGCGACCACGGCCTGAACTACTGCCACGCCAATTTCGTCAGCGATGCCGAGGCCGAGCGCATCTTCCAGAAAGCCCGCAGCGGCACCGCCGCCAGCGCACAGGAGCAGGATCAGTTTGCCAGCAACATCATGCTCCACGTCGGCCGCCTCAATGCCGCACACGGCTGGACCATGCAGCTCCACCTCGGCCCCGTGCGCAACAACAACAGCCGCCTCGCCCGTGAGATCGGCGCTGACGTCGGCTGCGACAGCATCGGTGACTGGCCGCAGGCGGAGACGCTCTCCCGATTCCTCGACCGCCTCGACACCGAGAACGCCCTGCCCAAAACCGTTCTCTACAACGTCAATCCCAACGCTAACTACGTCTTCGGCACCATGGCCGGCAATTTCGCCGACGGCACCACCCCCGGCAAAGTCCAGTTCGGCTCCGCTTGGTGGTTCGTCGATCAGAAAGAAGGCATGGAATGGCAGATCAATGCCCTCAGCAATCTCGGCCTCCTCAGCCGCTTCATCGGCATGCTCACCGACAGCCGCAGCTTCATGAGCTTCCCACGCCACGAATACTTCCGCCGCACCCTCTGCAATCTCCTCGGCGCCGACGTCGAAGCAGGCATCATCCCCAACGACGACGCCCTCGTCGGCACCATGGTTAAGAACATCTGCTACCCCAATGCCAAAGCGTATCTGGGCCTGAAGGTGTCTTGATCCAGCTCATCGCTGCTTATATCGGCCTCGTGCTTCTCGGTGATCCTCGAAAAGCGCCTGCTTCAACATCTGGGAATAGTTCCAGTGTTGAAGCGAGTCGAACGCCACGAACTGGTGGATGCAGATGATCAGCCAGAACTCGAACTGATAGCTGGTCTTGGAGGACTTATGCCGCAGAAGCCGCTGAGCCACCCAGGCGCCCGGCCAGCCGCCGGCAAGTTCCAGCAGATGCAGATACGTCTCAGGAGTGCGCCACGCCTCCGTACGCGCCTTGTGCTTGTCGTGGGCATACGCCGCATAGGTGATCCATGACAAAACACAGACATAGGCCGCCAGTTTCCAGGTCTCCCAGCCCGTCTGCTGCCACGCATAGGCAGGCAGCACCAGCAACGCACCAAGGAAGCACAGCCCCACCAGACTGACATCGGAAACTTCACGCACTTGCACCGCATTTTGGGCGCACGGACGGCGCTGCGCATCCAGCCCCCAGTTAAAACGTATCTCCTCACCCACCTTCGGCAGATGGTGAAACCTGGAAAAATCACGGCGATGCAGGAACAACCGTTTGTCGCCAAATTGAAGCCAGCCAAAGCCCTTGTCGGCATGCCATTCGATGACTCGGGCAGTGTATTCAGGCTTGCGCGTTTGGGCGAAAATCATTGAGAGAGGTAGCGGCTATCTGCCCCTGCATTCACCAAAGGGCAAGCCTCTCCATTTGCAGACTGCCTACTCCTTCCACCGCATCAGCAACAGTGTCAGCACCGATCCACTGGTCCACAGCAGCCAGCTTTCAGTCACAAGGTAGGAGCAGCCTAGAATGGCCGCCCCCAGGCCCATTTTGACCACCGAGCCCACCGATTTGCCATACAGCAAAGCCCCCAGCCCAATGGCTCCGAAGATCAGGGAACCGAAGAAATCAGAGGCGGAAGGCATGGTGATTGAACGCAGCCTCATTCACAGCCTTGCGCCTCTTTGCACCAGCCAGCCCTTAGCAGGACTTGGCGTGGAAGGAGAACACATGCAGGAAGGTCCGGGCGATGATCTCCAGATCCAGGTAGAACGACCAGTTCTGGCAGTACTCAATGTCGGAGGTCACGCGGTGCTTGATCTCACTCGCATCATCCACCGGACCACGATGACCACGCACCTGGGCCAGACCCGTCACACCAGGCTTCACCGTGTGGCGCATCGCATACTGGCTGCATTCCATCGCAAACAACACGTCATGCTCCGCCATGTGAGGCCGTGGTCCCACCACGGACATATCCCCCAGCAGCACATTCAGGAACTGCGGCATTTCATCAATGCTAAGCTTCCTCATCAGACCGCCACCAGTAAAGATACGCGAGTCATTGGCACGAGCCTGCACGCTCTCCTTGCCGTGATTCACCGTCATGGTGCGGAATTTAAAGATCTTGAACATCTGACCATCCGCCCCCGAACGCGACTGCTTGAAGAACAGCGGCCCCGGCGAGAACAACCGATGCACCAGCCACACACCAGCGCACAGGAAAGGCAGCACCAGCACCACCACCGGCAGGCTGATGGAAATATCCAGCACCCGCTTCAGGAAACGATGCGCAGGGCTGACCAGCGGATGCTTGTGCAGGCTGATGAGCTTCATGTGCGAATATTCTGTGAGCTGCACAGACCCCATGTCTCCGACAATCGGCTGCAGATCCACAGCCAGATGCGTGCCGTGTGATTCGGCAATGGCCCTGATTCTTTCAGTGCGGGCGGCGTCCGTAGGCAGGCGCCAGATGAGCAGGTTCGGGCGGCCACGTTTAAGGGCCTCTTCGAGCTGGTGCTCCAGGAATGTCTCCTGGCTGGCGTCCGTCTCGACTGCCAGCACATCGCAAAGATGAATGCCGAGCATCGTTTTATTGGAAAACCACTGCCTTGTCGCAGCCTCACCCGCCTCATCACACACCGCCAGAATGCGCAGCCGTGGTTGAATCCTGGCTCCCAAGACCTGCAGAAGCTTCATAAAGGCGATCTTTCCGACCATCAGGCAGGGCCCCAGCGTCAGCACAAACATCAGCAACAGCTTGCGTGACACATCGTAGTTCCGCCACATGCCCATGTAGATGAACAGCGTGAGCGCCAGGAACAAGACCTGCGCAGCGCAGATGCGCAGCTTACGGCCGTTCAGCAGTTGAAACATGTAGTGACCATCACGCGACCAGATGAGGGTGTGCAGCAGAAGTCCGATGATGCCCAGCGCCAGCAGCACCCCTTCCTTCGCTGGCGGTGCCCATTGCAGGCTGAGCGTGTCTGGCGGCATCAACTGGGATAAGACGAACGCTGCGATGTAGGCGCTGGCTACGGAAATTCCATCCACCAACACGAAAAAAGGTGTCCATCCTCGAACTCTTTGGCTTAGGGCGTCTTGCATGTGGAAAACTTCCACCGCGCAAACCATAAATTCCAGAATGTGGTGACTTACATTCCAATCAGTAATGCTTTAGGTCACCCTCAGACAAGTGGAAGTCAGCTCCCTCACTCCCGTGCCCGTGTGCGTTGCTCTTTTATATCGCGCCTCGATGTGCTGGCGGATGTAGTCGTCATCGCGAGCACACTTCCCACCATGGCTGCAACGAGGGGCCGGATGGCATTTATCTGCAGCGGGAAATCCACCACGGCATGCAGCAGCACAGAAATAATCGCAGTGGAGAAGCAGATCAGTCCTGCCCGGCGCTCAAAAGACATCCGATAACGGCTGTCCTTTAAAAAAGCCTGTCGCAAAGCGTTGAACAAGCGTCTGCCCGGCCACGCCAGAAAAAGAACAAAGAAGCAAGCACCCGGCCATCCCCATTCTGCAAAAAATTCAGCATAATCATTATGCGCATGCCGCCACCGCCCCTCCTGCAGCATCGGGTCCAGCGGCGAATAGTGCACAGCCACCCATTCAAAGGTCCCTGGCCCCGTCCCAGTCCACGCATGGTCTACCCCAATCTGAAGTGCCATCATCGTGGCATGCCGTCTGGCAGGATCATCAAAATGACGTTGCGAAAAATTGTCCCACCGCCCGAGCATGGCTCCGGCACCGCTCAACCACGCACCAAGCACCAGCAGCCCCACGCCAATGAGGGCGAACAAGGCCAGTCTCTTCTTACTAAACGGCAAAGTTTCAAAATGCGGTCTCCAAACCACAAAGCCCGCCACCAGCAAGAGCATCACCTCGAAAATCAATAAAAAATGCCCCACCTTTGAGATAACCACAAAAACCGCAATGATTTGGACCATCACAGCCACCACCAGAAAGGCCAGTGCCATCTGGTGACGAAAGGTCCGCAGTCCATGATGCAGCAGCAGCAGGCAAAGCCACAAGCCCACCGGCCAGGATAGATTTAAATACGCCGCTGTGTTGCCATGGTACCAAAACAAACCAAAAACGAATTTGGGAATGTGCTTCACCTGCCATAGCCCCGCAAGATCTGCAGACGTCTGAAGCCATAGCCCCGCCACTGCCGTGACAAACCCTCCAAACGTCACCGCCAAGGCCAAAACATACCGGCCCGTCCGCTCAAACGCAAAATCCAAGGCCACCACCAGCAGCATCAGCGCTGACGTTATAAAAACCATTGCCTGCACAGATATTTCTTGATCCAGCGTCCCAAACGCGAGCCACGGGCTTTCATCCAGATCGAGAATCGCACCGCTGGCCCGGTCCACCATCGCACTAGGGAAGCAGGTGACCACCCAGCCATAGGCGGTGATCAGAAAAGTCATCCACCACACAGCAGTCTCGTGCGGGCGGGGAGACTTCCATTCCAGGATCCTCGCAAGCAACCAGCAAACAAATGCCGTGCATGCCAGCCACGGAATCAAATCGTGCGTTGACCCCGGCAGTTTCACATTGGCCCAGGGAAGAATGCAGATGCACAGCGCCACGGTGGCGAGAGAAAGGCTGCGAAGAATGGTTGGAAGCGTAGCGATCCACCAGTGTGCCTCCATTCAGGCCTCCAGGTCAAGATTCAGAGAGCTTAACTAAACTAAGACATGCCTTACCGACATCTGAACCGTGAGCGAGTGGAGTTCTTCTAATAGAAGCGGATTCTTATGGAAGTTCAGAAACAGGCTGGGGGGAGCAAAGACTCAACCAATGGCGGCAGCTTGTTCACATTTACTCATTGTTCATTACAGCACGCCTGCGTTGATTATGAAGCTGTCTTTTGACTCTGGTATCTCAAGGGCTGATCATACACACTCCCTCCGAACTGCCGCCAAAAGCCTCCACCTGCCTAAATTTTTGTCCTTAAAACCTAAACACGAGCATTAATCCATGAAAAAACGCATCCTCATCACTGGCGGAGCCGGGTTCCTCGGATCCCACCTCTGCGAACGCCTGCTGGAACAGGAAAACGAAATCATCTGCGCGGACAACCTCTTCACCGGGCGCAAGCAGAACATCGCCCACCTGCTGAGCAATCCCAACTTTGAGTTCATGCGGCATGACATCACGCAGCCCATCAACGTTGAAGTGGATCAAATCTACAACCTCGCCTGCCCTGCCTCGCCTCCTCATTATCAATACAACGCCATCAAGACCATCAAGACCTCGGTCATGGGTGCCATCAATGTCCTTGGTCTGGCACGCCGTCTCCAGGCCCGGGTCTTTCAGGCCTCCACCTCTGAAATTTACGGTGATCCCGAAGTTCATCCCCAGCCGGAAAGCTACTGGGGCCACGTCAATACCATCGGCCCCCGTTCCTGCTATGACGAAGGCAAGCGCGTCGCTGAAACTCTCTTCTTTGACTACCACCGCCAGAACGGCGTGGACATCCGCGTCGTGCGCATCTTCAACACCTACGGTCCGCGCATGCTGCCGGATGACGGCCGCGTCGTCTCCAACTTCATTGTCCAGGCCCTCAAAGGTAACGACATCACCATCTATGGCGACGGCCAGCAGACCCGCAGTTTCTGCTATGTCGATGATTTGATCAGCGGTTTCATCAAGTTCATGGAAACCGACGACTTCACCGGTCCCGTCAACATCGGCAATCCCGGCGAATTCACCATGCTCGCCCTCGCTGAGCAGGTGCTCGCCAAAGTCGGCGGCAAATCCAAAATCGTCTTCCGCCCATTGCCTGCAGATGATCCCAAGCAGCGCCAGCCGGACATCACTCTCGCGAAAACACGCCTCGGCTGGGAGCCTAAAATCCCGTTGTCTGAAGGACTCGACCGCACCATTGCTTACTTCGCCCAACTGCTCGCAGGCCCGGCGGCCAAGCAACCTCGGCCGATGAAGGCCCCGTTGAAAAAACTGACCCTTAACTGATTTATCCGTTCTAAAAACCCTATGAGAATTTGTTGCATCGGCGCCGGCTATGTCGGCGGCCCCACCATGGCGATGATCGCCGCCAAATGCCCTCACATCCGCGTCGATGTGGTGGATCTCAATGCCGAGCGTATCGCCGCTTGGAACTCCGACGAACTCCCCGTCTATGAACCAGGACTCGATGACCTCGTGCGTGGCTCCCGTGGGAAAAATCTGTTCTTCTCCACCGAAGTCAAAACCAGCATCCATGAAGCCGACATCATCTTTGTGAGCGTGAACACGCCCACCAAGACCTTCGGGGTCGGTGCGCACAAGGCGGCGGATCTGCGCTTCATCGAAGCCGTGGCCCGCACCATCGCCGAAGTCGCTGATTCACCGAAAATCATCGTCGAAAAAAGCACCATCCCGGTTCGCACCGCCGAGGCCATCAAGACCATCTTGGCCTCCAGTGAGAAAGGCTTGAAACATCAGGTGCTCTCCAATCCAGAGTTCCTCGCTGAAGGCACTGCAGTGGTTGACCTCACCAGCCCTGACCGCATCCTCATCGGCGGAGAGCAGACTGAAGGTGGCCTGGCCGCCATTGAGGCACTCGTTAGCGTCTATGCCAACTGGGTGCCGCGCGAGCGCATCTTGAAGACAAACCTGTGGTCCTCCGAGCTGTCCAAGCTCGTCGCCAACGCCTTCCTCGCCCAGCGCATCTCCTCCATCAACAGCATCTCCGCCCTTTGCGAAAAGACCGGTGCTGATGTGGATGAAGTCGCCCGCGCCATTGGCTCCGACTCACGCATCGGGCCAAAATTCCTCAAGGCTTCCGTCGGCTTCGGCGGTTCCTGCTTCCAGAAAGACGTGCTCAATCTCGTCTACCTCTGCGGTCATTTCGGACTTCCGGAAGTCGCCGCCTATTGGGATCAGGTCATCATCATGAACGACTGGCAGAAGCATCGCTTCGCCGAGCGCGTGCTCCGCACCCTCTTCAACACCGTCACCGGCAAGCGTATCGGCGTCCTGGGTTTCGCCTTCAAAAAAGATACCAACGACACCCGCGAATCCGCCGCCATCTTCGTCTGCCAGGATCTCATCGAGGAGCGCGCCAAGCTTTCCATCTACGATCCGAAGGTCGGCCCCGCCCAGATCTGCAAAGATCTCGCCATCGAAGGTGATCATCCCAATGTCGAGTTCGCCACCAGCGCCGCACAGGCTGCTGAAGGCGCACACGCGCTTCTGGTGCTCACCGAGTGGGATGAGTTCCGCCAGCTCGACTTTGAAGCCATCTATGAGTCCATGGTGAAACCCGCCTGGATCTTTGATGGCCGCAGCCTGCTGGATCATGCGAAGCTCCGTAAAATCGGCTTCAAAGTCTACAGCATCGGCAAGCCGCTGCCGAATGAGGCGGTGGAATAGAAACGCAGGCCCGCACCGGGCACGTATCAGCAGCTTCCTGAAGATGGAAGCGATCCACTAAATGTTGCAAGTGCCCAGGCAGGACTCCATCTGCCTGCCTGGGAAGCAACTTTGAGACTTTGCGTCAATGAACCAAGTCCTCTCCAAGATTGGCCAGGTTAAGGCCAACATCGACATCTCCGGCGCTTCCTCTGCGCGTTCCGCCAGTCTGCTCTGCGAACTGGTCGAACTGCAGCTCATGCAGAATGTGAAGTATCAGCTGCCGCAGTCCCTGATGCCCTTCCGTCAGAAAATATTCTCGCACCATGGTCAGGACGGCATCCTCGCAGAGATCTTCCGCCGCATCGGTGATGGCAGCAAACGCTTCGTCGAAAGCGGTGCCTCACCGGCGCAGAACAACACCAATCTGCTGCTGCTCAAAGGCTGGCGCGGCCTGTGGATCGATGCCGGGCTGGCCAAAGATGAAAGCCTTTCCACAAACCTTCAAATTCTGCAGCGTGAGGGCAAACTGAAAATCAGCCGCAAGCTGGTGAATCGTGATAACGGCCGCACGCTTCTCTCGAGTCGGGGATTCGCCGAAGACCTTGATCTCATCAGCATCGGCATCGACTACAACAGCCATCACATCTTCACGGAGCTCCTGTCGCTCCAGCCACGGGTGTTCAGCGTCGCCTACAACGGCATGCTGCCAGCTGATCTCGACTGGGCCGCTCCTTATGATGCAAAAGCAGTGTGGGACGGCTCCACCTTGCACGGAGCCACGCTCGGAACCATCAGCACCGCCGCCGAGGCAGGCGGTTATTCTCTGGTCGGGTGCGAACTCTCCGGCACCGATGCCTTCTTCGTGCGTCATGATTTGCTCAAAGGCCAGTTTCTACGGCCTGCAGACGCGATGTTCCATTGGGAGCCTCTGCGCATGCATCTTGGGCAGATGCAGCGGCTTCGCAGCGCGATGCCCTTGCCGGCATGATTAAAAACCGGGTCGTATGAAAATCGCCATCGCATCCCACGTGCATCCGACCGCCGTCGGCGGTCTCGCCGCCTACCAGCGCGAACTTGTCTCCGGTCTGCAAAGCTACAGCCGCATCAACGGAGAACCACTCAGCGTGCAGCAATTGCAGATGAATCAAGATGACAACAGCGGCGGCTTGAAACGCTCCCGCTGGGTCAGCCAGCTCGCTTCTCGCGGCCCGCTGCTGCGTCTTGCAGACAGTCTGAGCCGTGTCATAAATCATCATCCCTCCTGGACATTGGCCGTGAACACAGCGGATGTCCTGCACTTCATCGGCACCAGTTCTGAAATCATGCGGCATCCGCTCTGGCGTGAAGCGCACGAGGCGGAGGTCCCCTTTACCGTCTGGCCGGCAGTTCATCCGGAAAACTGCAGTGATGAAGCCTTCGACCTGCAGCTTTATCAAGAAGCAGAAGCCGTCTTCTGCCAGTCAGATGATGAGCGCGAACATCTCATCTCAAGAGGCGTCCCTGACAGCAAACTGATCCGCTGCGGCCTGCCGCCGATGTGTCCTGCAAACGGCAATGGAGCACGCCTGCGTTCCAAGCTCGGCATCGGCATGCGTCCGACGGTGCGGTTTGTGGGCCGGCGTGACGCCGGCAAAGGCTACCACGCCATGCTTGAAGCCTGGCCGTTGGTCATGCGCCAATGCCCGGATGCAGTGCTGCTCCTCGTAGGCCCTGGCGACGCAGATGAATCCAGACTCGCCAAAATTTCACCCGAGAACGTTCGCGATCTCGGCTGCCCATCGGAACAAGACAAGGCAGACGCCTACGCTGCATGCGACGTCTTTTGCCTTCCTTCAGCCTGCGAGTCCTTCGGGATTGTGTACGTGGAGGCTTGGTCCTATGGCAAACCAGTCATTTGTGGAACCGCTCCAGCAAGCCGAGAACTTGTGGAGCATGGTGTCACAGGTGTGTGGGCTGATCAACAGCCGCAGCAATTGTCTCATAGCCTGCTGCGGCTGTTGATGCACCCGGACCAGCGCCACCGCATCGGCCTCGCAGGCCTGCGTCATCAGCTGATGAATTTCACCACCGAACAAATGGTCGGCGGCCATCTGAAGGCATGGAAGATCACGGCGCCAAAGTACTGAGCATGGAAGCCTCCCCGGAAACAACGAACGCACCAGGCCAGCACCTCCGCCTGCCATTGCTGAAAGGCGTGTGCATGCACCAGGTCCGCCGCATCGTGGGCCTGATCGCCTCGTATGCTTCCCTCAGCATCCTCAGTCGCGTCGTGCAGATGATCACCGCGTTTCTCGTCGTGCGTTCGCTGGCCAAGACGGAGTACGCCTGGTACTCGCTGGCCAACAATCTCGTCGGTGCCCTCGTCATCTTTACCGTCACCGGCATTGGCACCGGACTCATGCCGCTCGCGGGTGAAGTCGCGCGTGACCCGCTGAAGCTGGGATCCGTGCTGGCCTCGGCGCGTCGTTTCCGCGCGGCCCTGCTGTTCTTCGGTTCGCTCGTCGGTCTTCCGGTCTTCATCCACCTCCTGCTCCGCAGTGGCTGCCCGCCGCTGAGCATTGCCCTGCTGGTCGGCTCCGCCATCGTTTCACTCATGGTGAGCATCAGCACGCAGATGATCGCCACACCTCTGAGCCTGGCACGCCGCTATAACATCCCGCAGTGGGAGAACATCCTCAGCTCGGCTTTGCGCCTCGTGTGCATCGTTACCCTCGTTTTCGCGGGATTTGCGGACGCTGTCACCGTGATGCTCATCACCGTGCTCGCTCCCCTTCCCACCGTGTGTGGCTGGATGCTGCCCAAGGCGCGCGAACACGCCGCCTTCGGGCAGCCAGCCGACCCTGCCGCCACACAGCGCCTGAAGAAGTACTTTATCATCGGCCTTCCTGCCAACATCACTCACCTGTTCGAGGCCCAGGTCGCCTTGTTCATTGTGGGCTGGTTGGGAAACATCGACAAAGTCGCTGATCTCGGAGCCATCTGCCGTGTGGCATTGATTCTGCAAATCCCACTGGCGGTCGCCTCTGGCATCATGCTCCCCCGCATGTCCACGGAACAGAACATGCAGCGCCTGTGGAAGATGTGGACAGGCAGCAGTCTTCTCTCTGTGGTCATTGGCGTCGGCATCGTCGCCTGTGGCTGGCTGCTGCGCCATCAGCTCCTCTTCCTTCTCGGCCCTGGATACGCAGGCCTGGAAAACGAACTAGTTCTCTATCTCGGCTTTCAGGCTTTCTCGTTCTTCGCCACGGTGACCACCATTCCGATTCAGGCGAAGGGCTGGGTCCGCCACTCCTGGCTGCGTCCGGTCGCCGTGTTTGGCTCCCAGGCTTTGGCCGCATTCGTTCTGGATCTTTCCACCGTCAACGGTGCCATCGGCCTCATGTGGGCAGGCTCCCTGGGCAACATGCTTTTGGACTCGTTCATTCTCTTCAATGGCTGGCGCGGACGCGCCACCATCTGACCCACTCGGTCGGAAATATTCTATCCCCCGGTTCAATCATGCGCATTGGATTCAACGCTTCTCTCTTTGGTTCCCCAGAAATCCGTGGCTGGACACGCTATGGCCTCAACCTGATCAACGCGCTCGACCGCGAAGGCCACGAGATCACTCTTTTCACTCCCTATGCTATCAACCATGAGCTCACCTCCCGGTTGTCTCCAGGCGTCAAAATCGTCCACACCCAGACCCCGCGCTACTGGCGCTGGCTGTCCATGGACCTGCCCAAGCTGCTGAAGCGTGAGAAGATCGAGCTCTTTCACACGCCTCATCACTTCGGGCTGCCGCTCAACTCCCCCTGTCCCACAGTCGTGACCATCCATGATGCGATCGAGATGCAGGACCGAAAAATGCGCTTCTCGGATCTCCGGCAGTTCAGGACCCTGCCAAACAAGATGGACCATTGGCTGACCGAAAAGGTGGCGCATCAGGTGATCACCGTGAGCCAGTACAGTCATGACCGCATTGTGGAGGAGCGTCCGCATCTGCGTGGCCGGGTGCAGGTCATCCCCAACGCTGCTGACCCCCTCTTCAGCCCCTCTTTTTCTCCCCTCCCGCCTCAGATCCAGGAGCAGTTGAATTCCGCTCCTTATTTCTTCTACGTTGGCGGTTTTGAGCAGCGCAAAAACGTCCCCTTCATGCTGAAGGCGTTCGCTGAATCCAACATGGAAACCACCCGGTTGGTGATGGCTGGCGGCGCGGCCTCACACGGTGCCTCTTTGCAGGCGCAGATCAAAGAGCTGAATCTGGAATCCCGCTGCCTGCTGCTGGGACGTGTGGATGATGCATGGCTTCCGGGCCTTTATGCTGGGGCCCTGGCGTTTGTTTACCCCAGCCTCTATGAAGGCTTCGGCCTGCAGATCTGTGAAGCATTCGCGATGGGCTGCCCGGTGATCGCCGCAGATGCCACCAGCCTTCCCGAGGTGCTTGGCCCTGGAGGCGAGACCTTCACCCTCGACACCACGCAGCAGTTGTCCGGCCTCATGAAGCGCATCGCCTGTGACGAGTCCTATCGTGAGGAATTGAAGAAGCGTGCAGTGACACGCTCCGCGACTTTTAGCTGGGACGAAACAGCACGGCTCACCGCGCGAGTCTATTCGAAAATTCTCTCCCAGAACTGATCCATGAAGCTGAAGTATGTCTTCCCTGAGCCTCCTCTTCCCTTCCTGGGGGCTGCCGCACGACTCTCCCACCTCCTCCTTTCGGAGGCCATCCGCCGCGGCGTGGATGTCGAGGCCTTCATCGAGTACTTCGATGAGAAAGACGCCACGGCGATGCGCGAGATGTTCACTGCGCCGAACTGCAAGCTGCGCCTCTTCTGCGCCAAATCAGTGCAAAAACAATTCCTTCGCACCACCCGCAGCCTCTTCTGGCAGGGAGCATTTCTCTATGACGCAGCCTTCATGGCCGCACTCGACGAATCCATGCGCGATCCAGAGGCAGTGCTGCATTTGGAAACACATTCCGCCTGCTGGCCCGGCCTCAAACACCTCGACCGCACTGTTCTCAATCTCCATTACCTGCTGAACGCCGACATGCGTTCGGAAAAGCACCATGGACTGCGGGTGAAATGGAATCTCCACCGCGAGCGCCAGATGCTCAAGACTTTCAAATACATGGCCGCGGTGACCCCGGCGCTTGCGCACGAAGTGTCGTTGATCAATCCCAGCGCACAGCTTCATCCCGTTCAATTCGGGCTCGATTTGGAAGGCTACCCATACGCAGCGCCGACAGCTACTGAGAGCCGGCCATTGAACATCGGCATGATCGGCAGCTATGCCTGGGCCCCCACCCGTGCCGCCGCTCGTCATTTTCTTCAGCTCTGGCCCCGCATCAAGCAGGTGGTGAGGGAAGCAAGACTCTTCCTCGTGGGCCGCGGTGCCGAACGCATCCTCGGAGATGATGCCCGGGCCGCCGATCCTGAAGCCCGCGTGGTTCAAAACGTGCCGGACATCATTCCATACTTCCATGAACTCGATTGCATGGTCTATGCCCCGGAGCATGCCTCGGGCATCAAGGTGAAGATCCTTGAAGCCTTCGCGCTCGGCGTGCCGGTGGTCACCAATCAGCACGGCATCGACGGCATCCCTGTCCGCCATCGCGAACATTGCATCGTCGGCAGCACCGACGCGGAGCTCGTGGAAGGCGTGCGTTATCTCACCGAAAATCCCGAGGTGAAACGGAAGATGACCCAAGCAGCTAGAAATCTCGTCGAGGAGATCTGCGCTCCATCAAACGTCTTCGACCAATGGCTGGCGGTCTATGCACAAATGAACTCCCGCAAAGCGTGCGACAAGGCAAAGCAACATATGCCGGGCACAGCGGCATCCCCCACGGGTCTCGCTGTGACTTGAATTAGCGGTCACGGCACACTCGCACCCTTTCACCTCAAACCACTCCCACATAATGACCTCTCATCTGCATGGCACGGCGAATTGTCCGCTCGCCTTGGAAGCTTGCATTCCAGCCGAGGCGGCAATCACTGCTGCTCCGGCCAGTGCGGCCCTGACTTCCCGCCTGCCATCGCTGGATGGCTGGCGAGCCCTCAGCATCCTTATCGTCCTCGGCGAGCATAACATCCACACCAAAGCATTTCCCCAAGAGCATCATCATCTCTTCACCCAGTTGTTTGACGGGCAACTGGGAGTGCGGTTTTTTTTCGTGATCTCAGGCTTTCTCATCACATGGCTGATGCTCGGCGAAGAGTACCGCAGCGGCACCGTGAACCTGAAGAATTTTTATGCACGTCGGGCCCTTCGCATCCTTCCTGTGTATCTGGTATTTCTTGGAGTGCTGGCTGCACTCCAGGCCTTCACCCCCTTCCACCAGAGCGCCAGCACCTGGCTGGGCAACCTCACTTTCACGCGCAACTTTTTTTACGATCACTTCACCAGCAACCACCTCTGGTCCTTGTCGGTCGAAGAACAGTTCTACATCGTATGGCCCGCTCTCTTCATCTACGTCAAGCCGCAGGCGAGCTTGAAGAAATGCCTCGCACTGGTGGTGACGGCAATCGTGCTGGCAATGAGCGTCCGCTATCTCTTCAGCTTATGGGATTCGGCATCAATTGACAAAATGAACCGGATGCTGCGGGCAGTCATTGGTCCGTGGTCGTTCTTTAGCAATGCAGACACCCTCGCTATCGGCAGCGTCCTAGCCGTGCTTATGGCTAGGCGACGTGAACTACTCAGTGAGTTCCTGAGCACACGCCCACTGCTGGTTCCTGCCTGCGGCCTGTTTCTCCTCTTCACTCCGGTGCTGCTGCATCTTGAGATCCTGCAGATCACGCCCAATTTTGCCCATCTTTGTCAGCAGATGGATGCCGTCACTGGACGGACCCTGCAATCCCTGGGCTTCGCGCTGCTGATGATGCAAAGCGTCGTAGTCCCAAGGCTTCCGATATACCGCACTCTGAATCTTCGCCCGGTCATGCAACTCGGCGTGCTCTCCTATTCCATCTACATCTGGCAGCAACTCTTCTGCTCCAAGCCGGAAAACTACGGTATTCCCGACGCCTGGTGGAACACCTACCCCCTCTGGCTGGCACCAGCACTGCTGGTGGCCGTGGTGTCTTACTACGGACTGGAGCGACCGCTACTGAACCTGCGCCATCGCTTCCGCTGAGTTCATCCTTATTCAACTTCATTCCCATCCACAACCATGGCTCATGAAATCTCAGCTCTGATCATCTGCAGTGACCGTCTCGACGAAGTCACCCGTTGTCTCGCAAGTCTCGCCAAACTAGGCGATCGTCTGCATGAGGTGCTGCTGCTCAAAAACGCACCGAAGCAACCCTGGCGGGACAACTGCTTCGATTCCGTTCCTTCAGAAGTTCGCAACCGCCTGCACATTATTTCCACAGACAAACAGGTATTTCCCACCACCGGCCGCAACAAGCTGGCGGCGCAGGCCACGGGCTCTGTTTACTTGTTCCTCGATGACGATTCCCTCGTGCTTGAGCGCAAGGGCATTGAAGACGGCCTCCATATCTTGAAAAACGAACCGACCATCGGTTCGATCGCCTACCCGCAGTCCACCGAGAATGGAAAACTGGGGCCCTACATGCAGCCGGCACCGGTGGAGCATCCATGCTTCACCTGCGGCTTCATGACCTGTGCTGCACTGACTCGCGCAGATGTGTATCATCAGATCGGCGGTTTCCAGGATTTGCTTCAAATGGCGCACGAAGAGAATGAATTCTGCAAACGTCAGTGGGATGCCGGATTCTCCGTCCTCTACCTTCCTGAACGCTGCATCTGTCACAACCCCAGCCCCAACGCGCGCAACAGCCGCCAGCGCGCCAAGCTGAACGCACGCAACATCTGGTATCAGGCCGTGCTGCATGAACCCCTCTGGATGCTTGCCCTCAGCTTTGGACCCCGCGTGCTACAAGGCGCACGGTATCTCCGCCAGGCAAACGACTGGACCGATGGTGACTGGCAGCCGCTGCTCAAGGAGGCGTTGGCTGACTTATGGCGTGATCTACCGCTCCTCTGGAAGGCACGCAGTCCGCTCAAACTGAGCACCATCCGCCGCTGGCAGCAGATGAAGAAACATTTCCCGCCATTTAACACCTCCACGTCTGCCATCCCAAGCCCTTCCAATTCACCCTCCACCCTCATCGAATATGCCCACTGCTAACACTGTTGTTATTGGAGCCATCAATCATCACGAATGGCCCGTGGTCGCGCCATGGATCCGTTCCCTGCGTGGCACAGGCTTTGACGGCCGTGTCGTTCTGGTGGCTTATGAGGACATTGCCGATCACGTCATTGATGCCATGCGTCGCGAAAACGTGGAAGTTCGGCGCGCAAAAATGGAAATCTCTGTCAATCGCGGACGATTCAAGGACTTTGAAACCATTCTGGCCGAGATGCCACCTGAGACGCTGGTCATTGCCACGGATGTGCGCGATGTGGTGTTTCAAAGCAATCCTTCGAAACTGGCTGAACTGCTGAAACCTGCCGAGGGCCTCGACATCGCTGTCAGTTCCGAAGGCTGGCGCTACTGCGATTCGGAATGGAATCTGAGCACCTTGCGGAAAGTTTTCCCAAGTTATGAAACCTCGATGCATGGTGAGGAAGTGTACTGCTCCGGAGTGATCGTCGGCACCGCTGCCGCACTGAGACAGATGTGCGCCAGAATCTGGGAGATCAGCCGCACAGCGCCCAGCTTTAATGGGGATCAGGTGGCGATGAACATCATCTTGCGTGAACCTGCGTTCGCACACCGCGTCAATCGTCTGGATGTGCGTGATGGCAGAGTTTTTCACGCACGTGCAACGTGGCTCCGCCGCATGCAGGGAAATTCAGTAATTGGCGAGCCTGTGTTCTCGCTGCTCACCGGCATGGCCCGTCGTGCTGACGGCAGCATGGTGAGCGTGCTTCATCAATACACGGAGAGCAAATGGGAGCGTCTGCGTGTCTTGATGCGCTACGACAGCCTCTGGATTGGAATCTGGTACCGGCTGACGCAGCGGTTCCGCTCTTCGGCGAACGACAATGTCTACTGGAAGACCAAGCCTGCCACCTGACTTTTCGTGTGTCGGATCCGGCAATCCAAACAATAAAAATCACCCGTTCTGCAACACTCCATGAGCCCGACAACACTTGCCGAACCACTGGACTTTCCGCCCCAGGCAGAAAATGCCATCAGAAGCCATGCGGCGCCGGTGGCGGCCAGAGACGCGATTCTGACGCGCCTGCCATCTCTGGACGGCTGGCGTGCGCTCAGCATCGTTCTCGTGCTCGGCGCCCACACGGCGCTGACCACTGGTTTTCCGGAGCGGCTGTCGAAACCTTTTCATCATCTGTTCGACGGTCATCTCGGCGTGCGGTTTTTCTTTGTGGTCTCCGGACTGCTCATCACCTGGCTGATGCTGGGTGAGGAACGCAAGACGCAGAAAGTGAACCTGCGCAACTTTTACGCCCGGCGTGCGCTGCGCATCCTGCCGGTCTATGTGGCGTTTCTGATTGTGGCGGGCGTCATCCAGTATTTCACCATCTGTGATCATGATCTTACGACATGGATCGCCAACCTGACCTTCACGCGCGATTTCTACCCGGGTGGAAACAACCTTAGCAACCATTTCTGGTCCCTCGCTGTGGAGGAGCAGTTTTACCTGATCTGGCCATTTCTGTTTGTCTCACTGACTCCGGCAGTGCGCACGCGGATCATGCCTTTTTTAGTAGTGGCCGCCATCGTGGTGGCCTTCATCAACCGCTGCTTGTGGCAGTTCCCCTACTCCGACGCGCCGCTGTGGAGAAATCTGTTCCATGAGTGGTCCTTCTTCAACAATGTGGACTCGCTTGCGATCGGCTGCATGGCGGCCATCTGGCTGGCTGCGGACGAGCGCGGGCTGCGATCGTTTCTCACCTCACGGCCACGTCTGGTGATCGCCGCCAGCGTGCTCATGCTGATGGAGCCGTATGTCATGCACTGGATCACCGACCGTGCCTGGATGCCGGCTGCACTGAAGAGCCTCGGCTGGGCAAGTTGGGCGGGTCTGGGCCGGACTTTTCAGTCCTTCGGCTTCGTTGCACTCGCATTGCAAAGCATCATGCTGCCTTCGTGGGGACTCTACCGTTGTTTGAACTGGCGCCCGGTGGCCGCACTCGGCATGCTCTCCTACTCCATCTACGTGTGGCAGAACCTCTTCTGCGCGAAGCCTGAAAAGTTCGGCCTCACTGATCCTTGGTGGATGACCTACCCGATGTGGCTGGTCCCCACCTTCGCGGCCGCCATCCTCTCCTATCACTTCCTGGAGAAACCCTTTTTCAAGCTACGTCACCACTTCCGCTGATACTCCGGCGGCACAGTCTTCCCTGTCAACCACCCGCATTAACCCAACAAATAAACAAACGAACATGAGCACACTCACAAAATCAGTCAGACCCGGGCTCCGCCACTGGTGCCTTAACACCCACCCCAAAGAAATCGGCGCATGCGTGAAATGGGCCCTGCGCACCCGCCGGGTGGAAACGCAGATCGAAGACAACGGCGTCAAACTCTGGCTGGATCCCATCAGCCCGCTGGCTGATGCCCTGGCTCAAGGCAAGTATGAAGAGAAACTGGAAGAGTGGCTCAGATCCACTCTCGACTCCACCGGCACCTTTCTGGATGTGGGGGCGAATGAAGGCTACTTCTCCATGTTTGCCGCCACCACGCTCAAGGCCGCACGAGTGATCTGCGTGGAGCCCAACGCGGCGCTGTGGCCTGTCATCCTGCGCAATGTGCAGCTCAACCGCAGCAGCACTTGTACGCTGGCACCTTTTGCCATTGGTGATTTCGAAGGCAGTGCGAACTTTGTCGTCCAGCCCTCCACCAACAGCGGTGCGTCCTCGCTTTGCACCCGCCCGAGCCGGCTTGACCGCTTCCGCGAACGCCGCAGTGTCCCGGTGGTCACGCTGGACTGGCTGATCGAGTCCAACGGCCTGAAGGAAGTCTCAGCGATCAAGGTGGATGTGGAAGGCTTCGATGAGAAGGTCATCGCTGGCGCGCGGGAAAGCCTGAAACGTCGCATCATCAAATCCATCGCGATCGAGATGCACAACACGTCGGAAAGAACGCTGGAAAAGGCTGCCGACGACATCCGCAAGATGATGGCAGAAGCAGGCTACACCGAGAGACCTTCGGATAATTTCCGCTGGATCTACTTTGACCGGCCCGACGCCTAATAACGCCCTCGCTTCAAACCTCCTTCCACTCCTTGCAGCCATGAAATCCAACGATAGCAACGACCGTTTCCCGCAACTTGACGGACTTCGTGGCCTGCTGGCTGTGTATGTGGCGTTCCACCATCTCATCATGTTCTGCGGCATTCCTTTTTTGGGCGTCGCCGCACTGCTGGGACGCGGTGAAAAGGCTGTGCATGTTTTCATCATCCTAAGCGGCTTTGTGATTTTCCATCTGCTTCACAAATCCGGCTTAGGGTGGTGGACATTCATGGTCCGCCGTTTTTTCCGCCTGTGGCCGCTGCTCGCCGTGTCGGTCATCCTTGCTTCATTCGTGGCACCGCTTGAAGTCGAGGTCTGGCAGCATGGCCCGCCGGAAACCGCCTATCGGCAGGAACGGATCATCCATTTCATGGATCACCCCGCTCCGTTTCTGACATCAACCCTGTTAATTGTTCATGGGATGATTCCTGAGTTTCTGCTCCCGAACGCGCATGCGAACATCCTGCCCCCGGCTTGGAGCATCGGTCTTGAATGGCAGTTCTATCTCATCGCGCCCCTCTGTCTGTGGCTGGCACGCAGCGGCAAGACCTGGCTCCTGGTTCTGGGCATCCTTGTGCTGGCGCTGGGGGCGGCTGGTGGTGAGCGTTGGAAGGCATGGAATGATGCCTTTCTGCCAGCCTACACCGGCTACTTTGCCATTGGTGCCTTTTGTCATGCCGCATGGCGCCAGATGCAAAAAAACATGACCTCCGCCACGCTCGGAACCGTGGCCTTTATGCTGGCGGCCATCGTCTGGTCCAAGGACACGGCGCTCATCTTATGGTCCTTCGCCCTGTTGTCCGCACTACCTGCCGGTCATGCCTTTGACGCTCTCATCCGACCGCTGCGGAGTCTTCTCGCCAGCCGCTGGCTGGTCTGGATTGGTGACCGCTCGTACAGCATCTACCTGCTCCATTGGCCACTCATGATGGTGTGTGTCTGGTTCCTGCAGGACGCCGCATGGGCTGCTCATTCGAAGTGGGCCTTGTTTGCGGTTTCCAGTCTCGTGGCGGCTCCGGTGGTGCTGATCGCGAGTCATCTAACCTACACCTTTGTGGAGCTCCCGTTCATCCAGCTCTCACGCAAACTGACCCGGCGTCCTGCGTCCATTGCCGGTGCCGCGATCACGACAGCCTAGAAGCACCCCCGCACCGGGCAATTCACTCTCGAACTCCATGAAAATCGCCGTCAGCGGATATGTCTCAGCGCAGGAGGGCAGCGTGGCTTCGGCCAATGCGCTGCTGCTTCGTTCACTTCTTGAAGACGGGCACGAGGTGGACTTCTTCTCGAAGCCCTCGTTTGTCGATCCACGCCCCTGCGTGGGCGAGCATGAGCGTTTTCGTTTTGTCTGCACGGACAACGTGGGACCGGACCGATTCCGTGCCAGGGTGCAAAAGATTCCAGCGCTGGGCTTCATGGCCTGCCGTGTGGACTGCGCCACGTATGAGCGCCTGCTGCTGAGGAAGATGCGCCAGCAGCATGCCACACGCCAGTATGACCTTTGCCTGTGGCTAGGTGATTATGCACCGGGGCGTGTGCGGAATCTGCCGATGATCAGTTTTGCTCAAGGCCCGCCCGGCACGGATGCGCGGTCCATTGTGTCCCGCTTTGCCGAGATCAAGAAACTCGCAGGCCCGCGCAAAGCACTGCAATGGCTGATGCTGGCACGAATCCGTCTGTCCTCCATCGGCCTGCCAGGATTGAAGCACTCAGACCACATCATCGTGGGGAGCCAGCAGTCGAAGAAAACGCTGACTGATGTCTATGGCATCCACGAAGAGCGAGTGGATACGCTGCCCTACCCGATTGATTTAAACATGTTCCGCCCGGCGGATGAAGCTGCAAAAAAGAATGCAGAACTGCGCGTGCTGTGGCTGGGCCGCATCATCCCACGCAAGCGGTTGGACCTTTTCCTGCGCGGGCTGGAGCTGGCCATCCGCCAGGGGGTGCTTGTGCGCGCCACCATCGTAGGCGGCACGGGCTTCGTGCCCGGTTATGAAAAACTGATCGAGTCCTTCCCCTTCCCCGACCGCCTGAGCTGGATCAAATCCATGCCGCGCACAGAGGTGCCCGCGCTGCTGCGCCAGCATGATGTGCTGGCCCAGCCAAGCGATGAGGAAAACTTTGGCTCCTCCGTGGCCGAGGCTCAGGCGTGCGGACTGCCCGTGATCGTCGGCCATACAAACGGCAACGCAGATTACCTCTGCGACCGTGACATCCACCTGGCTGACGACCGGCCGGAAACTTTTGCCAGCGCGCTGATGCGTCTCGGCCAGCAACTGCCGGACGCGCCGGTGAAATCACGCACGGTGGCCGAACGGTACTTCGATCTTGGCCGCGTGACCGGCCAGATCACCACGATTCTCGAGAACGCCCTGCGATCCCCCTTCAAGAACCTTTCACCCGCCTGATTCATCATGGAAAACATTGACGTCATCATCCCCACCCTGAAGCGGCCCGACCACCTGCGCCGGTGCCTGAAGGCGCTGAAACGGCAGGAGAAGCAGGCAGACCAGATCGTGGTAGGCGTGCGCGCTGATGATGATGTCACGCGTGCGGTGATCGAAGAATATGAGTCCGTGCTGCCGGTGCGCGCGGTGGAAGCGCGCGGCGTGGGCGTGGTGGGCTCGATGAACTCCTGCCTGAAAGAATGCCAAGCGCCGTGGATCGCCCTGCTGGATGATGATGTGGAGATCCCCCCGCACTGGCTCAGCACGCTGCTGGCGCATGTGAAGTCCCGCCCAGACGTGGTGGCCGCCGGCGCGCGTGACATGCTGATGGACTATCCTGAAATGCGCCGGACCGAGCCGCTGGAAGAGGACGTGGGCAATGTGCACTGGTTTGGCCGTGTGACGGGCGGACATCATCGTGGTGGTGGCAAGGCACGCACGGTGCAGGTGCTGCGCGGATCGAACTGTCTTTTCAACGGCAACTTCCTGCGCGCATGCGGCTTTGAGAGCGGCCTGCGTGGCAAGGGCGCGCAGGTGAACTGGGAACTGGCACTGGGCCTGCAGGCGAAAGCGCAAAACTTGAAGATGATCTTTGATCCCACCGTGGAGATCATCCACAACGTGGCACCGCGCCATGATGGGGACACGGTGCATCGTGGCATCTTCAACTTTGAAGGCACGAGTGACATCGCCTACAACGAAACGTTTGTGGCTCTGAAGCACGGCACAGGACTGGTGCGCTGGACGATCCCTTTGTGGCAGGCGCTGATAGGCAGCCATGTGTGCCCCGGGCTGGCCCGCGCGGTGGATTTTGTGCTGCGCCCGAGCTCAAAACCACGTCAGCGATTTGCGGCCACCCTTACCGGACGCCTAGGCGCCTTTAAGGCATGCCTTAGCCGCACTCAGACAAGGGAGAGGTTAATGTCTGAGCAGGCAGCCGCGCCAGCCCCTTGATGGGGCTAGTTCTGGGTGTCTGACAGAAGTCCGATTTTCTTCACATTCCCATGATAGCCTATCTTTTTCAAAACCGGCTCAAGCCCCGGCTCTTCAGCCCGACGTGGGTGAAGACCTGGCTGAAACGTGTGTGGACGCTGCCGAGCCTGCTGGGCTACAGCTGGCAGTCGCTGCGATGGACTCTGAAGGGAGCGCGCATCTCACCTTCCACAGTGATCTCCAACCTGACGCTGCATGGAGAGGCCTCGCACCTGAGCATCGGCAAGGGCTGCAGCATCGGCATCACCCGCATGCAGGCCCATGCGGAGATCAAGATCGGCAACTGCGTGGTGATCAATGACGGAGTGCGCCTGATCACCGGATCGCATGACATCAACTCTCCGACCTATGATCACCTCTTTGCGCCGATCGTGGTGGAAGACTACGCCTGGGTGGCCACGGATGCGATGGTGCTGAAAGGTGTGACCATCGGCCGAGGAGCGGTGGTGGCAGCCGGTGCGGTGGTGGTGAAGGATGTGCGGCCCTTCAGCCTGGTGGGAGGCAACCCTGCCAAGGAGTTCGGCACACGCGACATCGAGCGTTTTGAATATCTGCCCGCTTCATGGTTTGGCCCCGTGATGGCCTGGACCGGACGCAATCCTGTGACGGCCTCCACGCCTGCGAAACCCGCCAGTGAGCCTGAGTGCCCGGCCGCAGAACCTCTGCTGCAATAGCATGGAATACTTCATTGCGCTTCTCATCGTGCTGCCAGCCTTGGTGCTGGCTGCGCAGCGCTCCACCTACCTGCTGGACTATGTGTTCTTTGTGTTTTCACTGAACCGCGGCATCCGCCGGCTGGTGGACTACTACATCAATGGAGCATTCAATCCCCTATCGAGCATCAGCCTCACGCCTCTGGTTGTTAGCGCGATTCTGCTGGTTCCTGCGATGTCACGCTTTGGCCAGCTCACAGCAAGCAGCCGCAATGTGGCCACCCTCATCATGGTGGCGCTGGGCCACGGACTCGTCATCGGCTTTGTGAACGCGGGCGTCGGGGCCTTCTACTCACTGGGCGAATGGATGGCCGGCTTTGGCGCCTTTCTTTACGCGGCCACGGCACCGATCACGTCCCAAACAGCGGATCGCTGGATGAGATCCTGCGGATATGCGGCCCTCATTGTGGCGCTGTACGGCTGGTATCAATACTACACGATTCCCGTGTGGGACGCCTTCTGGGTCACCGAGGTGAAGTTCGTCGGCTATCTGGGCCAGCTAAGGCCCACGGAGATGTCCGTCTTCTCCACCATGCATGAGCGCGGGCCGTGCGCGAGCTTCCTGGCCTGGGCTGCGATACCGATGATCCTGAACTCCCGCTGGCGCATCATTGGCAGCTGGGCCACCGTGATGCTGCTGCTGTCCGTGGTGGTGCTGACGCTGACGCGCAGCATGTTCATCATCGTGGGTTTGGTGGCCATGCTCCAGCCGGCACTTTCCAAAGGCAAGGGCATCGGCCGCGTCATCGTCCTGGCCGTGCTGCTGGGTGTGGGTGCCACCGTGGGTCTGCAGTACATGCCGGGGTCAGAGCGCATCACCAAGCGCTATGACACCATGAAGGACATGCAGAACGACGGCTCCTTCAAAGGCCGCATGAGCATCCTCACCACCGGCCTTCCGTGGGTGGTGCAGCATCCGCTGGGACTGGGGCTGGGAAGTTCCGGCTTTGGCGCGGGGCGCATCGGCGGCGCCGGTGGCGAAAAGGAAGGCTTCTGTGACAGCGGCTACATCGAGGTCTTCAGTCAGTTTGGCTGGATCGGCGGACTGGCATTCTTTGCCGCCATGGCACAGATCTGGAGCGAGCTGAGCCGCCGCATCCGGCTGGGAGGGCGTGACCCTTTCCTCAACACTGGACGAGTGGTGCTGGTGGGCTGTCTCGTGTTCCTCGCGGTGGGCAATGTGTTTGGCGGATTCTCCCTTTTCTGGGTCTTCCTGGGTCTCTCGCTGAACAACATGACCCTCCCATTCTCCACCCCGCAGTACTGGATGCCGGAGACCTCCGAGCCTGAGCACCACGACTCCATGCAGGCCTGGGAGACGCCTGCACCCATCCTGCCCCAAACACCTGTTCCTACGCCCACTCCCAGGCATGCCACGGCTGCAGGACAAGATTTTCACTCTTCAAACCCTCACTTCCGAATCATATGAAAATCGCTTATGCCATGATCAACTGCAACCGCCGTGATGGCAGCGCGCGCGCGGTGAATGAAGTCGCCGAACGACTCGCCAAAACACACGAGGTGCATCTCTATGCACGCAAAGCGGAGGATCTGGACCTCTCCAACATTTCCTGGCATCGTGTGCCAGGAGTCAACTGGGCGGAGGTGATCGACTTTGGCAGCTACTATCTGGAAGTGAACCGGCGCGTGCGGCCGGGACAGTTTGAAATTGTTCACACGATCGGCTGCAACACGCAGCGTGGCAATGTGGTGACGATTCAAAACATCCAGCCTGCGAAGAAGCTGATTCTCGACCGGCTAGGGCGCTCTGAAAAAGTTTCGCCTGCACGCCGTCTCACCCGCTGGATGTATCTGAACGCGACGTGTGCGGCGGAGAAGCGGCTGTATCAGCACCGTGAGGGGCACAAGGCTCCGATGTTCCTGCCCGTGTCACGGGGTGTGGCCGCCGAGTTGCAGAAGCATTACAACATCGGTCCTGCGCAGGTGCGAATCGTCCCCAATGCGGCGGACACCGTGCGATTCAAACCGCTGAGCGCCGAAGCACGCAGCGCATGGCGTGCGGAGCACAACGTGCCGCAGGACCGGATCATGGCGATTTTTGCAGGTGGTGAATGGGCGCGCAAGGGACTGGACTTTGCCATCCAGGCAATGGGGCATCTGAAGGATGTGCCGCTGACGTTGTTCGTGGCGGGTGATGACCCTGATCGTGCGAGGTTCACCCAGATGGCACGTGATTCAGGCGCAGCCGATCACATCGTTTTCGGTGGTTTCCGCAAAGACATGCCTGAGGCATTGGGAGCCGCGGACTTCTTTCTTTTTCCGAGCTGGTATGAGGCCTTCAGCCTCGCCACAATCGAAGCTGCCGCGTGCGGCCTGCCGGTGGTGGCGACGCGGATCAATGGCACGGAGGATTTCATCTCCCCCGGTGAAAACGGCGACTTCATCGAGCATGACGCGGTGCAGGTGGCCACGGTGCTGCGCCGACTTTGCGAACATCCTAATCACCTCAAGATCATGGGCGCGAATGCGCGTGAACGTGTGGAGATGAACTACACGTGGGACCGCATCGCGCAGATGACGGAAGACGCCTACCTCGCCCACCTCAACAGCTCCAACTGATTTCAAAGCCATGCACATTCTCATCGTCAGTCATTCCTCCGCCACGGCCCTGAACCAGGAGGTGTATGCCCGCGTCCAACGTGAGACGGGCTGGAAGATCACCCTCGTGGTGCCGGACCGCTGGCACGACGAATTTGGCAACGCGCTGCGGCAAGAGCCCTGCAAGGGACTGGAAGACTCTGTGATCCGCTGCGCAGTGTGGAAAAACGGCAGCATCATCTTCCACGTGTATCGCATGCGCTGGCAGCGCTTTCTGCGCGAGCTGAAGCCGGACGTGATCTACATGAACCACGAGCCGTATGCACTGGCCACGGCCCAGGTCTGCCATGCCAACAACCGATCGATCCGGGTGCCGTTTGGCTTCTACTCATGCCAGAACATCAACAAGAAGTATCCGGTGCCGTTCTCATGGCTGGAGAAGATGGTGTACAAATCATCGAGCTTTGCGCTGCCGATCACCGACCGTGTGGCGGAGGTGCTACAGGCCAAGGGTTACCGAGGGAGGCAGACGGTGTGCGCGCTGCCGCTGGATCCTGAGCGCTACCATCCGCGCCTGAGAGCGACACCGCCGGAGCGCTTTCCGCAAACGAAGGTGCCTGTGATCGGCTATGTGGGGCGGCTGATCGAGCCGAAGGGCCTGCGCACGCTGGCAGCGGCGCTGGGTCGTGTGCGTGATCTGGACTGGCGCATGGTGCTGGTGGGCACGGGTGAGTTTCAGGCGGAGTTTGAAAAATTGCTGGCGTATGAGGGGGTGCGTGACCGCATCTTCTTCGCGGGCTACGTGCCGCATGATGAAACGCCGCGCTGGCTGGCCTCCATGGACATGCTGGTGCTGCCGTCTGAAACACAGCCGAACTGGGAAGAGCAATTTGGCCGGGTGATCCCCGAGGCGATGGCCTGCGGCGCGGCGGTGATCGGCTCTGACTCGGGCGAGATCCCGCATCTGATCCGCCAGAGTGAGGGGGGCCTGATTTTCACACAGCGTGATCCGGCGGCGATGGCGGTGCTGCTGCGCCAACTGATCAGCGGACCGAAACTGCGACGCCAGCTGGCGGAGAATGGCCGCCACTGGGTGGAGCGTGATATTTCAATCCCTGCGGTGGCGCAGAAGATGATCGAAGCATTCAGCGCCGCAGCGAAAAACCCGCAGGCCGGGCAGGTGGAAAAACAACAGCCGTTTAACTCAAGCCATGCGTTTGCACAGTCCTGAACTGCTCTGGAAGTGGAGCCGCGACCTGCTGCGCGGAGGATGGAAACTTCCTGCGCGCATCGTGAAGACGGTGAACTTCACGCTGCACAAGTGCCTGCTGCCCGCTGAAGCAGAGGTGGGTGACGGCGTGATTTTGGAGCATTATGCGATGGGCATCGTGATGCACCCGCAGGTGCGCATCGGCAAACGGTGCCGCATCTACCATCATGTGACACTGGCGGCGGAAACGTGGATCGGCTCTCCGCACTTCATCACGCTGGAGGATGATGTGACGATCGGCGCACACAGCATCGTGGTGGCGCGGCCCAACACGCCTCTGACGATCGGCCAAAAATCGGTGCTTGGCGCGGGATCGGTGCTGACGAAGACCATTCCTCCCTTTGAAATCTGGGCCGGCAATCCGGCACGCAAAATCGGCGACGTCGCCCAACCATCATGATTGCACAACTTGGGATGAATTTGAAGGCATCCGCAGGCGGAGTGGACCGCTACTTCAGCGGGCTGAACAACGCGCTGGTGCGCCAGGGGGTGCGTGTGACTGCGTATGGCTTTGGTGATTCTGAAAAAGCAGCCTGTCTGGGCCCTGCGAACAAACCGCTGATGCAACGCTGGAAGGCGGTGCGCGAGGCGGTGGTGCCACGGCGTGGCAGACTGCTGGCGTCTCACTTTGCGCTCTATGCGCTGCCTGCTTTGCTAGGCCGTCGCTGGGACGGGCATGTGGTGCATTTTCATGGGCCGTGGGCTAGTGAATCACTGCGTGAAGGCGGCAAGATGCACACGGTGATGTGCAAGCGCATGCTGGAGCGTGCGGTGTACAACCGGGCAGATCGGTTCATAGTGCTATCCAAGGCGTTTCGTGATCAGCTCTGCCAGGGCTATGGTGTGCCGGCTGAGCGTGTGCACGTGATTCCTGGTGGTGTGGAAACGGATGCGTTTCAGCCGCTGGATGTGGTGGAAGCGCGGCAGCGCATGCTGTGGCCGCAGAAGCAGAAAATCATTGTCTGCGTGCGCAGACTGGCGCGGCGCATGGGACTGGAAACTTTGATCGAGGCCTTTGGACAGGTGACGATGCAGCATCCTGATGCGAAACTCATGATCGGTGGCCAAGGCCCGCTGCGTGAAGAACTGGAGCAGCAGGTGATGCGCGCGGGATTGTCCAAGAGCGTGGAATTTCTCGGCTTCATCCCTGAAGCCACGCTGCCGACGGTGTATGCGGCGGCGGACCTTTCGATTGTGCCAAGTTCGGCCTTGGAAGGCTTTGGATTGATCTCGCTGGAATCACTCGCGTGCGGCACACCCGTGCTGGTGACTCCGGTGGGTGGACTGCCTGACACAGTGGAGGGCCTGGGTGAAGATTTAGTTTTGAAAGGAACGAGCACCGAACACATCGCCGATGGATTGAGCCGGTGGCTGGATGGCACGCTGCGCCTGCCAACGCGTGAGGCCTGCCGTGAGCATGTGATGAAGAGCTTCACCTGGGACCGGATCGCCAAACAGGTGTGTGAAGTTTACCGCGAAGCCGGATGGCGCCCCCAAACATCATGAAACGAAACGCACGCATCGCACTGCTGCTCATGCTTGCCGCTGGACTGTGGCTGGCCCTGAAACCGACGCTGGGAAACCGGCGCTTCACGTTTCTGCCTTTCAGGTGGTCTGAATACATCGACCTCATGGATTTCTGGCTCAATCTGGGTGCGTTCGGCATTCTGGGCATGACGGTGTGGCTGGCATTTGCCACGTTGAAGAAAGCTTTCAGAAGCGTGTGGTTGATGACAGGATTCATCACGCTGCTGAACATTATGCTGGAGCTGGTTCAATCCTCGATCCCGGGCCGGGCGATGGACATGGCGGATGTGTGGGCGGGTTTGTTTGGCTGTGTGGGAGGCCTCTTTTTCGGCATGGTGCTGCAGCTGCTGAGCATCCGGAAAAAAACTGGGATCAAGGAGCCGCAGGTGCTGTTTCTTGATCAGACAGGACGACTGGGAGGTGCTGAACTGATGCTGCTGGACATCGCCGCTGCACGCGCTGCTGACAGCGAGGTGATTTTGTTTCAAGACGGTGAGTTTCGCACGGCGCTGGAAAACGTGGGCGTGAAAACGAGCGTAATCGAACTGGGTGATGAGGCATCCACGGTGGACAAGCAGGCTGGATTGAAACGTGTGCTGCGCTCCATCCCGGGCATCCTGGAACTGATGCTGCAGCTTGTGCAGGCGGCGCGGTCATTTGATGTGGTGTATGCGAACACCGCGAAGGCTTTGATCATCGGAGGACCTGCGGCACGCCTGGCGGGACGCCCGCTGATTTTTCATCTGCATGACATCATTGCGGACGGCCACTTCAGCGTGCTGAACCAGCAGGCGCTGATTCATTGCGCGAACTTTTGTGCGCAAAGTGTGATCGCGAATTCTGAGGCGACGAAGGCGGCCTTCATAGCGTGCGGTGGTCGCGCCGAGCTGTGCGTGGTGATTCCCAACGGTTTCCGCATTCCGGCAGAACGCTCGGCCGCAGCCAAGGTGGACGCCTTGCGTGGAAGCCTTGGGATTCCTGAGCAAGCCTGGACGGTTTTAATGGCCGGACGGCTGGCGCACTGGAAGGGACAGCATGTGCTGCTGGAGGCGCTGAAAGCAGTGCCGGGCGCGCATGCGGTGCTGCTGGGAGATGCGCTCTTCACGGATGAGGACCGCCAGTATGCACTTCAGCTGCACGCGCTGGCGGATGCGCCGGAGCTTGCTGGTAGAATTCACTTCGCAGGATTTCAAAAGGAGACGATGCCGTATTTCGACCTGGCTGATGTGGTGGTGCATGCCTCGGTGCATGCGGAGCCATTCGGGCGTGTGATTGTGGAAGGCATGCTGGCGGGCAAGCCGGTGATCGCAGCGCGCGCCGGTGGTGCGGCGGAGATTGTGCAGCATGAGCAGACCGGATTGCTGGTGGCTCCTGGTAGTGCGAGCGAACTCGGTGACGCTTTGATGCGCTTGCTTAACGATTCCAAATTTGCGCAAGACATCGCCCGGCAGGCGCAGCAGACAGCGCAGGACACTTACGCGCTGAATGCAGTGCAGGAAAAAATCGAAGCTGTCATTCATCAGACAGCGAGCCGTGAGTCCCGAGAGGAAACCGAGACGGCTGCAACCCACCCCATTCAACAGGCGGCATGAACACTGCCCCAAACTCCCCTACCCCAACAAACACCGTCATGAGCAGCACCCCATCCAAGCGTCGTATCGCCATCGTCCACGACTGGCTTCCTGTCTATGGAGGAGCCGAGCGTGTGCTGGAACAGATGCTCAAGGTGTACCCGGAGGCTGATGTGTTTAGTCTGATCGATGCCCTGGACGACGAGAGCCGGAAGTTTCTGAACGGCAAGCCGGTCAAGACTTCGTTTGTGCAAAAGCTTCCAGGCGGAAAAAAATACTACCGTCATTGCTTTCCGCTGATGCCGCTGGCGATCGAGCAGTTTGACTTCAGTGGTTATGACATGGTGATCACGAGCAGCTATGCGTTTGCCAAGGGCATCATCACGGGGCCCCGGCAGCTGCATCTTTGCTACTGCCACTCGCCGATTCGTTATGCGTGGGATTTGCAGAACCAGTATCTGAAGGAATCGAAGATGGATCGCGGGCCGCTCACATGGTTTGTGCGCAGCATGCTGCATTTCATCCGCATGTGGGACAGTCGTACTGCGGCGGGTGTGGACGCTTTCATGGCGAATTCACGCTTCATCGCGCGCCGCATTGAAAAGGTTTACCGCAGAGACGCGACGGTGGTTTATCCGCCGGTCAACATTGAGCGCTTTGACATCTGCCATGAGAAGAAAAATTATTATGTGACGGCATCGCGCCTGGTGCCCTACAAGCGGATGGATCTGATCATTGAGGCTTTCAACGGGATGCCTGAGCGCGAACTTGTGGTGATCGGCGACGGGCCGGAACTGCCGAAGCTCCGGCGTCTTGCGGGACCGAATGTGAAGGTGCTGGGATGGCAACCGCAGGCGGTGCTGAAGCAGCATCTGGAGCAGGCGCGTGGATTTGTGTTCGGCGGCGAGGAAGATTTTGGCATCATTCTGCTCGAGGCACAGGCTTGCGGTACGCCCGTCATTGCTTATGGACGCGGCGGTGCGCTGGAGACGGTCGTGGAGAATAAAACCGGGCTGTTTTTCGGAGAGCAGAGCGTTGAATCGTTGCAGGGTGCCATTGCTGAATTTGAAACACGTGAGTGGAACGCGGTCACCTGCAGGCGTAATGCTGAGCGTTTCAGCACCCAGATTTTTCGTGATCGTTTCCAACAGTTTGTCGAAGGCGAATGGGATCGGTTTGCAGCGGTGTCCACGGCTGAGGATACAAATAACGAAAGCCATCGGGACTGGAGGCAGACCGTGCCGCAAGAGGAGATGTTTGACGATGCGCCCCAGGGGATGAGGCTGAAGCAACTGCTGCCAGCCTGAGCGGAACGAAGGGGAATATGCTGTGCGGGCAAACGGCTGACGTTTGCGGTGCATGGCATGACTGATGGCGGAGCCATGCCATTGAGGGAGAGAATTGACGAGGTGCCCCTGGGATTGAGGATGCAGCAGTTGCTGCCATTCTAAACGGAGCGGAGGAGGGGCCATGCAGCGGGCGGCAATGCTGCATGTCGTGGGGAAATGAGCATTTCTGATGGCGGAGCTTTGCTGTAATTCCTAGAGGCTCAGTCTATTACTTTGGATTTATTTCGGCCGGGACTTCTCAGAAGTGGGGCTGTCAATAAGCATAGCCTTAACCAGAATTAAGCCACGCAAGCGTCTCTATGGAGATTCCTGTGCTTTATAGTTGATGATGATTCTAAACAATCGTGTTTTCATGGCAAATGACAAAACGGAGTCGGGCAACAGCCTGACAATGCTACGTCATCCTATTTCTTTGTGCTGGCTGATGGTATTTCTTACCGCTGGAGCACTGAATGCTCAGCAAGGCACGCATGTCTCGGCGCGGTTTGCGGCGGTTAAAGGTGTGGTGATGGTGTCCACCGGCGGCCTGGGTGAAAAGCAGGTACATAAGGGTGACAGTGTCCGATCTGGCACGGTCATCACCTGTGGTGCTGAATCCGGGGCCTCGCTGAAGCCATTGCCAACGCTTCATGTGGTGATTTATCCCGACACGAAAGTGCGGTTTGACGGAGCGGACACGAATTCTGATGGCGGTGGCAGTGTGATGTGCACGATTCTCGCGGGGAAAGCTTTGTTTCACATGGATCAAGCCCCCCAAGGTTCGCAAGGGACATCCAAAGAAACCCCGCCAGCGATCAAAGTGACTGTGGTGACTGATGAAGGTGTGATCGTCAACAAAATGGGCGGGCCGCCCGAGTCAAACGAAGGCACGCAGCCGACGGATAAAACCACCAAGCAGATCACTGGTGCGACCTGGACAGTGCAGCACGATGAAGGCAGAACGGTGGTGGCCGTGGGCGAAGGCTTGAGCCAGGTCAGCATTGGCAAAGGTGCAGCGGCCAGCGGTGGCGATGTGGGCGGACAGGTCAAGGTGCCGCAGGGTTCGGTGATCTGGCTGTTCAACCGTGGTGGTAAAATCGAGGCCGATCTGGTGGATACACAAACTGGCAAGGTCACCAACCTCACCGGTGGCACACCTTCAGGCGATCTTCTGGCCCAATCCAAACAGCAGCTGGTCACCCCCTCATCCAGCGGCACGACCACGACCATTGGCGGCACTTCGACAAACACACCCGGCACTCTTCCCACCAACCCTTCATCGAACCCCGATTTGTCCACCCCGCAGAAACCACTCCCGGTTGTTTCCGCCGACACCCCCTAACACAGCCGATGAACATCAAAAAAATCGCACCGCTCCGAGTTTCAGCCGCGCTTCTGCTATGCAGCATGATGTTGCATGCCGTGAACGCTGAAGGCCAGGAGACGCTGCGCGACGCAGCCGCGGGCACGCAGGCATCGCTCGCTTCGCCAGCCTCTGAAAAGGTTCTGGACACACTCGATGAGAATGACTCCGAGGATGTCTTTCTGGACGAGTTCATGAACTACCAGATGAAGCTTCTCAAAAACTGGAAGCTGCGGGTGTTCACATCAGGCACGTGGCGCCACGATTCAAATGTGTTTCTGAGAAACACGAATATTGAGAGCGACATGATGTACAGCTTCAGCCCGGGCTTTCAATACTCCTATGGAGATGAGCAGGCCAAGCTGCAGGTGCTGGCGGACTACAACGCGCAGTTCAACTTTTATGACAAGTACAGCCAGCAAAACTCGCTGAATCATTTCCTGCGGCTGTCACTGGCCTATCGCATGAAGAAAACCTCGATCAAGCTTTCGGGGCTCTTTCATCAAGTGACCGGCGGTGATCTTGATGTGGGCGGGCAGGCATCGCGTGTGCAGTTCTCCCCGCAGCTGCAGGTCATGTATGAAGTCTCTGAAAAGGTACGTGTGGGTCTGAACGGACAGCTTCAGCGCACGCACTATGATGCTTTGATTTCATCCACCACGTACCGGTTCGGCGTGTTTGCAGACTACTCCTTTTCACCCCGGTTTCGGCTGGGACTTCAGTTCAATGAAATGCTTCAAGAAGTGGACCAGAGCGGCAATCAGAGCGGTCAGGATTACCTCGTGCGACTGGAGTATGAGGCATCCAAAAAGCTTTCTCTCACGGGTTCCGGCGGGGTGCATGTGCTCCACACGACTTCTGCGGGTGACGCCACGCTGCCTCTGGGCACGATTGGGTTCAAGTATGCAGCGAGTCCCAAAACGACAATGTATGCCAACCTGTATGCACGGGCGCAGAACTCCCCTTCACTGGGCGGTCAATACTTTCAGTCTGAAGGTGTGCTGATGGGCATCCAGCAGCAGCTGGGCAGCAAGGTCACTGTCGGCGCTGATTTTGGCTACGATTTCTCCACCTACCATTCCTACGTGGCCGGAACGTCGGGCACACGCAAAGACAATGTCCGATTCGCGCGGCCATGGCTGAAGTATGCGTTGCAGCGCCATCTGTCGCTGGAGGTTTTCTACCAGCACACCACGAACGATTCCACCGGTGTTGGATCTCAGCCGTTTGCGCGTGATCTCGTGGGAGCCGGCATCACGGGCTCATGGTAAGCGAAACCACTCATCATTTTTATGATCACACACAAGCATCTCTCCTTCATTCTCAGCATCGGCTGGCTGCGCGGCTTCGGTCTGGCGCTGTGCTGTGCTGCCGCAAGCCCCGCACTGAACGCACAGCAACAGGGGGCATTTCCATCCAGCGCCCCAACCTCTCAATCCTCGCAAAAAAGCATTGTTCCACCCGACTACCAGATTCGCGAAGGCGACATGGTCCAGGTATCCGTTTTCAACGAACCTGAGCTGACCGCAGGCGGCAGGGTGCGGAACGACGGGACCATTCAATGTCCGTTGATCGGCGCCGTGAAGATCCAGGGGCTGAGCCAGACGTCTGCCGCGAGACTGATCGAGGAGGAATACCGGAAAGACTACCTGGTGCATCCGGAAGTGAATCTGTTCATTTCCCAGTTTTCTGTTCAGCGCATCACCATTCTGGGCCAGGTGCAGCGGCCTGGCTCGCATGAGCTGCAGGCGGAAAAAAACCTGACCATTCTTCAGGTGCTGGGTCTGGCCGGCGGCCCGACACGCATCGCCAATCTCAAAAAGGTGCTCGTGAAGCGTGTCGTGGAAGGCCAGGAGCGAATTTTCAAAGTGGACGTCCAGAGCATGGCGTCCGGAAATCAAACCATGATGTTTTACGTCCGTGAGGATGACGTCATCACCGTGCCTGAAAGCTTCTTTTAATATTATGCAACCAGCCCCCTTATCCCTGCACCAATCACCGCTGGCGATGCAGCAACGTCTGGGACCAGACGCTGAATCACCACCGTCATTCATGAATCCGGCGCAACTGGTGGACGGAGTGCGCCGTCACAGCTGGATTCCCATCACGCTGGCCCTCTTTGGACTGATCCTGGGCTATGCCTACTTCAAACGCCAAAAGCCGGTTTATGAAGCTGTGAGCGTCGCGCAGTTTGGTTCTGAGCAGAATTCCCTGCTGGGCCTGAACAGCATGAGCACGCCCGGGCTGGGGGATGAGAAATCCGTCAACACTCTGATCCAGGCCGCGAAAAGCCGTGAAGTCATCGGACGAGTGGTGACCGAACTGAATCTAATGCGGCTTGCCGGATTTTCAGGCGGGCATCCCAACAATTCCAAAGAAGCCCGAGAAAATGCGATTTCCACGGTGAGTTCCATGGTCCGCATCAGCCTGCGCAAAGACACGCGGCTGATCGACTTCAATGTGACAGGGGCCGACCCGGAACAGGTGGCGTCTTTGTCAAACCAAGCGGTGCTGAGCCTGGTGGCAGAGCTGGAAAGTCAAAAGAGCAAGACCATGCAGGGAGCCGTTCAGGCCTTGGTGGCCGAAGGGCAGCGCCTGCAGGACAAGCTGACCAAGTCGGAGATAGCAATGCATGACTACAAGCGCTCCAACCAGGCCATCTCGCTGGACGAGCGCAAAGACCTCGTGCTTACGAAATTGAAGGAGCTTGGTTCTGAACTTAACCATCAATCCAAAGAACGCCTGACGCTGGAAACCCAGCTCAAGGCCTGCAAGGAAGAAAAGCTGCCGCGTGACGAACTGCTGAGTCTGCCAACCATCGCAAGCCATCCCAAGGTGTCGGGCATTCTGACGCAGCTCAGCAATCAGAAATCAGCGCTGGCCCTGCTGTCGGAACGTTACAAACCCAAGCATCCCAAGTACGAGTCGGTGCAGTCGGTCATCACCAATCAGGAGCAGCAGCTGACCACCATCCTTGCCGACGCGGTGCATCTGCTTGAGTCAAGCTGTGAACATGCCCGTGAACTGGAGCGGCGGTTGCAGGAGCAGCTCAAAAAGCAGGAGTCGGAAGCACTCGACCTGGAGCAGCTGGCCGTGCAGTACAATGTGCTGAAACGTGAGATGGAGTCTGACCAGGCGGTCTATGAATCGGTCCTGACACGCATCAAGCAGGTGGATGTTTCCAAGGGAATGGAAACGCCTCCCATCTGGGTGCATCAGCTGGCGATGGTGCCAGGAGAGCCGGTGTCTCCGAACGCCAAAAAAGTGGTGGGCAGCTCCACCGCCGGCGGTTTCATGCTTGGGCTGGCCATCATCGGTCTGATCGTCATGCAAGACCGCTCCATCCGATCTGTGGAGGATGCACGCCAGAAACTGCGTGTGCCGGTTCTTGGCATGATCGCCAATCTTCCGCATCATCCTGACACGAAAGACCAGCGTTCCAAGGAGCATGATTACTCCCAGGGACTGACGCCTGCGCTGATCGCCCACAAAGCCGTCGCAGAAAGCTTTCGAGAGTTTCGTGCCATCATCGCAAGGATGGCCAAAGGCCCGCAGACCTGCCACATGGTGGTCAGCGCGATCCCCGATGAAGGAAAGACGTTTGTGTCAACACACCTGGCCGTGAGTCTGGCCAGCCAGGGCTACCGCACGCTGCTTATTGACATGGACCTGCGGCGCTCCCAGCTGGCCCAGGTTTTCGGTATTCCAAGCAGCCGAAAAGGTGTGATCGATCTACTGCTTGAGGAGGCTTCGTTTGCGGAGGTCTGCCTGAGCGGTGGCATTGCCCATCTTGCCATCATGCCAGCTGGCAAACGTGTGGCCAATCCTGCCGAACTGCTGTCCACCTGCGGCGTTGAGCGGCTCAAGGACATGGCATTTGCGGCGGGATTTGACCGCATTGTCATCGACACCGCCCCATTGATCCCGGTGAACGACACGCTGGAACTCGGTGGTCTGGCAGACAGCACCTTCCTGGTGGTCCGGTGCAACCGCACCCCCTCCGACATCATTCAGGAGGCGATCCGCAAACTGCAGCAGACGGGGATTCCTTTGACGGGTCTGATTTTGAACCGACTCGCCCAGCGCACACGCAGCTACGATTACTATTACCACCGGTCCTACTACAAGGCTGGTGAAAATGAGGAGTCCGCGCCACTGCGCCCCGTGTCACGTGGGTTTAACTCACCGCAGAACATGGGCTAAGCGAAGTGCCCATTCGACTGGGAAAGGCCGTCTCGATTTAAGAAGGAAGACAAGCAAACAGCGAGCCGTGTGCGCATTTACAAATGGGCACACGGCTTTTTTGTGACTTATAGCATTTTGCAAAACTGGTTTCCGGAAAACTCACGTGGAGACGCTCGGCGGCGGCTTGAGGACAAGCCGCCCTACCTCGCTCTGGGCGCGCGCATGCTCAGCGCAGGTAGGGCGGGGCTGTCCTCTGCCCGCCGTCTTCGGAGCCCGTGATCTCCTTGAAGGGACAGGCGTTATGCGTTGCCAGGCGGAAATGCGTTTTGGAAATCGCTAGACAAAACGCAAGCCGGGTTTGCGATGTTGTGGAGCGAAGGGAAAGAGATGATGTGTCTGTCCAGGGGGGAACGCGCTCAAGCGTGATGGGCCCAAGCTTCAATGCTGGAATAGCACTGGCCTTCAATACGGGATTGTCTGTCTATTGCGCACGACTCAATCAATTGCGCGAGCGGCCCTTGTGGCTCGCGATTTCAGGTCGTTAATGACGGACATGGGAACTTCCTGCCACTCTCGTGCAGGCATTCACGGAGAGTGCAACTTTTGCCCCTGCAGCCTGGCTCGTGAGTTCTAACTTTGAGGTTACTCTCAATGTTTCATTGGGAGCAACGCCTGTTCTTTTAAGCTGCAATGGATGCGACGGGCACATCTTAATTTATGCGGCCTGGAAGCCATGGCTGCCACCAGCGAGCAGACCGTGTTCAACGCAGTAGCGGGCGATTTTCGCGCCCGAATCAATGCCTGTCTTTTTCCAGATGTTGTGTTTGTGCACAGAGACGGTCTTGGCGGACAGGCTGAGATCCAAGGAAATGGCTTTGAGACTTTTGCCGTGGGCGAGCTGGAGAAAAATTTCGAATTCACGACTGCTCAGCACTTTGTGCAGCTCTTTGCCACCGGCCGGAAGTCTCACGGCATTTTCAGCAAAGGACTGCGCGACACTGCGCGAGAGGTATTTTTTTCCACGGAGGGCGTAGTTGATGGCGGTGACGATCTCACCAGGAGGGGAATCCTTGGCCACGTAGCCGCATGCCCCGGCCTTCAAGGCACGTTCAATCCAGAGGGCCTGAATGTGCATGCTGACAACGATGCAGGCAGGAGAAGGCATGGCGGCGGCAAAATCCGCGAGGAGCGTCAGGCCAGAGCAGTCGGCCATCTCCAGATCAATGAGAACGACATCAAAGTTATGTCTGGATGACTGTTCACGAGCCTTTTCCGCGCTTGTTACCACTATAATTTCAAAATCTTTAAACATCAGCCGCAAGTACTGACCCAGCGTCTCTGCGAACATGGCGTGATCATCAACAAGCATGATTTTTTTAGTAGAGGGAGTCATTTTATTTTGAAGGAGTTGATGCTGATGAGCACCTTGATTTGAGAGAGAAAGCAACCAGTCTGATTGCTATGGTGAATACATTTATATGGAAAATCTTATAATGCCGCTAAATTAAGTTTTATTTATTTAGCTGCACCCAAGACTCATTCTAAGCGGACGTTTAAACAGAAAGCTCTTTTGGATGAGGGATGGTTCAACAGGACTTTAGAATGCCTCGTGTTACGACTAAATGCTGGACCAACTGAAGATATGCTAACTTCAGAAATATTTATAAGTCGGCAGGGCGTGATTCTCTGGCTCACAGTTTATTAAGCCTCTGTTTAGGCAATTCCAAGAGCGGGCTTTAATGACGCTGAATCATGGCCGGGCATAATATGAGATTGCTCTTCACGTGGTCTGACCAAGGCCGACAGCAGTGATTCAAAACTCACCACCGACCAAGCGAACCTGTTTCAGTCTCCGCACCTTACTGTCCCCTTTTCTTCCCCCAAGCCGTTCAGGATGACGATTTTTTTCCTCATGGCAGCCGAGCAACCTTCTAGCATTCCAACTGAACATGAGCCCCACCCACCCACGCATCATGCTGCTGCCACCACCTGACCGTGCTGCCAAGGAGTCAGCTTTGGGCAGGCTGGCAGAGGAAGAGTCTTTACCATTATGAACATGCCTAACTGTGTGCTTTTTCATCCGAGCGAGTTCACCCGTTCGAGCTGGAAGTTATTGCTGAAGAAAATTCTGCCTGAATGCAAAACGACTGAGGCTTCCAATGTGGAAGAAGTCAGGCAGGCCACACACCTTGGTCTGGTGAGCCTGCTGATGATGGAATTCCATCCGCGTGATGTGGAGCACGGACTCGAGGCATTGAAATCTGTGATCGCGCTGACGGGAGGAAAACACCTGATGCTTATTTGCGGACCGCCTGCGCCGGTGACGACGAGGACGGCGATGCAGGCGGGTGCCAACGTGTGCCTGGGCTGCAATGAGTCCGTGGAAGAACTGAAGCGTGCGCTGCAAGCAGCGCTGGAAGGTGTGCCTTACATGTCGAGTGAGCTGGCGTCTGTGCTGGCCAGATCCATCACTCCCGCCGGTGGTTTTCAGGAGGAGGATGAGGCCTCCCAGTATGCGCTTTCGATCAGAGAGGAGGAGGTTCTGGACCTGCTGGTTTCAGGATTGCGGCCCAGCCAGGTGGCCAGCCGTCTGGGTCTGAGCATGAAAACGATCTCAAGCCACAAGCGGAATGCTTTGGGCAAACTGGGGGTGTCGAACATTCTGGAAGCTGTCCGGATCTGGATCTGAAAGGGCAGACTGCAAACTCATGATGAGCCATTAGGATTTATTGGGGATCGCGTCCTAGAATGACGGTATTATTGCGCCTCGCGCAATCGACTGAGCTCAGATCCAGAGTTCAAAGGTGGCCTGAGTGGCGTGACTTTGTGGACGTTCGACCAGAACCGCCTTCCCCCTTCGCTCTTCGAGCTACGGAGCACCTGAACTCAAGGCGGCTAATTGTGGAACGGAGGGTAACAGGGGAGGTTATTCGGCAGCTGTCTGCGCGAAGTGAGCTTCCAGAATCCGGCCAAAGCCGGTACTACAATACGTGCGTTGGCTGGCTTCAGAGGCCGGGGTGTTGCGGGGCATTCGGAACGGGCTGAAAACTCAAACTACGTACTTAGAAGAGCCTGGAGTTATTCGGGAGGACAGGGAAGGCGGGACTGCAAAACATAAGCTGGGTTTGCGATGTCGTGGAGCAAAGGGAAAGAGAAGCTGCGCTGGCCAGGGTGCCTCGCTCAAGCGCGGTGAGCCCAAGCTTCAATGCGGGACTGTCAGTCTATTGCGCATGACGCAACAAGTTGTACATGCGGCTAAAGTTTTGGCTTTTTATTTCTAAGATTAAGGCTGTTTTAGCGCTACATTTTCTGCGTTCGCGCTCTGAGCGAGATTGTAATTTCTTTTTTTCAATGACATTTGACCAAGGAAAAAATCCGATGGTTTGTGAAATGAAACCGTTGTGCGCATACAGGCGCGTTTATCTGGGGAAAACAGTGGTTTTAAGAGCTGCTTAACCATTGGGGCGAGTAGGGGCTCAAACAGCCGGCTCCGCAGGAATCGACCTATAAGGCTACACTTACCATTCGTGATTTGTGTCTTTCTTCTTCTTGTCGACTGTATGGCTGTTATGAAAATAATCCCCGCTCTACTCACACTCGTATTCGCAACGGCTCTCACCTGCAGGGCTGATGTCATCTCACAAACCGTCGATTTTGGCACCGTCACTGGCGGGACCCAATTTTACTTCAACCAGTTCAACACGGCTCTGGGGACGCTCACAGGCGTCACGCTGGACTGGACGGTGAACTCGAGCATCTCCACGGCGCAGATCACGAACATGAACGCGGGAACTGTCACGGTGAGCCGAATCAGCTTCACCAACACCGTGGACGGTTTTGTGCCTTCGATCGGCACCTCTGGTGACCTGGTCGCTGAAGTGTCCAAATCCAAATCAGTGACACCTGCCGGTGGTACAGTGACTCTAACGAGCGGCCAGTCCTACACCGTCAACAACATTACCTTCAGCGGTTTCACTCAATCGGACAGCTATACTTCGGCAGACGCGAACTTCTCTGCGTTTCAAGGTACCGGATCGGTGCCACTTTATCTGGCCAACACCTTCGGCGCCACGCCGACGGCATCGGGCTCTGGCAGCACCACCTCATGGCTGACGAGCATCACGGGCAGCACCACGGGCAATCTGCAAGTCACGTATACTTATACAGCGGCCCCGATCGCACCGGTGCCTGAGCCGCCTTCCATACTGCTGGGATTTGGCGGGATACTGGGAATGGCGGGTTTTGCCTTCAAGCGCCGCGCGAAAAACACGGCTGCTGCTGTGGCCTGATCCATCATCAACCTCTCACCTTCCGATCTCTTGAACTCCCGGAACCCAGAAAAAAGCAGTGTGTTGTGGTTGTTGCCAGCAGCATCACTTGTCTGCCTTGTTTTTGCGCTTCAAGAGATCTGGATTCGACATCCTGCCAGTCATTTTTTCCCGCTGCCTCTGCTGGCGTGGATCTGGCTGGCGAAACGAGACGGCATGTTCCGTGCCGTCTTGTTTCCGCAAAATTCCACCGCCTTTAAGTGGCTGGTCGCATGCCATCTGCTGCTGGCGCTCATTGCGTTCGTGCTGGTCTCTCCTTTCATGGCGGGACTGGCGTTTGTGGTGAGCTCCGCAGCGCTGGCTGTGGCCAAGGGAAAACCGGCAGGGCATGAAGCGCCCGCATGGTCGCTGCCTGCGCTCTCCTTGTTTTTCATCCCGCCGCCAATGATGCTGGACCAGCAGGTGCATCAGCTGCTTGCCGGACTGGCGGCCCGGCTCAGCCAGGGATGGCTGGATACGATGCAGGTGCTGCATGTGGTGCAGGGCACGATCGTCGCGACAGCTGAGAAACGCTTTTTTGTGGATGATGCGTGCAGCGGCACGAACACCCTGATGGTGGCCATGTGCGTGGCTTTGATCATCAGCAGTTTCAACAACCGTTCATGGATTCATGCGCTGGTGCTGCTGGTGACAGCGGGACTGATCTCGGTGGCCTCGAATGTGCTGCGCATCTGCCTGGTGATCGGCGGTCTGCACTACTGGAGACTGGAGCTGGATCAAGGCGCTGCGCATGAAGCTGTGGGTGTGATGTTCTTCCTGCTGGACCTGCTGCTGGTATGGAGCGCGGACCATGGCTGGCATTTCGCCTTGAACAGCACGCAGAGCAAAGCACGCCCCTGTCCTTACGGGACACCGACAGCTCCTGCCGCAGTCAGCGGGCTGTTTGGCAGCCTGAGCCTGGGGGTGGCGGTGATCGGCATGACGCTGCTGCTTGGCCCTGAACTTCTGGCGCTGAGCCGTCATTCCAACGCTCCGGTGGCAACGAAGGAACTCGCTGGAGCGGATGAATTTCAACTGCCGGAAATGCTTGCCGGGTGGGTGCGTGAAGGTGACCAGCCCGTGGAGAATTCAATGATCGGGAATCTGGGGGTGCGCAATCAGGTGTGGCGCTACCGCAAAGGCAGGCAGGAAGCGTTTGTCGCGGTGAATTTCCCTTTCCTGGGCTTTCATGACACGCGCCTGTGCTACTCCGGCCAGGGCTGGCAGTTTCAGAAACAGGTGGACGGCTCGCTGCCTGGCGACACGCAAAACACGGTACGCTTTTTGGAGATGAACCAGCCGACGGAACTCGCCCGCGCGCACCTTTGGCTGAGTGTGCTGGATGAAAATGGCACGGCACAGACATTCACGAGTGAAAAGCCGCTGGATCGAATGGCAGAACGTCTGCTCTCACGCTGGTCCAATCCGAGTCCGGTGCTGAACACCTATGTGCTGCAGATTATGTCAGTCGAACCCGAGAACGACACGCAGGTGCAGAGCGCGGTGACGGAACTGCTCGCTGAAGCACGCAGTTGCCTTGCCCAAGCTCTTGTCAACCACAGCCCCCATGCAGGAAAGGAAAGCGAATGACCGGTCATTTCATTCAAGATCTACGTTATCGACTCAACTCCATGCTGGAGGAACGCAAGCGCGTGGACGGGCTGCTGGGACTGCCCGCTTTTTTTACGCTGATCCTGCTGGTTTTCATGGTGCTGAACTCACGCGACGACTTCAGCCGGGAGCATGTGCTGCGCCTGGAGAGGGAAGCGCAGAGCCATCTGGATCAAGGACATTTCGTGGAAGCGCGCCTCGCGGCGATGAGGCTGATGCAGGATGGGGAGCAGAATTCGCGGGCCATCCTGATCGAGGCGAAGGCACTGCGTGGCATGGGGAGAGAAAGCGACGCGCTGCGCCTGCTTTCGCGCATCGCGCCCAAGGACGGGCCTGGCTATGCGCCGGCCCATGTCATCCAAGCCACCATTTTGCTGGCGCAGAAGACGCCTGATGTGCAGGCGGCTTTTGATCACATCAACAAGGCGCTGCTGAGCGATCCAGCCAGCACGGACGCGCTGGAGCTGGCAGCGCGCTTTGCTGCGGGACAGCGGCGGTGGCAGACGGTGCTGACGCATTTGGACAAGATGGAGCTGAAAAAGCGTCCTGACCTCCTGATGATGAAGGCGACTGCGCTGCAATTTTCCGGCCAGGAGGAGGCAGCAGTCGAGTTCGCCCATCACGCGGAGAATGCACTGCGGGGGATGTCGAAAGCGGCTGCTGCCAACGGCTCTGAGGTGCGCTTTTCGATCGCTGTGAGCCTGAGCCTGCAGCGTAAATTTGAGGAGGCGGTGCAGTGGATTCTCGGCTCAACCCATGGCAATCCGACACGTGAGGAGCGCAAGCTCGTCGGTGGTATTTATCTTTCCTGGAGCCGATACCTCAAGCAGCAGCCGGCTGGCAAGCGCATGGAAGTGCTGAAGCTGCTGGAGCAGGGCATCCAGATCAGCCCGGAAAGCCAGGATCTCATCATGGCATTCCTCGGTGACTGTGAGGAGCTGACCAGTGAACCTGCAGAGCGCCAGCGCTATGTGGAGCGAATCCTGAGCAATGGAGGGATCTCATCATCCTTTCTTCATTACTACCTGGGTGTGATGGACTGGAAGCAGGGCAACCGCGAGTCTGCGAAGTCGCATTTTGAGCTCGCCAGTTCGCTCAATCCTGGATTTAAGGTGATCGGCAACAATCTGGCGATGGCCATAGCGTCGGTTTCCACGGACCGGGTTGAATTGGAAAAGGCGCTGGCGATGATCGATGAACTGCTGGAGCAGGAGCCGAACAATCCGTTCTTCCTTGATACCCGGGGCCACGTGTATGCCAAGCTGGGCAAGTATAAAGAGGCCGTGGGTGATTTTGAGCGTTCGCTGCCGAATGCCCGAGACAAGAAGTCCTGCCACGTGAAACTGGCGGATCTTTATGAACACCTGGGCATGAAAGACCTGGCGTCCAAGCATCGGTCGGAATCTCTGGTGCACATGGACGATGCGTCGGGGGCGAAATCGGCGGCGCGGTAAGGTGATTCGATGAGCGGGAGGCTTGATTCGCGTGGGTTTGTTTGCAGATGAATGGCAGTCTGAAGTGTGCTGAACAGCGTAACCCATTTGCGGTCTAAAGAGCGCGCACCTTGACATCCGGGGTGAAAGCATGCCCTAAGTAGGCCCATTTTCCGATACAACCTGTTCATACGCACATGCCCAAAACCCTGATCATTGCCGAAAAGCCCAGTGTCGCAGCCGATCTTGCCCGCGCACTTGCCAAAGCCCCCGGCATGAAGCCCTTCGTCAAAGAGAAGGACTGGTATGAGAATGAAACGCACGTGATCTCCTCGGCCGTGGGCCATTTGCTGGAACTCAGCATGCCGATGGTGGATGGCAAGAAGATCGGCTGGGGTTTTACCAGCCTGCCGATCATGCCGGAGCAGTTTGAGCTCAATCCCATCGAGCAAAGCGCGGACCGCTACAAGCTGCTGACCAAGCTGCTGAAGCGCAAGGACGTGGACAGCGTGATCAATGCCTGCGATGCCGGGCGTGAGGGTGAGCTGATTTTCCGCTACATCATGGACGCCAGCGGCTGCAAGAAGCCGGTGCAGCGGCTGTGGATGCAGTCCATGACCCAGGGCTCGATTCTCGATGCTTACAAACACCTGCGCACGAATGAGCAGATGCTGCCGCTGGCAGACGCGGCGAAGTGCCGCAGCGAAAGCGACTGGCTGGTGGGCATCAACGGCACACGTGCGCTGACCGCGCTGAATTCACGCCATGGCGGCTTCCGCCTCACTCCGGTGGGCCGGGTGCAGACACCGACGCTGTCCGTGCTGGCGCAGCGTGAGCATGACATCGCCGCCTTTGTGCCGCGCACGTATTTTGAGGCCATCGCGCTGTTTGAGGTGAAGGCCGGCCAGTATTCAGGCCGCTGGATTGATGAACGCTTCAAGAAGGACGAGAACGACGAGCACAAGAAAGCCGAGCGTCTTTGGGACGAGGGCACCGCGCAGGCGATCGCCGATCGCTGCAAGGGCAAGCCGGGGATCATCGAGCAGATCACCAAGCCGACGCGTCAGGCCCCTCCCCTGCTCTACGATTTGACGAGCCTGCAGCGCGAAGCGAGCAACCGCTTCGGCTTTTCGGCACGGCGCACGCTGCAAATCGCGCAGGCGCTTTATGAAAAGTTCAAGGTGCTGACTTATCCCCGTACCGATTCACGCCACCTGCCGGAAGATTATCTCAGCACGGTGACTGAAACTCTGCAGACCTTCGCCAGCCATGACAGCCGCAAGCAGGACGCCCTGCCGCATGAACTGGGCACGCACGCCGCCACGGCGCTGGACAAGAAGTGGGTGAAGCTCAACAAGCGCATTTTTGACAGCAGCAAGGTCAGTGATCACTTTGCCATAATCCCCACCGGGCAGATTCCGCCGAAGGAGCTACCTGAAGCCGAGCAGAAGCTGTTCGACATGGTGGCACGCCGATTCGTGGCAGTGTTTTTCCCTGCGGCCGAGTTTGAAGTGACCACGCGCATCACGCGGGTGGGCCAGGATGCGTTCCAGAGCAACGGCAAGGTGCTCAAGGAGCCGGGCTGGCTGGGTGTCTATGGCAAGAAGGCCGCTGAAGAAGCTGCTGAAGGTGGCGAAGATGCCGCCAAACTGCTGGTGGCTGCGAATCCTGGCGACAAAGCCCAGACTTTGGATGTCGAGGTGAACGAGCACCAGACCAAGCCGCCACCGCGCTTCACGGAAGCCACCATCCTTTCCATGATGGAAGGCGCCGGCAAACTCGTGGAGGACGAAGAACTCGCCGAAGCGATGAGCGAACGTGGTCTCGGAACGCCTGCGACGCGCGCTGCGATCATCGAAGGTCTGATCATGGACCGATACATTGAGCGTGTGCAAAGGGACTTCCACGTGACTGCCAAGGGGCTGGCTCTGATTGAGCAGATCAGCGCCATCGGCATTGATGCGCTCAGCTCACCGGAAATGACCGGCCAGTGGGAATACAAGCTGCGCCAGATGGAGCATCGGGAGCTGGACCGTGCCAGTTTCATGCGGGACATCCGCCACCTGACCAAGCAGGTCGTGGAAAAAACCAAGGCCTACTCCAAAGCGGCCAAGGACAAGGTGTTCCCTGACTTCCAAGCCACCTGCGGCGTGTGTGGCAGCAAGGAAGGCTACAAGCAGACCGAGGAATTCTACGGCTGCAAAAATCCGAAGTGCAAGGTGCGTGTCTTCAAGTCGGTGGCGAGCCGCGCGCTCAGCGAAGATGAAATTCGCACGCTGATCGAAACCCGCTTCCTCGGACCGCTCGAAGGCTTCCGCAGCAAAAAGGGCAAGGACTTCAGCGCGGCGCTGCAGATCAAGGACGACATGAAGATCGCCTTCGTCTTTGGCGACGGCTCAGATCCTGACAGCATCAACTGGGACGAGTGCCCGGTGATCGCCGACTGCCCGGTGTGTGCCAAGAAAGGCCGCAAGGGAGAGAAGATTTACGAAACGGCGGATGCCTATCAGTGCAAAATCAACGCCACCGAGACTTCCAAGTGCAACGCACGGCTGCCGAAGAAGCTGTGCCAGAAGGACATCACGCCGGAGAATGCGCGCGAGTTCTTTGTCGATGGCAAGACCTCGCTGATCACGGGCATGATTTCCAAACGTGGCCGCCCCTTCAGCACCTTCCTGGTCTGCACGCCCGGTGAGAAGCGCATCATGGGCTGGGAGTTCCCACCGCGTGAAGCGAAACCAAAAGCCGAGAAGAAGGCGAAGAAGCCTGCTGGAGTCAGCGGGCGGTGAGGCATTTTCCAATTATGTCATAGCCTTGCGGGACTCCTGTGGAGTTCACAAGGCGACGGCAGTCCTCTGTGCGGTGCACTGCGCCCACGACTGCACAGAAGACCGCCTTTGGCGCGCTTGGCGAGGTGGTTCGCCCCCTTTACTCTTATCTGACTAGCAATGCGGAGTTGGCTTGGCGCGGAGCGGCAGGAGATGCGGTGCACCGCACAGAGGACTGTGCGGACCACTTTACTGACGCCCCTGCGAAGCCCTGTGAGCATTTCTCATGGCAGGGTCCTCCATGTTTTTTTATTTAAAACGCCATACAGCTCCAGTTGCGGCGCAACTGGGCTACTTGGCTTTCGCCAGATGGGCGTATTTCGTTTTCCAGTCGTCTGGAAGACGTGCGGGCCGGCCTTCGGGCATTTGCACCAGAGCCAGTGACTGGCGGCAGGTAATGAGGAGGGCATTGTCTTCAGCGCGGCGCATTTCGAAGGAGCACCAGAAGCGTACGCGTTCGACGGTTTCGAGCCTGCCGTGGATGACGAGTTCGTCCCCCAACCGGGCGGGCTTTTTATAGTCGATCTCCGTGCGCACGACCACGGGGTAGAGGTGTGTCTGCGCCATTTCACGCAGCTTCATGCCCATGAGGCCGGCAAGGCGCGTGCGGGCGGTCTCGATCATGCGGAGGTAGGCGATGTTGTGGACGACGCCACCGCAGTCGGTGTCGAAAAACATCACCTCTTCGCGGGTTTCGATGGTCGGTGTGTGCTGCATATCAGTTCAAATCCAAAGCGGCACGTACAGCGGCCTCATCGATACCGCGCAGCCCAAACACGCGCAGAACGGTGTCTTCGATCAGATTGTTGGGGCAGGAGGCACCGGCAGTGATGCCGACGGTCACCGGGCCGTCACCAGCCAGCTTGTTGGAATAGCTTTCCTTCTCGGCTTTGAGGTGCAGGTCAAAATGGACGATCTGCTCCAGCGATTTGAGGCAGTCAGCGGTGCGAATGAAGAAGGTGGGGAGCTGCTGCTCGCCGATTTCGACGAGGTGCGTGGTGTTGGAGCTGTTGTAGCCGCCGACGACGAGGAGAACGTCCAAGGGCTGCTTGAGCAGGCCAAAGAGCGAATCCTGACGCTCCTGCGTGGCACCGCAGATGGTGTCGAAGACCTGGAAATTGGTGACGCCGGCTTCGGGGCCGTGGCGATCCAGAACGGCCTGACGCAGGCGACGCTGAACTTCCTCGGTCTCCGATTTGAGCATGGTGGTCTGATTGGCAACCCCAATGCGGGTGAGATGCAGATCAGGGTCGAAGCCATCGGAATGAGCGCTGGCAGGAAAACGCTTCATGAAGGCTTCCTTGTCACCGCCGTTGCGAATGTAGTCACAAACGTAATCGACATCGGCCAGGGTGAGCACCACGAGGTAGTTGCCCATGCCGTCGTCGCCCATGGCACGGGAGGAGGTGGCGCGGGTTTCTTCATGGCTGGCCTTGCCGTGAATGATGGAGGTGAAGCCGGTCTTGGCATACTGCCGGACGCGCTTCCAGACGCTCATGACATCGCCACAGGTGGTGTCGACCACCATGCAGCCGCGGGCGGCAATCAGCTTCATGAGCCGTGTTTCTGCGCCGAAGGCGGGCACGATCACCACGTCTTCCGCCGTCATGGTGGCGACCATGGCCTCATGATCGACATTGGGAATGCTCACAACGCCCATTTCAGTGAGCTGGCGGTTCACTTCCTGATTGTGGATGATCTCACCCAGCAGGAAAACGCGGCGGTCGGCAAAGACTTTGCGGGCTGCGTAGGCAAGGTCGATGGCGCGTTCAACGCCGTAGCAGAAGCCAAAATCACGGGCGAGACGCACCGTGGTGCTGCCGATCTGGATCACGCTGCCTTTGGCGCGGATTTGCTCAACAATGCGGCTGCGATAATGCGTCTCCACCTCGGCCTGCACACGCTCCATCACCTCCGGGGTGCGAACATTCACACGACGGGCGGCTGGAGCAGGTGCAGACATGAGAGGGGAGTTCAGATGACTCAGTAGTACATTTTGCCTTTGGCGGCGTCTTCGAAGACCTTGTTGCTATTCATATACGAATCTGGCGGGTCGGCGAGCTTGCTATCATCAAGCACTGGCAGGGTTTTGCCAATGGTGGCGTCTTCAGGCTGGGAAACGGCGATGTTAAGCGGGGTGCCGGTCTTGATCATGCTGAAAATCTTCTGCGCGGACTTGATGGGCAGACGGACGCAACCGTGGGTGCAGGGATAAGGCTTCACCCAGCCCCAGTGCATGCCGTAGGCGGACTGGAACTCCATCCAGAAGGTCATCGGATAACCAGCGCCGGGGCTGCTGACACGACGGCGATTGGCCACCTTGCTGTAGATGGTGAAATTGCCCTTGGGTGTCGGGGCGCTGGCGGTGCCGACGGAGCATGGGGTCGCGAGCAGCACTTCGTTGCCTTCCATCACGTAAACACGCTGGGCTCCGGTGCTGAGCTTCAAACGCACATTCGAGGGATTTTTCACCGGCTTCGTCACTGGGTCATAGCTCAGGGAGGAATGGCCGCCTGTTTTGCTGCCGGCGCAGTTGCTGAGAGCGAGAGCGAGTCCGGCAAAGGCGAGCGCCTGCAAGGAACGGCGAAGGGTGGGGAAGTGCGAATTCATAGAGGCTGCGCATGTAGCACATGATTCCCCTCACTCCACCGTTTTTCTTTGTGGATGATCCTCTTGCAGAGAACGCGAAACTTTGCCCTCGTTGCGGCGTTGTATCGCCCCACATGCCCACCCCAACTTTGATCGACGTCCTTGTACGTACCGCCGCCAGCGCCGGATGCGAGGAACCCACCCGGCTGCGCCATGCCCTCGAAGTGGCCTCCGACAACCGCCAGCCGCTCATGGATGCCGTGGTGGACAGCACGATGGTGGATGAGGACCGCTTTTTTGCCCAGCTCGCGACGGGACTGGGCATGCCGTATGCCGAGGAAGGCGCCGGGGAGGCCGCCGAAGGCCTGCGCAACAACTTCCCCGCCAAGCTGGCGCTGCGCCACCGCATCTGCCCGCTGCATGTGGCCAGCGGTGAAGCGACGATCCTGACCTACAATCCCTTCGACCTCAGCGCACGTCAGGCGGTGGGTCAGGAACTGCGCAAACGTGTGCACTGGCAGATCGCCCCGCGCCACCGCATCCTCGAAGCGCTTCATCAAGGCTACGGGGTCGGCGCGGAAAACTTTGAAGAGCTGCTGGAAGGCCGCGAAGGCGGAGATGAGCACGACGACATGAAGCAGGAAACCACGGTGCTGGATGAGGCGGATGAAGAGGCCACGGTGCTTAATTTCGTGAACCAGATCTTTCGTGAAGCCCTGAAGGAACGCGCCACGGACATTCACATGGAGCCGCTGGAGCGAGATCTGCGCATCCGCTACCGCGTGGACGGCAAGCTGCTGGAAGTCCCCGTGCCGCCGAACATGCGCCTGCTGCAGGCCTCGCTTATTTCTCGACTCAAGATCATGGCGCATCTCGACATCGCCGAGCGCCGCATGCCGCAGGATGGTCGTATCAACCTGGAACTCGATGGTGAACCCATCGACGTGCGCGTGGCGACGATTCCGAGTGTGAACGGTGAATCCGTGGCGCTCCGCCTGCTGACCCGCAAAAAGTTTGACCTGATGGCGCTGGGGCTTGACCCGGCCACGGAGGCGACGATTCGCAAGCTGCTCGCGGCGCCGAACGGCATCATCCTTGTGACCGGCCCGACGGGTTCCGGGAAATCCTCCACGCTGTACACCTTCCTCAAGGAGCTCAACACGAAGGAGCGCCGCATCGTCACCATCGAAGACCCGGTGGAAAACAAGCTCGACGGCATCATCCAGATCGCGGTGAAGCCGGAGATTGATCTCACCTTCGCGGCCGGACTGCGCAGCATTCTGCGTGGCGACCCGAATGTGATTATGGTGGGGGAAATGCGCGACCAGGAAACGGTTGAGATCGCTATTCGTGGTGCTTTAACGGGTCACCTTGTTTTCTCGACGCTGCACACCAATGACGCAGTCGGCGGCATCTCGCGTCTGCTGGACATGGGCATCGAGCCCTTCATGATTTCGTCCTCGGTGCGGGCCTTCCAGGCGCAACGCCTGGTGCGTACGCTGTGCGGATTGTGCAAGCAGCCCGCGCACCATGAGGAAAGCCATCTGCGCAGCATTGGGTTCCCGCTGGAGTGGAAGGACAAGCTGTTCAATCCCGTCGGCTGCCGCGCCTGCCGCAACACCGGTTTCACCGGACGTCTGGCGATCATGGAAATCTGCCTCATGACGGAAGCCTTGCAGGACAAGATCAACAAACGCGCCAACACCATGGAGCTCAAGGCGCAGGCGCTGAAGGACGGCATGGTGCCCATGAGGCAGTACGGGTTCCGCAAAGCGTCCCAAGGGGTGACCACCCTCGAAGAAGTCATGACCGTGACGGCAGCGAGCGAGTAGGGTTGCAAACCCACCCATGATTCAGTATTATCACACATGATTCTCGCCGACAATCCACCTGTTGCACTGATGCTCGAACAGCTCACGGCTGATCAGAAGTGGCAGGCCTTCCAGTTTCTCTGGAATGAGGTGGTCGAAGATCATCAGGAGGAAATCGAGCCACCGGCATGGCATGAAGAAATCCTGCGCAAGCGTCTCGAAAAAATCAAGAGCGGCAAAGCCGTCTGGCATGACCTGGACCAGGCTTTCGAGGACTTGCGGAAAGAGCTGGCATGAATGTCACCCTCGAAGATGATGCCAAACAAGACCTTCGCGACAGCTTCCACTTTTACGAGGAGGACGAACCGGGAGCCGGCTGGTATTTCCTCGACAAAATGCAGGCAGAGCTTCAAACCCTCGGTGGGTTTGCTGGCGTGCATCGACAGCGCTTCGGCCTTCACTTTTACGCCTCCAAGCGTTTTCCACACGGGATCTATTACCGGATCGAAGGCGACACTGTACAAATAGCCGCCATCCTCGACAGCCGCCGCGATCCCAATCTCATCCGCAAAATTCTTCGCCAGCGCTGACTCAAATGCCCGCCTTTACCTACACCGCTCTCACCACCACCGGCCAGACCGTCACAGGATCCGTCACGGTCGGTTCGCGTGCGGAGGCGTTTCGGAAGATCGAATCCCAGGCGCTGACGCCGGTGAAGGTCACCCAGGATGAAAAGTCTGATGCAGCGAAAGCGAAAATCGCGGCGGCAACCGGTGGGCCTGTGAAGCTGAAACGTGCCCAGCTCATTTTGTTCACGGAAGAAGTCGCGGATCTCCTGGATGGCGGATTACAGATCGACCAGGCGTTTCGGGTGATGCAGGAACGGCAGGAATCGGGAGCGCTGCGGATTATTGCGACCACAATGCGCAACGAACTGCGCGAAGGCTCATCGGTGGCGAAAGCGCTGAGGAAGGCTTCGCCCAGCTTTGATGATCTGTACTGCAATCTTGCCGCTGCGGGAGAGGTGAGCGGCTCTCTGCCGAGCATTCTGCGGCGTCTGGCCAACAATCTGGCGGTGATGGCGGACCTGCAGGCCAAGGTGACGCAGGCGATGATCTACCCGGCATTTCTGCTCGGTGCGTGCGTGGTGCTCATGGTGGTGTTCATGACCTTCATGGTGCCGCAGATCATGGACCTGATGGGCAAGAACGGCCAGAAGCTCCCGGCGGCCACGCAGCTGCTCATCAGCTTCAATCAATTCATGGGCCAGTGGTGGTGGGCCATCGGTGCCGCCCTCACGGCGGGTGTGCTGACCTTCCGGGGCTACATTTCCAGCCCAGCCGGCCGGATGTGGTGGGATGAAACGAAGCTCAAGCTCCCGCTGTTTGGTGCCATCATGAGCATGCGCTTTTACGCGCAGTTCGCGCATTCATTGGGTAACCTTATCACCAACGGGGTGCCGCTGCTGAACAGCATCCGCCTGGTTTCCAAGATTTCCTCCAACGTCTTCATTCAGTCGCTGCTGGCCAAGGTCACCGCCCAGGTCTCCGAAGGCGCCCCGCTTTCCAACACGCTGCGCAAAGTCGGAAGCTTTCCGCTGCTGCTGGCGGACATGATCGCCGTGGGTGAGCAGACGGGCCAGCTTGGCAAATCGATGGAAAAATGCGCCATCCGTTACGACAAGGAACTCGACAAGCGTATCAAACGCATGACCTCGATGATCACGCCGGTCATTCTAATCGTGATGGCCGTGATGGTGGGCACCGTCGCCTACTCCATTGTCGCTGCCATCGCCCAAAGCGTCACGGGCATCCGTGGCGGCGGCTAAAGCTGGCGCAACCAACTTCATTTCCTCCTGTTCATCTCCCTATAAATCCTGTTCAATCGTCCCGTCATGAAAATCCGCACATCGAACCCCAAAACACTCCCTGCCGCCGCCTTCACGCTGATCGAAATCGTGATCACGCTGACCATTATTGCCATTCTGGCTTCTGGCTCGATTTACCTGCTTAAAGGTCAGATCGACTCCGCCAAGGACACCCGAGTGGACAGCGATTTGCAGGCCATCGGGCTGGCGCTGCAGTCCTATGAATCCCGTGCGCTGCGCATGCCGACGACCGAGCAGGGCCTGATGGCGCTGGTGGAAAAGCCGACGCTGGAGCCGATTCCTGAGAACTACCGCGCCTTCATGGAAGAGCTGCCCAAAGACCCTTGGGGCCTGCCTTACAAGTACCGCTTCCCAGCCCAGAAATCGAAGAAGCCCTACGATGTCTGGACCGCCGGCCCAAATGGTATCGACGGCGACGAAGACGACCTCGGGAACTGGAAGAAGACGGCGGCCAAATGACCCATGAAAGCTGCATGCCGAAGCACGAAGACCAGCCATGACGTGAGTGATGCCCTCACCACCCGTCATCGCTCCTTCTTTCGGCATGGGGCCGCCCGGGCGTTTACGTTAATCGAGATCGTCATCGCTTTGACCATCGTGGCCGTGCTGGCGGCGGCGACGGTGCCGATGCTGAAAGGCTTCCAGGATGAACGACTGGCGCGGGAGCCGGTGACGGCGCTGCTCAAGCTGGCGCGTGAGGCACGAATGCGTGCGATGCAGGAGAAACGGCCCTACCAGGTGGCCTTCCATGCCACGGGGTTCACGGCATCCCGCTATTTTAATCCGTACCTGCAGCTTACGGAACTGAACGAATTTCTTGCGGCTGGCGAAGCGGAACCTGCCGTGGAGAGCACGATCGAGGAAGGTGATAAAACGGATCTCGACAATGGTGGCCGCTCCAACAAGACCACCGAACTGCCGCTGGCCCCGCCGGCGCCGAAGTATGACGAATACTGGTCGGAAAAATACGAGCTGCCGAAGGAGGTGAAGTACCAAATCCAGCACTGGTATGATGCCGAACCGACGCCGATCGAGGGTGAGATGGTGAAGCTGTGGGTGTTTCAGCCCAGCGGCGTCTGCCAGCCGCTGAAGATTCATGTGGAAGGCCCGTCCTCGACGTTTGACGTGGAGTTTGCGGCGCTGACGGCAGACATTGTGAAGGAAACCGTCGATCTGCGATGAAAACGACTTTCCATCGCCGTGTTTCGCGCGGCTACATTCTCTTTGAGCTGGTGCTGGCGCTGACGATTTTTGCCATCGCGGTGCTGGGGCTGGCGAAGTCGCTGAACCAGGCGCTGGAGACGGCCAATCTGCTGAAGCGTGACCAGCTCATCCGCATCGGCATGCGCAACGTTTTCGAAGAGCTGCGGAACAAGCCGCTGGCCAAGATGAGCACCACCATCGCGGACACGACCTATGGCATCACCTATACTACAAGCACGGAAGCCTTGTCCTTGAAGACCACCAGCGGCGGCGTCTTGAGCGACATGTACAAACTCACCATCCACGCGACTTCGTCTTTCGACGGAGTGCCGCAGGAGGACACCCTCGACGTCTATGTTTACAAGCCCGCCCAGCCCTAGACGGCGTTCCGCCTTCACACTGATCGAGGTGGTGATCGGCATCACCATCCTCTCGATGATCACGGCCACGCTGTTTGCGATCATCCGCGGCTCGGTGCGCGGGGCGTCGGAGATCGAGCACATTCAGCGTGAGAGCGATTCCATGAACCGGTACATTGAACTGTGCCGGCGCACGTTTGCCACACTGCCAAGCACGGCCACGCTGGCGCTCAAACTGGTGCAAGGCACGGACCCGGTGATTCAAGAGCTGACGATCACGGGCTCGCCGGACTGCTTTCCGTTTGGCAACAATCCGATCACCTCCAAGGACACCATCCTGAGCCTGCGCCCCTATCCGGATGCCACCGTGGTGGACGACAACCAAAAACCGCTGAACTACCTGAGCCTCTCGCGTGAGGACTTGATCCCGCAGACCGGGGACTTGAAGTCCGGCATTCAACAGTCCACGACGGGAATCTATGCGCCGGACACAGAGGGGCGGTACTGGATGCCGCTGCTGCCGGATGTGGTGTCGTTCAAATGGCGCTTCTATGTGGAGAAGGAGGAGACGTGGTATGAGGAGTGGAGCAAGTCGAACTGGCCGGATCTGATCGAAGGCCAGCTGGTGATGAAGAACCGGACGCTGCCGGTGCGCATGGTTTTCAGCCTGCCGGTGCTGACCTTGGTCGCGGGCAGAGCACCGACGAATACCGGCGGCACCAACAATCAGCAGGGGAATAACAACAACGGCGGCGGAAACAATGGTCAGGGTGGCCAGGGGCAAGGTCAGGGGGGTGGTGGCGGACGTGGTGGCCAGGGTGGCGGTGGTCCTGGAGGAGGTGGGGGTGGTCGCGGCGGTCCTGGCGGTGGTGGTGGACCAGGCGGAGGCGGGCCTCCCGGTGGAGGTGGCGGAGGGCCTCCCGGCGGCGGTGGACCCGGAGGAGGGCCACCACCCGGTGGCGGAGGAGGAGGTGCCGGACCATGAAGACATCTGTTCGCTCAATTTTTCGCAGCGCCCGTTCGACTTCGGCACGGGGTTCTGCGCTCATGCTGATGATCTGGGCCATCCTGCTCATGTCTGTCACGGTCATGGGGGTGGTGGAGTACATTACTTACAGCGCCGAGGAATCCAAACAGGCGGCGTATGATTTCCGCGCCCTGCATCTTGCGGAGAGTGGCATCGCCGTGGGTCTGCACCCCAGCACGCGGCGGGGGGACATCGTGATGAAGCAGAAGGTGGGGCCTGACAGCGGCTTTGATGTGGTCATCAACTACGAAGGAGCGCGGCTTCCGATCAACTACATCACGGATGAGCGCCTGCGTGAGGCAATCTACAATCTCTTCATCTACTGGCAGCTCAATGCGGAAGACGCCGGTGTGGCGGCGGATTCGCTGGCGGACTGGGTGGACAATGACAGTACTCAGCGCGCCAACGGTGCGGAGGCCGAGTATTACAAGAGCCTGGGCATCTATGATGCGCCGCGCAATCAGGGCTTCATCCGAGTGGAGGAAATGATCCTGGTGCGTGGAATGGATGCCGTGGACCGCAAAAAGCCGGACTGGCGCAATTTTTTCAGCATCTACGGCGAAGGCCAGATCGACCTGCGCACGGTTTTCAAGGATGTGCTGCTGGCCATCACGGGGGCTTCAGAAAACGATGTGCAGCGCTTTATCAGCGAACGGGATGGCGGCGATGGCATTCCCGGGACAGAGGATGACCGCCGTATCCGTGCGCCGGAGGCCTACCAGATTCTCGGTCTCAACGGGGACCGGCTGAACGCTGTGAGCGGCATCGTCAATGACAGCGACACGACGCTGCGCCGCATCACCAGCATCGGCTGGGTGGGGACGAAGCGCTCGAAGATCATCCTCGTCACCCGGCGCGATCAGACGACGGGGGCGGTGACCTATCTCGGGCGGATTGAGGAGTAAAACGACTCGACAACCAGAGCATCACCCGACATTCGATAATCGTCATTCAATCACGCAACTTCCCACGCAATCGCGCGTTCTACCCAGCCCTTCACGAATGTCACTCGCCGCCACTACCCTGCTCCTCCCCGCCCCTGATGCCTCCTGGCGTGTGTGGAAGCCGCGCGCGACCTCAAGTGCTGAGACGGTGGAAAGCCCGGCCGAGGCGAAGCATGTGAGCAAACCGCTGCTGATCGGACTGCCTGCCTCGGCGTGTCGGACGATCGGGCTGATCCTGCCGCAGACGGATGCGGAGCTGCTGGAGCAGATCATTTCCACCCAGCTGGAGCGCCGCGGCTTCAAGCTGGAGCAGGACGCCGTGGGCAGAAACTACCGCTGGCATCTGCTGGGCCAGAACGGCGGACTTGCCATCGTCAGTGCGGACATCCTGGCGGAGCCGTTCCCGGAGGCGCTGGCCGCCTCCCACGCCAGTGACTACACCGCCGCGCTGAGGCTGGCGCAGCTGCCTGCGGGCCACATCGTCATCATTGAAGAACAGGGAGATCTGGTGCTGGCGGCCAGTCATCAGGGCAAGCTGTACCACAGCCACATTTTTGCCAAGGCACCGGGCGCTGAAGAGGCGCTGACGCTGGAGATCACGCTGGCCCGGCTAACTTTGGAATCCGAGCTCGGGCCGGGCACTATCGACGGGGTGGCACTGGTGGGAGCGAATTTTGACAAGGGGCTCACCACGCGCCTGAGCTCCATTCTGGAACTGCCGGTGCGTGTGCTCGCGGACCTGCCGCCCAATGGCGCCCTGGAAACCCGGACTTGGACGAAGATGCTGCCCTCAGGGGTGCGGACGGCGATCAGCACCAGCACCCAGCGCTCCAAGCTCATCCGTGCGCTTGTGCTGGGTGGCATGCTGTATGCGTCGCTGGCATTCCTGGGTTTTGCTTATCTGCATTTTCAGGAAAAGCGCGCTGAGAAGCTGGCCGAAGAGGTGGAGCTCACGAGCGAGCCAGCGGCTGCGGTGCGCAAGGCCAATGAACGCTGGAAAGTGCTGGCACCGGCCATCGAGCCGCAGCGGTATCCGCTGTTTCTGCTGGGTGAGATCAACCGCATCATGCCGGGCAGCGGCATCGTCATTCGCAAGTTTGAAGTGAAGGGCAAGGAGATCGACATCCGTGGTGAAGCACGGGATGCGCAGCTCGCGTTTCAATTCATTGAAGATTTCAAAAAGAACCGCGTCCTGAGCCGCTATGAATGGACGAATCCCCGGCCTGAAGTCAAAGGCACCACGGCCTCCTTCCGCGCCCAGGGCAAGCTGCCGTAACGCACCCGTTTCCAAATTCCATGGCACTCGCCCTCACCCAACGTGAAAAGAAACTGCTCGGAGCCTGCATTGGCGCGCTGGTGCTGATGGCTACGTTCATCATGCTGAAGCAGTTTCTGGACCGCCGCACGGCGGTGCTGGCGCGCATCACCTCGCTGGAAAATGAGAAGAAGGAGAACAGCCACTGGATGGATGACCGGGAGTTTTGGGACAAGCGCTCGGCCTGGATGGAGCAGCACATGCCCACCACCGAGAGCCTGGGCACGGCGCAGGCCAAACTGCTGGAAGAGATTCAAAATGTGGCGCTCGACTATCAGCTGCAGGTGCAAAAGCAGCAGCTGCTGCCGGATGCCGCCGACAGCAAGACGAACGCCTCCGTGTATCGTGAGGTGGCCGTCGAAGTGCGGCTGCGCGGTGATCAAACCACGCTGCTGGGCTGGCTGGCCTCCCTGCAGTCGCCGGAAAAGTTTCAAGCGATCAAGCAGCTGGAGCTGGAGATTGACGGCAAGGCTAAAGAAAAGACACCCCAGACATTGTGCAACCTCGTCCTGGCGCGCTGGTTCAAACCTGAAGCCGGATTCCAGCCATGAAAACTCTTTTCACCACTCTGCTGATGCTGAGCGCGGCACTGAGCCTGCGCGCGCAGTCCATCGTGCCTGCGGACGCAGCGCTCACGACTTCTGATCTGCTAGCACTGCCCGGTGACGAACTCCTGACGCCGCAGCAACCCGTGGCTGCACCTGCGGCCCCAGCATTACCCGCCGGACCGGTGGATCCCGACCTGCCGCAGCCGTTTGATGCGACTTCCCTGAGCGCGATCATTCAGAACTCCCCGTTCACCCGCATTGTGAGCATCTCGGACTCCCTCGTTCTCACCGGGATGGCTTACGTAAATGGCAAGCCAGTGGTGACTATTTTTGACAAGAACGAGAAACAGTCCCTGGTGGTGACCGAAGAGCCCAATCTCAAGGGGTGGAAGCTCATGGAAGCGCTGCCCACCAGCAACATTGAGCGCGCGCAGGCAAAGATAGCCATCGGCGGGGAGACCTTCAGCATCCGTCACAGCGTGCTGGACAAGAACGACCTGACGAAGGGCAAGAGTGACAAGGGCGACAGAGGCCCGCGCAATGACTCCTCCAGCGGAGACCGACTCAACCGAGGCAACCGAGGTCCTAGTGAGGAAGACCGGAAAAAATACGAGAGTCTCTCCGACAAAGCCAAGGAAAAGTTCCGCGATGCCATGCGTGAAAAGTTCAGTGATGAAAAGTTCCGCAACGCTCCTGAGGAGGAGCGCCGCAATGCAATTCGCACCATGTTTGAAAAGATCCAAAAAGATGACGGCGGGGGCAAATAACACGCCCCGCTGAAGCCCACACCTGCCACTCACGCCACATCCCTTTCGCATGCATCGTTGTCTTCCTGTACTCACCACGCTTCTGTTTGCCATCTCCGCCGTTGTGCGCGGGCAGAGCATCGTCCCACCAGCCCCACCTCCGACGCCTGCGCCTGCAGTCCCTGCAGCAGCCGCGACTGAAACGCCAGCTGCTCAGCCTGCTGCAACGACAACGACAACAACCACGACCACCACTCCGCCCCCCCTTCCCCCACCGACTCCGCCAGTCGTTGCCCCTGCAGCAGGTGGTACTGCCCCTGCAATGCCCCCCGACGGTGTACGCCCGCCCGGCGGCGGACCTCCCGGCGGCGGCTTCCCAGGTGGTGGCCGCAGTGGTTTTGGCCGCCGCAGCGGTGGCTTCGGTGCACCGGGCGGTGGTTTCGGCGGTCCTGGCGGCATGAGTGCTGACGGCGCTGGTGGAGCAGCGGGAGAAGCCGAGGCCTTCGTGATCACCGGCGACAACGTCATGATGCAGTTTGCCAACAATCCCGTGGCCGACCTTCTGGCGATCTATGAAAAGCTCACGGGCTACACGCTGATCAAGGACACCAACATCTTTGAAGGAGCGACCATCAGCCTCGTCACCCCCAAGCAGGTGCCCAAGGCCGAAGCCATCAAGCTCATCGAGGCCTCACTGCTCGCGAACGGCTACGCCATCGTCAACGAGCCTGGCAGCAACAGCGCCAAGATCCTGCCGGCACGCAATCAAAGCGCGAATGCCGTCCAGTTCTCCCACGGGGTGCGTTTTTACACCAGCGCCATGGACATCCCCGACGGTGAAAGCATCGTGTCCTACTTCATGAAGCTGGACTACCTCGCCCCTGAGGACGCGGCCACCATGTTTTCCGGTCACGTCGGTTTGGGTGCTTATGGTCGCATCACCCCAGTCACTTCCCCACCGGGACTGCTGATCACGGAAAGCGCGACGATCATCAAACAGCTCATCGGCATTCGTGAAGCCATTGATCTCGGTGACACCGGCTCCACGCTGGTCACGAAATTCATTCCCATCAAATTTGCCGATGCAGCCGTGATCGCCCAGATTATTCAGGCCACCTTGAATGCGCAGGCGCAGGAAAAGGAAACGAAAGGCGTGAACACCATCCGTGGCTCTGCCGCCAGTGATGGACGGGAAAAAGGCGGCGACAACAACGCCCCAAGACCGCCCTCGTCAGCACCAAACAGTTCGTCACAATCATCAAATTTTAATGCGCTGAATCCCCAGCCCAGCACGCAGGTGGTGGCAGACACGCGCTTGAACCAGATTCTCGTCGTCGCATCGCCGCTGGACTACACGTACGTCGCCAGCCTCATCGCCGAATTTGACAAGCCGCTGGACAGTACGGAGCCGTATGAGCGCAAGCTCAAGTATGCTGCCGCCCTGGATGTCTTGAGTGCGCTGGTGGACCGGCTGCAGGAAGTGAACACCGGCAGCACCCAGCTGCCCGGCGGTGGCAGCATCCAGCAGCAGCGCCAGCAGGTGCTGGCCACGAACAGCAGCCAGCTCCTCGGCGGCCGTACGACTCAGGGCACACGGGGTGGTGTGGTGGGCAACACCGCCTCCTCATCAAGCGGCTCTGACACCGCCAGTGCGTCCACAGGAACCACCGGCACCACATCGGCAGCAGGCAGCACCGGAGGCTCACGTGCGGACGTCGTCTCCGGTCCCACGGAAAACAATGCCCCTGTGTCCGTGCTTGTCGGCAAGAGCCGCATCGTCGCAGACCCGATGTCGAACACTATCATTGTGATTGGTCGTCAGGAGGAAATCAGCAAAGTCGATGCGCTGCTCGACAAACTCGACCGCAAACCTTCCCAGGTTTACCTCGCCACCGTCATCGGCGAACTGACCCTCACCGACACGATGACCACCGGGATTGATTACATCTCTTCTCTGACCAACAAGAACTTCAGTGCCAGCAGCATCACCAACCGCACGGACATCCTTGGCACGACGGGCGGCGCGGGGCGCGCCATCAATGACTTGCGCAACAATGCGATTACCGCGCCCTTCGGTCCCACCTCAGGCCTGAACCTCTATGGAGCCGCCGGCAGCGGTCTGGGCATCTTCCTCAACGCGCTGCAGACCAACAGCAATTTCAAAGTTCTCTCCAGGCCCTCCATTTTTGCCCTGAACAACAAGAAGGCCGTCATCTCTTCGGGTCGCAAAGTTCCCTATCCGGCGAGCACCGTCACCAATGCCGCCAACCTCAACGGCACGGTCACTTCCACCACCAGCTACCTTGATGTGGTTCTGAAGCTCGAGGTCGTGCCGCTGATCAACACCGACGGCGAGGTCACGCTCACCATTTCTCAAATCAACGACACTCTCATCGGCACCCAGCTCATCACTCCGAATTTGGTCCCAATCATCGGTACTGAGCAGCTCGTCACCTCAGTCACCATCCCGGACCGCAACACGATCGTGCTCGGCGGTCTGATCTCCGAGGAGAAAAACCTCGGCCAGAACGGCATCCCCTTCCTCGGCAAAATCCCCGGACTGGGCAAGCTCTTCCGCACGGACACCAACAGCGTGACCCGCAAGGAGCTGATCGTTTTCATTCAGCCGCAGGTCGTGACAGACACCGACAGCGTCCGTGAGACATCGCTGAGCGAAGATATTCGCACCACGTCGGGGGCTCAGGCGGCCCAGCGCTTTCCGCAAGTCCCGCCGCCGCCGGTGCCTGAGCCGGTGGAGGTTCCCGCCAAGAAAAAGAACCTCTTCCAGCGGATGTTCAGCCGCGAGCCGAAGCCGCAATGATGCGGAGACGCAAAACCAGCCACGATCAAGACAGGACTCCTTGACCAGCGGGGCTCTTGACCTTTGACTGGGTGCCTTGCACTTCGAGATCAAAACCCTTCACCTCAGCGAGCCTTTTCGCATCGCCCATGGCACTTCGGCTACGCGACAGGTGCTCCGTGTCTCGAATGGAGAGCTCGTCACTGAGGCCCCGTTTGTCCCCTACTATGGAGAAGATCCGGCGCTGACGCTGGCCGTGCTCAATCAAGCCGTGCTGCCAGAAGTACTGCCGCGAACCGCAGGACTCGCGCTCAATTTGCTGCGCCACGACATCATCGGCCACCAGACAGGCCGGACGCTGGCAGCCTACGCCGAGTCTAAACTGGGCATGCCCGTGCATCACACGCCTCCCGGCTGCCGCTCCTTCAGCATTCCCGAGGATCTCGACGTCTTTGCGGACAAAGTTCGCGAGATCGCCACCCAATTTCCCGTGCTCAAACTCAAGCTCGGCTCCGGTGATCTGGGGCTGGACATTGCCATCGTCTCCGTCGCACGTTACGCAGCGCCGCATGCGAAACTGCTGCTGGATGTGAACGGCGGCTGGGACATGGCCGAGGCTCCGCTCATGATCGAGAAGGTCGCGGAATACAGTCCGACACTGATCGAGCAGCCCATCCATCATCGGCTGGGAGTCGATGGCTGGGAAGAACTGAGGGCGCTGCTTCCAGGCAATCCCCCGCCCATCTTCGCGGATGAAAGCGTGCAAACGGTGGAGGATGTCATCGCACTCGCCGATTTCGTGGATGGCGTGAACATCAAGCTGCTCAAGAGCGGCAGCCTGGACGCTGCTGTGGCCATGATCGCAGCGGCGAGAGAGCAGGGCCTGCAAGTCCTGCTGGGCTGCATGATCGAAACCAGCCTGGGTACCACGGCAGCAGCGCATCTGGCTCCGTGGGCTGACTGGATCGACCTCGACGGGCATTTTTACGTGGCCGATGACGACTTCACGGGCATCACCTATGATGCCAGCGGCAACCTCATCATGCCCAACCGACCCGGCATAGGCGCTGTCCCACGATGAACGTTTCTCTTTTACAATCCTCCGCCGAAAAACATCTCCCGGCTGCGCTCGACTTCCTGCGCCGTCTCGTGGCCATCAACAGCTTCACCTCCAATTCTGAAGGCGTGGATGAAGTGGCCCGGCTGACGGCAGCAGCTTTTGCACCGCTGGGTTTTGAGGCTGAACTTGCGCCCTGTGTCACCCCAGGCACCGGCCATCACCTCTTTCTCACGCATCGCGGTCAAGGTGGTGAACCCATCGTGCTCGTCACGCACTCTGACACGGTGTTTCCACCCGAGGAAGAACGGCTGAATGATTTCAAGTGGGATGAGCGCCCCGAGGAAGGTCGCATCTATGGGCCGGGCACCGTGGATAACAAAGGCGGCACCGCCTTGATCTGGCTCATCCTTCACAGCCTGCGAGATGCGGCCCCCGATGTTTTCGAGCGCACTCACTGGCTCGTAGCGGCAAATGCAGCTGAAGAAATCATTGGTGATGATTTTGGCCGTGCCACTGCTGAACGTTGCGGAGGGAAAGCGCGTGCGGTGCTGGTGTTTGAAGGCGGGCCGGTGGATGAGCGCGGCTGGCACATTGTCACCTCGCGCAAAGGCCGCAGCACGTGGAGGCTCAGCGCCGAAGGCAAGGCCGCACATGCAGGCAGCAAGCACCATGAAGGCATCAACGCCATCGATGCGCTCGCCTGTGTGCTGCCGGACATCGCCGCGCTGACGAACGCGGAGGCTGAACGCACGGTGAACATCGGCATGGTTCAGGGTGGCACGGTTGTGAATCGCGTACCGCATGAAGCTGTAGCTGAATGGGAATGCCGGGCTACGGAGCCTGCGGCATTGCAGCATGCGGATGATTTTTTTGCAGGACTCAGCGGCACGGCGGCCAACGGCGCGAAGCTCACAGCGGAACGCATCGGCGTCACTGCTGCGTGGCCCGGGGGCGTGGAGTCTGAAGCTCTCTTCCACCTTTGGCATGAAGCCGCTGCGATGATGAATCTCACGGCGGTCTCCGTGCCACGCGGTGGCTTGAGCGATGCGAATCACCTGTGGCAGCTCGCGCCGACGCTTGATGGTCTGGGCCCGTATGGCGGCAACGCCCACTGCTCTGAACGCAGCGTTGATGAGAGCAAGCTGCCTGAGTATGTGGAGTCTGGCTCGTTTGTGCCGAAGGCGGTGATGAATGCGCTGGCGCTGGTGAAGCTGGTTACAGCCCCTTAGCCAGTGTCTTCACGCGCAGGAGGAACATGTCTGCGGTGATGTAGAGCGTGCTGTGGCCCGCACCGCCGAAGGCGCAGTTTGCCGTGGCCTGACCGGTGAGGATGCTGCCGAGGTGTTTGCCGTCTTTGCTGATGATCAAGACGCCGCCGGGGCCGGTGGTCCAGATGTTGCCATTGGAGTCCACCTTCATGCCATCGCAGCCGCCTTTGCGCTCGGCACTTTTGAGAGGCTGGGCATTGAAGAAGACACGGCCGTTCTTCGCGCTGCCGTCGTCCTGAAGATCGTAAGCCATCACGCGGGTGTTCTTCGGATCAGATACTGCGATGTAGAGAGTCTTTTGGTCAGGGCTCAGCGCGATGCCGTTTGGGAAACGAATGTCTGAGATCACCAGCGAGACTTTGCCAGCAGGAGTGACGGAGTAGACGCCGTGCTGCGGGAGCTCAGGTGCTTCGCCTTTCTTCAAACCGTAGGGAGGATCGGTGAAGAAGATGGTGCCGCTTTTCGCAATGACGAGATCGTTCGGGCTGTTGAAGCGCTTGCCTTCATACTTCTCCGCCAGAGAGGTGAAGGTGCCGTCTTTTTCCAGACGTGCGATGCGGCGCTCGCCATGCTGGCAGAGGATGAGATTTCCCTGAGCATCGACTTGGAGACCGTTCGAGCCCTGACCTTCTCCGCTGAGGCTGCCACTGGGTTTCAGAACGACCTTGGCTGCGGTGTCGCCTTCTTTCCAGCCGAAGACTGTGTTCTCGGGGACGTCTGAAAAGACGATGCCGCCATCCCGCCAGACGGGGCCTTCGGACCAGTTGAAGCCTGATGCGAGCACTTCGATTTTTGCGTTCGGTGCGATCAAGGCGTCGAGCGCGGGATCGAGTTTTTCGATGGAGCCGTGGAATTCTGGGACGGGTTCCGCGGCGAAGGCTGCGAGTGACGTGAAGAGGAGGAGGGAGAGTGAGCGGGGGAGCATGGTAGAGGTGGGTTGGAGAGTGTGATGAACGGGGGCTCATGTCATCCAACGCATTGGCATGTCATGAAAACTGTGGGGCTAAGGTTGCGCTCGGCTCATCTCGCGGAGCGATATGGCTACTGTCACCGCGCGGCGGTTTTCGTGGTGCGTTTGCCTAGGCAGATCAGGCTTTTGTCGCTGCGGATGAAGAGCTGGCCTTCGCTTAGCGCGGGGGATGCGAAGACTTTTTCCTTGAGTTCGCTTTCGGCGAGGAGCTTGTAGGTTTTGTCGGGCTGGACGGTGCGGAGGATGCCGAAGTCGTTGATGAAAAAGACGTGGCCTTCGGCGCTGGTGAGGGAGGCGTGGTGCTCGCGCATGCGCTCCTCCCATTGGATCTCACCGGATTTCGCATCGAAGCAGTGGGCGACACCGGAGTCCGAGACATTGAGCAGGTGGCTGCCTTCGATGAGCGGTGATGGAACGTAGGAGACGCCTTTGTTGGTTCGCCAGACGATGTGGGTGTTGGTGACGTTGCCGCTGCCGTCGGGCTTGATGGCGAGGAGGTGGTGCTCGGGGAAGCCGCCGGTCATGTAGAGGAGGCCGGTTTGCTCGCTGTAAACGATTGATGCGACGAACTGCTCGGTGGGGCCGTCGATGATCCAGAGAAGTTTGCCTGTGCGTGGGTCGTAGCTGGTGACGCACATCGTACCGGAGAGCACCATCTGAGTGCGGCCAGCGATGTCGCGGATGAGAGGGACGCAGTAGCTGCGGGTGTTGTTGGGGCGGGCGATGCGCCAGAGTTCTTTGCCGTCGGTTCTGGCGAGGGCGACGATGTAGCCGTCGCCATCCTGGTCGCAATTGACGATGACCTTGTCTTCGAAAACGATGGGGCTGGAGCAGAAGCCGTGCTTGCTGGAGAAGAGGCCGGGGCGCACCTGCCAGATTTGTTTGCCGCTGAAATCGTGTGCGGAGATGACGACGGTGCCCTTTGGCACTTCGCCTTTGCCGATGACACGACCGGCATTCGCCGCGCGTGTGGCGTCGGTCTCGGTGTTGTCGAGGAAGGCGGTGAAGACGCGCTCGCCATCCGTGGCGGGGGTGCTGGAGGCCTGGCTGTTGAGTTTGTGGATGCTCTCGATGGGCGCTTTCACCACCGTGGACTGCCAGAGCTGTTTTCCTGATGCGCGATCGAGACAAAGCAGCACGCGCGATTCGTTTTCAGGCAATGCGGCGACGATGAAGACGCGATCCTGCCACACGATGGGCGAGGCATGACCGCTGCCGGGAAGTTCGATTTTCCAGGTGACATTGCCGTCTGCGGAGATCGGAAAGCCGGTGTCTTTGGAGGTGCCATCCAGACGCGGTCCGCGCCACTGCGGCCAGTCTTCGGCAAGAAGGTGCGAAGGAGAGAGCGCGAGGAGCAGGGAAAGCGTGCGGAGGGAGATCATGCAGGGTAAGGCAAACGGGGGGAAGTGGGGGGAGCTTGCGAGAATGACGCGAACAGCTTCCGCCAGATCAGCCGAGCCACCAGAGCAGGAGCAAGGCGGCGCCGATCGCGATCAAGCCACGCAGGCAGAGGCGGATGAGACGGCGATCACCGACCGAGGTGTCTGGCGGGGTTTTGGAAAAATCCTTCTGGAAGATGACAGACACATACGGGCCCAGCCAGAGGAGCAGAAGGACCAGGGCCGGGTAGAGGATGTGACGCCAGTCCATGGTGCTCAGCTCTGCCGCGCCCGAATATCCAGCAACTGCTTCATCACGTGGTTGATCTTGCCGGTCCAGTCGGGGGTGCCAAAGGCGTCGTGGAGGGTGCGGTAGAGGGTGTAGAGTTCGGCGTAGACGGCCTGGTTCTCTGGGATAGGGTAGTATACCTTCTCGCGGGTGGCGGTGACTTGGGACTGGAGGGTGTGGATGTCCCCTGCCCCGGCGGCGGCGGCACCGAAGATGGCGGCGCCGAGGGCGCAGGTCTGCTCGCTCTGGCTGACTTTCATGGGCTTGCCGATGATGTCGGCGTAGCACTGCATGAGGGTGGCGTTTTTGATGGAGAGGCCGCCGGTGTTGATGACTTCCTCGATTTTGACCCCGTATTCCTCCACACGTTTGATGATGGTGAGCGCACCGAAGGCGGTGGCCTCGATGTAGGCGCGGTAGATTTCGTGCGCCTCGGTGTGGAGGGTCTGACCGAGGAGCAGGCCGGTGAGGCGGACGTCGACGAGCACGGTGCGGTTGCCGTTGTTCCAATCGAGTGCGAGGAGGCCGGTGGAGCCGGGCTTTTTGCCGAGCATGGCCTTCTCCATGTTCACGAATTTTTCGCCCACAGTGGTGCCGTAGGTGTCGGGCACGAGGTGATTGACGAACCAGAGGAAGATGTCGCCCACGGCGCTTTGTCCGGCCTCGATGCCGTAGTAGCCGGGGAGCACGGAGCCATTCACAATGCCGCAGACGCCAGGGATATCGGCGAGAGGCTTGCTGGTAGGAGCGATCATGAGATCGCAGGTGCTGGTGCCGAGGATTTTCACCAGCGTTCCTTCCTTGATGCCTGCGCCGACCGCGCCCATGTGCGCATCAAAGGCACCGACGCTGATGGCGATGCCCTCTTTGAGACCGAGGCGCTGGGACCATTCGGCGCAGAGTTCGCCGGCCTTCACATCGGCGGTGTGGGCCAGGGAGTAGAGGCGGTCGCGCAGATCGGCGAGAGCGGGATCGAGCCGGGCGAGGAATTCTTTGTCGGGAAGGCCGCCCCACTCGGTGCTGAACATGGCCTTGTGCCCGGCGCTGCACACGCCGCGCTTGAGGGTGAGTGGATCGGTGTTGCCGGTGAGGACGGCGGGAATCCAGTCGCAGTGCTCTATGAAGCTGAATGCGGCCTCGAAGACCTGGGCGTCCACGCGGCGGAGGCGCAGGATTTTGCTCCACCACCATTCGCTGGAGTAGATGCCGCCGCATTTGGCGATGATGTTGGGCCGCATCTCGTGGGCGAGTTGCGTGATCTCCGCTGCCTCGGCGTAGCCGGTGTGGTCTTTCCAGAGCCAGACCATGGCGTTGAGGTTGTTCTTAAACTCGGGCAGCAGGCCGAGTGGCGTGCCGTCTTTGTTCACCGGAATAGGTGTGCTGCCGGTGGTGTCGATGCCGATGCCGATGACCTGCGCAGGGTCAAAGCCGGGGACGTTTGCCTGCGCCTGCTGCAAGGCACCGCGCACCACGGCTTCGAGGCCGTCGAGGTAATCCTGCGGGTTCTGCCGGGCGACGTGCGGGTCTTTGGGATCGAGCAGGATGCCCATCGCTCCGCTCGGGTAATTGAAGACGGTGGAGCCGACTTCGGCACCGTTGTCGAGGTCGATGAGAAGGGAGCGGCAGGAATTGGTGCCGTAGTCGATGCCGAGGGAGTAGCGCTTCATGGGTTGGATTGGAGCAGTCTGCGGATGTTTTAGCGGGTTCATCCCGCAGTGCGAGCCAAAACCGGACAAGGTTTGTGACCGGGGCGTGACGGTTCTTGATGCAGGAGAGGAGAAAGACCGTGCGCGGCAGGCCGTTTACCACCGCCCTATGACCAACCGTCTGCTTTCTTTCGCCGCTGTTTTCTCCCTCACCGCCGCCCTGCATGCCGAGGATGCTTTTGTCCCGCTGTTTGATGGCAAGACCCTCACAGGCTGGGAGCAGCACAGTGGCAAGGCGGAATACCGCGTGGAGAACGGTGCGGTGGTGGGCAAGACGGTGCCGGACACGGGGAATTCGTTCCTGTGCACGGCGAAAAAGTACGCGAACTTCATCCTGGAAGTCGAGTTCAAGGTGGATCCGTCGATGAACTCCGGGATTCAGTTCCGCAGCAACTACTACACGCAGGAGACGGAAGTCGAAATCGCGGGGAAAAAGAGGAAATTCCCGGCTGACCGTGTGCATGGCTACCAGTTTGAGATTGATCCGAGCCCGCGCGCTTTCACCGGCGGTGTGTATGACGAAGGCCGCCGGGGCTGGCTGTTTGACCTGAAGAACAACGAGGCCGCGCGCAAGGCCTTCAAGCAGGGCGAGTGGAACCAGGCGCGCATCGAGTGCCGTGGCAGCAGCATCAAGACTTTCATCAATGGCGTCCCGGCGGCGGACTTCACCGATGACCTGACAGCCGAGGGTGTCATCGCCCTGCAGGTGCACGGGATTGGCAAAAAGACCGAAGCGGTGGGCAAGGAAGTGATGTGGAAAAACATCCGCATTCAAGAACTCAAGTAGAAACATCTTTCGAGTTCATCCGGGAAACGAGTTGGAAAACGCGCTTCCTTCTGTGTACACTGCCCCACAACCATGAAAACCAACCGCGCTCTGCTTTTCATCTCCTCCATGCTCCTTTCCACCAGCCTGCTAAAGGCTGAGATCAAGGAAACTGTCGTCGAATACAAATCCGGAGACGTGGTCTGCGAAGGCCTACACGTCGTCGATACCGCCAAGACCGGCAAGCTGCCCTCCGTGCTGATCATCCACCAGTGGACCGGTCTGAGTGACAACGAGAAGATGCGGGCCCGCATGCTGGCGGAGCTCGGCTACAACGTTTTCGCTGCCGACATTTATGGCAAAGGCATCCGCCCACAGCCGCCGGAAGCTGGCAAGGAGGCCGGGAAGTACAAGTCCAACCGCAAGCTGTATCGCGAGCGCATGCTTTCCGCCCTGGAGGTGCTGGACAAGAACCCGCAGACGGATCTCTCCAAAGTCGCCGCCATCGGCTACTGCTTTGGCGGCACAGGGGTGATCGAGCTGGCCCGCAGCGGCGCGCTGATCAAGGGCGTGGTGAGTTTCCATGGCGGACTCGACTCCCCGACTCCTGCCGACGGCAAAAACATCAAGGGCAAGGTGCTGGCGCTGCATGGCGCGGATGATCCTTTTGTGAAGGCACCGGACATCGCCGCGTTTGAGCAGGAGATGAAGGACGCGAAGGTGGACTACAAGCTGGTAAGCTACCCGGGCGCTGTGCATGCCTTCACGCAGAAGGCTGCGGGCAATGACAACAGCAAAGGCGCAGCCTACAACGAAGCCGCCGACAAGGCCTCATGGGAAGAGATGAAGGCCTTCTTCGCACGCATTTTCAAGACGGAAGGCTAAACGAGGAGGCCGACCATGAAACGATTTCTGCTGCTGCAAGCCACTCTGGCCTTTGCCGTGCTGACGGCAGCGGAAGAGCCCACGAACTTCATCCGGTTCGTGGAGGAGGATGAGAGCGACAGCCTGCAAACGGCTGTGGTGAGCTATGAGTCGCCGCAGAAGGTCAAGGTGGATCTCGTGGGAGCCATCCACATCGCTGACAAGGCGTATTTCGATGGGCTGAACGTACGGTTCAAAGGCTATGAGGCGGTGCTGTATGAACTCGTCGGCCCGTCCTTTGAGGAACGGGGCAAGCCCGAGGCCAAGAAGCAGGCGGAAAAGCTGCAGTGGGTCGGCCAGCTACAGACCATGATGCGTGACACGCTGAAGCTGCACGGCCAGCTCGAAGGCATCGACTACACGGCGAAGAATTTCGTGCATGCGGACATGGACATGTCCCAGTTTACGCAGACGCAGACCCAGAAGCAGGAGAGCTTCCTTTCGCTCTACCTCAAGGCCGCGCAGGCGCAGAAAGACGTCAATGAAAAGCGCGGCGTCAATTCCGATGCTGCCGGGATGGTGATGCTGCTGAAAATTCTAACCATGAAGGACAGCAGCACGGAGCTGAAGCGCATGATCGCGCAGGAGTTCGACAGTGTGGAGGACATCATGGCGGGCATGGAAACCGGCGATGGCACCGTGCTCGTGGGCGAGCGCAACAAGGTCGCGCTGCTGGTCATGGACAAGGAGATCGCCGCCGGGAAAAAGCGCCTCGCCATCTTTTACGGCGCGGCGCATCTGGGGGACATGGAGGAGCGGCTGATTAAGAAGGGCTTCAAGCGGACGAAGGTGGAATGGCTGAAGGCCTGGGATCTTCCTCACGCGAAATAAAATGAGGAAGGCCGAAGCCTTCCTCATCACAAATTCAAAGCTGTCGATGTGCCGTTACTTCTTGGTGCCTGCGGCTTCCAGACGGAGCTGCTCAAGGCGGGAGAGAACTTTGGGAGCGGCCGGAGCAGCAGGCTTGGGGGCTTCCTTGGGCTTGTTGGCAGCGAGAACGGGGGCTGCGGGTGGCGGAGTGACCACCTTGCGCGGGGCGTCGATGCGCAGGATGGAGCCGAGTGCAATGCGGTGAATCGTGGTGGCATTGGTGCCTTTGACGGGAACATCGACACGCACAAACAGGTTGGCCTGCTTGCCGATGGGCGATTTGCCGTTCGTAATCACTTTGAAGGAAACTTCCTTGGTGTCCTTGGTGATCTTGGCTGGCTCGATCGGGATGGTGTCTGGAACGCCCAGAACCTGAGCGGTGGCCTCGCCATCGAATGGCAGGAGCTGCTCCAGCTTGGCGACCATGACGGCTTCCTTGCCCTGCTCCACGGCGACTAGCGGGATGGCTGGCGCGTTGATGTAGGCGGGGGCTGTGACGACTGCCGTAAATGGGGACGCATTGTAGATGCGGCCGCTGCCGGCATCGGCCTCGCCCATGACGGTGAAATTCCAAGAACCGGCCGGTGTTCCGCCATTGGCATCCAGCTGGAAGACGCACTCGTTCTGGCCTTCCGCAATGGTCTGCTCACCAAGGGCGCTAACACCGTTGGGCTTCCATATCATGAGCACGCGGATGGGGGCCTTGAAGCCTTCCTTGCGCTTGGAGACGACCTTAAGTTCGAGAATGCCGTTGGTCACCAGCGGAACGGCAGGCTTGACGATTTCGAGGGAGTAGGGAGCCTCTTCCACGACGGCGACAGGCAGACGGTCTTCGATCTGGGTGTAATAGACGACGTTGCCATTGCGCACGATGTCGAACTCCTGGCGCAGCTTGCCACGTGTCTTGGTATTCGGATCGACGGCATTGAGAGAGATGGGGACGACCTGATGGCCGAGTGGTGCATCCGCAGTGGCTTCAAAGAGAAGCGGCACGCTGCCGAGGTCTTTCGGGGCCATTTCGGTGAGCAGTTTCACGCCCTGTGGCATGTTCTGGACGTCAAACTTGAAGTCGCCGCCGACGTTGTTGCGGCTGACGTTGACGAGCGTGGCATAGCGCCCGCCTTTGGGAACAGCGATGAACTGGCGGTAGTTGTTGTCGTTCACCGAGTATTGAGGTGAGGCAAAGAAGACCTCAGGCTCTGCGGCGATGAGTTCGAGGCGATAGACGTAGTTGGCACCGCCGCGTTCCAGATGATCGGCCACGCGCACGAAGTAGTCGCCGTCGGCAGGAATGGCGACCTTGAACTTGCTATCGAGACGGCGGCGGCCACCCCCGTCATCGTTGCCGCTGATGGAGCCGCCTTTGGCGTTGTAGATGTTCACCACGCTGTCGAGCGGGGAGCCGAGGCTCTGTGCAAAGGCCTGCACTTCCAGTGTCATGCCCTTCTTGAGTGGCACTTTGAAGAAATCAACGTCACCGGGTTTCTCGATGATGCCGTTGAGGGCAATCGGGGAATCTGGAGCGACCGTAGCCTTCGCCTGCTCGTCGTTGGGTTCGGCTTCGAGCACGTTGTCATAATTGACCAGACGGAACGGATTGCCGGAAGGTGCAGGCTCCTGGGATTTCGAGAAGAGCATGTAGTCAGGGTCGATATCTGCTGGCAGCTGAACTTCTTCTTCAAAGGAGCTGTCGCGCTCGATGAAGCGCACCTTGGTCTTGGAGCCGATCTTGCCACCGGCGGGATACACGACATCAGGGCGGCGGAAACTGCCAACGCTCAGGCGATAGTAGGAATTGCCACCGCCGCGGTAGGACGATTCGCGGATCATGACGGTGTAGTCGCCATCTTCTTCAGCCACATAGGAGCAGTAGCCGTCCTGGCGGTGCAGGATGGTGTCATCGGAAATCACCTTTTCGAAGCGGTCCTTGTCAATGATGGCCAGGAAGGGGTCAAACACGGTGTAGCCGAGGCGGAGGCCGTCCACTTCAACGGACAGGCGCTGGCCTTTCTTGAGGCTGACGCGGTAGTAGTCCACGTCCTCGGTCTGCACGACGCCTTCGATCGTTTGATTCAGCTGGATGACCTGCGGAGATTCGAAATCGCTGTTGGGCTCCTTCTCATCCACGTTTGGGAAGATGCCCACGAAGAACTGGCGGGCATGCGACATGCCGGACTTCGTGCGGATGCGCATGAGGTGATTTCCCGGCGGCACATCCGGGGCGATGCCGATGGTGAGCTGCACCTTGTTGGCCTCCACCTTGTCCACGCTCTTCTGGGTGAAGCCGGGGGAGAAGAAAATCATGCTCTCAAAGTCTGCCAGCTGGGTCCCCGTGACGGTGAGCTTGACCTCCGTGCCACGCTGGCCGCCGTTTGGCGCCGTCGTGTTGAAAGTAGGGTACGCCGCAAAGGCACTGGTGGCACAGGCTGCGGTGATGAGGATCAGATTACGGATGGTGGACATGACAATGAAGTAGGGGTCGTTCAGCATACGCCCTGGAAAAGACGAAAATTACGAATTGCGTGAAGTTCCTGCGGACATTTGGCGCACCAGATGCAGGCAGTAAAGCAGCGGCAGCGCCCCAAAAAGGCCAAAAGAACAGTCCACCAGCCGCCAGTACAGTGGGATGCCGCGAATCTCGCCACAGATGAGGGCGAGGGGAAAAACTGCGGCACAGGCGAACAGCCCTACCTTCAGCACCCAGGTATTGGGCAGCGGATCGCGCCAGGGTCCGGCGATGAAAAAGACCGCGATCATGAGGTGGCCAAAGGCGAGCCAGTCTGTGCCGTAGGCGACGAAGGGAAACTGCTGCTGCGTGACTTCCAGACCGTGCCAGACATAGCCAAGCCAGAAGGCCAGCCCGCTGTGACTGGCGTACTCGGCATGGTGCTGGATGCCGAGCCAGGATGCCATCAGCCGAAGTTCATGTAGCAAGGGGAAGGCGGTAAGGCCGCTGAGGATCAGGCCGATGATGAAGAGGCCCAGAACTAGATGGTAGCGGCGTTGGAGGGAATTCATGCGGTGCGTGCTTTACAGCGCGTTCCTTTAGGGCTCGCGCAGGGGCTGCTTGCTCTGAAGTGTCTGGTTGTTCTTTTGAAGCGCTTCGCGATTGATTTCAGTGCTCAGTTCCATGGCCTTGCCTGACCATTTCAGTGCGGCATCGAAATCGCCAGTTTCCGCATAGGCCGCAGCCAGTGTGTCCAGGCAGTCGGCATCCTCCCAATTCGTGAATTCACATGTCCGTTGAGCGATCTCAACCGCTTCTCGTCCGTTTCGAAGCTGACTTTCGGGGCATGTCGCGAGCAGCCACGCAAGGCTGTTCGTCACCGCGACATCATCCACCCATTTCATGGTTGTCCTCAAAATCTGAGCGGCCGCCGCATACTCTTTTTGATGAATTCTGATGTTGGCTGCCGTGCTGGCCGTCCACGCGTGTCGCGGCTGGCGCTGGTGATAATTCTCCAGAGAAACCAATGCGTTGGTGATGTCGTTCTTTTCCAACAAGCGCACGGCGCGGACGAAATGCCAGTTGTCATGCCAGGGGGCCCAAAACAGCGGGATGACGGCGCCCAGAAGCATCATAGCCAAGACTGCAAAGGCCACTTTCCCGAATCTCTGCCAGCCTGTGGCTAAGCCGCTAAGAACACCTGCCACCAAACCGCCCAGATGAGCGAAGTTGGCCACGGGCATGACCTGCGAATGCGTCAGTGCAAAACAAAGAACCAGCCAGACGAAAAAGAGCGTGATCGTGTTTGAGTTGATGACCCTGCGGAAGACTGGATGACGATCACGCCCAACCAGCATGAAGCCGAACACCCCATAGCCCATGCCGGACATCCCAATCCCGAGCTGCCCCATCACAGCAAACTCCGCGAGACTGGCGAATATCGTCGTCACTAAAATCAACTTGGTATAACTGACACGTGACACCTCCTGCTCCAGCACCTGCCCCAGGCGCCACATCCAGTAGCAGTTGAATGCCAGATGCAGGACATCGGCATGGAGAAACGACGAGGTGAGCAGGCCCCACAGTTTCGAGCCCTGCCAAAGTTCGACATCCGTGGCATACAACCATAGATCCACTTCATTTGGGAATGTCATCCGCAGCCCGGTGCAAGCCACACTGAGCACCATCCATGTGATCGTGATCCAAGGGAAAACCCTCGCCTGATCAGCAGTTGCTTCTCTTGTTGGCTGTTCGATGGCCTCCATGACTGGGATCCGGTGAGGATGCGCTATCTGCCCAGTTTACTCCACCGGCAGCCAGCGAGCGCCATCCACGACCACATAGCCGTCCGTGCCTTCGTTGGAAATGGTGATCGCGGTGTCGTTGCCGCACTCGAATTCACCGAGGTCGATCCAGAACAGGCCTTCGCCTGCCTTGGGCGATTTGAGGTCGACTTTCAACTTCTTCACGCCGCCTGCGTACTGGACTTCCACAGGTGCGTTGCTGGCACGGTTGCTATTTGGCGGGGAGGCCAGCATGAGGCGGTATTTGCCGGGCTTGGTGAGCTTCGGTTCAAAGCGCAGGCTGCACTTGCCGTCTTTGGTGTTGCCGTCGTGGCTGTAGCCGTCGCCGATGAAGGCCTTGGCTGCGCCGCTTTCTGACCACACGCCGGTCACCTTGGCATCGGTGTCATCCATGACGATGCCTTTGAGGGATTTCGGATCGATGCCGCGCAGGGTTGTGGGGCCGTCGAAATGCAGGATCTGGCCGTCTTTGAGGATCTGCGTCTTGAGCTGTTCATACGGCACGTCCTGGACCGGGATGCCTGCATCCATAGCCAGCGCCGCTGCAGTGGCCGCGCTCTGGCCGAGGATCATGAACACGGGCTCCATGCGGATGCTACCGTAGGCGATGTGGCTGGCCGACATGGCGACGGGCACGAGCAGATTGCTCCCCTGCCCTTTCTTGGGAACCAAGGAACCGTAGGCGATCTCATAGGGGCCTTTGGTGCTCACGCCGATGTCGCCTTCGTTCTGCACATTGCCTTCCGGGGTGATGTAGCGCTGGATGTTGTGGGAATCGATGCCGTAGCTGCCCATGCCGACGCTGTCCGGAGTGGGGCGCTTCTTGAGCAGTTCGTTTTCGGTCATCACATAGCTGCCGATCATGCGGCGTGCTTCGCGGATGTAGAGCTGGTGGCTCCAGTTGCCGTTGTCGGCGAATTCATCCTTTGGCAGGCCCCAGGTCTGGAGCTCTTCCTGCACCTTCTTGGGCACACGGGGGTCGTTGGCCACGAACCACAGCAAGCCCTGCTGATACTGGCGGTGCTCGGCGATGATCTCGCGGCGCTTCTCGTAGCTGCCTTCGGGGTAGTCGTAATTATAGCCGATGTTGTCGAAGCTGAAGGGGCCGTGATTGTTGGTGTCGGTCTTGTGGTTTGGAATGGGGTCGAACTTCTCGAAGAACTCGCCCCAGCCTGCGTTCAGCACGCGCAGCAGGATTTCGTACTGGCCCGCATCATAACCTTCCGGCTTGGGAAAAGGGATGCGGTTGCTCGGATCATTCGTGTAGCAGGAGCGGAAGCAGTAGGCCTGCACACGTTTGTCGCCGGCACCGTATTCACCCGGAGACTCCGTGCTCACGCGTGGCAGCACGCCGCTCTTGGGATCTCCCGGCACCTTGTAGGCGCTGATCGGCTCCTTCACCGCGCCGAAGTGGTGGCGGTGATGCAGCACACCGACCTGAATGCCATTCCACTTCTCGTCATAAACGGAAGTGGCCTCACGGCCCACGTGGTAGTCCACGCCAGCCGCCGCCATCAGATCGCCCTCGTAGGTCGCATCGATGAACATTTTTCCGGCGTAGGTCTTGCCGCTCAGGGTGGTGATGGAGGTGATTTTATCGCCGTCTTTTTTCACGCCCTTGGCGCGGTCCAGCCACTCGTCGCGCACCACTTCGAGACCGAACTCCTTGACGTAGTCTTCAAACACCTGCTCTGCCACATGGGGCTCGAAGATCCACATGGTGCGGTTCTCGCCATCCACGGCGGGAGTGCCCTGGCCTTTGCCGCCGTATTCGGATTTCTTCTGCTGCACCCAGGCTGAGTCCTTGTCGTAGTGCAGCCAGACGCGATGATAAAAGTCGCGGGAGAGTCCGCCGATGACGGCTTTGTTGCCGGTGTCGGTGAAGCCAAGGCCACCGCTGCTCAATCCGCCAAGGTGTTTGTCAGGCGAGACAACAATGACGCTCTTGCCCATCTTCTTGGCCTGCACAGCGGCGATGATCGCGGAACAGGTGCCGCCATAGATGACGATGTCATGATCGGCTGCATGGAGAGCCTGACTGGAAAGCAGGAGGGAGGCTAGAAGGGTGCGCAATTGCATGGCTTGAGATTGGGGTTGGCTGAGCCGGTTCAATTCCATCGCCGCATGAAAGGAATCGGCAAACAGAATGTTTAAACGCCATGTTCCGCCCCACCTGTCTTGCACTCCTTGTAGCCAGTTCCGCATTTGCGCAAAACCTTCTGCCTCAAACGCATGTGCTGCGACAGGAAGGCCGCCAGTCTGATTTCCCCTCCATGTGCGTGGATGCAGGCGGGACACCTCATGTGGCGTTCATCCAGTGGGACGGCAAGCAGGACACGCTGCATGTGGCGAAACTCAGCGAGGGTGCATTGAGCGATGTTTTGACGGTGGGCCAGCCGGGCATCATTCACCAGCCAGCGCTGGCGGCGGATGGCAGCGGTGCACTGCATGTGGTGTGGTCGCAGGTGAACGACAAGGATGTGATGGAACTCCGTTCGGCGATCCTTCGTGATGGCAAGGTCGAGGGAGAGATCACGACACTGGCGAGTTCGCCGAACGGCGGCAATGCCTTCGCGAAAGCGGCGACGGATGCCTCGGGCCATGTGTGGGTGGTGTGGCAGGGCATGCGCGGCACGCTGGGGGACATTTTCTGCCGCGTGTATGACACGAAGAAAAACGCGTGGTCGCAGGAGGTTCAGGTGACGAAGGATCCGGGCGGCGACTGGGAGCCGTGCGTGGCGTTTGATGGCAAGGGCGGGGCGTGGATCTGCCATGACTCCTCACGCGGCAATGAATTCAATATTTATGCCACGCATGTGGATGCCGAACTCAAGGTGGGTAAAACAAAGCAACTCATCGCCACGAGCCGCTACGAAGGCCGGGTGAACGCGATCGCTTCCAAGGACGGCACAGGCGTCTGGCTGGCCTTTGAACGTGGGAATGAGCAGTGGGGCCTGGACATGCGTGCGCATGGCGGTCAGGTGGGGCTGAACGGGCGGCGCGATCTGGTCATCGCCTACTGGGATCTTGCCAGCGACAAGGTGGAGGAACTGCCCGGCCCGGATGGTCTTCTGGCCGCACTGCCCGGCCCCAAAACTCCTGCCGGAGCCAATGCGCCGCGCGCGAACAATCCGAAGGCCAAGGCCAAAGCGGAACAGCGAGCCAAAAATCAGGCGGCCCAAGCGAAGGCCAAGGGCAAGCCCGCGCCGAATGAGATCGGCGCGGTGAATTTGCCTCACCTCATGCTGGATGCAGCAGGCCGTCCGTGGCTCACGGTGCGCTACTTCAAGAACTACTGCTGGCAGATCGCACTGACACGCTATGACGCGGCGACGAAGCAGTGGGCGCAGCCGTATTTGATCCCGGAGAGTGTCTACACCCAGGACCGCCAGACCACGCATGCTCTGGGCAAGGACGGCAGTCTGTGGGTGGCGTGGTCCACTGATCTGCGCACCTCCAAGCTGCAACTGACCACGGGCGTGCATCTGGCCAAGATCGCCACGGAAGTGGAGGTGCCGCTGGTCACGGCTCCGGTGGTCAAACCGCGTGAGTCTTTTGCCGCCTACATCAATCCCACCACTCCTGAGCGTGACCTCAGCGAGCGCCACACCTGGACGCACAAGGGAGTGACGTACAAGCTCTACTGGGGCGACTACCACCGGCACACGGACATCTCGAACTGTGTCACCGCGAATGACGGCTGTGTGCTGGAGCAATACCGCTACGCCTGGGACATGGGCAAGCTGGACACTTTGGGACTTAGTGACCACACGGACATCGCGAAAATCTACCACCCCTACGAATGGTGGCTGAACCAGAAGATGACGGAGATCTTTTACGCGCCCGGCTTTTTCATGAGCATGTATGCCTACGAGCGCGAGCAAAAGTGGCCGTTTGGGCACCGGAATGTGATCTTCGCCCAGCGCGGCGGGCCCATCGTGTACATCCAGCGGAAGAACTACCTGGAATCCCCCTGGCAGAAGGAGTTCCCGGTGAAAACCGAGGGCACGCCCGAACTGCACCCCACCGAATTGTGGGATGTTCTGGCGCGCTATGGCAAACCGGTCACCGCCATCAGCCATACGGGTGCCACGAGCATGGGCACGGACTGGGATCAGATACCGCCGGTGGACCACCGCATTGAGAACGTGATCGAAATTTTTCAGGGCGCGCGCGTGAGCTATGAGGGCCTGAATGTACCGCAGCCGACTGTCGGCATGCGTGTGGGACAGCCCTACAATCATGCCTCCACCGTCGTCGGCACACCGGTGGTCGGCGAGCCGATCCGCAGCTTCACGGAGAAGAACAACGGCGTGTATCAGCACGCGCTCGAACTTGGCCACAAGCTCGGCGTCTGGGCGGACAGCGACCACATCTCCACCCACACAAGCTACGGCGGCGTGTATGTGAAGGACTTCACACGCGAAGGCATCCTGGAGGGCATCAACGCCCGGCGAACCATCGCCGCCACGGACAAGATATTCGTGGAGTTCTCCTGCAACGATCACCTGCTGGGCACCGAGATCGCGCTCAGTGGCAAGCCCGTACTAAAATTCAGTGTCGATGGCACCGCTGAGATTTCGCGGGTCACGCTCGTGCGCAATGAGCAGAACTATCAGCAGTGGGAGCCCAAGGCGAAAAGCTTTGAGCAGACCTTCACCGATGACGCACCGATCGCCGGCGAGAACCGATACTATCTGCGCGTCGAACAGAAGGATGGCAACATGGCCTGGTCTTCACCTGTGTGGGTGCAGGTGAAGTAGGCTGCCAGTCTCACTGCCAGCCGCCGCCGAGCGCCTTCAGCATGGCCACGCTGGCCATGAGGCGCTGGCCTTCCACCTGAGCGGAGAGCAGCTTGGCATTGAGCACGGTGCGGTTGGCATCCACGACTTCAAAGTAGCTGGCGAGACCTTTCTGGTAGCGCAGCTCGGCCAGACGCTGCGTCTCCTGCGCGGAGGCGATGGCTGCATCGAGCGCCTGTCCCTGCTTAGCATAGGCTCTCGCATCGATGAGGCTGTCCTCGACTTCCTGCAGGGCCACCAGAATGCTCTGGCGGTAGTTGGCCAGAGTCTCGTCGTAAGCCGCCTTGCTCGACTTCAAATTTGCCCGCAGCTTTCCGCCCTGAAAAATCGGCAAGGTCATGCTGGGTCCAATGCTCAAGATGCGGCTGCGCTGATCGTAGAAATTCTCGGCACCGATACTTTCCAGACCACCGCTGCCTACGATGCTGAACGCCGGGTAGAACGAGGCCGTGGAAACTCCCACCTGGGCATTTGCTTCGCGCATTTTCTGCTCTGCCGCGCGGATGTCAGGACGACGCTGCAGAAGTGAGGAAGGCAGACCGCCGGGCACTTTCGGGGGCCTTGGCAGGCTGGAGGCCTTGGCGATATGGAAGTTCGAAGGGATTTCCCCGCAGATGACCGCGAGAGCGTTTTCAGCATTGCCACGCTGGCGCTCCAGTGCGGCCAGATCATTGCGGGCGAGCTCCAGTTCCGTCCGCGCCCGTGCGACGTCCATTTCGTTCGCGAGCCCACCTTTGAAGCGTGATTCCTGAAGCTTCAGCGCTTCTTCGCGCCAGGTCTGGGTGCCGATCACGACCTGCATCTGCCGATCCAGCGAATGGGTCAGGAAGTAGAGCCGCGCCACTTCCGCGGCGAGGGTCAGACGCCTGGCGGACAGGGTCTCCATGGCAGCGAACTGGGAGGCCTTGGAGCTTTCCACACCGCGACGCACCCGGCCCCAGAGGTCAAATTCCCAGCCCAGTTCGAGCAGGTTTTGAAAACGACGGCGTTGCGTCTTGGGCAAAGAGACACCGGGGGGAAGGTTGGCACCGAAAGAGCTTTGCGAAAGGCGCTCATAATTCATCCCATTTTTCATGTCGAGCTGGGGGAACCAGTCCGCCTGCTGGACGCCGACGAGTGCGCGAGCGGTTTCAACACGTGCCAAGGCGCTGCGCAGCTCCTGATTGTTCTCCATCGCGCGATCTTCAAGCCGGTTCAATTCAGCGGAGCCAAACAGCTTCCACCATTCGCCGGGGACAGGAATATCCGCCGTGCTCGCCTTGCCGCCGTTCTTCCATTTGGAGGGCATCAGCACCTCCGGCAGTTTGAAGTTTGGCCCGACGCTGCAGGAGGCACACGTCAATGTGGTCGTGAGGCAGAGAATTCGAAAGTGGTTCATGCGCGCCTATTCATGGGGTGAAACGTTCTTAGTGCAACCATCAAGACACAGGTTCGTGCCCGGCTAATGAGGCAGGCAGCCAGCCACTTTCTGCCGCCAGCTGGCGAGGACATCGTTTGCCACCTCGTGCGCTTCCTCAGCGCTGACATGCTCGGTGACGGCATGAGCGGCGGGCAGCCAGGCTGGCGTGGTGACTTCACCGATGTGATCGTGCTTTTCGGCACGCAGGAAGGCGCGCAGCTGCACCGTGAGCTGGTTTGTGCTGCGATCATGACTGGCAACCGCCTCAACACAGACTTCAAACGGAACTCCTTCCATTTCAAGGATGCGGATGACTTGAGTGGTATCGAGCAGAGAGTGAATCATATTCCGTAGGTTCTGGAGCAATGCCGGGGTGTCGCTGCCTTGTTTACGCTTAATTTTGCGAAGGTTTACGCGCCAAGCCCCCGTTATGACGCCGCCATGCGTTTTCTTCTTTGCTGCCTAGCCCTGACCACCCTCGCCACTGCGGCTGACAAGCCGCTGAACATCCTCTTTCTCTTTGCCGATGACTGGGGCCGCTATGCGAGCATCTACGCAGAGCATGAGAAATTTCCTTCGCCCAACCAGGTGGTGAAGACGCCGAACATTGATCGTATTGCCCGCGAGGGCGCACTGTTTCGCCGGGCGTATGTGAACGCCCCGAGCTGCACTCCCTGCCGGAGTTCCCTGCTCTCAGGCCGTTATTTCTTCAACTGCGGACGCGCCGCCATCCTGAACGGTGCAGTATGGGACCCGGCGATCCCGAGCTACCCGCTGCAGCTCAAGGACCAGGGCTACCACCTCGGCAAGTCCTTCAAGGTCTGGAGTCCCGGCGAGCCTGCGGACGCGCCGTATGGCGGGCAGCAGTTTGCGTATCAGAAGTCGGGTGGGCGCTGCAATCAGTTCTCGGAAGAGGTCACCAAGATGGTCGCCAGCGGCGTGCCGCTGGAGGCAGCCAAGCAGCAGATCTACGACGAGGTGCGGGGTAATTTTAACAGCTTCCTGGCAGCCCGCCCCCAAGGAGCCCCCTTCGCCTTCTGGCATGGGCCCACCAATGTGCATCGCAAGTGGGTCAAAGGCAGCGGACAGGCGCAGTGGGGCATCAATCCGGACGACTTGAAGGGCAAGCTGCCCAAGCACCTGCCCGATGTGCCGGAATTCCGCGAGGACTTCGGCAGCTACCTCGGTGAAATCCAGGCGTTTGATGCGCAGGTGGGTGTGATCCTCAAGCTGCTGGAGGAGGCGGGCGAGTATGACAACACGGTCATCGTCATCAGCGGCGACCATGGCGCTCCCGGCTTCCCCGGCGGCAAGTGCAACCTCTATGACTTTGGCGTGAATGTGACCCTCGCGATCCGCTGGCCGGGACAACCGGGCGGACGGTATATTGAGGACTTCGTGAACCTCATGGACCTTGCGCCCACATTCATGGAAATCGGTGGTGCCAAAATTCCTGAAGGGGTGAACGGCAAGAGCCTCGTGAGCCTGATGAAATCCGGCAAATCCGGCCAGATCGAAAAGGAGCGCGACTACGTCATCACCGGGCGCGAACGCCACGTGAGCAGCGCCCGGGAAGGCAACCTGCCCTACCCGCAGCGTGCGCTGCGCAAGGACGGCTTCCTCTACATCCACAACTTCAAGCCTGAGCGCATGCCTATGGGCGACTACAAATCGCTGACCGACAGCTTCACCCCTTCACAGGACGCGCTGGAGAATGACACCTATGCCGCTTTTCCAGACATGGATTCCTCTCCCGCCAAGGCCTGGCTGATCGAGCACCGCAACGACTCGCAGTACAAGTGGCACTTTGACTATGCTTTTGCCAAGCGCCCCGAAGAGGAGCTGTATGACCTCAGCAAAGATCCTGACTCCACGATCAATGTGGCGAAGGAACCTGCGTATGCGGACGTGAGGGCCAAGATGGCCGCCGAGCTGCAGGAGAAACTCAAGGCCGTGGGTGATCCACGCGTGACGATGGATCCCGTGCCATTTGAGAACCCGCCGTTTACCCTGGACACCAAGTCGGATAAACCCGGCAAGGGGAAGAAGGGTAAAGGGAAGGCAAAATAACTCGCGCACACTGCCTAAAAAAGGATGCAGTACATGGCTCGTATGACATTTGTCGTGCCATCGACGTTCCCGCTCGCTGGTCGCCTGATCCGAAATGTTCGTCCAACTCCACTCGCCATGAACCTCGACCGGCTCTACAACGAATCTCTGGCTTTGCTTGAAGGGAGAGGCATCCGGAAGGACGAACAACGAGCTTTTGAGATCAACCGCACTGCAGCTATCGAGGGACATGCCGACGCCATCCTGGCCATGGGGTGGTTCTACGTCAATGGAGTCGGAGTCGAACGCTCCATTATAGATGCAATCACTTGGTATCGACGATCAGCGAGAAGAGGTGAGCCAAGGGCGATGTTTAGCCTCGGGTTCATCGCCTACGAGCAGAAAGATTGGGATGATGCAATGACATGGCTTCGCAGAGCAGCAGAGGCAGGCCACCACAGATCACTCTTCTGGCTTGGGAAGCTGCATTGGAGAGGACGTGCGGCAACTCAGAGCCGCTCCGAGGCGATGAGACTGATCCACCTCGCCGCAAATAAGAAGGTGCCAGATGCAACTCGGGCATTGCGCTGGCTGGCAGCCCTGAACAAAGCAGCCAAACCCAGGCTCCCAGTCTATGAAGTGACCAACAGTGGGTCGCAGAAATAGGCGTGACGCCTCATGCCGTTGTCAGGCAGGATGCCTGACCTCCTCTACCCCCCCTGCTCTTCCCAGAACTTGCGTAGTTCGCGGAGTTGCTTTTTGTCGGGCTTGGCGACGACTTCATGCGCGCGGGGCTGGATGAGTTCGCGCTCGCGGCGGAGTTCGCTGGCGCGCTGGATCCATTCGATGGGGGTGAGATTCTCACAAAACTCGGGCACCTTGGGCGGGCCGAGGCGTTGGGGTGAAAAAGCGATGACGCGGAGGCGCAGGCGGAGATCGCCGCGCACGACTTCGAGGACGTCGGTGGGTTTGAGATCGCGCGAGGCTTTCACTGGCTGGCCGTCGATAGTCACGTTGCCGCGGGCGCAGGCTTGCGTGGCGAGGGTGCGGGTTTTGAAGACGCGCACGTGGTGCAGCCATTTGTCGGCACGCTGGCTCATGCAGCGGTCTGGTAGGTGCGTTCGCCAAAGATGGCGCTGCCGACGCGGACGATGGTGGCGCCTTCTTCGATGGCGATTTCGAAGTCATGGCTCATGCCCATGCTGAGGCGCGGGAGGGGTGCGCCGCCGCGTTGTTCGAGTTCGTCCCGGAGTTCGCGGAGGCGGGTGAAGTAGGGGCGGCTCAGGGTGGGATCGGGATCGAAGGGCGGGATGCACATGAGGCCTTGGATTTCGAGACGCTTGAGGGCATAGAGTGATTCGAGGCTGGCGCGGAGCTGCTCGGCGCTGAAGCCGTGCTTGCTGCTTTCGTCGGCCAGATTGACCTCGATGTAGACCTGGGGGAAGAGGCCGAGTTCTCCGGCGATGCGGTCCACATCCCGTGCGAGATTGAGCGAGCCGATGCTGTGGATGGCCTTCACATGCGGGAGGACTTTGCGGACCTTGTTGGACTGGAGATGGCCGATGAGATGCCAGTGCAAGTTCGCGGGAAGCTGCGGGGCTTTGGCGAGGATTTCCTGCACTTTGTTTTCACCAAAGAGAAGCTGACCCGCATCCACGGCTTCGCGGATCGCTTCGACGGGGAAGGTTTTGGAGACGGCGAGCAGCTCGATCAAAGCGGGATCACGGCTGCAGCGCTGGGCGGCGGCGGTGATACGGTCGCGGATGGCTTGCAGGCGGTCGGAGAGGGCTTTCATATCTTGGCAAAGAGAAACGGAAGATGGGCAGGCCGCGCAACGTATTTTCGCGTTCCACCTATTCATTCCACATGCAATCACGCCGCCATTTCATCCGTCAGTCCGCCGCCACGCTGTTCGCCGCCCCCTGGGTCACCACCGGAATGCGTGCCGCTTCTCCGAACGGCAAGCTGCGCCATGCGGCCTTCGGTGCCTCGGGCATGAGCATGGCGGACATGAGCGCCATGTCCAACCACCCGATGTGGGAGCTGACGGCGGTGTGTGATGTGGACACCCGCAACTTCAAGAAAGCGCAGGAAAAATGGCCGAACATCAAGGTGTACCAGGACTGGCGTGAACTGCTGGAAAAGGAATCGGCAAACATCGACAGCGTGAACGTTTCCACGCCTGACCACATGCACGGCAGCATCGGCCTGGCCGCCATCGCGAAAGGAAAGCATGTGTATGGCCAGAAGCCGCTGGCACACAACCTGTGGGAGTGCCGCCAGATGGTGGAGCGTGCGCGTGACAAAGGCGTGATGACGCAGATGGGCATCCAGATTTCCTCGGCGTTCACGGAACGCCATGCGGTGGCGCTGATTCAGATGGGGGCCATCGGCAAGGTGAAAGAAGCCCACACGTTTTCGAACAAGAAGTGGGGCGACCTCGAAGTGCGCCCGGCGAAGAGCGATCCGATCCCTGAAGGCTTCAACTGGGACAAGTGGCTCGGCGTGGCGAGCGAGCGCAGCTACATCGAAAAATACGATCATCCGGGCAACTGGCGCAAGCGCCGTGACTTCGGCACCGGCACGCTCGGAGACATGGGCTGCCACATGTTCAGCGGCTGGTTCCGCTCGCTGGATCTCGCTGCTCCGATCTCGGTGAAGTCCAGCGGACCCGTCCCCAACAAGGACAACTGGGCCATCAATGCGGTTGTGGAATACACATTCAAAGGCACGAAGTACACCGCTGGCGACACCGTGAAGGTGACCTGGACTGATGGCGATGCGCGTCCGCCAGCAGAAGTCATGGCTTTGGTGGGTGATGTGGCCAAGTTCCCCGGCCAGGGCACCATTTACCTGGGCACCGAAGGCGTGCTGCTCTCCCCGCACGGCTCCACTCCGCTGCTGTATCCACGTGAAAAGTTTGCCAAATTCGGCGCCTATCCCAAGCTCGAACCCCGTGACCACTGGGCCGACTTCATCGACTGCTGCCTCAAGGGAGACAAGAAACCCTCCGCTAACTTCGACTACGCCGGACCGCTGACGGAAGCGGTACTGCTTGGCTGCCTTGCAAGCGCCTTCCCGAATGAGAACCTCATCTGGGATGCGCCTGCGCTCAAGATTCCAAACAGCGCCGATGCTGACAAGATGGTGCGCCGCGATTACCGCAAGGGTTGGGAGATTGTGTAAGGAGAGACGGAATTCAAGCAGGACTGACGGCAGGTCGCCGTCAGCTTCGGCTCAATCCTCATCATCGTCATCACGGGCCCCGTTCACGGAGCGTTTCTTCTTCACGGCGGAGATGTTGCGATGAACCCAGACACTCTGAACCATGCCCATGAGGAAGAGTGTCACGACGACAAAGGTACCACCGTAGCTGATGAAGGGCATGGGCAGACCGATGACGGGCAGCATGACTAGATTCATCCCGGCATTCTGGAAGGTGTGCACAAAGAACATGGCCACCACGCCCACGACAATGAGCCGCCCCAGCTGATCGCGGGCGCAAAAGGCCACGAAGACACTTTGTAGAAGCAGCAGCGCCATGCCTGAGAGCAGCAGCACCGAGCCTCGAAAGCCAAACTCCTCCGCAATGACGCCGAAGATGAAGTCATTGATGGATTCGTGCGGGAAGAAAGTGCGGTGGATGGAGGCCTGATCTGGAACCTTCTTGGATTCAGGCCCCTTCCCTTCAAGGCCTCCCGTCGAAACCGCGATCTGCAGATGCTTGGCCACCCAGCCTTCGTTTTGCAGATCCACCTTGTCGAGCTGGTTGGTAGCCATGTACCAGGTGGAATTGATACGAGCCTGCTGGTAGGGCTTGAGTGCAAAAACATACACCAGCGGCACCACGCTGGCGACGCCGAGCAGCATGGTGATCATGTAGCGAAAGGGAATGCTGCCGACGAGCATCATCGACAGGAACACGGGCCCCCAGACAAGACCGGAGCCCAAGTCTTCCTTGATCACCATCATGGCGGGAATGCCGGCCACCATGCCGGCAGCCATGATGCGCAGCCATGGACGGCGAAAGACCGGTATCATGCGTGGCAACTCACCAAAAATGACGCCCAGAATCAGAATGCCGGACATGATGGCAAACTGCGAGGGCTGGACCATCATGCCGCCCACACGAATCCAGGCTTTGTTTCCACCGATCTCCACCCCGAAGGCCAGCACCGCCACGAGTCCACCGATACCGGCGAGATACATCGGCACGCAGGCCCAGCGCACCCACTTGTAATCCAGCAAGGAAGCGGCAAAGAAAAACGGCAGGCCGATCATCACCCAGCGGATCTGATCCCGCCACTTGAGTGCCAGATCCGCCTCGTCCTTGTAGGCCGAGGCATTGAAAATGGCGTACACACCGAAGACGATGAGAGCGGCGATGTTGAGCACCAGCAGCCAGTTCATGCCGAGGAACTTTTTGAAGAGAGGAGTCATGGGATCAGAACAAGAAAAGTTTGGGTCGAGTGGACACCACTCGCGCTAAATGAGCACGGGCACGGCTTCGAGCAGCTTCTGGGTGTAGTCGTGGCGCGGGTTTTCGCAGATCTCGTCCGCGTTCCCCTGCTCGACGATCTTGCCGTGATGCATGACGACGATGTGATCGCTCATGTGGCGGACGACCGCGAGATCGTGTGCGATGAAGAGCAGTGTGAGATCAAGCTCCGCCTGGATGTCCTTGAGAAGATTGAGAATCTGGGCTTGCACGCTGACATCGAGGGCGCTGACGGGCTCGTCACAGATCAGGAAGCGCGGCTTCACGGCCAGTGCGCGTGCGATGCCGATGCGCTGGCGCTGGCCACCGCTGAATTCATGCGGGTAACGCTGCAGCGCATCTTCGGGCAGTCCGACTTTTTTGAGCAGCCCGGCGGAGACTTCACGGCGCTGATCACGGGAGAGTTCCTTGAAGTGAATCTGCAGCGGCTCGCCGAGAATGGACTCGACGGTCATGCGCGGATTGAGCGAGCCGATGGGGTCCTGAAACACCATCTGCATCTCTTTGCGCAAGGGGCGAAATTCGTTCTCCGTCATCGGCAGCACTTCCATGCCGCGATAGTTCACGCTGCCGGAGGTGACCGGGGTGAGCTTGAGCAGGGCACGGGCCACGGTGGACTTGCCGCTGCCGCTTTCACCCACCAGACCGACGGTGCTGCCTTCCTCCACCTCGAAGCTGACCTTGTCCACGGCCTTGATGACATCCGTGGTACGGCCAAACCAGCCCCCGCGCACGGGGAAGTGAATTTTGAGGTCTTGAACGCGAAGCAGCTGCATGGTGGAAACCGCGATTTTAGCACAGCTGGTAAAACGCGCTAAAGTTTCATTGCGTGAAAGCTTGAAAGTGTCAGCATTCCTTCCCTGATGAACGAACGCTATGAATTGCTGGCTCCCATCGCCGAAGGAGGCCTGGGGGCTGTTTTCAGAGCACGGGACCCTCAGCGAGGGTGCGAGGTGGCGATCAAACGCATTCTAGCCAACAAGGTGGGTGGCTGCGGTACGGCGGTGGACGCCCTGATCCGCGAGGCCCGGAAGCAGTCGAAGGTGCAGCACCCGAACGTCGTGGCCGTTTACGATTTCGGCGTGGATTCCGAAGGTGGTTTCATCGTGATGGAGCTGGCCCAAGGCGAGACTTTGGAGGACGTCATCCTGCGTGGCGCTTTGACGGCGGATGATTTTGACACCCTGGTGCGCCAGACGCTGGACGGGATGAGCGCCGTGCATGCGATGGGCATCCTGCACCTGGACCTGAAACCCGGAAACCTGATGATCCAGCGGCTGCCGGACGGCGGCCTGCAGGTGAAAATCCTCGATTTTGGGCTGGCGAAAAGTGTCCCTCGGAGGGGAGATCCGGCCAAGGAAGACAGCGAAGGGCTGCTCGGCTCCATTCATTTCATGGCTCCGGAGCAGTTTGAACGCGCCCCCGTGGACGCGTGCACGGACATCTATGCGCTGGGCTGCATTTATTACTATGCGCTGACGCAGAAGCATCCCTTCGACGGCGAGACCAAGCCGCAGGTGATGGCGGCTCATTTGCACCCCCGGACACCGCCGCTGGGCACCCTGCGGCCCGACCTGCCCGCGCGCACGGTGAAGTGGGTCGAATGGCTCATCAACCGCGCCCCCGCCAACCGACCGGCCACAATTACCGAGGCGCTGCGGGTTTATGAGGAAGTCACCAAGTCGGGTGCATGATTCTCCGCCCCGCCAAAGCCAAGGTGGCAGCCCGGAAGTAATCACGCCAAAGACGAAAGCCTCTTGCCATCGCACGACGTGCCGCCATCATGACGAAACCTGTTTCTTGCTCCCCATGTCGCGTGTCCTCACTGCCCTTCTTTTTGCCGCCGCCAGCTTCCTGCTCTGCTCCTGTGGCATGATCAAGAGGATCATTCCCCCGATGCCCAAGCTGCCAAAGATTGGCATGCCCAGTCTGCCGAGCCGAAACACGGTGGCCAAGCTCGTCCCAGGCATGTCCGAAAGGGACAAGGTGAATTCTGAAGATCCGGATGTTCCGTTCAATTCACGCGGCACCCTGGGCTTCGGCCACACCGTGCGCCTCGAAATTTATGAAGGCACACGCAGCCCGGACCGCATCTACCGCGGCATCGAAATGGTCAACACCGAAGGGCTGCTCCCTCTCGGCCAGGTGGGCACTGCGCGTGTCGGGGGCCTGACTCTGCCCAAGGCGGCGGAGGCCATCGCCACGGTATTCCGGCTGGCCGGACGCAACACGCGGGAGATCACGGTGCAAATCATCTCCGTGGAAAACACCCCTGTCATCTCCCTCAACGGCGATGTGATGGAGCCCGAATTTATTCCGGTCTTTAAAGACATGAGCGTGAGACAGGCCGTCACCGTCACGGGCGGTCGCAAGCCCGGCTCCACCTCCCGTGGCTTTTACATTTCACGTCAAGGCCAGCGTCACTTCTTCACCTCACTGGAAGCAGCGGATAAAAACTGGAAGCCGCAGGCTGGTGACATCATCACACTTTCTCCCGACATCTGATTTTCGCATCATGCTCGAATACACCGGCAGTGGTCCTGCCACCGCGCAAAGCCCCCTGAGTTCTCTCGTTCAAACCGCCGCCATCCTCCGCATCGGGACCGGATTGCTGCTCATGACCCGCTACGGCCTCAATGCCGTGCAAAATGCCTACCATTTCTTCTTTCAGGAGAAGCCCTGGGCTTGGGTCCCTGCGTTTCATGAGGCGGGAATGCCCTACGCCCATCTGCTGGCCCCGGTGGTCGCCCTGCTCATCGTCGCCGTGGCCTTGAGCTGGATCATTGGCTTTCTAACCCGGCTGTTTGCCTTCATCTTTCTGCCGGTGGTCATCACGACCTTGGTGGTGCTGCACAACACCGACTCCCCACGAGTTGAGGCTGCGTGGCTCTACCTGATCATCACCGTGACGCTGCTCCTGTTCGGATCGGGCACCGTTTCCGTGGACCAACTCTTCCGCCTCGGCCAGAGCGGGCCTAAAAAACGCCGCTGATGGCCCGCATCGTCCGCAGTTCCGACGCTGCCGCCGTGACTCCCGCTGTGGAGCGCGTCCTGGCCATCGACCCGGCGCTGCGGAAAACCGGCTGGGCGGTGGTGGAATGCGCAGCCGGACAATTGCGCGCGATTGAGTGGGGCGTCATTCATAACAAACCGGCCATGCTTCCCTCCGGCTGCCTCGTCGCCATCCGTGCCGGATTGCTCGAAGTCATCGCCCGGCATTCACCGACGGTGTGCGCCATTGAGTCCACCATCTTCGTGCAGAGCTACAAGACGGCCATCGTGCTGGGCACCGCACGCGGAGCCTGCCTCATAGCCGCTGCCGAGCACGGCCTGCCGATCTACGAATATGCCCCGCGTGAAATCAAACAGGCCGCCGTGGGGCGTGGGGCGGCGCAGAAAGACCAGGTGGCCTTCATGATCCGCGCCCAGCTCCGCCTGCGTGAAACGCCGGAGGCCGATGCCGCCGACGCACTCGCAGCCGCTATCACCCATTTTCAAAACAGTGCCGCCGCCCGCGCGACGGAACGTGAAGCGCGGCGGGTGTGAGGGAACGGGACGCGCGCTACTTTTTCTTCTTGGTCAGCGGCTTTTTGGCCGAAGTCTTCTTCGCTGAGGTCTTTTTGGCTGACGTTTTCTTTGCAGGCGCTGTGGTGTTCTTCGCCTCGGCGAGCTTCAGCCTCTTCTTTTTGATATCTTGCTCAGCCTTCTCCATCCTCTTCAGCAGCTTCGGCCACTGCTTCTCCTCCACGATGAATCCGACACAGCGGTCTGTGCCGCAGCGGCAGGGATGCTCGTCCCAGGTGTCCACGTCAAAACCGTAGTTGTAGGTCAGCTCCTCGCCGGCCTTGATCTCGCGCAAGGAATAGATCCAGATGCGGCCGCGGATGATGTAGGCCTCGCAGTTGGGGGCGCAGGAGTGATTGATGTAGCGTGCAGGATTTTTCCCTTTGGCACCATCAATGTCGTAGCGCTGATTCAGGGTGAACACATAGACGGCGGCGCCACCGGTCTTCTTGGACTTCTCGACCAGCGCCTCCCCACGGCGGGAGGACTCCGCCTTGGTGATTTTTTCACCTATGTATTCGATGATCGGCGCATCATTGGGAATGTCACAACGGGCAAAAATGCCGCGGTTGTGGATGGAGGAGGAGCGAACGGTCCAGTAGCGTTTCGTGGGAGCTTGGGGCATGAGGGCAGGCGATCAACGGAAAAACGGAGCGCATGAAGTGTGCCGGGTGCCTGCAATGTCAAGGGATGAGGCCGAATGTTTCCCAGAGGCGCCAGATGAGTGAGCTCCACTTTCCGGTTGCTGCCGGGGTGCGGTGGGGCTTATTGCGCGCCCTTCAACCGACCTGACTTCCCATGCTCGAATTTTTCCGCCGCCACCGTGGTGCCTTCCTCATCACCCTGACGATCTCCATCATCATCTCCATGTTTTACTATGGAGTTTCCCAGACAACCGCAACTCATGAGAAAAAGCTGCTCCCCACGGACGTCGCTCTCACGGTGTTTGGCAAGGATTACAGCGTGGCCGATGTCCAGCGTGCGCAGCGCTCCGTGCAGTTCACCCAGTATTACCTGCAGGCCGATGAGCTGTCCTCGATCCTGAGCATCATCCCCTCCTCGGGCGGCCTGGACGCTTTCGCCAATTTCTTTGTGGCGCGTCATATGATGGAAGAACTCGGCATCCGCCCCAGCAATGAGGAAGCACGTGCCGCACTGGACAAACTCCCTGCCCTGCAAAACAACGGCAAGCTCGACGTCTCCCGTGGCCAGATGCTGGAGCAGCTCGCCTCCTCCATGGGTTTCGACAGCGAGGCCCTGCTGGACATCATGAAGGACATTGTCGGCCTGCGGAAGCTGCAGGAACTGGTGACCAAGAACTACACCGCCTCCCCTCTGGCCGCTGAAAAGCAGTATGCCAGCAGCTATCAGACCTTCAAAGGCTCCAAGATCACCTTTGAAACCGAGACCTTCAAAAAGGCCGCCACCGTGACCGATGACGAGATCAAGAAGTACTACGAGGAGAAGAAAGAGGAATACAAGACCGTGGAAAAACGTGCGGTGAACTTCGTCTTCTTCGAAAACGCCAAGGACCTCGACAAGAAGCCGCTGGAAGAGCGCCAGAAGGCGCAGAACGCCGTCGTGCAGCGCGTGAACGCTTTCAATGATCTCACCGTCAAGGGGCACAAGAGCTTTGCCGACGCAGCCAAGGAGACGAAGGAAAAAGTCGAAACCGTCCCCGCTTTTGCCCAAGGCAGCCCTCCCGACACACTCAAGTCCGAAAGCGACTTGGTCGAACAGATCTTCGCCCGCCCCAAGGATTCGAAAGCTCCTGCGGAAGCGGTCGAAGGCATCAAGGGCTGGTATGTGTTTGACGTCACCCAGATTGAAGAGCCCAAGCAGCAGACGCTGGCCGAGGTGACTGGCAAGATCAAAGAGGTGCTGCTGGGACAGAAGGCGGATGAAGCCCGCACCAAGGCTGTGAATGAAGCGCGTCTGGCTTTGAGCGAAGGCTTGAAGGCGGGCAAGAAGATCGATGAGCTGGTGAAGGCACAGAAACTCACCCTTGAGGCCCTGCCGGACATCGACATCGCCAACCCACCGCAGGAAGTCCCCAACAGCTTCTACATCGCCCAAGAGGCCGCGATGACCGCCGTCGGCGGCGTTTCGCATGCCGTGGATGTGGACAACGGCAAAGCCACCGTGCTCGTCTACGTCAGCGCCAAGGAACTGCGCAAACGCCCTGACGCAGCCGAACTGCGCAAGAGCCAGGTGGAATCCATTTCTGATCAGGAACGCCGGAGCCTCTTCCAGGCCTGGTTCAAGAAACAGCACGAAGCCGCCCGCATCTCCTTTGCCAAGCTGGGCTGAGGCACCTCCTATCGACGCGCATGAGCAACACGCCATCCAGTGTCGAAGAACTTTACGATGAAGCCAGCGGGCACGTCGCCCTTGGCGAACTGCCGGAGGCGATCGCCCTTTACCGGCGCTGCGTCGCGCTGGAGCCGGACCATTTTGAGAGCTGGCACGCCCTGGGCATGGCGCTGCTGCGCAACGGTGAGGTGAAGGAAGCCATCGGTGCCGGCATGATGGCGACGACGCTCCAGCCCAATGACCTGCTGGCCTGGACGGCGCTCTCGCAGATGTATGTGACCAACAAGCAGATCGCCGAAGCGGAGGACGCGAAGGGCAAGGCGCGCATTCTTTCGCTAGGCGGCAAGGTGGTTAAGTAGTTTTTGGCCAAGCCTACGGGAGCTGCGCTTTCCACTCGCGCAGGGCAGGCACGCATGCTAAACCGCGCGCATGTCCTCCCCACTTTTCAATCTCTCTGGCAAAGCAGCACTCGTCACCGGCGGCAGCAAAGGTCTTGGCAAAGCCATGGCCCGTGGCTTCGCCGAAGCCGGTGCGGATGTCTTCATCTCTAGCCGCAATGCCGAGGAACTCACCGCCGCCGCCGCTGAAATCGGCGCTGGATTAAACGTCAAAGTCGAATGGATGGTGGCCGACATGGCCGACCGCCCCTCAGTCAAGGCCCTGGCCGTGGAAGCGGAAAAGCGCCTCGGCAAGATCGATATCCTCGTCAACAACGCCGGCATCAACAATCCGCAGGCCATCGACGAAATCACCGACGAGGTGTGGGATCGCAATGTCGAGGTGGATCTCACGGCTGTGATGTCCCTCACCCGTGCCGTGGTGCCCGGCATGAAGGCGCGCAAGTGGGGCCGCATCATCCACATCTCCAGCGTGCTCGGCGTCGGCGGTCGCTTGAAGCGCAATGTCTACTGCGCCTGCAAAGCCGCCCTCATCGGCCTCGCCCGCGCCAGTGCGCTCGATCTTGGCCCCTTTGGCATCACCGTGAACTGCCTCTGCCCCGGCCCTTTCCTCACGGACATGCCCGGAAAGCTGCTCAATGACGAGGAGAAGCAATACTTCGCCGACCGCACCGCCGTGAAGCGCTGGGCTGCACCCCGCGAACTCGCCGGCCCCGCGCTGATGCTGGCGAGCGAAGCGGGCAGCTACATCACCGGCCAGGGGATTGTGGTGGATGGTGGGGCTGCGGTGAACGTGCTGTAAGACGGCAGCCTTTTACTTCGATGGCGTGGGCGCTGCTTTCGCAGCCCCCTGCTCCGCCTTGCCAAAGAACATCAAATGCTGCCAGGGCAGGCCGTCGTACTCGCGCACGAGTTTGAAGCCATTGGCGTTCATCTCCTTGTTGATCTGGGCTTTGCTCATTTTGTGCTCGGGTTTGATCGGCACGCTGTCATCTTCGGCACGAAATTCCACCAGCACGAGCTGCCCATCGGGTTTCAGGGCGGCACGCATGCCGGCGAGCATTTGGACGGGGTGGGAAAATTCGTGATACACATCGACCAGAAGGATCATGTCGCAGGTGTTCGGCGGCAGCTTTGGATCGTGGTAGAGGCTGTTGATCGGGACGATGTTTTTCAGCCCCTTGCTCTCGATGTTCTGCTTGAGCATCTCGATCATCTCCGGCTGCACGTCCACGGCATAGACCTTCCCCTTTTCGCCGACCATCTCGGCCAGCGGCAGGGTGTGGTAGCCATTGCCACAACCCATGTCACACACCACCATGCCGGGCTTCACGTGCAGCTGCTCTCGCATCTGGGAGGGGCCTTCCTCCGCCTCCCGGACACGGCGCATCAGCCACTCGGCGCCTTTCCAGTGCATGGTTCGTGCGATCACACGACCCTGATACTCCGTCAGCGGCGGCGGCGCCTCCTGGGCGGGCAGATGGAGGGCGGCAAGAAGGAGCAGAGGAATGAGCAGGCGCATGGTGAAAGCAATGAACGGTGGAAATCGTGCAAATGTAGCGAAATGCACTCCTAAAGACTTTTCCAGACTCGCACTGGAAATACCGGGGCGACTACGTATCCTCTGAGCACCATGACTCGCCGTTTCATCGCCCGCCTGCTGCTGCCCGTGCTCGGAGCGGCTGGCATTGCTGTGCTCAACGCCCAGGACGCAGCTCCGGCTACACCGGAACGCACGCCGGAGAAGAACCCCATCCCGGAGGATGTGGTGGGTGATGAGCATGTGCGTGAAGAATACGGGGTGAACCAGTTCACAACGCCCTCCATTCGCAAGCTCTTCGACATGCTCAACAACGTCGGCAAGCTGCGCTTTGACGACCTGAAGCGCCCCTTCACCGACAAAACACCCGCCGACCGCATCATTGTGGCCATGGGCCTGGGCACGCTGATTGCCGACGGATTCCTGATCGTGCAATGTGAGCGTGTGGAAGAAATGGAGGCCGTGGGCCGCGCCATGATCAAATACGGCAAGGCGCTGGGTGCGGGCAACCGCATGAACAAGCACACCGGCAGCCTGTTTGAGTACAGCCTCAAGGGCAACTGGCAGGACCTCCGCGTGGAACTGGCCAAAACCCAGGCGGATGTGGAGGCGGAGATGGTCATGCTGCGGGATGTGGACATCGCGCATCTTATCAGCCTCGGCGGCTGGCTGCGTGCGCTGGAGATCGCCACCAAGAGCATCAGCGACAACTACGCGGAGGAAAAGACCCGCCAGCTCACGCGCCGTGACATCGCCGAGTATTACATGATGAGCCTCGACAGCCTGCACCCGAGCATCATGAAAAACCCTGCGCTGCAGGAGCTCCGCAAAGGCCTGGAATCCATGCTCCCGCTGCTGGATGTACCGGAAGGCAAGGCCCTGACTCTGGAAGAAGTGAAGACGCTGCACAAGAAAGCCTCCTCGCTCTGCCATATCATCACTGATAAGATGAACGGCTGAACCCGTTCCCGTTACGTAAACCTCTCTCATGGCCAATCTCACTCCACAGCAGCGTCAACTCGTCGAACAATGGGCCGCTGAAGGTGCCAATCTCAATCAGATCCAGGACCGCCTCCGCAGCGAATGCGACACCACGCTGACGTACATGGAAACGCGTCTGCTCATCATGGAGCTGGGCGTCAAAATCCAGGACAAGCCACGTGAAGTCCCGCCCGAAGAAAAGCCTGCGCCGCCACCACCTGAGCCCGCTGCCGATGGGACCGTGCCTGTGGCCGATGAAGTCATGGCCCCCGAGGGAAGTGCAGCTGGCGACCTGAAAGTCTCTGTGGATGAAGTCCCGCCTCCCGGCGCCGTCATCAGCGGCAGGGCCACCTTCAGCGACGGCGTCACCGTACAGTGGTTCATGGATGAGCAGGGCCGTTTTGGCATGCGAGGCCCGGCCCCAGGTTACCAGCCGCCCGCCGCTGACATCCCCGCCTTCCAGGCCGAACTCGACAACATCCTCCAACTCCGCGGCTTCTGACCCGCCCTGACTGCCTGACGTTCCCATGCTTCTCATCATCGACAACTACGACTCCTTCACCTACAACCTCGTCCAATACTTCGGCGAGATGGGAGCCGTCATGGAAATCCGCCGCAACGACCAGGTGACGCTGGACGAGATCGAGAAGCTCAAGCCCGACCACATCTGCATCTCTCCCGGCCCCTGCACGCCGAAGGAAGCCGGCATCAGCTGCGCGGTGATCGAGCGTTTTGGCAAATCCACCCCGCTCCTCGGCGTCTGTCTGGGCCATCAGGCCATCGGCCACGTCTTTGGTGGCGATGTCGTCCGTGCCGGACGCCTCATGCACGGCAAGACCTCGATGATCAATCACCAAGGTGAATCCGTCTTCAAAGGCCTGCCGCAGCCCTTTGAAGCCACGCGCTACCATTCACTCCTCGTCAAACGCGACACCCTGCCCGACTGCCTCGCCATCACCGCCACGGCCAGCGATGATGAATCCGAGATCATGGGCCTGCGCCACAAGGAACTCCCCATTCACGGCGTGCAGTTCCATCCCGAATCCATCCTGACGCAGGAAGGCAAGAAGCTGCTGAGGAACTTCTTGGAGATGTGACCCTAGCGGCCAAGGCCATGACGACTGCATCAAAGCTCATCCTCGTTTTGTTTGTTGCGCTGGTCGTTTCCACATTTTGTGCAGAAGAAAGCGGTCCAGTCGCTAGAGCCAAGGAGCGGGCCGATGAAGAATTCCGGATCGGATTGGATGTCCTAAACGGAATGTATCGGAAGCGGATGGCTGAACTGATTGGCAGTGCAACTCGAGTGGAAGTGCTTTTGCTGGATTTTTCGTTTGGTGAAGAAAAACGGGCCAAGCCAGCCCTCCAAGTGTTCGAGATCAAGCCCTACTCAAAGGAAACCCCCGTTCTTGCCAGCCATTTCTGCACGCCCAAAGAACGCGAAGAACTGATTCCCGTTCTCTCACAGGCCATCGGTGGACAGCCGCACATTGGTGGCACCGGATGTCATTTTCCGATCCATGGTATCCGCGTCTGGGTCGGCTCAGAGATCGCCTTTGAGACAAGCATCTGCTGGTATTGCGGTAATTTCATGATGGACTACGGCAGAGGAACTGGCTGGGAAAACCACACCGATGGCTTTCGTGATTTGAAGCCGATTATCATGCGCATCATGCCCATTCCTGATGAAGAGGTGGCCCGTTTCAAGAAGGGCCATGACGCAGGTCCTGACGGGCGCTGAATAAGCTCCATGAACGACGAAGAACATCTCCGCCGTTTTGAGGATCACTCCCTGCCAAAGGAAGAATGGAATCACCGTGCCCACCTGAAGGTGGCCTACCTGTATCTGAACCGTTTCTCCCAGCCCGAGGCCTTGGAACGGCTTCGCGTTGGCATCCAAGCCTACAATGCCGCTCAAGGCATCTGGGACACACCCACCGGCGGCTATCATGAAACGATGACGCAGGTCTGGCTGCAGCTCGTTTACACCGCCCTGCGCCAGTTCGGCCCCGCAGACAACGCTGATGCGTTCTTCGACGCTCAAACCCAGCTCTGCGACAAACGCACTCCCCTGCTCTTCTACTCGCGCGACCGCCTCATGTCACCCGAGGCAAAGTGTTCCTTCGTGGCCCCGGATCTCGCGCCGCTGCCCCAGCCGCTGGACAAACCCGTAGATGGGTAGATGCTTCATCATGAGCATCGAGACCACCCGCAGCTCTCTTTTGGGGTGCCTCGGCATCAACTACGGCATCCTCATGCTGTGGTTCATTGCCATCTCCGTAGCCCACGACTCTTTGTACCGCCTGCACGCCCGATGGTTTCGCATTTCAGTGGAGCAATTCGACAGCGCCCACTACGTCGCCATGGCGATCTACAAGATCGGCGTCCTTCTGCTCAACATGGCACCGTATTTCGCCCTTCGGATGGTTACTTGAGGGTAGTCCAGGCATTTACCACAAAGAGTGGCATAGCAGTGGTGTTTGCGCGTGTTTGACATTCCGGCATTAAAATCAGACACGAAACAAGGAAGCGCGCTCCAGGCTCCGAATGATCTCCCGGGCGGCTTGTGAGCAGGATAAGACACAAAACAAACAAAAACAGGCATGGAAGGCCAGCGTTTGTTTATCCAGCAACTTCACACTCATGCACCGGATTCTCGTCTTTCTACTGCTCTTCCCTGCGTGGCTCGCGGCGGCCCCCACCTTGCCTGATGACCATGCGCAGCGCATGGAGCACGGCCTGAAGTCGTTTCAGCAGGGGGTGGCGGGGCTGCTTAAGGAGCACTGCCTGCGCTGCCATGGGGGCGAGAAGGTGAAGAGCGGGCTGGACATGGCGACGCGCGAGGATCTGCTTCGCGGGGGCGCGCATGGCACGGTGGTGGTGCCGTTTGATGCGGCGGGCAGCGTGCTGGTGGAGCAGATCAATCATGCCAAGGAGCCGCACATGCCGGATGATCGGCCGAAGCTTGCGGCGGAAGTGATCGCGAAGATCACGGCTTGGATCAATGATGGCGCGCCGTATGCGGAGCCGCTGGTGGCGGGGAAGAAGCCGAAGCGCGATGCCTCAGTGGTGACGAATGAGGACCGGCAGTGGTGGTCGTTTCTGCCGCTGAAAAAGGTCAACGCGAAGTCCATCGACGAGCTCCTGCTGAAGCAGGCGAAGGGCATGACGTTTAATCCACCGGCGGACAAGGCGACGCTGGTACGCAGGCTGTACCTGGACCTGACGGGGCTGCCGCCGCCGGAGGGGGCTGATGCGGGCGATTTGACCGAGATCACTGACAAGCTGCTGGCGTCTCCGCATTATGGTGAGCGCTGGGCGCGGCACTGGCTGGATGTGGCGCGCTTTGCGGAGAGCACGGGCTTTGAGCAGGACTACGACAGGCCGTTTGCGTTTCACTATCGCGACTTTGTGATCAAGGCGCTGAACCAGGACATGCCGTATGATCAGTTTGTGAAATGGCAGCTCGCGGGGGATGAGTATGAGCCGCAGAATCCGCTGGCACTGGCGGCTACGGGCTTTCTGGGTGCGGGGGTGTTTCCCTCGCAGATCACTGCGAATGAGGTGGAGCGCACGCGCTACGATGCGATGGACGACATGCTGAGCACGACGGGCGGTGCGATGCTGGGGCTGACGGTGGGCTGCGCGCGCTGCCATGACCATAAGTTTGATCCGCTGCCAATGCGTGACTACTACCAGATGCTGAGCACCTTTACGACAACGACGCGCAGCAATGTGGATGTGTGGCCTGACCGCGTAACGGCGGCGGTGACCACGGTGGCGAAGGACAAGAGCACGCCGCTGCAGGCGGGTGCCACGCGCATGATGATCTGCGGCGAAGGCTACGACCCCATCGTGATGCACACGCAGGGCGGGCCGTTTTTTGACAAGACGTACTACCTCAAACGCGGCAGCACGGACATGAAGGATGGCGAGGCGCAGCAGGGCTTTATGCAGGCGCTCTCGACGCCTGGTGATGCGAAGCGCTGGCAGTGGCAGCCACCGGCGGGGGCGAAGTTTTCGGGGCGCAGGCGCACGCTTTCAAACTGGATCACAGATGTGGATCATGGCGCGGGGGCGCTGCTGGCGCGCGTGATTGTGAATCGGCTGTGGCAGCACCACTTTGGCACCGGCATCGTGGCGACGCCGAATGATTTTGGCAAGACGGGCACGCCACCCACGCAGCCGGAACTGCTCGACTGGCTGGCGGGAAGGCTCATCGCGAATGGCTGGCAGTTGAAGCCGATGCATCGGCTGATCTTGAGCTCGCAGGCGTACCGGCAAAGCACGCAGCGCAGCGCGAAAAAGGAGGCGGCGGATCCGGCCAATGCGCTGTGCATGCGGCGCGTGCCTCAGCGCCTGGAGGCAGAGGCAATCCGTGACTCCATGCTGGCGGTGAGCGGCACGCTGGATGAGACGATGTTTGGCCCGGGGACGCGCGATGAGAACAGCAAGCGGCGCAGCATTTACTTCACCATCAAGCGTAGCCTGCTGATGGGCAGCATGGTGGCCTTTGATCTGCCGGAGCCGCTGGTGAGCCAGGGCAGCCGCCCGACGACCACGGTGGCACCGCAGGCACTGATCCTCATGAACAGCCCGCAGGCGCGCTCGTGGGCGGAGGGGCTGGCCAAACGCATCGCGAATGCGGGCGATGTGAAGCAGCAGATCGTGCGAGCTTATACCATCTGCTTTCATCGTGCGCCCAAGGCGCAAGAGTTGGCCCAAGGGCTTGCCTTTATGCAGAGCGGCGCCACTGCGGCGGACTACTGCCAGGTGCTGCTGAGCCTGAATGAAATGGTGTATGTGAACTGAACCCTGGATGACTGACAAGATGAACACGACCACTCCCCTTTCCCGCCGTCACCTCTTGCAGCGCGCTGGCGGTGGCTTTGGCATGCTAGCAGCGGCGGCGCTGCTGGACCGCGAGAGCCTCGCGGCGGGTGCGCTGAATCCCTTTTCGCCGAAGCAGCCGATGCATATGGGCAAAGCGAAGTCGATCATCTGGATTTTCACCAATGGCGGGCCTTCGCAGGTAGATACGTGGGACTACAAACCGGAGCTGAAGAAGCGCGATGGCAAGGCACTGGATGGCTTTGACCCGAAGACGGGCTTTTTCCCTGGATCGGTGGGACCGCTGATGGCATCGCCGTTTGAATGGAAGCAGCATGGGCAAAGCGGCACCTGGGCGAGCGAGATTTTCCCGAAGACAGCGATGCACGTGGATAAGATGTGTTTCATCCACTCGTGCTGGACCGGTTCAAATAATCACTCCCCCGCGCTCTTCATGATGAATACGGGTGCCACGCGCATGGGCTACCCCTGCGTGGGCTCATGGGTGAACTACGGCCTGGGCAGCGAGAGCGATTCCCTGCCCTCGTTTGTGGTGATGAGTGATCCGCTGAACCGTGGTCTGCCCAAAGGGAGCGCGGCGAATTGGGGTGCGGGATTTCTACCGAGCATCTACCAGGGCACCTGGCTGAAGCCGAAGGGCGCACCGATTGAGAACTTGGCGGCGCCGGCTTCGCTGACGACGAAGCGGCAGCGCGCGCAGTTGGATCTGCTGGCTCAGCTCAACCGCAACGCGCTGGCGGAGTCGCCCATCGAGAGCGAGTTGAATGCACGCATCGAGAGCTTCGAGCTGGCCTATCGCATGCAGACCGCCGCACCGGAGGCCTTTGATGTGAAGGGCGAACCGGAGCACATCCAGAAGCTCTACGGTTTGAACGAGAAGCACTGCGGCCACTTCGCCGCGCAGTGTCTCACGGCGCGCCGCATGGTGGAGCGCGGTGTGCGCTTCATCCAGATCTACTCGGGCGGCATGGAGAACCAGCAGAGCTGGGACGGGCACAATGACATCGCGGGGAATCATCGCGGCTTTGCGCTGGAGAGCGATCAACCGGTGGCGGCGCTCATCGCCGATCTGGAACAGCGTGGGCTGCTGGATCAAACGCTCATCATCTGGGGCGGTGAATTCGGTCGCCTGCCCATTTCACAAAAAGCCGCGAAGCCGGGGCGTGATCACAATCCGCATGCGTTCACCGTGTGGATGTGCGGCGGCGGCGTCAAAGGCGGCTACCACCACGGCGAGAGCGACGAGATCGGCTTCAAAGCCGCCGTGGATAAAGTCAGCGTGCATGACCTGCATGCGACGATCCTCGCTGCCGCGGGATTGGATCATGAGCGGCTGACCTTCAAGTTTCAGGGGCTGGACCAGCGGCTGACGGGTGTGGAGAATCCGAAGGTGGTGACGAAGGTGTTTGGGTGAGGTGTTTGCAGAATATCAGGTGCGGAAAAGAGGCCAGGCGATGGCGGCGAGCCAGAAGGAAAGACGCCGGAGAACTATTGGCTCGGCGCTGCTTTTACAAACGAACCATTGTGTTGTGTGCAAATCACCCGGATCGCAGTATCTCCAAACACAATGAATCGACTTTGCTCCACCGCCATTTTCTTCGTTCTCGCCGTTTTCAATTTACCGAGGGAAAGCAGTGCAGCAGATCCCATCCGCGTAGCCTGCGTGGGTGACAGCATCACCGAAGGCGTCGGCACTCAAAATCCAAAGCAAGACAGCTATCCAGCGAAGTTGCAGGAGGTTCTCGGTGCAGGTTGGAACGTCCAAAACTTCGGCGTGGGTGGACGCACCATGCTGAGAAAAGCGGACCCGTTCGATCACCATCCGGCACTCGATTCCAATCCAAACATCGTCATCATTGCTCTAGGCACCAACGACTCCAAGACAGCCATCTGGTCCGGCCATAAAAACGAGTTTGTCGGCGACTACGTGGCCATGATCAAAGAGTTCCAGGCACTGCCCAGCCACCCCAAGGTCTACGCCTGCCTGCCACCGCCCGCTTTTCCTGGCAACTGGGGCATCACCGAGGAGGTCATCCGCAATGAGGTCATCCCGGCCATCAAACAAGCCGCTCAAATGGCCAGCATCGGGTTGATCGATCTGCACATGCCACTGCTGGAAAACAAGCCTTGGTTTCCTGACACCATTCATCCGAATGGAGAAGGAGCCAAGCGCATCGCTGAGCTCGTGGGGGCGGCCCTCAAGACGCGGTAAAGCTGTCGCGCGAAGAGAGTGATCATCCTGATCCCTCCACTCGCCGCTTCCAAACAGGGGGATCAAGATGATCCCCCTCCTGGAGCTGTCTTACGAGACCAGGGGCAAAAGCTTGCCGAGGAGATCGCTGATCTTCACGCGTTCCTGCTCGCCGCTGTCGCGGTGGCGCAGGGTCACGGTATCCAGCAATTCGGGGCCTTTTTCGCCGAGGGAGTCGAAGTCGATGGTCACGCCGAAAGGCGTGCCGACTTCGTCCTGACGGGCGTAGCGGCGACCGATGGAGGCGGTCTCGTCGTAGAAGCAGTTCATGTGCTTCTTGAGCAGTGCATAGACCTCGCGCGCCTTGGCGACGAGTTCAGGCTTGTTCTTCAGCAGTGGGAAGACGCCGACCTTGATCGGAGCCACACGCGGATGCAGATGCAGGACGGTTATGATCTCCTTCTTGCCCTTCTCATCGACCTTTTCGGTTTCGGAGAAAGCTTTGGCGAGAACGGCGAGCGCCATGCGGTCGAGACCGGCGGAGGGCTCGATGACGTGGGGGACATAGCTGCCTTTAAAGAGGCGCTCGAACCATGCACGCACGGCGGATTCGGGCATCGGCGCGCCCTTGGTCTTGGCGGCTTCTGCGGCGAGACGCTTCTGGATGAGGGCTTCCTTTTGCTCGTCGGTGAGTTTCGCAGCGGCGGTCTTGAGTTCTTCGTCGAAGATTTCCTGGGACTTCGTGCTGGCGTTTTGATGCGCGGACAAATCGAAGTCACCACGGGCGGCGATGCCTTCGAGTTCTTCGGTGCCGAAGGGGAATTCGCAGAGGATATCCACGCAAGCGCGGGCGTAGTGGGCGAGGTCGTCGGATGTCTGCCAGTAGTATTCCAGCACGTCGCCGAGGCCGATGCCTTCGTAGAACTTGGTGCGCTGATCGACCCAGTAACGGTGCCACATCTGCCAGCCCCAGTTGGGCTTTGGCTCGCTGAGGTCTGCGCCTTCGACCCACGGGGCGACTTCGCCGCTGATGATCTCGACGGCTTCGTCGGGCTTGATGAAGAACTCGAGCTCCATCTGCTCAAACTCGCGGCTGCGGAAAGTGAAGTTCTTCGGTGTGACCTCGTTGCGAAAGGCCTTGCCGATCTGGCCGATGCCGAAGGGCACCTTGACGCGGCTGGAGTCGAAGACGTTCTTGAACTGCGCGAAGATGGCCTGTGCGGTTTCCGGGCGCAGGTAGGTCACGTCAGCCTCGGTCGCTGTTGGGCCGAGGTAGGTCTTGAGCATGAGGTTGAAAGGGCGCGCCTCGCCAAGAGCACCGCCGGTTTCGGGATGGAAATCGACGCTGCCATTCACGGCATCGATCTTCTCTTCATTGAGCAGTTCGATCTCCTCGGGCTTGCCTGCGGATTCACCGGCGTTCTGAGCAATCAAAGCGCGGATGCGTTTGCGGAAGCTTTCGATGTGCTCGCCATTCTTCAGCAGAGCGGACACGGTGCGATCCCAGCGCCAGCCGGTAGGGGAAGTGGCGCCGCTGTATTTCATGACTACGCCGTCCTGTGGCTCCACATGGTCCGCACGCACGCGCTTGTTGGTCAGCGAACACTCACGCATGAGGTCGGCAAAGGTGTCCACGTGGCCGCTGGCCTTCCAGATGGCGGGGTTCATGAGGATGCTGGCATCGAGGCCGAGAACGTCCTCACGTTCGCGCGTCATGGTATTCCACCAGGCGCTGCGCAGATTGCGCTTCAGCTCCGCACCCAGCGGGCCGTAGTCCCAAACGCCGCCGCAGCCGCCGTAGATTTCGCTGCTTTGATAGATGAAGCCGCGGCGCTTGCAGAGGGAAACGATCTTCTCCATTTGCGCGATAGAGTTCTTGGCGTCGGTGGACATGGTAGGTGGGACGATTGAGTGGATGAGGTGTGCCGAATGACTGGATTGCCACCGGCGAGGGGGGCGCGAAAGGAGCACCAGCGTGGCTAAGGTGCAACGCTTTTCAGCCCCACAGTTCCCCTGCTTTCAGCCATTCTTTCACCAGATCCCGAAACGCCAGCACCGCCGGATCATCCCCTTCCTTGGCCCACACCATCACCAGCGGGATGGTCTGCTGCGGCTTGAGCGGGATGAGGGCGAGGCTTTTGTTCGCCGTGCTTTCCGGCACGACGCCAATGCCGGCACCCGCCTCGACGTATTGCAAGACCGTGCCAATCAGACTTGGCGTGTGCTTCACGCGCGGGGCGAAACCCGCTTCCTCAAAAGAGGCGTGGATGGCGTCATGTGAGCCCGCTCCCTCCCGCCGCGCCAGAAGGATGAGAGGCTCGCCCGCGAGCTTCTTCCAATTCAGTGAGGTCAGCTTCGCCCAGGGATGATCGAGCGGCACGGCGGCGCAGAATTTCTCCTCCCTCAGCAGCAGCGTCTGCAAGCCAAGAGCATCATGCGCAAACACGGGGCGGGTCAAACCGACCGACAAGCGGCCCTTTGAAACCATTTCCCACACACGCTCCGGGGTGCGCTCTTCCAGAATCACCGTCACACGCGGGAATCGTATGCCATATTCTTTGAGCAGCCGCGCCAGAAACGGACGTGTGGGCGGGCCGATGTAACCGAGCCGCAGCTCGCCCTCCTCTCCCTTGGCAGTTCGGCGCACGCGGCGCAGGGCATCGTCCAGGCGTTCGAGAATCAAGCCCGTCTCATGCAGCAGCACGGCCCCGGCCGGAGTCAGCCTTGGCGAACGCCGCTCTCGCTCGATCAGCTGCGCGCCCAACTCGCGCTCCATCTCCTGAACCGCGCGACTCAATGCAGGCTGGGCGATGCGGAGCCGACGTGCGGCGCGCGAGAAGCTCAACTCCTCGGCCACGGCTTGAAAATATCGCAGATGACGCAGTTCCATAGTCGGTGCTAGTTATACCGTATCGGCATCAAACACATAGCGAAAGTCTATTTTCGTTACCGGTTCATCTGCGACATATATAGAAGTATTCATGAATAACGTCTCCCTTGCCGTCCAGTTTTTCCTTCAAATCGCCGTCATCCTGCTGGCCTGCCGCGCTGTGGGGGCCATTGCGGCGCGCTTCGGCCAGCCGCAGGTCGTAGCGGAGATGATCACCGGTGTGCTGCTCGGCCCATCCTTGTTTGGCCTGCTGGCTCCTGAATGGCAGCAGTGGCTCTTCCCTTGGGACAAGACGCAAAAGCTCCGTGATACCTCCTGCTATCTTTTTCCGGCGTCGCAACTTGGGCTGGCGCTCTACATGTTCATCGTCGGCATGGAGTTCCGCGTGGACATCGTCGCCAAGCGCTTGAAAAGCAGTGTTGCTGTCTCGGTTGCCGGAATGGTCACGCCATTTCTACTCGGTGCCGGGCTTGCCTGGGTGTTGTTCCACCATACCGAGCTGTTCCCGAAGAAGACCTCGCTTATGGAGGCCATGCTCTTTCTGGGTGCCTCCATGTGCATCACGGCCTTCCCGATGCTGGCCCGCATCATTCACTTCAAAGGACTCGCTGGAACGACCATGGGAACCGTGGCCATCGGGGCGGGCGCCATCGACGATGCCACGGCCTGGATTCTCCTCGCCGTTGTGCTCGCCAGCTTTGACAACAACATCGGTCACGCTCTCTACAACATCGGCGGCGCCATCGGTTTCGTCAGC
>Ga0209512_1000103_pt1 | contig 195067 bp, 144 predicted proteins | sample frozenSSSSmetaG_FD_184142 | JGI IMG/M metagenome (GOLD analysis project Ga0209512, IMG submission 184142) | Glacier valley bacterial and archeal communities from Borup Fiord, Nunavut, Canada, to study Microbial Dark Matter (Phase II) -... | ecosystem: Environmental > Aquatic > Freshwater > Ice... | reverse complement strand
CTAAAAATATACTTCTTTGAATACATTGCTCTAAATTTAACCAGTTAGAGCAAGATAAAAAATTCAAGTCGACACGCAATAAAAATGCTTATAAAATGCAGACATTTAGTGACTTCAAAGAACTTTACAATATTTTAAGTGGACACTCATGATTTATTTATTTAAAGTTATTTCACCGCTCTTAATCATATTGTAAATGGTTGATTTACCGATGTCTAGTTTTTCGGCAACCTTTACAACATTTTGATTGTATTTCTTTAAGTAATAAACAATTATATCAATATTATATTCGCGAAGCGTTTTCGGCATCGGAACAATAAAATTCGTAGGAGCAAAATATAAAGAATTTGAACCTATAATATTCATTTTATTTTCATTGCTCAGCACACATGCCAGTTCAACAATTGCTCTGAGTTCTCTTATAATTTTCGAATCGGTTTTATCAGAATTAAAATGTTCAAGATCGATAATCCCTGAAGCAGGCTCTCCGAAAGATTTACCTTCATCTTTCAAATAACTATCAACACATTTAACACCATCGCCAGCTATTTGTAGATCCAGTTGATGTTCATTATTAAGTTTAGAATCAACTGCTCCTAATTTTAGAAGTTCAACGGCAACATTCACATCATCTTGTACTTTAAACACAAGCACTGATAGGCTTTTGTTGTATGCCATTATTCTTGACAACAACTCATCGCAACTCATATCAGACAAAGCAAGATCAATACAGATTAAATCGGGAGTATTATCCAATGCTTCCAAACAATCCTTTCCACTGGAAAGTAGTACTATTTCGAAATCAGTATTTTGCGAGAATGTTTGGAGTAAGAATTGGCCATATTTCAAATCATTCACGACAAGATAAATCCCAAATTTTGCCATTGTATCTATTTTATAAACTTACCTTAAAAAAGCGTATCCTAAATTGCAGTGTTATCGACACAAATATACAACAAAATAAATTAAGTTTTCCAAAATTTGGAAGAACTCTGAAAAGCACACACAACACTGAATAATAGCTAGTTGTAACAAAAATTACGACAAATGATAAATAAGTTACGACACCTAATATTAAAAATTCCGGAGTACTCAAATAATAACAAAATTATAGCATTAACATATTTCATCATTTGTAAAGAAAAAATGGTGCATATCAGTAGAAACAAAAATGCAATCAATAAATAGTTATATTTATCGATTGCATTTTTGTAGTAATTTAAGCTACAACTATTCTTTTTATTACAGCGTGAAAAACGATAAGAGTTTTGAACAATAGGCTTTAGATTGTATCACAAAAAGCACAGTATTCACATTATATAACATTTACACCGCATAAATAAACATTATATAACATTTATGTTTATGATAGAAAAGATTCAACGCTCACTTTGAGCAAGTCTCTCACCCCCAATTCATTCACAACAACAATAATTTATATATATGAAATGATAGTATTGAAATAAAAAGAATCGAGATCTAAATAAAAAAGTCTATTCGTATCTGATAATTTTAGCAGGATTGATTTTGGTTATCAAATATGAAGGGCCAATCATCATTAGCAATGATGCTATCAATGTACCCACGTTGAGGAGAACAATGTACAGCCAGTTGAAATAAATCGGAACAGTAGCAACGTAGTAGGCTTCAGGATCGAGAGGGACTATCCCTGTAAAATACTGAATGGCACAGAGCGAAAGTCCGATAAAATTACCCCACAACATGCCTTTACCAATGAGAAAAAAGGAATGATACAAAAAGATTTTACGCACCGACCAATTGGTAGCACCTATGGATTTCAATATTCCAATCATATTCGTCCGCTCCAGAATGAGGATAAGCAGACCCGAAATCATATTAAATCCCGAAACGGCAAGCATTAAAAATAAAATCACCCAAACGTTCATATCCAGCAAATCGAGCCAACTAAATATCTGAGGATTGATCTGCTTAATAGTTTGAGTAGAATAAGCAGCTCCCTCTTTGTTGAACTTATTAGCAGTAGCATCATAGACAGCGTCACCTACTTCGTCTATCCTGTCAAAATCGGAAATAAGTACTTCCAACCCGCTAAACGAATCTTTGTCCCAATCATTCAGGGATTGCACCTGACGCATGTCGGCAATAAGGAATAATTTATCGTATTCAATAAAATTGGTAGAATAAATACCTACAATTTTAAATTTACGGGCGCGGACCTGATCTTGAATAAAATAAGTAAAAAAACTGTCGCCCAATTTCAAACCAAGTAGTTTAGCCATATATTTGGACAAAACAACCTCTTTACTTGCTGTAGAATGAGAAACATCAATGATACGGCCTTCCACCATATTGGATTTGAAGAAATTCCAGTCGAAATTTGCATCAACACCTTTTATTACTATCCCTTGAAACTCGGTATCTGTTTTAATAATACCCGGTTTTGTAGCAAATTTTTCTACATGACGAACACCATCGAGTGACGCAATTTTTTTTATCAAAGCATTGTCTGCCTTGATAGGGTTCATTGCATAAGTATTGTTATTGTCAAAATTTGTGATTTGGATATGTCCACCAAAACCAATCGTTTTATTTCTTATTTCGTTTTTAAACCCAATGACTACCGCCACCGAAATAATCATTACAGCCAACCCAAGGGCAATACCAATAGTGGCAATACGTACAGCAGGACGAGAAACATTCTTCTTGCCCTGCTGAAAATGGATGCGTTTAGCTATAAAATATTCGAACATAGTTAATTGGTAATTGGGTAATTGGTTGAGTCGTAAAGTGGGTAATAGGGGGATCTAAATAGAACGGTTAATCAACTAACTAACCAGTCAACCAATTAACCTATTTTGTGGTCTCATTTAGTTTCATTTTTTTCAGATAAGCAATATATCCGTTAAGTAGTCTGAGGCACGATGTGTACTGATTTCTGAAATCACTAAGTTGGTCAACAGTAATATAATTCTCGTCGAAAGCGCAAATCATATGATCCAAAGTTTCGGTTAGCGACCCTCGTGCTTGTCTACAAAACTGAATATTTTCTTGAAAATGAAAACGCCCATGTCCCTCAGCTATATTTGCTGTAACAGACCTACCTGCCCTTATTAATTGGTCAATAATTCGATATTTTTCTTCAGAAGGAAAGGTTTTCGAAATAATAGATATTTGTTTTCTTAAATTTCTACACTCTTTCCAAACCTCCAACTCTTCAAAATTATTAATCATACACAATTATGTTTTATACAAACAATCTTAACCAGCTACAAATAAACCAATCTCCCAATCAACCAATTACTAGATTGTTTTTCCCGGATAAGCCTGAAGTGCTTTGCCAAGAACAATTAGCGCATGTTTCAGGTCTTCCTTGTCCAATACGTAAGCGATACGGACTTCATCTTTTCCGTAACCATCGATAGTGTAAAAGCCGGAAGCCGGAGCCATCATCACTGTGTAACCCTCGTATTCGAAATCGGAAAGGAGCCACGAGCAAAATTTATCTGCATCATCAACCGGCAAGCGGGCAACGGTGTAGAATGCACCCATCGGAATGGGAGAATAAACACCCGGAATACGATTCAAACCATCGATCAAAAATTTACGACGTTCGACGTATTCATTGTACATTTCGAGCATATATTCTGGCGAAGTATTCATTGCAGCCTCCGAAGCTATCTGACCTAACAGTGGTGGACTTAAACGTGCCTGACAGAACTTCATCACATTCTTGCGAACTTCTTTATTTTTAGTTACCAATGCGCCAATGCGCACACCGGTCATGCTATAGCGTTTTGAAACCGAATCAATCAATACCACATTTTCCTCAATTCCATCCAAATGAAAAGCTGAAATATAAGGTGCTCCTGTGTAACAAAATTCGCGATACACTTCGTCGGAAAACAGGTACAAATCGTACTTTTTCACCAAATCGCGGATTTTATTCATTTCCGCACGGGTATATAAATATCCGGTTGGATTATTCGGATTGCAAATCAGAATTCCTTTTGTTTTGGAAGTGATAAGCTCTTCAAATTTATCAACATGAGGCAACGCAAATCCTTCTTCGATGGTAGATACCACCGGTTTTACAACTGCACCGGCAGCAATGGCAAAAGCAGTATAATTTGCATAAGCAGGCTCGGGAACGATAATTTCGTCGCCCGGATCGAGACAACTCATAAAAGCAAAGTTTACCGCTTCAGAGCCACCGGTTGTTATAATGATATCTTCTTCTGTAACGTCGATATTAAAGGTATGATAATACGCCGCCAGTTTTGTTCTAAGACTTTTAATTCCATCACTCGGGCTGTATTCCAACACGGTACGATCTATATTTCTAATCGCATCCAAGGCCACTTGTGGAGTTTTCAAATCGGGTTGACCGATATTGAGATGGTACACTTTAATACCACGAGCCTTAGCTTTGTCGGCAAGAGGTACTAATTTACGAATAGGCGATTCGGGCATTGCTTGCCCGCGTTGCGATGTGTGTGGCATTTTCAGTTAGCTGTTATCAGTCATCAGTAACAAGAAAAATCATGTCACCGCACAACTGAAATTAGTAATTCGAATAATTGCTGCAAAATTAGCGAAATTTACCCGATTAAAAAAGGAATTTGCTTACAAGTTGAAAGTGAGTAGGGAGTTGATAGACTGCTGACAGTAATTGACAAATAATTGCCCGCAAGGAACTACTTCAAATCAACCATTACTTTTAAGTTCAGCTGCCTACCTGTAAGATAATTTGGAACAGCCATTTGATGATTATAAATATCAGTTACCCAATAATATGAATTTACATTTTTGAAGCCCATTAGATTGAACACTTCCAAATTAAGCCAAATACTTTTCACATGTTTCATCATTTGTTTATTCATCACCTTATCAGTTGTATTCACCAACATTCGCGAAACGCCAATATCTACACGGCGGTAGAGTGGTGTACGGAAAGCACTTCGGTATTGTACATTTCGGGGTGGTCCGAAAGGCAAGCCATCCGACCAGATAAATTTCAGTTGAAGTTTATACTTTGGATTATTTGGAAAATAATCTTGCATCAACATAGAAAAGGCAAAACGTTGCTCGCTCGGACTTGACACCCATTTGGGATGAACTGTTTTGGTTGAAATAAGATTTCCTTCATAATCGTAGGTCTTATCCACATATGAATCACCTATAATATCCTGCTTCGAATTCATCAACGAAAGATTTATCCACGAATCGGTTCCGGGAACAAGTTCTCCAAACAGTTTAAAATCAATACCTGTCGTGTAAGCCTTTGCATCATTTTTGCCCGAATATAAAATACGCACATTATCCACCGAATAAGAAATCACCCTGTCCATCAACTTTAAATAAGCTTCAGTAGTAAATTTGAATGGTCGCCCCCAGGCACGAAAATAATTATCGCCACCAAGTACAAAATGTAAGGATCGCTGTGCTTTAATATTTTTGTTCAGACTGATATTTACATTGCCCAATGCATCAGTTAATGTATCGCGAATTTCTTTATAAAAAGGTGCCTGATAATAGAGACCGGTGGTAAAACGGAAACTAAAATCGCGTTTCCCGGTTGGCAAAAACGAAACCGCCATACGTGGACTAATCAATAATTCGTTATTAAACGTCCAATAATTAGCTCTCAAGCCACCCGTTAGTGAGAAAGAACCAACTTTTGAATTCCATTTATAAGTATCTTGATAGAATGCAGTTGTACGCCATGTGGAGAGGCGATTAGACGATTTCATATTGTAGTACAAATTCACCTGATTATTACTAAACGGGAGCGAATAGCCTACCGAGTCGCGCCATTCCCACTCACTTATTTTATCGTCAATAATTTCATTTTGAAGTGCTACACCCCAGCGCATTTTTTGAGCACCCTTGTCGTATTCACCCAAATGAGCAACATTGGCAACTGTAGCATTCAAGGTATTTCGGGCATGCTGTTGATATTTTCCCACACCCAGCACTTCACCGGTTTGTGCCTGAGGATCGAGGTCAATATTTACATCGCTCAACACATATTCACCAAGAATGTCATAGTTTTCGCTTTCGTTGGTATGAAAGGCCGACGCCAACAAACTCAATTTCATACCTTCGATAGGTTTATAATTTAATGTAAAGGCTCCAAAAGCAGTCCGAAACATGTCTTTTTCCTGTCCATCAAAATAAATTTTCAACTTACGCACAGTGGTATACGTTCCAAAAGCCGTTTCACGATTCTGAGGTATAAATTGATACGAATTTTGAGAAAAATTTCCCAGGAAAGTTATATCCCATTTGGGTTTCAATTGGTAAGTGAGATAGGTTTGATAATCGAGAAATGCCGGACTATACTCACCTTTGGTATCGAGAGTTCCGAGCAAAGAGGCGGAGGTTTTGTAGCGTATCCCGTGCATTTGGGTGAATCGTTTGTTGGCTGTACCCAGATAAGCCGAAGCACCGAGTAAACTGACCGCAGCTGTAGCTTCAAATTGGGTTGGTTTTTTATAGTTTATATCCAATACCGACGACATTTTATCGCCATATTTTGCATCAAAGCCACCAGCAGAAAACGCCACATTACTGACCATATCCGGGTTAATAAAACTCAAACCCTCCTGCTGACCGGCGCGAACCAATAATGGTCGATAAATTTCAACACCATTTACATACACGATGTTCTCGTCGAAGTTACCACCACGCACATTGTATTGCGAACTGAGTTCATTGCTGGAACTAACGCCGGCGAAAGTAATCAGAAGTGACTCAATTCCACCATTGGTATTGGGCATAAGCCTGTATCTGGAAGGATCTACGCCATCGAGGGTGGAAGTTTGCCGACGCTGTCCAACCACATTTAGCTCACCTATTTCAGTACTTAGAGGGGGAAGTTCAACCGATATTTGAAGTATTTTTTTAGTTGGAGAAATGGTGTGCCTTATCGTCCGATAACCTATTCGGGAATAAATAAGCGTTGCCGAATCCTTCAGCACAACATTGAGCTCGTAATATCCGTTTTGATTGGTAGAAGTTCCTACTTTAGTACCTTCGATATACACATTTGCCGATTCTACACCTCTGTTATTGGGGTCAATAATATAGCCGTAGATACGCACTTTTGTTTGTGCAGATACGGCTAGCATGAAGAGTAAAAATAGAAATGTATATAGAAGTTTTTTATTCATGCAGATTGATGCAAGTTATGGATTACAAGTACGATTTTCTTTTCACTACAAGTCATTTAATTTGTTCAGAAGCTCTTCGATGGTCGAAATATCCTCATTATTCATTTGCCAACCATCTTCGGTTACCAAGATATGTACAGCTGCATTTTGTTCCACCATACATCCGGCTCGTGCCAGTGCCCGCAACGTCCAGTACATACGTGTTTTATCGCCCGACACCCATACGCTTTTTGTCATTGGATAATTCATCGAAAAATTACCATTGGCAGCATTAAAATAGTAAGCCCGGCTCTCGAAAGCCCGATTAAAACTACCATTAAACACCAAATCTTCAGGCACACCACATTCCACACCATGTTCGGCACTAATAAGCCAGATGCGATCAGCAGCTTGCAAGGCCAAATCCAGTTCGTGTGTAGAGAGTAATATTGCCTTTTGAGTTTTGTGTGCCAGCTTATGAAGCAAAAGCATGATCTCTACACGGTTGGGTAAGTCAAGATGCGCAGTTGGCTCATCAAGCAAGATGATAGGGGTATCCTGCGCCAATGCTTTGGCTATCATGGCGCGTTGGCGTTCACCGTCGGATAGTTCGCTCAGGAAACTATGCGCTTTGTGCTCCAAATGCACCATTGCTATTACTTCATGGATAAACGCATCCTCTTCCTCACTCATGCTCCCCCACCAACTGCTATGCGGATGTCGCCCGAGCGATACAATGTTGTACACCGTTGCATTTTCAATATCCACACGTTCGGTTAGTACCAATGCAATAAGCAAAGCCTTTTCATGTTGCGAAAGCTTGGCGGCTTCCTCGCCATCTATTTTCGTTTTTCCGGCTAACGGCTTTTGCAATCCTGCCAAGGTACGCAGCAAAGTAGATTTTCCGCTTCCATTCGGACCAATCAAACACACCAATTCACCCGCTCGCAAACTCAGTTGCAAGTCGGATTGTATGGTGTCGGTCTTTCCTTTTTTGGAATATCCGATGGATAGGTTTTGTGTGGTAAGAATGCTCATATTTACTAAAACGACCCCTAACCCCTGAAGGGGAATTTTACCCCTAGCCCCTAAAGGGGAACTAAGTTAGTATCGTCTATCTTATTTTCTATAACACTTATAATTCAAATCTCAGTAATCGGTTGTAATATATCTTCCTCCCCTTTAGGGGTTGGGGGTCATTTTTCTATCTCCTTTTAAGTATTATCCAAATTATAATCGGTGCTCCAAACAGTGCACTTATGGTATTAATCGGCAAAGTATAGGTTGGCATTTGCGAAATAATATCACAAACGAGCAACAATGATGCCCCCAGCAACACACAGGCCGGCAGCAAAATACGGTGCAATGAAGTACGAAATACTCCACGCGCAATATGCGGAATGGCTACCCCTACAAACGCTATTGGCCCGGTAAAAGCCGTTATTCCACCAGCCAAAAGTCCGGTAGCAAGTACAATTAGAAAACGGGTTTTGGTAATAGAAATACCCAAACCACGTGCATAATTTTCGCCCAGCAATAATCCATCGAGTTTCTTTTGAAGATAAAATGCCATGCCCAATCCAATAAGGACTACGGGCAACAGAACAGTCATATAATTCCAGGTCACTGCACTTAAACTGCCAAAAGTCCACATCACGAACAACTTTATCGCATCAGGATTACTAAAATTTTGCAACACACTTACAAACGAACTGGCAATGGTGCCAAACATAATACCCACTATCAATAACGAAACAGCATTATTGACCTTAAACGAAACTCCCACCACCAACACCAACACTATAGAAGCCCCGATAATGGCCGCTGCTATCAACGCCCAACCACTACTGACAAAGGCAACCGGTAAAAAAGCAGCTGCCATCATAACCAATGCCACACCTAAACTGGCTCCTGAACTGACACCGAGAATGTACGGATCGGCCAACGGATTGCGAAACAAAGTCTGCATCATCAAGCCAGCCACCGACAGCGAAGCACCCGCCAACACAGCCGTAATGGCTTTCGGCAAGCGAAAGTTAAGTAATATCTCCGAGTTGATTCCTTCGGCACCTTTTCCGAAAAACACAGAAATAATCTCACTCAACGATATGTGAATGCTTCCCCAAGCTAAATCGGCAAGGAAAAGACCTATCGCCAGAAGCGAAAGGGCAATGAATAATATGAGAGAACGGGACTTCATTGAATTATCTAATTTGAAAAGCCTGTAATTTTTTCATCAAAATTTACTTTTTAGCAGTCAAAATGCTTTATCACTATTGATAAAGCGTTTTTCGAGCCCAAAGGTACAATATTAATTGCTAATGATTAACTCTAAGCGCACAAAAAAAGGACAGGTTACCACCTGTCCCTGCATTCACATGCGTTATTTCAATTTATCCGCATATACCAAAGTGTATCCGGGTAAAATATCGGGGTGAAGTATAGCTATTACATCCCCTAGTAATAAGTCGGGACGAGCCACCGCACTTTCCCAAAAATCGTTGGCAGTTGAAGGTAGCAAGCGCTTGTTGAAATTGTATACCTGAAGCTTTTTTGCCGGATTGAACAAGGCATTTTTTGCATCGGCTTTTACCAAATCACTCATTGACGAATAGCTGCAATTAAGCCATACGTCGGTTTGCGAGAAATTTTTTAGCACCGTTTCCACATTCAATGGCAAACTGCCCGTGGTGGTATCGCTGGCATAAAAATATCGGGCGCCCGCATCGGCAAAAAGCTTGCCCATAAAACTGCGACCGGCGGGCATATACCAGGTTCCACGAAAGTTAGAACCGGCCATAATATTCGGCTTATGAGTTACTGCTTTGGCTTTATCACGCAATTCATTATAGCGCTTTTCCACATCAGCAAAAATGCTGTCAGCCGCCTTTTCTTTTCCGTAAAACACAGCCACAAATTTAATCCATTCAGCTCTAGCCAAAAGCGAAGTTTCCATCCATTCGTTGTTGAACAACACAGGTATTCCGGCTTGTGAAACACGTGCAGCGTATGGGTCGTTTTGATTGTAACCGCTCATCATTACGGCTTGTGGTTTTAGCTGTAAGGTTTTTTCCACATTGATATTGAACGCATCTCCCAAATCGGCTATTTCACCCTCTCCCACTCTTTTCAAAATGGCCGGATTGTAAATGATTTTGGGAGAACAAACACCGGTTATGGTTTCGACTTCACCCAACAAACTCAAGAACTCGAAATGAGTTACCGACGTAGAGACCAAAGTTTCTAAGGGAATTTTTACTTTTACTCCACCTGCAGGAGTTTTTATCTTAGCATCAGTCACGAGGTAATAGCGTGCATATTCAGTGCCTTTTACCCATGGACTATACACCACCACTTCTTTGTAGTGTTCAAAGTTTCGCACAGAAAAACCCTCGGCGTATTTCAATTTTAGCGAATCGACAGCCTCACCATTGTCGGTTTTAGCGGTTTTATGGGAACATGAAACAAGAAGAAATAAAAAAAGCGTAGTGAGGAAAAAGTTTTTCATTGTACAAGTATGACTGATTGATACAAAACTAAAAGAACCGCAGAGGTTCATCTCCGCGGTTCTCAAAAAAATATGATTATTGGCGGCTTTATTTCCGCACAAAGATACAAGTAAAATAGCAATTTTTAATTGTCAACTGCCAATTACCAGCAAACTATGAATTTTACAAAACTCATTTTCATTACTGATAACTGTTTACTGATAACTGTCAATGTCCTCCTGAAGGAATATCTTGTTTCACCTTCGATGACTCGGGTTCTTTCACAAACATCCAAAACAAGATAGAACAAGTAACCAATCCGCCACAAAAAATGTACAGCAACTGATGATTTCCTGTTTCTTTGATGATATTGGCTACACCGTTACTCATCATCTGCGGAAGCACTACTGCCAGATTAAAAACACCCATAAACAAGCCCATCTTGGCAGGGTTCACCCGCTCACTCATAATGGCAAAAACGATAGAAATAACTGCCGACCAACCAATGCCGACCAACACCATTCCGATGTAAAAATCGATTTCCACCCTACTGAAGTAGGCAATGTAAAAATAGCCGATAGCCGAAAAAGTCAATGCTCCGATATAGGTTCTTACCCGACCGATATTTTTTGCGATAGCTTGCAAAACCAAAGGGAAAACAGCACCAATAAAATTCAAAATCAAAAAGCCCAGCGATACTATATTTCCAATAGAAGAAGCTGAAGTTTGTGCCTGGCCTGTAAGTTTTTCGGCAAACCAATTAGCCGTAATTCCCGACACATTTAAGTTAGGCATTATCTGATTTTCAATAAAAAAACCCGACATGATAAACATGCTCTGAAAAGCCACCCAGGTAAACGAGTGCGCTAACATAATTTTTTGAAACTCGTTTTTATTCGACGGATTCTTCAATCCCTGAACGATATTTATGATTCCTATCACCACAGAATAGCTCAAAGCAGCTATCAGCACAGGGTTGTGCCACACTTGCAATTGTGGAGTAAAAAAGTGGAAGAACAAACTGAACACACCAAAAACAAGAAAACCGTACAAAGGGTATATTTCTTTGAATATTTGCCAAACGCCAAATTTTTCGTCAGACTGCACCTTGGCATCTTCCTGATCTGTCTTTTCCTGAATAAATAAAATGGGGAAAACGGCAGTTAAAAAGACAATAAGCGCAGCAATGTACAACAGGGTTTCGTTTCCAAAAACCATGGAAAGAAAATAGGCAAACACTCCAAAGAACCCGGATATAATCTGCATCCACACAAAACCGGAAGTACGCACTTTGCCTTCGGGAGTAAGATCGGCAATGATAGAACGTGCCGGATTGAAAGTAACATTCACCGATAAATCAAGAAACAAGGCAATGACCGAGGCAATAAGAATTATATCGGTTATACCGGTCACTCTGGATATACCACTGATATTAGGTAACGCCAAAAAAGCAACCGTACTTACCAGCCCACCGATAATGATAAACGGCCGACGACGCCCCCCCATAAACCAAACATTATCGCTCAAAAGTCCGACAATTACCTGACCGAAGATTCCCGCAATGGGACCGGCCAGCCACACGAAGGCCACATCGTGAATATCCAGTCCGTATTTATTGGAAAGAATCCAGCTGAGCGCTGCAATTTGAGTAGATAACGCAAAACCCACCGCTGTGGCAGGCAAACCTAACAACGCCAGAAAAGCATTGCTCATTTTCTTTTGAATGTTCAGCATAGTATTTTAGATATTTGTGTCAGGAATATGTGATTCTGACTAAGGTTTTGAATAATAAAATACAATGATATTCATTTTTGTTGAAAAAAGGGGCTACTCTTAAAAAGAGAGTTCGAAAATTAGGTCGCAAACGTTTGCTAAAGATTGAATGTGTCTTTTCCAAAGTTTAGAACTTTGGAAAAGATTAGATACTACAATCCCTTAGTTATCTCCTCGATATATCCCAACAATTCATCACGACCGGTTCGTTTTTCGGATGAAGTAATGAAAATTGGAGGTAATTCTTCCCATTGTTCACTTAGTTTTTCTTTGTAAACACGTATACTTTCTACTCCTTTTACATGCGATAGCTTATCGAGTTTAGTAAACACGATAGAAAAAGGCACATCATTTTCGCCCAACCATTCCATAAATTCGAGATCTATCTTTTGCGGTTCATGACGGCAATCGATTAGCAAAAACAAACAAGTCAGTTGCTCGCGATTGAGAATATAGTTTTCGATAATTTCCTGCAATTGCTCACGCATCTTCTTACCGGTGGTAGCATAACCATAACCAGGTAAATCGACCAAATGCCAGTTTTTATTGATAAGAAAATGATTGATCAACAAAGTCTTTCCGGGCTTCGATGAAGTCATAGCCAACCCCTTACGGTCGCAAAGCATGTTAATTAACGACGATTTTCCAACGTTTGAACGTCCGATAAATGCATATTCTGGCAAGCGACTATCCGGACATTTCAGATAGTCGGTATTGCTAATGATAAATTCTGCTGATTTTATATCCATAATAATTTTTAGTTACGAGTTACAAGAAAAAATGTTACACACACAATAATTTAACAAAACTGTCAATTGTCAACTATCAACTGTACACTTGACACCATCCACATTCCGACAAAGGTAATCAAACCATTTATCATCAACAATTCATACCCTAATGGATAATTAAAAAACAATGTGGTCAATTGATTTAATCCATAGCAAATAAATGGTGAGGCGATAGCAACGTAAGGTACTGCTTTGTCGCGAACTTGCCGCCTGGTAAACAATCCAAAGGCAAACATCCCCAACAATGGGCCATAAGTGTATGAAGCAATGGTATAAACTGCATCAATAATACTTTTATTATTCAACACTTTGAATACAAGCATGATTAGCACAAACAATACCGACATACCTATATGTGTATATTTGCGTTTCCGCTCCGCTACTTTCGCCTCCATATGCTGCACACCCAATATATCTACCGAAAAAGAAGTGGTTAGCGATGCCAATGCCGAATCGGAACTGGCAAAGGTAGCCGCAATTATTCCAATTACAAAAAGAAATGTCACTACCGAACCAAGATATTGCGTAGCAAACAAAGGCAAAATATCGTCGGACGAAGCGGGCAAAGCAATATTCATCTTCGTGGAAAGCATCAACAACATAGCACCCAGGGTCAAAAACAGGAGATTGAGCGGAACGAATGTGAATCCGTACCAATACATATTTTTCTTTGCATCGCTCAGGTTTTTGCACGTTAGATTCTTCTGCATCATATCCTGATCAAGTCCGGTCATTACAATAGCTATGAATATTCCACTGAAAAATTGTTTGAAAAAGTTTTGCTTGCTATGCCAATCATCGAACACAAAAATGCGCGAATGCTCGCTTTGGGTTATGGTTGTGAAAAACTCTCCAAATCCGAGATCCAATTGTTTTGACACTTGCACCACTAATAACACCAAAGCCGAGATTAAACATATGGTTTGCAGGGTATCGGTCCACACAATGGTTTTAATTCCGCTTCGGTGCGTGTACAACCAAATAAGAAAAACCGCAACAGAAGCTGTCAGCACAAACGGCACATGCCATGCATCAAAAATAACATGCTGTAGAATAAGCGTCACCAGATACAATCGAACACCCGACCCAATAGTACGCGACAGCAGAAAAAAGCCGGCTCCGGTTTTGTAGGAATGATTACCAAACCGTTGTTCCAAATAAGTATAAATGCTGGTCAGATTGAGTTTATAATAAAGAGGCAAGAGCACATTAGCAATAATCAGGTAGCCCACAAAGAAGCCTAAAACAGTTTGCATATAGGTGAAATCGATACCACGCACCATGCCCGGCACCGACACGAAACTCACTCCCGAGATGGACGACCCCACCATACCAATAGCGACTACCCACCATGGCGTTTTTTTATTTCCAAGAAAGAAGGCATCGTTATCCGTATTTTTTCGCCCCACTAAATAAGATATGAGAAGCAAAAAGGAGAAATAGACCACAATGATAAGTAAAATGGAGAATCCTGACATTGGATAAGATGATAGTGGTTTAATATGCTAATTTGAAGTACAAAAATAGCTAAAAATGACCGAAAGAAATTGCTAGGTTCAAAAATAGTTTTGAACCGGTTTTTTTTGTAATTTTGCCTACAGATAAAAAGGAGGTTATTAGGGCTGTTCTATCGACACTATTTCACAACAGAATAACTGTTGGCTGATAACTGATAACTGATAACTGATAACTGAATTAAATGAGCGCTCAACAATTTTCATCAACACTACTTGAAAACGCGGTTAACGAGTTTGCTAAACTTCCGGGAATTGGCCGAAAAACAGCGTTAAGATTGGTGTTACATCTTTTGAAACAGTCGGAGTTTGATGTTGAAGTGTTTGGAAATGCATTTATACAACTTCGCAAAGAAATTCAGTATTGCACTGTCTGTCATAACATTTCAGACACCGAAGTTTGTCGTATTTGTAGCAATCCGGGGCGCGACCATGAAACGGTTTGTGTAGTGGAAAATATCAAGGACGTAATGTCAATCGAAAACACACAACAATTCAAAGGATTGTATCACGTTTTGGGAGGTATCATTTCACCAATGGACGGTATTGGACCAAATGATTTGGAAATTGAAAGTCTGATACAAAGAGTACAGGACGAAGGAATAAAAGAAGTAATTTTGGCATTGAGCACCACCATGGAAGGCGACACCACTAACTTTTTTATTTTTAGAAAATTAGCTCTTTTCAACATAAAAACTACCACTATCGCCCGTGGAATTGCCATTGGCGACGAACTTGAATATGCCGATGAAGTTACACTAGGTCGTTCGATTTTAAACCGGGTAGAATTCACAAATTCTTTTAAATAAACAGATAAAAAACAACAATAAAACAATGGAAAAAACAGTAAAGAAGATTGCTCAGGTATATTATTACATTTATACAGCCACTATCCTAACCACTATCGTAGGGTATATGACCACTATGGATAATTACGATCCAATTCCGATGAATGGCCCGTTAGGCATTACACTAAAAAGCATTGTAATACTTTACACGATTATATCTATACCATTGGCACTTGCAGGCTTTCATCGTCAAACAAAAAAGATAATTGCGATCGAAGATGAAAGAGAAAAATTCAAAGCTTACCAGAAAAGTGCAACCATCAGACTGCTACTTGTTGGTATCGGACTCATTGGAAGTATCATTGTATTTTTCCTTATTCGCACTGATGCTTCTTTGATTTATTGCGCCGGGATTTCGGCTATCATTTTATTATTCTTCTGTAAACCAACCGAGAATAAAATGATAAATGATTTAAAACTGGAGGAATAGGCAATCATTCGCAGACCTTATACATCAAAAGGACAAATCGATATTTTAGTTTTCAAACAATCAACTATCAAATAGAAAAAATGATTATTGCTGTAGATTTTGACGGAACAATAGTTACTCACGAATACCCAAGAATTGGGCGTGAGATTCCTTTTGCCATCGACACTCTGAAGCGTTTACAACAAGACCCACAAATACAATTGCTTTTGTGGACCGTACGCGAGGGCAAAGAGTTAGAAGAAGCTGTGGAGTATTGTCGAAGCAAAGGACTGGAATTTCACGCGGTAAACAATAATTACCCTGAAGAAACATCAAAAGATGGGCAACCTCGCAAATTGAAGGCCGATTTGTTTATTGACGATCGCAATTTGGGTGGCTTACCCGACTGGGGAGTTATCTACCGCATGATAATGAATGGCACCCATTTACAACCCATCTCAACTAACTACGAGCCTGAATATGAACTTCCAAAGAAAGGCATCTTCTCGTCTCTTTTTGGCAAATAAACAATCAAAAGTGTTACTCGAAAATAACAACATACGACTGCGTGCCGTTGAGCCGGAAGACTTAGATCGGCTCTATGCATGGGAAAATAACTCGCAACTATGGGATGTTGGAAACATCCGAAACCCTTATTCCAAGTTCATCTTAAAGCAGTATATCAGTCAGTGCGATCAGGACATCTACGAAAGCAAACAGCTACGATTAATGATGGTAAGTGTAAAAACAGGAGACACAGTTGGTACTGTAGACTTGTTCGATTTGGACATTCATCACAGCCGCATAGCGCTTGGGCTTTTTGTTGACGCAGCTTTTCAGGGAAATGGTTTTGCCAAAGAAAGCCTGAAACTGGTGGAGGATTATATTTTTGGATACTTGAAAATCAATCAATTATACTGCCACATTTCTACTGACAACAAGGCGAGTATAAACATGTTCAAGCAGGAAAATTTCGAGAAATCATGCCTTTTAAAGCAATGGATAAAAACGGCGAAGGGCTTTGAAGATATTATTCTTTTTCAACAATTCAGAGATAATTACCTGCAAAACAAATCAGTTTAAAGGTCAATAAACCAATTCACCGGCACCTTTACGCACTACTTCCGGTTCGTCTTCAGTGCAATCCACTATGGTTGAATGCTCCAAACTTCCAAATCCACCATCTACTACTAAACTCACCTGATATCCGTACTTTTCTTCAATCAACTCCGGATCAGTTATGTATTCAGTAGTCTTTTCGTCGGTAAAAATAGAACTGGTCATCATCGGATTGCCCAACTCGCGAACAATTTCGAGTGCAATGGGATTATTGGGCATTCTGATACCCACCATTTTTTTATTTTTAAAAAGCTTTGGAAGCTTACTACTTCCCGGTAAAATAAAAGTAAAGGGGCCCGGCAGATTTTTTTTCATCAGCCGAAAGGAGACATCGTCCATTTTGGCGTATTCACTGATCTGACTCATTTCGCAGCAAACAAACGAAAGATTGGCTTTTCGCAAATCCTTATTTTTGAGCTTAGAAATAAACTCTACTCCCGCCCCATTAAAAATATCGCAACCAAAAGCGTACACACCATCGGTTGGAAAAATAATGATTCCACCCTTGCGCACCACTTCGGCCACGCGGCGAATTTCAGCCGGGTTAGGATTTGTATCGTATATCTTGACTAACATATTGCAAACAACTTAATTTTCAGGTTTCGCAAAAGTACAAAAAAATTCCTGCAATAGAGAATTGCAGGAATTTATAAACGAAGAAGTATGTAATATTCAAATTTCAAAAAGCAAAACACAGACAAACAGCCTCGTAAGCAGTTCCGATTATCTTCTTATTCTTATCTGAATAGCATTTTCGATAGGATTTTCGCTAAAGAAAATAAGATAACCACCACCTCCGGCACCACTTACTTTCCAACCCAAAACACTTGGCTTATAATTTTCTATTTGCTCCAGAATATCCGGAGAGACCATATCAGGAAACATAGCAATCTGCGCGTTGAAACTTTTAGTCATAGCCAGTCCCACTGCTTCGGCATCTTGTTGCTGTAATGCCTTCCAACAATCATCAGTTGCCTGACTTAGCGCCAGTACACGAGCTTCATCAATATTAGTATTTGTCAATACATCATAGTCATCGTGTCGTGGATAAAGCGGAATCATCCAAATGCGTTCTTCAATCCAGTCAAGAACTTCTGGTACCTGAACACTTTGAATATCAGTAGGCCAATATCCTCCATCATAAAGATATTTATTCAGACCCGGCATGGTTATACCTAACGAGTCCTGAGAACCACTCACATAATTTGTTCCAGGAGGATTTTCGAAACAAAACAATGTCTTTGCCAATTTTTCTTTATCACCGTCGGGTATATCTGTTTGCCAAAGTTCAATCGCCTTTTTACGACTACTTGTGGACATTCCACTCCTATCATTAAACTCAAAATCAGGCTCAATACAAATCGTAAGCACCGATCCGGCAGCATATTTACTTACATAGGGTTGATCGTGCCAACCTCCGGCCAGATCGATTCGATACGGAATTTTACATTCTTGTCGCAAGGCAGTAGTAGAACGAATCGGCAAATTACCATGCGGAACGCGTTTACTCACAACATATTCTATATTTAGCTCATTACAAAGAGCTTTTTTCTGAGGAGTATGTCCATCAGCATTCACAAAGAAAATATCCGGTTGCAGTTCTTTCAACTCTTCTAAAAAATCAAGAAGACCACCACCTTTATTAATCCAGGCATCTTCGACAACCCGCAGTGATTTAACCATATATAGCCTCTCGGCATCAGAGTTAATGGTCTTACGTGCCTTAAGTTCATTGATTGTTTTGTCTGAACCGATTCCTACATAAAGCTGACCATACGAAGCTGCTTCCTCAAAAAATGCAACATGGCCACTGTGTAACATGTCATAGCATCCGCTTACAAATACTTTTTTCATAGACCTACATAAATAATAAACAAATATACCACTAATAAATAAACTGCACTAATTTTATTTTACAAACTGTAATAATTTTGGCAAAATACGAAACCATGGGTATAAAATCGGATTTACTTTTAATCCATTTATTCTGAATGCCCTGACACACTCTATGTTTTGGCTAAGGATGCTTTTTAGATTTTTATTACTAGCTCCACCCAATCGCATACTTACCAGTGTTTCTTTTAAGTAATACGTCGTCATTTTATGTTTCTCCAAAAAACGAAGCATTAGTTCAAAATCGGATGCCAACTTAAACTCAAGATTATAATTTCCATATTTGGCAAATAACTCCCGCTTGATGTAAATGGTTGGATGTGCCGGGTGCCAACCGGTTTTGAATGGTCTTTGAAGGCCGGTCGTCCATCGTCGCACAACTCTCGATGTATCGTCATGCGATACGTACACCATATCTGCATATACCGAATCAAGCATTTCATTCATTTTAAAAACGGAGACTACTTTTTCTAAAGCATGCACATCACAATATACATCATCCGAATTCAGAATTGCCACCACATCTCCGGTCGCTATAGCCAGACCATTATTCATAGCATCGTAAATACCTTTATCTTTAGCACTTACCCAACGGATTCGTCCACCAAACTTAGGTTCATATTCTTTTATAATCGCCAATGTATTATCACACGAGTCACCATCCACCAGAATATATTCAATATCCTGATAAGTCTGAGCCAGTACCGATTCGATTGTATCTCTGATAGTAGAGGCGCTATTGTAAGCAACCGTTATAATTGAAATCTTCATCAATAAAAAATGAATTATTAGATAAACTCAGCATACATGTCCAGGTAAACTTGCTTAGTTTCCTGATAACATTTATCCCAAGAGTAAAGTTGACTATTCAAATAACCCTCATCAACAATTGATTTGGTTATATTTCGTGATTTATTTTGTAATAGTATATCTGCAATTTTTAAAGCCGATATTTTATCCAGCAAACAGGCTCCTTTACCTGCTATTTCGGGAATCGAAGAAGTATTGGAGCAAATCACCGGGCAACCTGATTTCTGAGCCTCTAAAATTGAAATCCCAAAGCCTTCGTACAGCGATGGATAAACAAGAAAAGAAGCATTATTATATATTTCGTTTAGTTGCACATTCGTCACCCCGGCTATTTGCTTGTATTGGTGCAACCCTAATTGGGCATCCAGCAAGGCAACTTCGAATCGACTTAAAGGACCACCGCCAACAATCAACAATTTACTTTTTATCAACTTACAGGCATCAACTACCATCTTGAAATTCTTGTACTCATCTTCCCTTTTTCCTACAAACAATATATATTCTTTAAAATCGCGTCCGAAAGTTGCGTCCATAAAAACACTATTTTTGTCCGGCAGCAGGAAATAATCTTCACTTACACCATTGTAAATCACTTTTATTTGCTGTTCTTTTAGATTCGGAAAAAATCTCAACAAATCAGTCTTAGTATTAGTCGAAACACAAATAATCTTTTCCGAATTCAATATTGCATTCTTCTTTTGAAGGTGATGTACTAGTCTGGGCAGTCCTTTAAAATAATATTCATAGGTAAAATCGTGAACTGTCGTTACATTACAAACTTGCGAACCTTTACCTACCCGATAATAACTCGAGTGAAAAATGCCCTCTTCTTTTATTGTAGGATTAACGTATCTTTGAACCTTGACGGGCAGTTTATTTAATCTATTATCCAATACATCAGACAATGGAATATTCAATTGCTTCCCGAAAATATTATCATTGGGTAGACCGATAAACTTACATTTAAAATCTGCATCCTGCATGATTCTACTTAAAAGCTCATACCAGAACACAGAGATCCCTCCTTGTTTTTGCAGCGAGAAAATGATATTATCTAAAAAAATATTCATCTATTGGTTGTACGAGGGGGATTTTCGAATCAATTTATCAATAATAAAATAAAACAGGAACGAAACAAGAACCTGATACAGGACTGTTGCAAAAGTACCTCTACAAAAGTCAAAAACAAAAGAATACAACAAGAAATACACGAAAGAAATGCCGCCTGAGTTGAATTTCCGAACCAATTGAGAAAGAACAAACGAGAAAAGCACAAACACAAACAAAGGCCCCCAAACACCAAAATTAAGATAAGCCTCTGTTACAGGTGTATATGCATACCCTTGCGACCCTTCACCAAACGTTCTTTTTACGAATTCCTTGCCCAAATCATCCGGTTTATCGGGGTAAATATACCGTGGAACAGCCACCTGAAATGGTAAAACAAAGTAAGTATAACCATATCTCAAGTCCCATTTATCATCAATAACATAGGCCAAAGTTTGCATTGGATACACAAATTCATTATTGACAAATGATTCCTGCACAGACCCGACCCGACTATATTCCAAATTATCATTCCGTTGTTGAACAAGCCAAAAAGATCCAATAAAAAATACTGTCCCAATAATTATAATTTTGGCATTCAATTTTGACTGATATTTGGTAAGAAAATAAGAAGTAGAAAACAATAGTATGGGCAAAAAGTCTCGCCTGTTACCCAGCGAAAGTTGAAGTACGGTGTAATATATTATTAGTAAAACCCCAAATAGGAATTGTTTTTTATTCCACTCATCGAAATAATATATTATCAAACAAGCAGTCAACGAAATGGCCATGGTGAGAATAACCCAAACCTGACTGATTGTTCCAAAAAATTCCAACCGATCAAACTGCCCTAATGTGGAAAAAAGAGGAATATTATACACTAAGAGGTAAGCTGTCAACAAAATTAGTTCAACAAGCAAGAGCAAGAGCAATACTGAATAATTCACACGATTCTTAATCAACGTAATATTCACCCATTTCACCGGGAATAAAACAGTACCTATATTGAATCCAGCCAAACCTAAACCAAAGCAGAAAGTGGTCAAAGGCATAGTTGACAAAAAGACATCAAAACCAAGAAGTGAAATCACCGGACAAAAAAGTGAATATAAAGAGTATATCACTACAAAAAGGACTCTAATATCCTGTGGATAAAAGGCTTCATTCTCCTTACTAATAAGAAGAATACCTAAAAGCGATTGCGAAACGATGAACAAAAAGGGTATGAATAAAGAGTCGACATCAAACAAGAATGAGAAGATCGATGCAATTGCAGACCAAATTATGATTCGGGAGATGGTAGACTTACTCATTCTGCTGTTGATTTTACGGTAACTCCCGAAATGATTCCCAACAACTCAGCCAGATAATAGCGCAAACTATTTCGGCGAAACAGTGCACAAAAAGGTATAAATAAAAGTACCGCAAACAAACGCTTCAGCAATTTTCGATATAATTTATGCTTTACACAAACCCGTCCTAAACCACACCTGTAGGTAAAAGCACGCAAAATGGAGTTGGCCGCCGATTTATCCAAAACAACTTGTGGGTGATAGAGGCAAATATCAGGAGAATAAAAGATTCGTTTTTTATCCTTTAGCAATCTATATACCAAATCAAAACCTTCTTCAGCACCATGAAAAGCACCTATACCCAGTGTTTCATCAAAACAGTACTCTACCATCAATTCTCTTCTGGCAAAAATAGTCGCTTCTACCATTCTTCCTTCAAAGTTTGTTATCATCAACTCAGAACTTGATTTATGAAACTTCAAAACACTGTCATTACCCTCCGCATCCACACATCTACCTGCAACCATATCGTATCGATTCATAGACAACAAATCAAGTGCAGTTTCTATCGTTTTATCGAGCATCCTACAGTCGTCATCTGGAAAACAAATAACATCCCCCTGGGCTAGTTTAATCCCATAATTTTTCGCTTTTGACAACCCTCTGAACGAAACTTTACAATGGTTGATATTTGAATTATTAGCTTCGCGAACAGCCGACAACAATAAATCGTCAGCATTTTGGTCTACAATAATTATTTCGTACGATATCCTGTCGGGAATGGTATCAGAGATGGATTGCAAAAGCAATCGCACTTCTTTTTCGCGCCCAATTGTAGGAATCACTATTGATAAATCGTACATAAATCTTGAATAAATATGTGGTAAACAAAAATCAGCTTAACAAGGCTTTCTTACGAATCAGATAGCTGCAAAATACAATTTCGGTCAAACCCGAGAGCGAAAGGGCCGCAGCTAAAACATATATAGTATCTATAAATAACAGTCCAATTGCAGCATATACTACAAAACTAATCAATGCCACCAGTTGATTTTTGGTCACCAAATAATAGTTATTAGTTGGCACAAATACAAAATAGATAAAAGAACTTACAATCAACCAGGGCAAAATGGTGACACTTAGAATAATTGCGAGCGGGTACGAACCAAGCATCGAAACACCACCCATAAGCAGCACTACCCATTTTCCCAATAAGACTATAAAACCAATAATGAGCAAACACAAATAAACTTGATAACGAAGTATCTTTTTTATCAGTTCATTGCTCGATTTTGAAATAATATTGGGGAATAATGCACCATTTACGCTCGTCAGAAGCAATCTTGGCACAGCGACTATTTTATTTGCTAAATCGTAAATCGCCACATCCTTCATTCCAAAAAACACACCAATCAAAATGGCTACAGTTTGTTCTTTTATCATTCCTGCGGAGGTACTTAAAAAGAAAGGGGTTGCATCAGCATACCATTTTTTCACAGCACCAAAAGGCATTATCCTTATTCGGATTCTATCGTAAAATCTGATGATAACTGCTGCGCCAACCCCGCCTCCAATACTCGTTATCGAAGCAATCAGGGCAAAAGTATTTATATCATTCGAAGTGTGGACAGTGAGAAAAATAAATGGCAACGAAATCAATTTCAATCCTAACTGAACGTAAGTTACCACCCGCATTTTCTGCAAGCCCTGAAAGTACCATTGTGGGAAGATGATATTCGTCAGCGTTTGAGAAAAACAAACAAAAAGCAGAACCCAATTAACTCTCAGGTATGGCACCGAAAAAATTAGGATTGAAAATACAATCAGCGATATGATTTCCAGGTATATTTTTGCTGTATACACACAAGAAAGGGTGTGCAACTTCAGTTTCTCATCAGCTGGATATTGAGCTATTATCTTCACCGCCGGAAGATCGAATCCAAAACCTACAAAACTCACAAAATAAGTAACTACAGACATTGCAAAAACGTATAATCCATAGGATTCTGCACCCAGCGTTCGTATCAGATATGGATAAATCAGCACATAGAACAGCGTGTTTAGCACTTGCAACACAGTCATAAAAAAGTAGTTCTCCACAACTACTTTATTGCTTTTAAAAAACGCTCTTATGTCTGTAAAGGTCGCCATATTCTACAAGCGACCATCAACCCATTGTCTTTCCACAACCGCTTTCGCGTCAAATATAACAGCGCCGGCTTTGTAATGTCTTTCAAAATCAAATTCTTTAAACTCATCGTGCGAAACAGCCAGAAGAACTGCTTGATATTCCTTAGCTGTATCTAATTTCGAAAGAATATCCACATCATATTCGTGTTTCACCTCTTCAGCCGAAGCCCATGGATCGTAAATATCTACATTCAATCCAAATTCACAAAGTTCGCGATAAATATCAACTACCTTTGTATTTCGAATATCAGGACAATTTTCTTTAAAAGTCACACCCAATATCAACACATTAGAACCTTTGATGGTATGCGTTTTATGAATCATCAATTTCAACACCTTATTGGCAATAAAAGGGGCTATGCTATTGTTTACATGACGACCGGAAAGAATAACTTGTGGTACGTACCCCAATGATTCGGCCTTGCTGGCCAAATAATAGGGATCAACACTGATACAATGGCCCCCCACCAAACCCGGACGGTATTTCAGAAAATTCCATTTTGTACCCGCTGCATCAATCACGTCGTTAGTATCAATACCAACCTTATCAAAAATCAAAGCCAATTCGTTTACAAATGAAATATTTACATCGCGCTGTGCATTTTCAATAATTTTAGACGCTTCTGCCACCTTCAGGCTCGGTGCTTTGTGCGTTCCGGCAGTGATGATGGAAGCGTACAAACCATCAACACGATCAGCTATTTCGGGTGTTGAGCCCGAAGTAACCTTCATGATTTTGGTAAGCGTATTTATTTTATCCCCTGGATTGATACGTTCGGGACTATAGCCGGCAAAGAAATCGACATTGAACTGCAAACCGGACACTTTTTCGATTACCGGCACACAATCCTCTTCTGTACAGCCCGGATAAGTGGTCGATTCATAGATGGCAATATCACCTTTGCTGATAACGCGACCCAACATTTCAGAAGCCTTTATCAAGGGCTTCAAATCAGGCATATTGAATTTATTTATAGGAGTGGGAACAGTAACAATATAGGTATTATAATCTTTCAAATCGTCCTCATCACTTGAAAATGACAAACCCAACTCCGAATCGGATTTCCGAAGATTCATCGCAGTAGTCATACCCACCAAATCAGCTTCCAGCGTATGATCTACACCGTTTTGCAATTCCAGCACACGATCCTTGTTGATATCAAAACCAAGAACTTTATATTTTTTACCAAATTCAATAGCCAATGGCAGACCTACATAACCGAGACCTATTACTGCAATTTTAAAATCTTTCATCCAATTATTTTCTACAAATTGTACTTAAAAAATCATACTCGCGATACTGATAGTTGCACTAACAATGACATTTATACCCCACTAAAATGGACGAATATTTCTTGTTTTGCACAGGGATTTTGCCCCACCAATTCTACAGCCAACAAAGATACAAAAAAGCTTTTATACAACCTAAATGCACAGTAATTAAGCCTCTTTGAAGTCATTTCAGAAACAAACTGATAACTATAAACGTTGAAAACAAACATCATCACGCAACAATTTTTGTTCTTAATCCAATCAATTCCTTTAAATTTGCACTCGCAACAGAAATAACTTTTAAAATATGGTCAAAATAGAATACTTCCCCCTTGTTACCGACGATGGACAGGTCATAGGTAAAGCCTCCCGAGCCGAATGCCATTCAGGATCCTTTTTACTTCACCCAGTGGTTCATTTGCATGTCTTTAACTCGGCAGGCGAGTTGTATTTACAGAAAAGAGCTATGAATAAAGATATTCAACCGGGCAAATGGGATACTTCTGTTGGTGGGCATGTCGATTTCGGGGAAAAAGTTACCCATGCACTCCGCCGGGAGGTAGAAGAGGAATTAGGAATTACGGCTTTCGAACCTGTTTTTATTCTCCGCTATAAATTTGTATCGGACAAGGAGGCAGAGCTAATACACAGCTATTATACCATTTACGATGGCGATATACAACCCGACCCTGTTGAAATTTCGGAAGGTAAATTCTGGAAAATAAGTGAAATAGAAGCTCAATTGGGGAAAAACGTTTTCACTCCAAACTTTGAGCAAGAGTGGGCAAGGATTATTGCGATAAAAGGTTTAAATTTCCCTACAAAGAAAAAGTGAAATCTGTAATTAGAAATACGTCTACTTGAGTTAGCAAACTTATGTATAAAAAAACGGTTAATCAATTTCTCGATTAACCGTTATTTTTATTCGAACAAAGTTCTATTCGTTATCTAAAGCTTCTAGCTCTATCATCAATGTTTCTCTTGGAATTCTCACTCCTACTTCCACATATATCTTTTTAATTCGAGCTGTAAAAGGCATTTCAATACGATTTTGCATTTTCATTGCTTCCAATATCAAAAGAGGAGCACCTTCTTCTACAACATCGCCTTCTTTGACAAAAACACTTAAAATAGTTCCCGGAATGATAGATTGAATATCATACGGACTTGGATTAACCCATTGTTTTCTATTTTTGTATTTCTTTGTCAATAATGTCTTGTATTTGCGTGCAGTTACTGCAAAATCGACATATTCTGGTTTTTCTGTTTGCATATATTTTTATGTTTGAGACAAGACTTAACTCATCTGTACAGCAATTAAGAAATTAGTAGTATTCAACTCACATCAAAATGGAGGAATACCGTGTTTTTTAGCCGGACGATGATCGTCTTTATTCTTAGACACTTCAAGTGCATGCAATAACAATTCGCGAGTTTCAGAAGGTTCGATAACCGCATCGATATAGCCTTTTGAAGCAGCTACGAATGGATTAGCAAATTTCTCGATATACTCTTGAACTTTTTGTTGACGCATTGCATCTTCGTCTTCAGCTTCCATAATTTCTTTGCGGAAAATAATGTTAGCAGCACCTTCTGGTCCCATTACAGCGATTTCAGCACCTGGCCATGCAAACATAAAGTCAGCACCTAAGTGACGCGAATTCATTGCAATATATCCACCACCGTAAGCTTTACGAAGGATAACAGTGATTTTAGGCACGGTAGCTTCAGAATAAGCATAAAGCATTTTTGCTCCGTGACGAATAACACCGGCATGTTCCTGGTCAACACCAGGTAAATAACCCGGCATATCTTCAAGCGTAACGATTGGAATGTTGAAAGCATCGCAATATAAAATAAAACGAGCTGCTTTATCAGAGGCATCACAGTCGAGCACACCTGCCAGATACATTGGCTGATTGGCAACGAAACCAATAGTTTCACCATTCAAACGACCAAAACCAATTACAATATTTGCTGCCCAAAGTTCATGAATTTCAAGAAATTTAGAATCATCGGTAAGCGCGTGAATCACTTCACGTACATCATAAGGTTGTTTTGGATCGGCTGGAATAATGTTTTCAATATTTTTCAATGATTTTGGCTCCTTTGGCTCAACACTTACAGCTTTTTGCTGATTGCTATGAGGAATAAGAGAAATCAATTCTTTAATCTGATCAAAACATTCCATTTCGCTTAGTGCGTAGAAATGTGCATTACCGGTAATTTCGGCATGTACACGTGCTCCACCCAAGTCTTCTTGCGAAATTTTTTCGCCCAATACAGTTTCAATAACATTTGGTCCGGTAATAAACATTTTAGAAATGTTTTCTACCACAAAAACGAAATCGGTAAGAGCTGGAGAATATACTGCACCACCGGCACATGGGCCTAAGATAACAGAGATCTGTGGAATAACACCCGATGACATGGTATTACGATAAAAAATTTCACCATAACCAGCCAAAGCGCTAATACCTTCCTGAATACGTGCACCACCCGAATCGTTGATTCCGATACAAGGCACTTTCATTCTAAGTGCGTGATCCATGATTTTGGTAATTTTACGAGCATGTTTTAGTCCTAGCGAACCACCCATTACCGTAAAATCTTGTGCGTAGATGCAAATTGGGGCACCATTAATTGTTCCAGTTCCAGTAATAACACCATCGCCAGCCAATTCTTTGCTTGCCATTCCGAAGTTACGTTCTTCGTGTTCAACAAAAAGGTCGTATTCGTGAAACGAGTCGACGTCTAACAAAGCAAGAATACGATCGCGGGCAGTCATCTTGCCCATGGCTACTTGTTTCTCGATAGCTTTATCACCACCGCCTTTTTCAACAATCGCCTTTTTTTGCCGTAATGCTAGAATGTTTTTCTTTAAAGTCATAAAAAACTTTTATTTAATTAAACTTAAAGTTATAAGCAGCTAAATAGACTGCTCTAATGTCGGGAGCAAAAGTAACACTTTTATTGCAAATGTGTGCAGTTTTACCAATTTAGTTTCTGCTAAGAAAACTAAACTATTTACCATTCAACAACTTAAGGATATTCTTTCGGGTCGATTTAAATCCAGGACTGTAGCACTCAACATCTACACTCTCAAGGTAGGCTATAAATTCGGGTATAAAATCGGATTCCCGCTTGCAAACGGAGTATAGTATTTTCATTGAAAGTGCCTGAACTGCAATGGGATATTTAGGAGAAATCATCCAATCGAAACAAGCATTGATAAATTCAACCGGAATATTTTCGGGAAAGGATATGTTTTTGATAATTGACAAGCAGCCCCGGTGCAGGCCACCGTGTGAAGTGGAGATAGCAAGATTTGCTAGCTCTAAAAAATGCTGATCGTTAAACCATTGGGGATGTTTTTCACTTATTTTCTGACAAGCCCAGGCTGCTCTCCACCTGACTTTTTCATCCATATCAAATATAAGTTGGTAGACGGTATCAAAGTCGCATGGGTTGGCAAAAATTTCCAGAACTAAATTATCAACGTAGTGCTTCGAAAGTGGTCGAGAAAGGTGTTCTCTATAATCCATAACTTCGACGAATAAACAATTTATCTAAACACAATATCTACAATTACATCTACTCCAACATGCTTATTGAGCGACTTTTTAATTTCTTCGCGCGATAAAAATAAATCATGGCGAAGCACTGACGAATTCAGACTCACGTAAAGCACCCTGTTTTTTATGCTTAAATCGGAAGTGTATTGCACGATGTTAGCTCCCAGCACCAACGGCCATGCGTCTATCAGTCGTTTTTCGTACAAGGGTTTATCCAGATGATGCTGTTTCAGAACCTGACGGATAACATCGCTCAACAATTCGGTATTTTTTTTTCGCATGACAATTTATAGGATTATAAGCACCAAAATAGTAGAGTTGTATTAATTTGAATATGACCGATACAGTTTTGTTATCGCAGCACTAACACTTGCCCTAATTTTGCACCTTCTTCAAAAGGCATATTATTAAGTTTGTACAATTCAGTTACCCTTACCGCATAATCCTGCGAAATCCTGCGCATCGATTCTCCGGCTAAAATTAGGTGAGTAGGGCATTCTTTCTCTGCTTTTTTCTTTTTAATTGCAATAAACACTCTATCACCGGCAGCTAATCGGGCATCTGAGTTTACATCGTTATATCTTCTGAGGCGAGCTTCTCCAATATTAAACTCATCGGCAATGGCACCAAATGAATCACCGGCTGTTGCAGTCACAAACAGTACACCGTTTACACGTTTCACTTCATGGTTCGACGACGCCTTTACTGAACCAAAAGCTGTAGTGCTTTCATCAATAATTCTTTTTGTTGTCTTCTGATTGGGTTTTACATCCACTTCCGAAATAGTTGAGTTTTTAGCATATGCCTGCTCTATATCGAATTTATGCAAACTGTAATTTTCAACAATAGAAATAAGTTTGTACGCGTAAGTGGGATCAGTCGCGTATCCTGCTTTTTTAAGTCCGAAAGCCCAACCTTCATAGTCTGTCGGTTTTAACTCAAACAAAGGAGCATATCGCGGTCTTGATTTCAAGAATGCACAATGATCTTCGTACGAATCAAGCACCTGACTGTATTTTCTAAAACATTCATCTTTCGTATCATCATCATAATATATTTTCTCACCTTGCCAGTCGGAACATTTAATCCCAAAATGGTTGTTTGATGATCTAGACAAATAACTTTGTCCGGCGCCCGACTCCAGCAACCCCTGTGCAAGTGTAATACTGGCAGGCACACCATGTTCACGTTGTTGCTTTTGGGCAATTTTGTGATATTGGTCAATGTATGAAAGATAGGTTTGATTAAGCGTTTGGGCAATGCCCAACGAGTTAAGAAACAAAACACTAATTAGAATTCCGATTATTCTTTTTATTTTCATATTTAAAAGTTACAGTTTTATTTTGACACAAAAATAAAACTAATTACCCGAAAAGAATAATTTGAATGAAAAAAAATCTATTTTTGCAACTTTCAAACCTCCATATCCAGCGGAGTATTTGACGATTACATTAAATATTAAAAAATAATTTATCTATTTATACTTAGGATGAAAACAAAAACGATAGAAACGACAATCACAATATATAGTTTTGATGAGTTGACAGAACAACAACAGCAATTAATAAACAAAGCAAAAGAGCAAGTATCGAAAGCGTATGCACCTTACTCTAACTTTCATGTTGGAGCCGCTGTAGAATTAGAAAACGGGCAGATTTTTGCCGGCAGTAATCAGGAAAATTCGGCTTACCCGTCGGGGTTATGTGCAGAAAGAGTAGCCATGTTTTATGCCAACGCACAATTCCCGGAAGTAGCCGTCAAAACTATTGCAATTGCTGCCCACACGAACAATGTTTTTTTAGAAGACCCGATTACACCTTGTGGCTCGTGCCGACAAGTTCTACTGGAAACGGAAATACGTTTTGATAAAAATATTACCGTCCTTTTATACGGAACGAAGCACATTTACCAAATTGACAATATAAAACAATTATTGCCTTTATGCTTTGAAAAAGACAGCTTAAACGGCTAAATAAGAGCAAAACAAAAAAAACAGTTAGCATCTTGCATTTTTTAAATTAATTGTGTACATTGCGAACTCAAAAAAGTACGTCAAAACCCCTGATTATCCGTACTTTTCTTGTTGTGTAAACTAATTTCTTTATGAAACGAACTAAATTTAAAATTGAATATCAACTTAAAACCTCGTCGATTAATATTCTTTGGAATTCAATAGGTAATCCGCTTGGACTAGCAGAATGGTTTGCTGATGGAGTAACAGTTAAAGGTGATGAGTACATTTTTTCGTGGGATAAAAACGAGCAAACGGCCTTGTTGATTGAAAATAAAGCAAATACAAGTATCCGTTTTCAATGGGAAGAAGATAAAGATACCGACTACTATTTCGAATTAAAAATTGTAGCACTGGAAGTTACCGGCGATTTGGCTCTGATTATTACTGATTTTGCTGAACCAGGCGACAAAGAAGACTCTATCATGCTATGGAACAAACAAATAGAAACGCTCAGACGTAAAACGGGTATGTAAACCTAAATAACAACCTTACGTTTACATATTACTCTACTAATATACAGAAACTTAAAGCCATCTGCTGTACATGCAAATGGTTTTTTTCTTTTCATAAAACAACAGATGCTTCAACTTAAATACTTCGCTTACACGCAAATAGAACCACACGCAATTTTGTATTCGGCTTGAGTAATTAACGAGATTTCATTCTTGCTAATTAAACACTTAAAGTAATTTCGCATTTCAAATACTTGATTATTGAACTTTTTGAAGTAATTTTGTTGCTCCAAAAAAAACAGGCATGTTTAGAATTAAAAAAATCGATTCATACGTATTCAAACGCTTTTTTACGCTCTTTTTGATGACATTCCTCATCTGCATTTTTATTTTATTGATGCAGTTTTTGTGGAGACATGTTGCCGATTTGGTAGGAAAAGGTGTGGGTTGGTCGATATTAGCTGAGTTTTTCATGTACTCAACCTTTTCGTTGGTACCGCTAGCATTACCGCTGGCCATTCTGCTGGCCTCGCTGATGACTTTTGGAAATATGGGCGAAAATTTTGAGCTCACAGCCATGAAAGCGGCAGGCATTTCTCTCTTTCGCATCATGCGCCCACTCATTTTCTTTATTTCAGCCGTATGTATCGGAGCATTTTTCTTCTCTAACTTTGTCCTCCCTATTTCACAAAAGAAACTATACTCACTTATCATCTCCTTAAAACAAAAATCACCGGAGTTTGATATTCCAAAGGGCGAGTTCTACTCAGGTATTCCAGGAGTAAACATCTATGTCAGAGACAAAGAAGCCGGTTTGCTCAAGAATATGATGATTTATGATTTTTCGAGAGGATTCGATAATGCAAGAGTAATGGTAGCTGATTCGGGACGTGTCAAATTCTCAGCTGACAATAAATACTTGTTACTATCCTTGTACACGGGTGAAAGTTTTGAAAATCTCCAGCAACAGCAATTAAACTCTTCTCCTTCAAGTATCCCCTATCGTCGCGAAACATTCAAGCTAAAAGAAATGTTACTTGATTTCGACAATGCCTTTAATCGTATCGACGAATCGGCACTGCAAGATCAACACGTTAGTAAAAACATAAAACAACTCACACAATCAATTGATTCTGTATCTAAAATTGCCGAGTCGAGAAGTGAATCGCAGGGAAAAGAAATTATTGCTCAACACTTTATCGGCAGAGAAGAAAACCCAATAGCTAATTCAAAAAAAGGCATCAAAGCCATTAAGGCTCAACTAAATCCCGACACCCTGTTTCTATCATTAAATCAGGCGTCGATGGAACGGGCTTCTTCGATATCAATAGAGCGTGCCAAGGCCATGAAAAGTGTTATTGATTATAACAAAATCATGTTGGAGGAACAATTAAATTATGTTCGCAGACACGAAATTGAAAGACATCGTAAGTTCACACTTTCTTTTGCCTGTTTAATCTTCTTTTTTATCGGAGCTCCGCTTGGAGCCATCATTCGTAAAGGGGGATTAGGAGCACCGGTTGTTATCTCAGTACTTATGTTTATCTTTTATTATATAATTGATAATACCGGCTATAAAATGGCACGTGAAGGTCTTTGGCCATCGTACGAAGGTATGTGGTTAAGTTCGGCTGTTTTATTGCCTATCGGAATATTTCTAACGTACAAAGCTGCAGTTGATGCTGCAATTTTTAATCCGGAGCAATACATTAAACTTTGGAACGTTATCAAAAACAGATATAACTCATTAAAAAACAAATTGTTTGGTAAAAACCAAACTAAATTAATTTCGCAATAAAATGAAATCAATAGTGAATACCATAGAAGAGGCTTTAGAAGACATTAAAAATGGGAAATTTGTAATCGTTGTCGATGATGAAGATCGCGAAAACGAGGGCGATTTTATTTGTGCTGCCGAAAAAATGACTCCAGAAATGATCAATTTCATGATCACCCATGGTCGTGGTGTAGTTTGTGCTCCATTAACGGAAGAACGCTGCGATGAACTGGACCTAGAAATGCAAGTAAATAAAAATACAGCTATACACTCCACTCCTTTTACCATTAGCGTCGATAAGCTGGAAGGTTGTACTTCAGGTGTTTCAGCAGCCGATCGTGCCGCCACTTTTGTTGCATTGACCGATCCGAATGCTAAACCGGAAACATTTGGTCGCCCTGGACACGTTTTCCCACTACGTGCCCGCTCCAAAGGTGTTTTGCGCCGTGCCGGACACACCGAAGCAGCCGTGGATTTGGCTCGTATGGCCGGATTATACCCTGCAGGAGCATTAATTGAAATAATGAACGAAGACGGAACAATGGCTCGTTTACCTCAATTAATTGAAATTGCAAAAAAATTCAAGATGAAGATTATCACCATCGAAGATTTGATTGCTTACAGACTTAAAACTGAGTCCTTGGTAGAAATGGGTGTAAAAGTGAATATGCCAACTGCTTATGGCAATTTTAAATTAATTCCTTTCCGTCAAACATCAAATGGCTTGGAACATATAGCTTTGATAAAAGGCGAGTGGAAAAAGGACGAGCCTGTTTTGGTTCGTGTTCATTCTTCATGCATGACCGGCGATATTTTCGGATCGATGCGTTGCGAATGCGGTGAACAGCTTCACAAAGCAATGCAACTAATTGATAAAGAAGGAAAAGGAGTTGTAGTCTACATCAATCAGGAAGGTCGTGGTATCGGATTAATGAATAAAATTAAAGCCTACAAACTTCAGGAAGAAGGCATGGATACAGTGGATGCAAACTTGCATTTAGGATTCGATGCCGACGAACGTGATTATGGTGTTGGAGCACAAATACTACGCGAAGTGGGTGTTTGTAAAATCCGTTTATTGACCAATAATCCGGTAAAACGCATTGGTTTGGAAGCTTACGGGCTTTCAATTATTGAAAACGTACCATTAGAAGTTACGCCCAATCCACACAACGAATTCTACATGCAAACAAAGAAAACGAAGATGGGACACAATCTGAAGTATACTAAATAATTTCATTCATCGTCACTCATAAAATATAACGGTTAAGTTCTTACAATATCAACACATTGAAATGAAAACAGCATTAATTACCGGAGCTACTTCAGGTTTTGGGCGTGCAATTGCATTCCGACTGGCCAAATTAGGCGGTTATAAACTTATCATTACCGGCCGTCGTTTGGAGCGATTAAACGAATTATCCAAACAGTTGCAGGCCGAGTTCTCTACCGAAGTAGTATCGCTTTGCTTTGATGTCCGCAATAATGACGCTTGCACAGAAGCGTTCAAGTCTATCCCTGAAGCATTTCAACGCATCGATATTTTGATAAACAATGCAGGTTTAGCTGCAGGCACATTACCTTTCGACCAAAGCGATTTGGCAGACTACGATCAGATGATTGACACCAACGTAAAAGGATTGCTCTACATTACAAAATTAGTTGTGCCCGGAATGATTGCGCATCAATCAGGTTTGATTATTAATCTTTCCTCAATTGCCGGCATAGAAGTATATCCGAACGGTAGCGTGTATTGCGCTTCGAAACATGCTGTAAACGCAATTACCAAAGGATTACGCATTGACCTCGTAAAACATGGTATCAAAGTAAGCTCAGTTTCTCCGGGAATGGCAGAAACCGAATTTTCTATTGTTCGCTATCATGGTGATGAGGAAAAAGCCAAAGCAGTCTATAGCGGACTTACCCCTTTGAATGCCGAAGATATTGCAGATACAATTGAATTTATCGTCACTCGTCCGGCACATGTAAGCATCAACGACATACAAATAAACCCGGCTCAACAAGCAAATACATACATTGCGCATAGAGTTTAAAATCAAATATTTCAAAATTTACATCTGATCAATTTCTTTTAAAAGCGCACATAAATAAGCCCTGGTCTCCTGTAATAAATTTTTGCATCCACTTATATTGCGCTGATATGCGATTTTTTGACGAGAAATTACAATATTTTAAAAAAAAAAGCTATTTTTGTGTGCTATTCCTTTTAGCAATTGAACAACTTGAACGTTTTGTAATGAATATTACAAGATTTACTTAAAACAACATTGAAAATGAACTCACTTGATTTAAACAAGGATCCTGAAATCGTACCAAGCGAAGTGACAGAAACTGTAGAAACTGTAGATACTGTGGAAACTGTAGAAACGAACTTGGAAACAGTCGTTATAGAACAACCTGAAGAAACAAACACAATCGTTACTGATTATGCTACCAGCTCAAAACAGGAATTGATTGACGCTTTAAAGTTGCTCATAAACAAGGAAGTGGATGCCGCGAAAGATGGTGTGGAGCACATTAAACAGTTGTTTTACAAAAAAGTAAAGTTAGAAGTTGAAGAACAAAAGAAACTTTTTGTTGAAAATGGTGGCATTGAAACCGACTTTGTAGCTGCAAAAGATGAGTTGGAAGAAAGCTTTAAGGCCCTTCTCAACGAATTCCGTGTCAAAAAAGCCTCCGTAATGGCTCAATTGGAAAAAGAAAAAGACAGCAACTTATTACAGAAACAACATCTTCTGGAACAAATGAAGGTGTTGGTGGGGAGTAACGACGATGTTTCGACACACATTAATGAGTTCCGTGCATTGCAACAAAAATGGAAATCGATTGGTCAGGTGCCTCAAACTGCCTCAACAGAATTGTGGAAACAATATAACCTGTATCAGGAATCATTTTGGGATTTAATAAAAATCAACAACGAATTGCGCGAATATGATTTCAAGAAAAATCTTGAATCAAAAACATTGCTTTGCGATGCTGCAGAAAAGCTTTCGGAAGAGACTGATGTGATTGCTGCTTTCCAAAAGCTACAAAAATTACACGAAGAATGGCATGAATTAGGTCCGGTAGCACGCGAAATCCGCGAACAAATCTGGACACGATTTAAAGACGCTTCGACAGCCATACATAAAAAACACCAATCGTACTTTGATTCAATTCGTAAATTGGAAGAAGAAAATTTGGTCACTAAGACAGAACTTTGCGAAAAAATTGAAGTATTTGACTATAGTAAACTCAACAATTATCGACAATGGGATGAGGCTACTAAAACTATTTTAGCTTGGCAAGAAGAATGGAGAAGCATTGGATTTGCCCCTCGCAAAGTAAATCAAAAGGTATTTGACCGTTATCGCAAAGCTTGCGATGCATTCTTTGCTGCCAAAGGAGAATTCTACAAAGAGACAAAAAACGTCTTAGTAGTCAATTCCGACAAGAAAAAAGCATTATGCGAACAAGCTGAAGCTTTGAAAGACAGTACTGATTGGAAAGAAGCCGGCGAAAAATTCATTCTGCTTCAAAAGGAATGGAAAACAATTGGCCCGGTGGCTAAAAAATACTCAGACGAATTGTGGAAACGATTCATTGCAGCCTGCGATTATTTCTTCGAACAAAAAAACAAAAGCACTTCGGGTCAAAGAAATGCTGAATCTGAAAATTTAGCAAAAAAGAAAGAATTAATTGCTAAAGTAAACGCATTCGAAAAATCAGAAAACAATAACGAATCTGTGGCCGCTTTGCGTGCATTGATGGCCGAATGGAATACCATTGGACATGTGCCGTTCAAAGAAAAAGACAAAGTGTACAAAGAATATCGTGACGCTGTTGACAAACAATTCGAAACGCTGAACGTAGACGCAACCAATCGACGCATGGACAATTTCCGCAGCAACCTCAAAGACATGAGTGGCAAAGGCGAAAACAAATTGTACCGCGAACGCGAAAAGCTTATGCGCGCATACGAGCATTTAAAATCTGAGATTTTGACCTACGAAAACAATATCGGGTTCTTCTCATCATCTTCGAAAAAAGGCGGTGGACTTATTAAAGAAATGGAACGTAAAATTGAGTCTTTGAAAGAAGAAAGCAAATTAATTGAGCAAAAAATCAATTTAATTGACGAAAATATCTAATTCATAAGATTCATTTCGAACGAAATATATAAAGCCTCAACCTCAAATTTGGTTGAGGCTTTTTATATCTCAATTGTCCAAGCAAACATAATGTACAACGCACATTTATAAATCACATTAGGATTTTTTAATCAAAAAGTTAATTAGTAATAATCTATAACCTTATAAACGCTACGCACGATATTATTGCAGCAAAAAAAACTATCTTTGCAACATAAATTAATCAGGCGTAACTTTTTCAACCAAAAATATGAAAGTATTATTAAAAATTAGTCTCATAGTATTATTTATTGCTGCTACCATTAATGCAGATGCTCAGAAATATGCCATCGAAGCCGGTTATACAAATCCTATGCAAGTTACAAAAATTGGCAGTACGACTGGAAGTACTACATTTTTTTACGGCGGTAAAATTGGGGTAACTGCACGATATAGTTTAAAAAGTAATGCTAATGCAAGCTTACTTACTGGTGTGCTTTATTCGTTGGTGTACGCCGATAGACAATCATATGGATACCCTATCGGAACAGGTCTGACTTATAAAACTACTGGACACTTTATCGACATTCCGATTCACGCAATTTATTCATTACCAATTTCGAAAAACATGAGCTTTTTCGGTTATGCCGGACCAACAATTAATATCGGATTGGCACAAAACGTGAAAGTTACTTCCACACAACCATACCCAATCACAAGCCCATTCTACGTTAAACCAGGTTCGTTCAATGTATATAGTTCGGGGTCAGACTATCAGTTAAACAGACTTAATCTGCAAATCGGTGTAGGTGGTGGTATTCAATGGAAGAAATATCAATTAAAGAGTGGCTACGACTTTGGCATCACGAACTTAAACAAAGTAGATACAGGCAAAATGTTTCAAAAAGGCTGGTATGTATCGTTCTCATATCAATTTTAAACGAGACAAAGCAATACAAAAGGCTAAACTTGCAAGCGAGTTTAGCCTTTTTGTTTAAATAGGGAATTTGTTTTTGAGTCTTCAAACAATAAATCCCTTATTTCAATTTAGTTATCTTAACTGAATAGAAAATAATTGTTTATTCTCAATTAATAATTGCGCTGAACGCCTCATAATTATAGGATAATGATTATTTTTGCACTTAATTTTATTCAAAAGACGATTTTCTAAAATGCAACTATACAGTATTTTTCTTCAACACCCAATTATTTGTACCGACAGTCGGATTTGCCCTGAAAATTCGATTTTCTTTGCACTGAAGGGCGACAATTTTAATGCGAATGCATTTGCGCTATCGGCTTTAGAAAAAGGTTGTTCGTACGCAGTGATTGATGAGGCTGAATTTGCTATTGACAATCGCTTTATTTTAGTTGAAGATGTGCTGGCAACTCTGCAAGAACTGGCAACATACCATCGTAAAAAGCTGGGAACAACTATTTTAGGAATTACCGGAACAAATGGAAAAACTACAACAAAGGAATTAATTGCTGCAGTATTAAAAGAGAAATACAACGTACTTTTCACTCAGGGAAATTTAAATAACCACATTGGTGTACCGCTTACCTTGCTACAATTAAAATCCGAGCACGAAATAGCGGTAATTGAGATGGGTGCAAATCATCCGGGTGAAATTAAACAACTCGCCGAAATTGCTTGTCCTGATTACGGCATAATTACCAATGTTGGAAAAGCTCACCTCGAAGGATTCGGATCATTTGAAGGTGTAAAGCAAACTAAAAAGGAACTTTACGACTATATCTTCGCCAACGGGCAAGAGATTTTTATCAACAAAGACAATGCTGATTTAGACGAAATGAGTGCCAAGGCAGGGTTTAAAACCACAGAGCGTGTACACCAATACAGTTTAGACACAAACTACAACGACTGCTTTATAAGTGGGCACATAAACAGTTGTTCTCCATTTTTAAATATGGAATGTACCATAGGAACTACTGAAACACTGTCTATAAATACTCAACTGATAGGTGCGTACAATGCTGAAAATGTGTTGGCAGCAGTAGCTATCGGATACTATTTTGAAGTTGAAAATAACTACATAAAACAAGGACTTGAAAACTATATTCCGCAGAACAACCGTTCCCAACTGACAATTACAGAAAACAACAAACTAGTAGTAGATGCATACAATGCAAACCCTACCAGTTTACGTGCGGCAATCATGAATTTTGCGCAAATGGATATTGAGAATAAAACACTCATCATTGGTGATATGCTCGAATTAGGAGCGCAAAGTAAAGTTGAACATCAAAACATAATTGACCTGCTACAACAAAACAAGTTTCGTAACGTTCTGTTAGTAGGAAAAGAATTTTCTGGAACGAGAAATCCATTTCATTGTTTTACCGATGTAACTGAACTTATAAATTATCTTGAAAAACAGCCCATTAAAAAGCATTTTGTTTTGATAAAAGGTTCCAGGGGAATAAAACTCGAGAAAGTGATTTCAACGCTTTAATCAAACAAACAATAAACTTTTAGTATTATGGATCCAATAAAGAAAAACAACCTTACCATTATCATTGTGGCAGCGGCAATTATTGTAGCTTTGGCCATTGCAGTATTCTATTTCATTCACAAAGCCAATGAAAAAGAAAAAGAGATGACTGAAGTTGTTCAGATGATGAATTTCGATAAAGAGCAGGTACAAAAAGAATTTTCTGATTTAAACTCCGAAATGGATGGTTATACAACTAACATTCACAACGATTCGCTTGTAAAATTGTTGCAAGATCAAAAAACGAAGGTTTCTCAATTATTGGATGAATTACGTGTTACAAAATCGACTAATGCAGTTCGTATCGCTCAGTTAAGAGCCGAGCTATCTACCGTTCGAAAGGTGATGATTCAATATGTAAATCAAATTGACTCACTGAATTCTATGAACAAATCATTAAAAAATGAAAATGTAGAGGTTCACAAAAAATATCAGGCTGCGTCTGAATCGGTTGAAGCATTATCAAAAGAAAAAGAATCATTAAATCAGGTAGTTACGCGCGCTTCGATTATGGAAGTGACTAACTTCATTATGTTACCTGTCAATAATAAAGGAAAAAAAACAGGCTGGTTCTCACAAACTGCCAGTTTACAATTCAACTACACAGTAGCTAAAAACATTACAGCTCAACCCGGTGAGAAAACAGTATACCTCCGTATTACGCGTCCTGATGACGATGTACTTACAAAAGGCTCCGGAAATGTATTCACCTACGAGAACAAGGAAATTGCATATTCGGTCGCTAAAAAAATCGAATACACAGGAGATGCCATTAACGATGTAATGTTTTGGAAAATAGGCGAGATACTTCCAAAAGGAAACTATCGTGCTGAATTTTTTATTGATGGAAACCGAGTTGGAAGTTTTAAATTTGTATTTGAAAAATAGAAGATAACTAATAGATGATAGTTCATAGTTGATTATGCAAGTAATAAGTATTATTTATTGATCTATTTGTTAAGTTGATTTTAGTTTATTCAATCTCAACACAAAAGACCTCTATCCCTAACCCTTTCTCCCAAGGAGAAAGGGAACACAGCATCTCAAATTTAAAGAATCTGCTGTTAATTCTCGCTCAGCAAAGTCCCTCTCCTCGGGAGAGGGTAATCGGCTTTGCCGCTTGGCTTGCCAAGAATTAGGGAGAGGTCGAAATTAAGAAATATATCAATAATAATTTCCACTTACTTAAGTAGTTTGAAGATGACTGTTAGCGAAATAACCTCAAACTGATAACTGTTTACTGATAACTGAAGATGTCACAAGCCAATAAATTCACTCACGATGCAGACGCAATCGCCTTTGATGTAAAACATCGGAATACGATTAAGTTCAACATCTCGCGCTACGATGTAGCGGTGAGTAAAGGGATGGCTCGTTACAATAATGTTGAATTGGCCAAAAGTCAGGCAGCAGCTATCAAGCGGGATGTTTTGCAAAATTGGGGGAAATATCTGATTCAATTTGAAGAGAAAATAAGTGTGCGTGGCGTGAAAGTGCTTTGGGCAAAAGATGCTGATGAAGCAACTACTTTTGTGGAACAAATTTTGCGTGATAAAGAAGCAAAATTATTGGTCAAAAGTAAATCAATGACCACCGAAGAAATCGAGTTGAACGAAACCGCCGAACGTGTTGGGTGTGAATCGGTAGAAACAGATCTTGGCGAATTTATAGTGCAGGTAGCCGGCGAAAAACCCTATCACATTGTTACACCCGCCATGCATAAATCGAAAGGCGATATTGCTAAATTGTTCAATGAAAAGTTTGGGACACCAATAGATAGTACACCGGAGGAAATGACCGAATACGTTCGTCAGGTACTCCGAAAAAAATATACTACAGCTCAGGTAGGCGTTACCGGAGCTAATTTCCTGATTGCAGATATTGGTGGAATATCGGTAACTGAAAATGAGGGAAACGGATTAATGTCCACTTCATTTCCAAAGCTACACATTGTCATTGCAGGGATAGAAAAAATTATCCCAACGATGACACAGCTCGGACTTTTCTACCCACTTTTGGCAGCACACGGTACCGGTCAGCAAATTACTGCTTACAACACTATTTTTACAGGCCCACGTCAGGCCAATGAGGTAGATGGTCCGGAAGAGATGATAGTGATTCTACTTGACAATGGCAGAACCACCGTTTTTGAAGACGATGAAGCATTTGAAGCATTGGCATGTATCCGTTGTGGAGCATGTTTAAATGGCTGTCCGGTGTATAAAACGATTGGTGGGTATACCTATGACACAACGTATAGCGGTCCAATTGGGTCGGTATTAACACCATTTCTACGGGGATTCAAAGACTTTTCGCATTTAAGTTTTGCATCTACCCTGTGTGGAAAATGTGTGGAAGTTTGTCCGGTAAAAATACCGCTGACAGATATTTTATTAGCCAACAGAAGAAAAACTGTGGAGCAAAACCTCCGACCAAAAGCCGAAAGATGGCTAATGAAAGGATTTAAACTCATTAGTTCAAAACGTGCAGGCTTCGATTTCGTACCAGGTATGCTAAAAAATGCTGGAACTTATCCATTTAATTATGTGGGTTGGGGACCAAACCGAAAAATGCCAACATTTGCACGGAAATCATTTTCGCAGCAATATAAAATAAAGAACAAATAATTTTCAAGGACTCATTTTTCATTTTTGAAATATAGAATAAAAACTACAACTTACAAACATAACAACAAGTATAATGAAACAAAATTCACGCATCGCAATTGTAATTTTAATGCTAATCATCAGTTTCACGGCCTGTAAAGAAGATAATTATGTCGACTGGAAAGTAAAAAATGAACTTTGGCTAGAAAAAAACAAAACCCAACCGGGAGTTGTAACTACCGCTAGCGGATTACAGTATAAAATAATTGACGAAGGTTGGAGTTACAATCGTAAGCCTAGTAAAAACAGCGACGTATATGTCAAATACACTGGAGGTTTGATTAATGACTCTACTTTCCAATCTACAACAACAACAATTGGTCTTTGGGACACAAGTGTATTAGCTGGTTGGAAAGAGGGACTACCAAAAATACATGATGGAGGTTCCATAATACTTTATATACCAAGCAATCTGGGATATGGAAAGGATGGTTCAGGAACTATACCTTCCCACTCTACTTTGATTTTTAAAATTGATTTAATTAGTTCTCAGAACTAAATATAATAATCTCACTGAGTTTTAATTGTTAGCTCAACACATTTTTTTATGAAAAAAATATTTCTAATCATTTTTTGTTCTTTAGCCAGTTTCGCATCGGCAGTAGAATATACTGTTGGAAGCGTTCCAAATCCGATAACTGCAAATGCGCGTGAATTTGTAAGTAATCCGGATGGAATTCTGAAAACAGAAACCGTTCAAAAAATGAACGAAATGATTTATGCACTTAAAACTGAAAGGAGTGCTGAAGTAGTTATTGTAGCAGTAAACTCCATTGGACAAGCAGATTATATGTCGTTTGCAAATCAACTTTTCGATGAATGGAAAATTGGTGATGCCAAGCTAGACAACGGTTTACTTATCCTTTTTGTGCTTGATCAACGAAAAATTAAATTCGAAACCGGATATGGATTAGAAGGCGTTTTGCCTGATGCTATTTGTAGAAGAATTCTGGATCAGAGCGTTTTTCCCGAATTCAGAAAAGAAAACTATGATGCCGGGGTGTTGGCAGGTTTGGATCGTATCATCTCCACCATAAAAACAGAACCTGTTCAAAAGAAAACTGCTACTCCCATTGCCTGGAATGAAATTCTTCCACTTGCCGGTGGAGCCTATTTACTGATCATTTTATTTACATGGATTTGGGTCAATAGTTCTATTCAAAAAGTAAAAAAAGACACAAAGTACAAAAGTAATATTGCACGTTATAAAGCAATAAAAAACGAAAAAGCAGGTATCATGAGCATAGTAGCCCTTATGTTACCGATTGCCGGATTTGTGGTTATTTTATTGTTTTCAAATCCGATATTCATTTTCCTACTTATTCCGGTTCCTTTTTGCACGCTTCCTGCTAACATCTACGCCAAATTAATGATGACAAAAATCAGGCGGGAACCTATTGCATGTACAGTTTGTGATGGTAAAATGCATATTCTGAGCGAAAAAGAAGAAGACACGCACTTAAAAGTGGCACAGCAGTTCGAAGAACAATTGCAAGCTGTTGACTACGATGTTTTTGTTTGCGATAAATGCGACAACCAAGCCATATTCACGCTCGACAAACCAAGTGCTTACTCCGAATGTCCGAAATGTGGAACTAAAGCATTTATTCTGAAAGATAAAAGAACATTAATTGCCCCCACTTATGTCAGTTCCGGTACTCAGCGAACTACTTATTACTGCAAATTTTGCGGTTACGAAGAGAATCACAACGACAATATCCCACGACTAACCCGCGATACAGGAGCTATCGTTGGCGGTGCGGTTGCCGGCAGTATTTTTAGCGGTAGCGGCGGATTTGGAGGCGGAGGTTTCAGCGGTGGCGGTGGCGGAAGCTTTGGCGGAGGAATGTCAGGCGGTGGTGGCGCAGGTGGCGGCTGGTAAATTCAGTTATCAGTGAACAGTTATCAGTAAGCAAGAATATCATTTTCTAAACATTTACAACACCTTATTGTTACATTTATTCAAACTAAACTCAAAATTATTTTAAATGAAAAAGAACACGATTATTATTCTGGTAGCTGTTGCAGCTCTGTTTTTATGGGGAATGTCAAGTTACAATGGTTTGGTAAACAAAGAAGAAACCGTAAATAGCCAATGGGCCAATGTTGAAACTCAATATCAACGTCGCTCCGATCTGATTCCAAATCTGGTAGCAACAGTAAAAGGGTATGCAACTCACGAAAGTTCAACACTCGAAGGCGTTGTGGCAGCTCGAGCAAAAGCGACTCAAGTTACCATTGATCCGGCCAATCTTACACCTGAAAAATTACAGGAATATCAAGCTGCTCAAGGACAAGTTAGTTCAGCATTGGGTAAATTACTGATGATTACCGAAAACTACCCCGATTTAAAAGCAAATCAGAACTTCCTAGAATTGCAAGCGCAACTGGAAGGAACTGAGAATCGTATTTCGGTTGAGCGTACTCGTTTCAATGAAGTAGCACAAGGATATAATACATCTATTCGTCGTTTTCCAAATTCTATCTTTTCTAGTCTGTTTGGGTTCGACAAAAAACCATATTTTGAAGCAGCAAAAGGAAGCGAAAATGCTCCGGCTGTAAAATTCTAACTACCCTACCGTCCGCCCGCTCCAAGCGGGCAGACGAATGGTTGAATTTGGCAGAATTCTGACTAAAATGCACTCCGTATTTTCTAATCATCCATACAATATAAAAATTATGTCGCACAAAAAATATACTCCGGCCACTGATCGGTACAGCAATTCTGTAGGTTATCAGGCCTGTGGAAAAAGTGGTCTGCAACTTCCAAACATCTCACTCGGCCTTTGGCATAACTTTGGTGATGTGGATGATGCCGACGAAGCTTTAAAGATGATTCAATTTGCATTTGATCATGGCATTACGCATTTTGATTTGGCTAATAATTACGGAACTCCATTTGGTAGTGCTGAGAAAAATTTCGGAAAAATACTGAAAGAACATTTTGCCTCTCATCGCGACGAAATGATTATCGCTTCAAAAGCCGGCCATCTGATGTGGGATGGTCCGTATGGTGATGGTGGGTCGCGTAAGTATATGATGGCTAGCTTACACCAAAGCTTACAACGAATGAAGTTAGACTATGTGGATATTTTTTACTCACATAGGTATGATGCAAATACTCCATTAGAAGAAACGATGGGTGCTTTGTCGGACATGGTGAAACAAGGGAAAGCATTATATGTAGGAATTTCGAAATATCCCGTTGATAAGGCTCGTGAGGCATACCGTATTCTTCGTGAAAATGGCACTCCTTGTTTAATTAATCAAGATAGATACAACATTTTCACGAGAGATATCGAACAAAGTGTTTTACCACTTGCCGAAGAAAATGGCGTGGGCATGATTGCCTTTTCTCCATTGGCACAAGGAATGCTCAGCGACAAATACCTCAATGGAATTCCTGAGAATTCGCGTGCAGCACATAGTTATGGTTTTCTGCAAAAAAGCCAACTAACACCCGAAAAAGTTGAACAGATAAAAAGACTAAACGATATAGCAGCGCAACGCGGACAAACATTGGCACAAATGGCTCTGGTCTGGTGCTTACATCAACCCGTTGTTAATTCAGTTATCGTTGGCACCAGCTCTGTAAAACAGTTGCAAGACAACATAGACGCTTTAAAGAACACTGCATTCACCGACGATGAGTTGTGGAGAATTGGAGAATTGGGTGCGTAAACTAGTGTTATGCTAGGCTTATTTCGACGGTAGGTATCAATATCCGTCCCATTTATGGGACGGATATTAGCCATGTTTTAACATTACACTAGCTCATTATCTAACATTTTCACAAGTAAACAAAGTTCAGATTTTGAATAAGCACACTACTATATATTGTCTCCTGATAGCCTTATTGAGTATACCGATTGTAGCATGCAAGGATAATGTTCAATCCTCAATACCTGATTATCCGGTTTATCTGCAACTCAACCTGACAGCTCAATATCCAACTTTCAAAAATAGTCAGGGCAAATTCCTCACTTTCGAAAAAGGTGTTACCACCAATGATAGAATTGGGTTTGGTGGCATTGTCGTTTGCACCGGAATAACACTTGACGATTACAGTGGAACGCAATACTACGCATTCGATATGGCTTGCCCTTACGAATTAAAGAATACAGTAAAAGTGCATCCTGACAGCGGAAGATTACCTTATTTAGTATGCGACAAGTGTGGCTCTGTATTTGACATTACTTTTGGATCCGGTAATCCACTATCCGGTCCGGCAAAAGAATTCCTAAAAAAATACAGAACATCTCTATCCGGAGATGTACTGTATGTGAATAGATAGAACGATCATTATTTCTCCACCACTATCTCTAAAGCAATTAGAATGGTTGCATATATCGAACTCACGTTATATTAAATTCATAGTGAATGAATTCAATAGTAAATGTAACTTCCACACACCTTATCAATTACATTCATCAGAACTTATATTTCATTCATCAGAATGAATAATTGCAACTTTAGAACTAATAGTTACTTCTTTTGAATTAGTAGTTGGTTCTTTAGAACTAATGATTGATTCTTTAGAATTATTTGTTAGTTCTTTAGAACTAATAGTGGATAGTCTAGAACTAATGGTTACTTTCGTAGAAGTAATACATACTAGGCTAAAACGAAATAAATATTCAATAAATAGCAAATAATATTCATTAAACCGAATAGATTATTCATCAAACAAGCCACTTTATTGTCAATAAAAAATAGATTATTCATTTTTACTCACTGAACCTTCATTAAATTACAACATTATTTATATATTTGCATAGTAATAACTTTAACCCTATACAAATATGCTAAGATTAAATTTGCAACCGATTTTTAATGCTCGTGGTATTGATAAGCCTTATACATTTCTTGTAAAAGTAGGTTTCGCACCACATTCTGCCACGGTGATACTGAACAGTAATCTGAGAGAGATAAAACTAAACTACATCGAGGTGCTGTGCGAAAGTTTAAATTGTGAGCCGAATGACTTGTTTTTGTGGGTACCTGACAAGGGCAAGATGGTTAGCGATAAGCATCCGCTTTACAATTTAAGAAACCAATCTAGTGATGAAGGAAATATTACATTGCGCGATTTGCCGTATAAACAACTTAAAGAGCTAAGCTCAAAACTGACTGCAGAACTAAAAGGAGGTGATTCTAAATAAAATCGATTTTAATTGCATCGCTCGTTGCTAAAGGTTGGGCTTTTAAAATAAAAAGGAAGGCGAGTTCAATTGAACTCGCCTTCCTTTATTTAAAAAACGAAGTATCTCAATAACCTGGATTTTGTGTAATAGTTGCACTATTAAGTCCTATTGCATCTTGCGGAATAGGGCGTAATATTTTGTATTTCCCATCGTTTCCTTTCATATTCGATTCACTTGGCACATCAGGATTGTAAGTAGAAACATATTGAACTAATTTTCCTGTACGCTTCAAATCATACCAGCGATTATATTCTCCTGCAAACTCACGCGCTCGCTCATCAAGTATATAATCAACTGTAGCACTCGCTTCAGTAATACTAGCTGCACCTGCACGCGTACGCACAACATTAATATCATTCTTTGCTTCGGTTTGTTTAGTGCCTAACTTGATATATGCTTCTGCACGAATTAAGTAAGTTTCAGCCAAGCGAGCAAGAAAAATATCGCGACGGCTTGCAGTTGTATTAAACGGTGCATCAGGATCAGAGAACTTCTTGATACAAGGATAATCTTTATCCAGGTCATTTTTCTCCCAATTGTTGGTTCCGGCAAATTTAATCGTTGTAGCTGATCGTTTAGAAGGATTAATTGCTTTCCATGCATCAACATCAGCTTGAACTGCACCTGGCCTTGGGTAATACATTAGTACTTCTAAATCATTACGGGTATCAAACTTTTTAAAATACGAATAAAAACTGCACTTTCCTGTAGAGACTACACCGTAAAGTTCTTGCATAAATGTACCTGCAAATCGTTTATCATTTGCATCGGCGCTTAGCAAGTTATACAATCTCATTGTTGGTTTCAATTTTGTATTCATATATGTCATACCATCATTAACAGCTCCATCTGCTCCACCTAAATAAGCACCAAAGGATGAAGCCTGAGAATTTCCAGAAGTCACGTTAGCCAATGAAGTTGAACTATACTGAACTGAAAAAATAATCTCAGCATTTTTTTCATTACCAGGAAAAAAGATACCTGTTTTACCATCAAATGGTAAGGTAAGTGCTTGATTATTTATTGCAGCTGTTGCATAATCCACTGCCGATTGAAAATCTGCCGGTGTACCGAAAGTCTCGTAACCTCTTGTAAGATAAACTAACGACAAATAATGATTTACTACTCGTTGATTTACACGATTGGCCGCAGTGGCTGGAAGTGCTGAAAGAGCCGATTTCATTTCATCTATTATGAATGTATAGACATTGCTGGCTGGAGTTCTTTCATAACTCGTAACTGGAGCAGTTATAAAGTCTGTTGCCAGTGCCACATCCCCAAATTGTTGAACCAATTGGAAATAATAATAGGCTCGTAAAAATCTGACTTCTGCAATCCGTACTGCACTATGTTTATTTAGTTCTCCATAGTAAATTGCGTCATTACATCTTTTTATAGACTGATATACAACAGAATAAAACGCTTTTACAGAGTTATCTGCAGGAGTAAGACCTTGATAGTTACCTAGTCCTTGTGACGTTAAGCCTGCACGACCAATCTTATACAAATCAGTTCCAGCCACAAACATTTCTATATTATCCCCATACACATCACGCAAAGTTGAATAACAAGAATTTACAAATGACTCATATCCCGAAGTTGTTTTATATAAAACAGCTGCATCTGGATTCGATTTGTTTTCCTCTTTCAGGAAATCTGAACATCCTGTAATAAACAAAGAGGTTACAACAATTAATATTAATATTTTTTTCATATTTTTTCTATTATAATATCAAACAATTAAAACTTCACACTTACACCAAATTGATATGTAGTGGTAGCAGGACCGTTGTCTCTACCCATTGAAGCGCCAGCCCATTCCGGATCAAAGCCTTCATAATTCGTAAATACAAATGGATTAAGAACATTGCAATACAAACGGAAATTTGAAATACCCATCAATTTAACTACTTGTTTTGGCAAAGTGTACCCTAAAGAAATATTTCGAATCTTAATATAAGAAGCATCTACCCATGAGCCAGGCATTTCATTAGCCGTTTCCTTTGATTGATGCCAATATGGACCGCAATTGGATTTACTTGCATTATCCGTATATACCATTGGGCGTCCTTGATAATTATTCGCTGTTTTTTGTGTTCCAAATGAACCATCCGCATTAAGAATAGTAGTTCCAGCAGGTATATAGTAGTCCATAACTAGTTTTTGACGACCCCGATCATTATAATTTGTAAACTCTTCGATAAACGGAGAAAAAACAGTGATACCTTGAGCAGTATATAAATTCATTGAGAAATCAACTCCTTTATACGATAAATTTGTACTAAATCCAGCAGTCCAGTTTGGATCTGAATGTCCCTGAATTCTTCTATCGTTAGCATCAATACCGTTACCATCAAAGTCCTTCACCTTGGCTTGACCTTCACGAGCAATAGTTTTACCTGCCGAATTTACAACACGAGGATCTTTGTTAGTAATAGCTTCTTTAATACCGTCAGCAGTCCAAACTCCATCATAAACATAACCATAGATAGAATTGATACTTTCACCAACCATCCATTTTTGTGTACTGCTATTAATAAATATATATCCTGGAGTAGTATTTCCGAATAGATTCTTTATTTTATTTTCATTTGCTGTAAACGAACCACCCACTGACCAATTAAAATCTTTGGTTCGTACGATACTGGCATTTAATGCTATTTCAATACCCTTATTCATTACAGATCCTAAGTTGTCAGTCATTGTACCAGCACCCGATTCTAAAGGCAAGCTACGCTTTTGAAGCAATCCTGTTGACAAACGATTGTATATATCAACTGTCAAATCAATACGCTGATTAAACAAACCTAAATCAAATCCAAGATCCAATTCACGTGTTTTTTCCCATGTTAATGCTTTATTTGCAATTGAACCAGGCGCTACACCTAATGCATTTGAAGCAGCATAGTTATAATAAGTAGTACCATTAGCAGGAGTTTGAGTAGAGTACGCGCTGATGTTATTGTTAGCTGTATAACCTCCACTAGCTCTAATTTTGAAATTTGATATAACGTCTCTAGTTGGCTCCATAAACGACTCTTCAGTGACACGCCATGCCAAAGATAATGAAGGTAAGGTCACCCATTGATTTCCTTCAGCAAGTTTTGAAGACCCATCAGCCCTCAAAGTGAATGCGGCTAAATATTTTCCTTTGTAGGAATAGTTCAATCTACTTGCAAAAGATTGCATTGTTGATTTAGCATACGAACTACCAATTTTTGTATTAGCTGTAGTAGTTGCTGTTCCTAAGTTATACCAGTCATAAGTCCAGTTATATCCTGCAGTAATTGCGGAATAAAGCTCTGAATTTTCACTATATAAGCTATAAAGTCCCATCAAATCAAAAGCATGATCTTCTTTAATGGTAAACTTATAGTTTACTTGATTATCGAACGTCCAATTAAAATAAGTATAATTATCAACACTTGCCTTAGCATCATTTTCTACAGATGTTGTTAAAGGATTATCATAATTACCTTCCGCTAATGTGGTTTTTGAAATCCCTTTTCGGTAGGTATTTAAACTCGGAGAAAAAGTACTTTTAATTGCCAAATCTTTCACCGGATTAAATTGTAAATATGCACTACCAATAGCCATAATCTTGCGTGTATTATTATGACTACTAGTAAGATCAATTAGTGGATTAATAGAAGAAGTAAAACCACCACTACCAATTGAGTTGGGGAAAATAGCGTTTCCAGCTGCATCCTTAAGGTTTTCAGTTGTTTTTCCCGGAACAACAATTACATCACCTTCTAAGTGGTTCGAAGTGGGATCTAGTTTTCCATGAGCATATGCATCTGTGATAGGACTCATACGATAGGCACTCAAAATTGAGTTATCACTACCTTGTTCTTGCGTTGAATAGGCAGCATTGACATTAAAACCTGCAGACCATTTATTACTTAATTTTGCATTTATATTTGCCTTTAAGTTATAACGAGAATATTGATCATTAACATAAACTCCTTTTTCATCTTGGTATCCTACGCCTATCACGTATGATACATCTTTAGTTCCTCCTGATATATCAATATAATGGTTTTGTTGAATACCTTGTTGACTAACTAAGCCAGCCCAGTCGGTACTCGTATTATTCAAATATCTATCTAATAACCATTGGCTTCCACCAAAAGACCCATCAGCGTATACTTGTTGCAGACCTTTGCCATTATTTAAGTCTCTCAATTGAACACCACCCATCCATACATTTTTTAGATCAGTGGTTGCAAATTCAAGAACACCATCATTATTTGTATCTGATGTATACTGATAATTCATTATTCTATAATTCATCCAGTCCTTAGTACTCATAAAATTAGGAGTGCGAACTATGTTACTTACCCCATAATATCCATCATACGATATAGTTGGTTTAGATGCAATATTGACATTTTTACCAGATTTAGTTTGAACAATGACTACACCTGTCGAACCACGTGAACCGTAGATTGCAGTAGAGGCCGCATCTTTAAGGATGTCAATTCTTTCTATATCTTGTGGATTCAAAAAGTCAATGTTTGAAGTAATAACACCATCGACTACATACAGTGGGGCAGTACTACCAGAAACCGAATTCTGACCACGAACAATTATATCGAACGATGCTCCAGCTCTAGATGAATTTTGATTAACTTGCACACCTGCGACAGAGCCTTGAAGCGCACTAACAACAGAGGTTGTACCTTTCTCAGTAATTTTTGCCGAATTCATACTTGAAATAGAACCGGTCAAATCACTTTTCTTTACTGATCCATAACCTACAACAATCAACTCATCTAGACCTTTCGATTCATCAATCATGGTCACATCAATAAGATTTCCTGTAATCGGAACCTCTTGCTTTTGCATGCCTATATAAGTAAACACTAGGCTTTTTGCATCCGTCGGGGCTTGAATGCTAAAAGTTCCATCTAGCTTTGATATAGTTCCAGTTGTTGTACCTTTTACAACAACAGAAACACCGATAATTACTTCGCCTGAGGCATCTTTTACTACACCTGTAATAGTCTTTGTCTGTGCCATTACTATCCCATGTAGAGAAATGGCAATGACAAGAAACATCACACGTCTTAATAGTGATTTGTCTTTCTTCATTTGTAATCTAGTTTTAAGGGTTTTGTGTTTCTTCGAATTAATCTCAGAATTTAACTCGGTAAAGATATGGAACAAATTTTAAAACAGATGTGGATTATTTGACAAAAGATGTGCAGAAAAAACCATTTATAAACTAATAACAGTGATTATTAGCTTAAATACTCAAATTACAAAATGTGCAGAGAGAAGGATACAAAAAAAACAAAGAATCAATCACCTCCAGGACTTATTCTTGAACGCAAGCGCTGAGATAGCAACTGATACAATGTAAAAAGGATAGATAATTGAAAGTAGGAAAGAGTGAAACCAAAGCTGTTCTTCCTTAAAAAAGGATCGAATAAAATACAAGAAAATAATATCAGCAATAAACTTCACTCCAAAGATGTAGAAAAACACAACTAGGAGAGAGGGATAAAACAGTGACAAAAAAACAAGAACAAGCATCCATAATGAGATGGCAAAAACAATACACGCTGTAAAAATTAACTGTATATCTGTATATGCAGGTGATTTGGAAGCCCACCTTTTCCGTTGTTTAAAAAAGGTTGCCAACGTTTTTGCCGGTTCAGTAAACACAAGTGCTGACTCTGATTTTAAAAATCGAATCACACCACCTCGTTTTTTTATACTTTGCAACAGGAAAATATCATCCCCTGACATGTGTTCATCAACCAATTCGAGTCTGCTTTGTATCCATGCCTCTTTGGTGAAAGCCAAATTAGCACCATTGCATAAAATGGGCATCCCCGCTCCGGTTGCTCCTGCACCGGAAGCAATCAATGTTTTGAATTCTAACGCCTGCAATCCAGCGAAAAGTGATTTAATATCCGTCAATTGAACCGGACAAATAATCAAATCGGCTGGTTGACTTTGTTGGAAAATGCAAATCACCTTTAGCCAATTGGGACCGGATACACAATCAGCATCAGTTGTGACTATTAAACTTCCAGAAGCAGCCATTATTCCTTCTTTCAATGCATTTTTCTTACCACTCAACTCAGCATCAATCACTTTAATATTTAGAAACAATGCTCGAGCAGCTTCCATAACAGACCTAGTAGCATCCGTTGAATGGTCATTCACCAAAATCAATTCAAAATGTTGGTAACTCTGAATTTGAAGGCATGAGAGAAGTTTTGGCAGGTTTGTTTCCTCATCTTTGCAAGCTATCACTACAGAAATTGATAAGCCTGAATGCAAATTTACATTTTTAACTGGTTCAAATAGTGGTACTCTCCTCCACCCCACTATGAAAACAAGTACCATAGCAGTGTACAAAACACAAATTAAGATGCTGATCAGAACAATATACATATTGGGGCTTCGTAAAACACTATTACTTGTTTCAAAGATATCAAAAAAAACTGCATAAAAAAAGCACACTAAAATAGTGTGCTTTTAAATATCATCTTAAAAATCAATTTCCTTTACATTTTTCACAAAAACCCATATATGAAATTTCCACTGCATCGATCTTAAAAGGGGTATCACGTGGTATTTGAAACAAGCTTGGTTTCAAATCGAAAATATCATGTACTTTGCCGCAGCCTTTACAAATGAAATGAGCATGAGCAGAAATATCCACATCGTAGCGAGCATTTTTTTCATCGATTACTAAAGCGCGAACGGCACCTTTTTCTACAAAAATATCCAGCGTATTATAAACAGTTGTTTTCGACAAAGTAGGCATAGAAGGACTTAGCGCAAGATAAATCTCGTCAATAGTAGGATGCGTTCTGTTATTCAACAAGTAATCCATAACAGCTGTTCGTTGAACAGAAGGTTTGATAGAGTGCTTGCGCAAATATTCGTGTGATTGCAATGTTGTGAACATGGCTTCGGGTTTTATTTATGAAATGAGTACAAAGGTAAATAGATTACAGCATTATACATGTTAAAGTATGTTATTTAGTCAAAAAATAACTCAAAACAACAACACATTAACTATTCCATTCGTTTATAAACTAATTCAGTTAATTAAAAAGGTCGCGATAAAATTAATTATCACGACCTTCATTTATAAGAAGTAGAAATTCAACAATTACAATACATTGATTTCTTTCAACACATCGTTTGTAGCACGCACAGCAGCAGCACTTTTTGCAAACAATGCAGCTTCTTCAGCGTTCAGTTTGTAATCAATAATTTCTTCGATTCCGTCTTTACCAATCACTACAGGTACACCGATACAGATATCGCTTTGACCATATTCACCTTCAAGATAAGTACAGCAAGGAATAATTTTCTTTTGATCGTGAATAATTGATTCAACTAAATAAGCTGCAGCAGCTCCCGGAGCATACCATGCAGAAGTACCCAATAAACCTGTCAAAGTAGCACCACCAACCATAGTATCAGCAACAACTTTGTCCAAAGTAGCTTTATCAAGTACATCAGCTACCGGGCGACCTTTATAAGAAGCAAAACGAGTTAAAGGAATCATAGTAGTATCACCGTGACCACCAATAACCAAACCTTCAACTTCTGTTGGGTTAGCGTTCAATGCTTTGCTTAAATAGCATTTGAAACGTGAGCTATCCAATGTTCCGCCCATACCAATCACTTTATTTTTTGGAAGGCCTAATGATTTATATGCCAAATATGTCATTGTATCCATAGGGTTACTTACCACTACGATAATTGCATTTGGAGAATATTTCAGAATATTTCCAGCAACACTTTTTACAATACCTGCATTTACGCCAATCAACTCTTCGCGGGTCATACCTGGTTTACGAGGAATACCTGAAGTGATAACCACAACATCAGAATTTGCAGTTTGAGCATAATCGTTAGTACAACCAACAATTGTAGAATCGAAACCTAACAAAGACGCAGTTTGAAGCATATCTAAGGCTTTACCTTCAGCAATACCTTCTTTTACATCGAGCATAACTACCTGATCAGCTACCTCATTGAATAACAAAACATTTGCACATGTGGCGCCTACATTTCCGGCACCTACTACGGTTACTTTTGACATAATAATAATTTATTTTTAAAGTTCGAATTATCTTTTTCTAAAATTCCAAGGCAAAGATACATATATATATTGATTAGAGAAAAATTTCTTTAATAATTTTATAAATAAAAAAGCTGTTTTGTAGATTAAAGATGTAGGCAAAAAAAGCTGTCTGTTTATATAAGTTTTTTTGTACCTTTGTGGTCGGAAAAATGAACGAAAGTTCGGTCTTCTTTTTGAACTTAAAAAGCACCAAAGCTTTTATTGATTAGACTTTTATCATTTTTCAGCGAATTGTCACTTCAGAATATCTAACTTCAATAATATAACAACATGCAAACAATTGACAAATTTGATTTTGCCGGAAAGAAGGCAATCGTTCGTGTGGACTTTAATGTTCCTTTGAACAAAGAAACTGGTGCCGTTACAGACGACACCCGTATTCGTGGAGCATTGCTAACCATTAAGAAAATTCTTGCGGATGGCGGTTCAGTAATTTTGATGTCGCACATGGGTCGTCCAAAACAAAATCCAGATCCTAAATTTTCATTGAAACAAATCATCTCAACTGTTGAAGACCGTTTGGGAATGAAAATTCAATTTGCCGAAGACTGTGGTAATGCTGATGCTCAGGCTGCAGCGTTGAAAGCGGGCGAAGTTCTTTTGTTGGAAAACCTACGTTTCTACGAAGAAGAAGAAGGTAAACCACGTGGTGAATTTGCTACCGACGAAGAAAAGAAAGAAGCTAAAAAAGCTTTGAAAGCAAAACAAAAAGAATTTGCAAAAAAATTGGCCGGTTATGCTGATGTTTATGTAAACGATGCATTCGGAACTGCTCATCGCGCACACGCTTCTACAGCTGTTATTGCTGAATATTTTTCTACAGAAAACAAAATGTTCGGATTCTTAATCAACAGCGAATTAATTGCAATGGACAAAGTATTGAAAGAAGCTAAGGCTCCTTTTACTGCTATCATGGGTGGCGCTAAAGTTTCTGATAAAATCATGATTATCGAAAACTTGCTTGACCGTGTTCAAAACCTTATCATTGGTGGTGGTATGACGTATACTTTCATCAAAGCTCAAGGCGGAGAAATAGGTAACTCACTTTGCGAAGTAGACAAACTTGATCTTGCACTTGAAATTTTGAACAAAGCAAAAGCAAAAGGTGTAAACGTTTATATCCCTACTGATGCTGTAAATGCTGATAAATTTGCAGCTGATGCAAACACCAACATCTCTAAAACCGACGAAACTCCTGCAGGATGGATGGGATTGGATATTGCTGATGAAACTATTTCAACTTTCAGCGACGTAATTGCCAACTCAAAAACAGTGCTTTGGAATGGTCCAATGGGCGTTTTTGAAATGGAAAAATTTGCTAAAGGAACAACTGCTATCGCTCACGCCGTAGCAACTGCAACTGCTAACGGAGCATTCTCATTAATTGGTGGTGGTGACTCAGTAGCAGCTATCAATAAAAACAATTTGGCTGACAAAGTTAGCTACGTTTCGACAGGTGGTGGTGCTATGCTAGAATACATGGAAGGTAAAGTTCTTCCGGGTATCGAAGCTATCCGTGGATTCTAAGAAATAGAATTTGATATATTTAACGGAGTGTAACAGAACGTTGCACTCCGTTTAATTTCTACCAAAAGAATGTGCTAAATAATCATTTACACAGACAATTGCTCTTATGGTTTCAGACTCCCTAAACAATAAAAATCAACCGGAATCATTATCATCCATCTTTCAATGGATGCCAACCTGTGCGCTGATTATTGATAAAAACGGGATTATTGTTGAGGTAAATGAACAAGCAATTCGTTTTTTCAAAGCTTCTACTCAGGAGGATTTTATCTTTGATAAACAAAATATCAAAAACATGATAATAGACTATCACCGTGCCAACGAATTGATAGATAGCATAAAAAAGAACAAGACAATCACCGACAAAGAAATTTTGCTTCGTCGCTTTGATAAAACCATCGCAAGCGTCGACATGAACGCCTGCCTATTCCCCAATCATCCCAACTGGATACTTATTCAATTCAAAGAGACATTTCTGCACAGTCAGGACATTCTAAACGAACTCTCGCAAGCCTATAAACGCGAAGCACTTCGCCTCAAACCCTATCTGAACAAACCGGGAAAAGAAGCATTAGAACAAATGATTATTTCGAACATACTAGACGAAGTAACCAAAAATAAACCAACCCGAAACGATCAGGTAAAAGTGGTAGGTGAAGATAGAATCGACCTACTTACCCAAGCATTTCCTCAATTATCCAATAGCGAAATTGTACTCTGCGGCTATTTTTCTTTAAAAATGTCCATAGAAAACGTGGCGCATCTTACAGGAAAAACGCCCAACTGCCTACGAGTGGCTTTTCACAGAATTCTTCGAAAGACCCCCTATAAAACAGGGAAGGAATTTCTAAGAGCGTTGGAGGCTATAAAATAATCTCTACCGGCAATTATTCTTCCCAAATACTTTTGTCCGTATAACTTCCATTGGGCAACACGCAAAAAGCTGCAACCGAATTGCGGTAATTCCGTTCTAATCCACTCACCTGGTCAAAGTCCGCAGCATTCAATCGAACATTTACAGATTCAAAATTCTCTTTAATCCGTTCTGCATTCGTCGACTTTGGAATTACCGAAATACCTCTCTGCATCCCCCACGCCAAAAGAATCTGCGCCGGAGTGCAATTATTTCGTTCAGCCATCTCTATAACCACCTTCTCACGTGTTAATCCTGCCTGACTATTTATCAAATGATGACTACCCAAAGGCGAATAAGCCGTTAGCAAAACACTATTTTCGGCGCAGTAGTCCACCAACTCTTGTTGACCAAGATAAGGGTGCAGCTCCACCTGATTTACTTCGGGAGCGATCGTAGCATTGGTTATCAGCTGCTTTAATTTGGGGATATTAAAGTTAGACACACCAATATGTTTTGTAAACCCTGTTTTTTGAATTTCCTCAAAGGCTTTCCATGTTTCAATAAGTGGCATTTCATCCAGCGAAATCAAATCATCAGCAGTCTTAGCCTGCTCGTGCCCTGTTTTAAAAGCCACCGGCCAGTGAATTAAATACAAATCAAGATAATCCAGCTGTAAATCTTTCAATGACCTGCGGATAGCCGATTCAACGCGCTCAGGCGCATGGTCGCTATTCCAAAGTTTGGAAGTGATGAAAAGCTCCTCGCGTTTTACAATACCCGTTTCGAATGCAAATTGCAGTGCCTTACCAATCTCGGCTTCGTTGCCGTAGATGTAGGCACAGTCGATATGTCGGTAACCGCACTTCAACGCAGCAATCACCGCATCATACACTTCATTTCTTTTGGACAGCCAGGTACCAAGCCCTAAATTGGGCAACACATCACCATTTTTAAACAATAATTGTTTCATCATGAGTAGTTTTACAAATTACTATAAAATAAAACAAGGCGTTGAAATAAAAAATTTCAACGCCTTGAATATATAAATATAAAATATGAATTGTAGAATTACAAATTAGCTCAATTTAGCCAATGCTTCTTTAATCCATCCAAATGCTTTCACCAGATTTTCGTCCGAAGTAGCGTATGACATGCGAATACAGTTAGGAGCACCAAATGCGTCACCACCTACACAAGCCACGTGGCCTTCTTCCAACAGATACATAGCCAGATCGCCCGATTTTTCAATAACTCGTCCATTGTACGATTTACCAAAGTAAGAGCTACAATCGGGGAAAACATAAAATGCTCCCTGAGGATCGTTGGTTTTCAAGCCCGGAATCTGATGAGCCAAATCAACCACCAGTTTCTTGCGACGCTCGAAAGCTACACGCATAGTCTCCACACAGCTTTGGTCACCGGTATAAGCGGCTTCTGCGGCTTTTTGAGTGATAGAGCATGGACCTGAAGTATATTGACCTTGTAGGGTATTGCAAGCAGCAGCAATCCATTTAGGAGCAGCAATCCAACCCAAGCGCCAGCCTGTCATGGCATATCCTTTAGAAACGCCGTTGATAATAACCACACGATCGCGAACGTTTTCAAACTGAGCAATACTTTCGTGGCTACCCAAATAGTTGATATGTTCGTAAATTTCGTCAGAAAGAATAATGATATTCGGATACTTAGCCAATACATCGGCCAGTCCTTTTAATTCGTCTTTACTGTAAACACTTCCGGTAGGATTGGAAGGTGAGCAAAGAATAATAGCTTTTGATTTTGGAGTAATGGCAGCTTCGAGTTGCTCAGGCGTAATTTTGAAGTCCTGCTCTATTCCGGCATATACTTCAACGGTAGTACCATCGGCAATCTTTACCATTTCTGGGTAACTAACCCAATATGGAGCAGGTACAATAACTTCGTCACCTTTGCTGATAATGGCCATAATCACGTTACAAACCGATTGCTTGGCACCGTTTGAACAAACAATTTGTTCCGGTTTATAGTCCAAGTCATTTTCCGACTTCAACTTTGCACAAATAGCATTGCGTAATGCAGGATACCCCGGCACTGGAGAATAAAAAGAAAAGTTGTTATCCACAGCTTGTTTAGCTGCTTCTTTAATGTGATCCGGCGTGTTGAAATCTGGTTCACCAACACTAAGATTAATCACATCGAAACCCTGAGCTTTTAGCTCATTACTTTTCTGGGACATGGCAAGCGTTTCCGAAGGAGAAAGAGCTGCCAAACGTTCTGATACTGGAAACATAGTTTGTATGTGTTTTTTGTTATTATTTCGGCACAAAAGTAATCAAAAAAAACGAATTAGATAGATTACAAGGCCTTTGGTTGTTAGTTTATTTTGGGTTGAACGCTTTTCGTGTCAAGTTTGTTCGTCAACAATTGTTTGGCGGTAAGATAGCCAAGTTCAAAAATCTCCCGCCCTTTATCAACATCAAAAGTATCATAATTACCCATATCCAGAGGTTCTATTAGCAAGTCACACAATTCTAAATCGTGTATTATATTGGCTTTAAACATAAAATGATAGGATCTGGAGGCAATACTCAATACGCTTAGTTTGTATTCGGCAGCAACGAGTGGACTGGCATTTACACCAATAACTTTTTCACAGTCATTACGAATAGTAGAGACAGGAAAGTTTTTGAGTACCCCACCATCAACATAATTCACACCATCAATCATTTTTGGGCTAAAAAGCACGGGAATACTGCAGGAAGCAATTATGGAATCGACAAGAGAACCTGTTGAAAAGGTGACGCTTTGCCCATTATCGAGATTGGTAGCAACTATTCGAAGTGGAATAGATAATTCTTCGAAAGTCTTAGCTCTCAATTTTTTCGATAGAAAGTGTTGAAAAATATCCATTTTGAAAAAGCCACCCGAAGGAATGCGTAGCTTTGTCATTTGCCGAAAACTAATGTCTTCGAATAACACGGCAATCTCGTCAGGCGAATAACCGTCGGCATACAAAGCACCCACAACGGAACCGGCACTGACTCCTGAAATAATATCCGGTTTGACACCAAACTCTTCGAGTGCTTTTAAAACACCCGCATGACATAAACCTTTTATACCGCCACCGCTTAGTGCAATACCGATTTTGTATGGTTTCTTTGTGAAAATATTTTCTAAATCCATGGACAATTAATTGAATGAATGATTGTCAATTAGAAAACTTCGTTCGGGAAACTTATCTCTAAACTGTATAGTTGGAGAACTTGCTCATCACCCGTTCGTAATAGGTTTTAGACACCGGTATATCAGGTGTACTATCCGTATCCAGTTCCAGTAAAATACCTTCCTTTGTTTTCCGCAACACTTTGACTTTATCAAGATTTACAATATAAGAACGGTGACAACGAACCAACGGGCTATCTTTTGTCAAATTTTCTTCCATCCACTTCAGGGAATTACGGATAAGATAATGAGATAGTTTTGACTTATTGAGATAATGAATAGTAGCATAATTATCGGCCGAATCGACATAAAGTAGGTTTTCCAACATAATAGATATTTTCAGTTCACCCTTCTCGTCGGGAAAAGCAACTAAATTCTTTTTTGCAACCTCAACATTTGGCTCAGATTTAGCTAATTTTTCGAGCAAGTTGTTTTTATCACGCCACGAAAAATACAGCCACAGAATAGAGTAAGGAAGCAATAGCACCAGGCTTGTATTAATTGTAGACTGACGGAAAATTTCCAGAATATCCCTGTCAAGGCCTTCTTTAGGAATATATTTTGAGAATAGCGTATAGAACAACGACATAGCAACTATCTCCACCAGTATCCAAATCAGATATTGCCAAAGGTAAAGATCGTTCTTTTTGGTATATGCCAACATTATAAGACGGCTAACTACCACCACCAACATACCTGTAAGAATAATCAGACTTGAAAAGAAGAAATACTTGAAATCGGATATATGCGGATACCAACCACGCGACCCGAATGGCTGAAAAATATTTATAAACAATAAGGCAAAAGTTGCAGTAAGCAATATCAACCGAACGACATTGCTTTTTTCGTAAAGATAGGCTGGAATTTTTGTATTCATAATTTATAGCACGTTGCGAAAAGCAGTTGCAAAGGTATGTTATTCTACTCAAAGAAACAACATCTCGTCCCAAGCATCCAAATTTTCACCCCTGCATTCGAAATTTAGTCCCATATTACGCCTATTTATCCCAATCGCTAAACTAACTCAACACTTAATAGACTGTAAATGTTTTATATACTTACTTTGCATTCGAAATTATTTATAAAATAATATGAATTACACTCAACGTTATCAAGAACTCAACAGTCAATTTCAATTAGGAATTGATACACATCTAGATACATCAAATATCGACATCCGATTCTTTACGTTCAGGAGTCAATCCGGGTCAAGAAGCAATGAAAATATTTGGGTAAATCCTACCGATATGGTCATTGGTGAGAATATCGAATTTAGTTATCCGGTTTTTATCCCCAGTGGAAAACAGCAAACCGGCGAAGCTATTTTACTTCTACACGGACTTAACGAACGGAACTGGAGCAAATACCTGACATGGGCAGAATATCTATGCAGCGAAACAGGGAAAGCAGTTATCCTCTTCCCAATAGCATTTCATGTAAACCGGTCTCCTCAGAGTTGGTCGAATCCACGTAATTTGAGAGATATATTGGATTTTCGCCGCAAAAAGAATGGTGAAGATCGCTGTTTAAGCTTTGCCAATGTAACCTTCAGCGAACGGGTTTGTGAAGAACCTTACCGTTTTTACCGCTCCGGTCGCCAAACAGTAAATGACCTGACCCAACTTTTTGGAGATATAAAACAAGGTCTGCATCCTGCATTTAAAGCAAATACGAATATTGATATTTTCGCCTATTCCATTGGCGCTTTTTTGGCAGAGATAATACTGTTTTCAAACCCAAAGAATTTATTCTCGTCATCCAAATTATTCTTATTTTGTGGAGGTGGCGTTTTCAGCTCTATGTTCGGACAGTCACGCAGCATCATGGACACATCGGCTTACAAAAGTCTGTTTCAATACTATTTGCATGAATTCACCGAAAAAGTGAAGCTGGGATCTATGCGCGATAAAATATTCGAGTCATTTTGCAGTATGATTTCCTCGGAACGCTACAAGAGCGAAAGAGAACAGTTTTTTAGAAGATTAGAAACCAGACTGGAAGGAATATCATTGGTAAAAGACAAAGTAATGCCGTATTTAGGTATCGAAGAAGCGTTGGGTAAAAATATTGCCGACAGTAGAATTACTAAAATGGATTTTGCATTTGAATACAACCATGAGAATCCATTTCCAATCTGCGCACATACAAACTCAACGGAAGTAGATAATTCGTTTAATGCCGTTTTTGAAAAAGTGGTAGCATTCTTCAAATAGTTCGTGTTAGTTTTGCAACGAAAATGTCGGAACCTTTGGATTTCGGCATTTTTTTTGCGCAGAGAGTTCTTTCATCCTTAGTTTGAATTATATTTGCATTCAAATACTCAAAGAAAAATGGATATATTTCTGATAATTGTTGCAGGCATATTGCTAATCGTTGGTTTTCTAGGCTGCATAATACCGGTGCTACCAGGCACTCCACTTAGTTATTTGGGCATCCTACTACTTCACATCACTTCCAAAGTCGAATTTTCAATGCCGTTTTTAATCCTTTGGGCATTCATTGTGATTGCCGTTCAGGTTCTGGACTATCTTATTCCGATTTGGGGGACAAAGAAGTTTGGCGGAAGTAAATGGGGCGTATGGGGAAGTATGATTGGCATGACAATTGGCTTGTTCTTTGGACCAATCGGAATCATTCTCGGCCCATTCGTTGGCGCATTGGTAGGTGAACTACTTGCAGGCAAAACGAGCAAAGAGGCATTCATAGCGGGTTTCGGATCATTTGTAGGGTTTCTGTTCGGAACAATTATAAATCTGGTGGTTGCCGGGTTTTTAATATTTTATTCTGTACAAGCGCTGGTTAGTTAACAGTGAGCAGTTATCAGTAAAAACAATCGCCCCGAAAAGTCAAGCTTTTCGGGGCGATTGTTTTTAGTCCATTATTTTAGCTCAGTTTTTCAATAACCTCTTCCAATGAAACCAAACTCTGTTCACCGGATTTCATATTTTTGAGCATTACTTTTCCTTCGTTCATTTCCGTTTCACCCACAATGGCCACAAACGGTATGCGCTTATTATCGGCATAGGTCATTTGCTTTTTCATTTTAGCGGGTTCGGGATACACTTCGGCGTTGATTCCTTTGGCGCGCAAAGCACTCAACCACGGCAAACAATACAGTAATTCCTTTTCTCCAAAGCTTACAAACAGCACCTGGGTTTGTTCCACCGAAGTTTCGGGATATAATTTCAATTGATTAAGCACATCGTAGATGCGATCGGCACCAAATGAAATACCCACACCCGAAACACCTTCCAATCCAAAAACTCCGGTCAGGTTATCGTAACGACCACCACCGGTGATGCTACCAATCTCCACATCCAATGCTTTTACTTCAAAAATAGCTCCGGTGTAATAATTTAGTCCGCGTGCCAGGGTCAAGTCCAACTCTATTTGCGTTTGCACTTTCATGGCTTCGCAAAGACCAAAAATCGTTTCGAGTTCCGAAACACCTTTTAACCCAACTTCCGAATCGGCCAGCACCGTTTTCAATTGATTCAGCTTTTCGGTATTCGTTCCACTTAGCTTCAAAATTGGTTGAAGTTTGGCAATAGCCTCAGCAGAAATGCCTTTCGAAGCAATTTCTTCATTTACTTTTTCGAGCCCGATCTTGTCCATTTTATCAATGGCAACGGTTATATCTGTAATTTTTTCAGCTTCGCCAATGATCTCAGCAATACCCGAAAGAATTTTGCGGTTATTTATTTTCAGGCAAACATTTATTTTCAACCTACGATACACATCATCAACTATCTGTATCAATTCCAATTCATTGAGCAATGAATCACTTCCCACTACATCCACATCGCACTGGTAAAACTCACGATATCGACCTTTTTGAGGACGGTCGGCACGCCAAACAGGCTGAATTTGATAGCGTTTGAATGGAAATGAAATCTCATTTTGGTGTTGCACCACAAAACGCGCAAAAGGAACCGTTAAGTCATAACGCAATCCTTTTTCCGAGATTTTATTGGTTAACTTTACGCTATTACGTCCAAGCAATTCTTCATCATTCAAACCGTTCAGATAATCGCCCGAATTCAAAATTTTGAAAAGGAGCTTATCACCTTCTTCGCCATATTTTCCCATCAAGGTCGACAGGTTTTCCATAGCAGGCGTTTCTATTTGTTGAAATCCGTAAAGACGAAAAACATCTTTTATGGTATTGAATATGTAATTTCTATTCGCCATTTCTTGTGGCGTAAAATCGCGTGTTCCTTTAGGAATGGAAGGTTTTTGCATGTTTCGTTTATTTTACCACTAAGGCACTAAATGCACAAAGTTACACTAAGTATATTTATTTTACTATCTCTTTTAAAATCAGTTCCGTTGCACCGGTATTTTGTTTAACGTATTCTCCCGCTTTCGTTCCCGCAGCATTATCTTTCAAAAGCGCATCTATTTGAGCTTCAAAAACAACATAATTGGATATTGAGAAAGCACCACCTATCGCTATCAGTTCACGCGCTTCACGGAACTTTTGATAGTTGGGTCCAAAGACAACCGGAATACCATAAACCGCAGCCTCCAGCGTATTGTGAATTCCCACTCCAAATCCACCTCCGATGTACGCCACATTGGCATAACGATAGATTGACGAAAGAATTCCGATAACATCCACTACCAGACAATTGGTCGATTTCAGGTTATCTGCATTCGCATCAGAATAGCGAACAAAGCTACCATTGAGTAGTTTGGATATTTCGGTAATATGCGCAGCGTGAATTTCGTGCGGTACGAGAATCAATTTAATGTCGGGGTGAAGTTTAAGATATCGAACCAGTAATTCTTCATCTTTAGCCCAGGTACTACCCGCAACAATAACCTTTTCTCCACCCTTTACAAACTCCTCTATCAATGGAAGTTGCTTTGCTTGTGTATACAAATCGTAAACCCTGTCAAAGCGAGTATCGCCTGCCACCGAAACATTGTTTATATCATGTTGTTGCAACAGCTCCTGAGAAACTTTATCCTGAACAAAAATATGCTTGAAGGTTTTCAGCAAACTTTTGTACCATTTACCATAGCTCTTAAAAAACACCTGTTCGGGACGAAAAATTGCAGAAATGCTAAATACCGGAACATTTGCAGCTTGTAACTCCAACAAATAATTTGGCCAGAATTCGTATTTAATAAAAATGGCTTTCGACGGTTTTACAAGATTCACAAAATCCCGGGCATTTCCAGGGGTATCTAAAGGCAAATACGAAACAGTGTCTGCACCGGTATAATTTTTCCGCACCTCATAGCCCGACGGAGAAAAGAAAGTCAACAGAACTTTAATGTTTGGATTTTCATTTTTCAATTGTTCAATAACCGGACGTCCCTGCTCGAACTCACCCAAAGATGCAGCATGAAACCATACATATTGAGCATTCGGTTCCACTTTCTCTTTCAAAAGTGCGAAAGCCTGCTGCTGACCAATGTTCAGTAATCGTGCTTTTTCGTTGAAAAGCGAAGCTATTGAAACTAAAACTCTGAAAAGGTAAATGCCTATCGAATAGATGATTTTCATAGTATTATGAATAAAAACAAGAAAAAAAGAAGAGGCATTTCAAAACTAAATTTGAAACGCCTCTTTAAGTTTTGAAAGTCAGAATTATTTTCTGATACCCAACTCTTTGATAATTGCACGGTAGCGATTAATTTCGGTATTCTTCAAATAATTAAGAAGACGACGACGTTTTCCTACCAAGATAACAAGAGCGCGTTCTGTACTATAATCTTTTTTGTTTATCTTCAAGTGTGAAGTCAAATGATTAATACGGAATGAAAACAAAGCGATTTGGCCTTCTGCAGAACCAGTATCAGTTGTTGATTTTCCGTGTTTCGCAAAAAGTTCTTGTTTAATTTCAGACGTTAAATACATACTATTTATTAAATAAATGTTTAAAAATACAAACTTAGCAATGCACACATCGCAAAACTACACGTTTGATTTTGAGCTCGCAAAGATAGATATTTAATTCTGAATACCAAAGACACTAGATTCTTTTTCTCGAAAAAATATCTCGTAATGAACCATCTGCCCATTTTATTGATTTTTTTTCGATATAAAGTTGGAAAAGAATAGTTACACTTACACCGATAAACGATCCGGCCAGCATATCAACCACAAAATGCTGAGACAGATACACCCTTGAGAAGCCTACCAGCACCGCGAGTATAAAACACAAGAATTGTAAGAATTTATTCTTAGTACAACAAGCCAACACCAAAAAAAACGCAAAAGCAGAAGTGGTGTGCCCGGATGGAAAGCTATTATGAGCATAAAGCTTTGCACCTGCAATTTTATGCAATTCGATGTCCGGGTAATTGTCTGCAAAATACTTTACAGGTCGAGGCGCATCCCATGAACGTTTTATTATTTGAACAATTAAACCCGTACTGAGTTGAGTTATCAACAAAATTAAAGCTATTCGATACCGATAAAAGAATAAAACACCTATCACATAGAAAGGGATATTACCACCGATTTCGGTATAGTATTTAAAAAACACATCGCCGGTCTCTGTATAAAACGAAGCCATTCTTAGGTGTAAAGCTCCTTTATCATTGAACAGTATTAGCAAACTAACAGCTAGCGCAAAAATAATGTAAGGAATGTAAAATCCGGAATATTTTCTGAAATGCGTCATATATTTAGTTGCGAGTTAACGAATAAACTATGTATTAGATTTTAGTACTTCTTAATATTTGTCTTTTCCCCGGAGGTCCAGGCAAACGTTCCACATTAAAGCCGGCAGATTGCATGGCACGGCGAACAACGCCTTTAGCACAATAAGTTGTAAGAATTGCGCCGGAATTACATTGAATAAATATCTTTCCAAAAAGCTCCTGCGACCACATTTCAGGCTGTTTCTCGGGCGAAAAGGCATCGAAATAAACAACATCAAACATTTCATTGAAGTTAAACTGAGTAAAGTCTGCTTCAATTTTAGTGAGCCAAAAATTCGAAACAATTTGAATTTCCTCTCCCCAAATAGAAGTGTGCAGCAATTCAAAGCCGTTACGGCTTCCGTCCAAAACTGCCTCAGGATAATTAAGTTGCAACGCTTTTGCAACTTCGACTGGATATTTTTCGAGCGAAGTGTAGTGAATATTCTTATCGCTCCGCTCCGCCTCTATCATAGTCAGAAATGCATTCAAACCCGTCCCGAATCCTATTTCCAGCACTCGAATTTCCTTCTTGACACATTGTTTCAGTGCAGCTTCGATAAAGATATGCATTGACTCCTGCACTGCCCCATGTGTAGAATGGTAACACTCGTCGATAGCAGGTACAAAAAGTGTATGCGAACCATCTTCTGTAATCATCAATTCAGAATTCATAATGCTCAATACAGATTGTTTTTTGCAAAAGTAATCAATAAAGACTTAAAAAAAGAACAACCGCTATTCTAAAACAGAATAGCGGTTGCTTAATTATGAATTGTGCATTATTAATTTTGAAATAAAATCAATAATTAGTCTTTTCTACTTCGAAAAAGGCTTGAGGGTGTGCACAGGTAGGACATGCTTTTGGAGCATCTTTGCCTACGTGAACGTGTCCACACTCACGACATTGCCATGTTGTTTCTTCTTCGCGAGAAAACACAGTACCTGCTTCAACACGTGCTTGCAATGTACGGTAGCGTTTTTCGTGTTGTGCTTCCACGGCAGCAATTTTACGCCATGTAGCAGCAATATTCGGGAAACCTTCGGCTTCAGCAACATCAGCAAAATGAGGATACAGATCAGTCCATTCTTCATTTTCGCCGTCAGCAGCTTCTTTTAAATTCTCGGCAGTAGTAGAAATAATACCGGCAGGATAAGATGCGGTAATTTCAACCATTCCACCTTCTAAATAGCTAAAAAACTTTTTAGCATGTTGTTTTTCTTGCTCAGCTGTTTCCAAAAAGATGGCTGCAATTTGTTCAAAACCTTCTGTTTTCGCAACTTTAGCAAAGTAAGTGTAACGCATACGTGCCTGACTTTCGCCGGCAAACGATTTCAGTAAATTCTTTTCGGTTTCTGTTCCTTTAATACTTTTCATTTTTACTGTATTTATTGATGAATGGATCGTTTATTTCTATTTTAAATCTGAACAAAGATATATAAAAGTGCTTATAATACTTGTAGATTTTAGTCTTTCTTTTGTGTAATTTTCATTAAAATTTTGCTCACAGCCGGATAATTTGATAGTAGTACATATCCAAAAACTATTTTACTAGAGCTCAATAACAAATGATAGCTGCTCTGTCCGTTTATTGTGACAAAATCTGACTGGTTAGACATGAAAACCTTTACACTCAGATACATTTGATTAAGGAAGGTAGCAATATTATCCAGAATCATAGTTGCTCCAATTATAATAACGGCAAGCATCAGGATATTTTCTATATTAAAGTTTTGAAATTCAATTCGGTCTTCATCAAATCCCTTATCAAGTTTAAGTAAATTAATTATCGTATCAGATTTGAAAATCAAAGCGAAAAATGAGAAAACCAGTAGAGACAACATTACAACTGAATAAATGATGCCCAACCAGCCGGCATTGGTCGTGGAAAAATACACAATTTGACCCAGTGAAAAAATTGTACTAATCAACCAATACAATCCAAATAGTTTGATAATAACTCGAAAGAAATCTTTTTTAGTCATGGCGCATTGAATTTATAATAAAGTCACCAAAAATAGTGATATTTATTTAACACACAAGCAAAAGATGCAATTATTTTTATAAATTGATTCATCCTTTTAAATCCGTATCTTTGTGCCCGAAAATAAAAATGAATTTATGGCAAGTTACATGCAAGTAGAGAATCTGACCAAATCGTTTGGCGACCATCTGCTTTTTGAAAATATATCTTTCGGCATCGCCGACAATCAACGAGTGGCTTTGATAGCCAAAAATGGAGCGGGAAAAACAACTTTGCTCAATATCATTGCAGGCAAAGAGGATTATAAAAACGGCAATATCACTTTTCGTCGCGATTTGCGGATTGGGTACTTAGATCAAGATCCTGATTTTCCGAAAGAGTTGTCGGTACTCGATGCTTGTCTGCAAACTGACAATGAAGCGGTACGCACCATTGCTGCTTACGAACATTGCATGTTGTCGGAAAACCACGAGGGGCTGGATGAGATCCTGTCGCAAATGGATCTGCACAAGGCGTGGGACTACGAAACACGTATCAAACAAATTCTAGGCAAACTGAAAATCACCAACTTCGAACAGAAAATTGGCAAGTTATCGGGTGGACAACTAAAACGAGTGGCACTGGCTAACGTATTGATTGCAGAACCGGATTTATTGATTCTGGATGAGCCGACCAATCACCTTGACCTCGAAATGATTGAATGGTTGGAAGATTTTCTGAAACGTTCCAGCATGGCTTTGCTCATGGTGACGCATGACAGGTACTTCCTCGACCGCGTTTGTACAAACATCTACGAAATTGACCATCAGGCTTTATACCAATACAACGGCAACTACAGCTATTATCTGGAAAAACGTCAGGAGCGGTTGGAGTCATTTAATGCCGAGAGCGAACGTGCTGTAAATTTATATCGCAAGGAGCTGGAATGGATGCGCCGTCAACCGCAGGCAAGAGCTACCAAAGCAAAATCACGCCAGGATAGTTTCTACGAAATAGAAGAACGAGCCAAACTACGCCGAAACAACGACAAAGTGCAGCTGGACGTAAAGGCGAGCTACCTTGGGTCTAAAATTTTTGAAGCAAAATACATTACCAAAGCATACGGTGACCTGAAAATCCTCGACAATTTTTATTACAACTTTGCCCGCTACGAGAAGATGGGTATAGTGGGAAAAAACGGAACCGGGAAATCGACCTTTCTGAAAATGTTACTGGGCGAAGTAAAGCCCGACAGTGGTAGTTTTGATGTAGGCGAAACGGTTGTTTTTGGTTATTACAGCCAGGATGGATTGGCTTTCGACGAACAGATGAAGGTCATTGACGTGGTACAAGACATTGCAGAAGAAGTTGATTTGGGAAACGGCAAAAAAATGTCGGCTTCGCAATTCCTGTTACACTTCCTTTTCACCCCCGAAACACAATACAATTACGTGTACAAACTGAGTGGTGGCGAGAAACGTCGTTTGCACCTTTGCACCGTTTTAATGCGCAATCCTAACTTTTTGGTACTCGATGAGCCGACCAACGATTTAGACATTGTAACTCTGAATATTCTTGAAGAATATTTGCAATCTTTCAAAGGTTGTGTGATAGTGGTGAGTCACGACCGTTACTTTATGGATAAAGTGGTAGATCACCTGATGGTATTCAAAGGCAATGCAGAACTAAAAGATTTTCCGGGCAACTATACAGATTTCCGCGAGTGGAACGAATTGATAGAGGAACAAGAGCGCGAAGAAAAGAAGGCAGCAAAAGCAGAATTGCAAAATGCGAAGGTAGAGGCAGCCAAACCTGAACCAGTTGCAAAAGAGAAAACAAAAAAACTTAGTTTCAAGGAAAAACAGGAGTTCGAAGCGCTGGAAAAAGAAATACCCACACTGGAAGCCGAAAAAGCTAATATTGAAATTCAATTGGCTTCGGGATCTTTGTCGAGCGACGAGATTATCAAAGCTTCACAACGTTTTGGAGAGTTGGGTGACATTATCGACGAAAAAACCATGCGTTGGTTGGAATTGAGCGAGATGTAAACCTTCATACCTCATCACTTTAGCTACAGCTTCACTTCAGTTGCACATTCAATGGCAATGAGTGATTGTTGCTATTTATTGTCGAACTATATTTGTCCTTCCTAAACATTATTTATAGTTAATTGTTATTGATGTACTGAAAAACAAATCGTTTAAAACTAAGTAGCACATAAAATCCTACTACCATGTCAACCTACTTCAACGACAAACTGCAGCAACCTACCGACGATATGTTGGCAGAAGCTTTGGGCGAAACGAAGGTTTTGCTGGATGAACTGATACACTTTATTGAAAGTGAATTTGGCGAATGCCGACCTGAATGGAAATACTACGGTAATAAGATTGGATGGTCATTAAAGCTGTTCAACAAAAAACGGAATGTGGTTTTTGTTGGACCTGAAAACGGTTATTTCAATGTAGCCTTTGCCTTTGGCGAAAAACCCTACGAGGCAATTATGGAAAGTAAGCTCCCTACATTTATCAAAGACGAACTTCGCAACGCCCCTGTGTATGTAGAAGGACGCCCATTGCGTATGGAAATAAAGAGTCCCCTGCACATGGATGATCTTAAGCAATTGGTAGTTTTTAAATTGCATCATTAACTTACAGCTTGGCATTATATCTAACAACAAAGAAATACGACATTATCGACTACAGTATCTGCGGGAATGATTTGGCAAACTTTTTTAGTTGTCGCAAAACTGCGGGAACACTTCTGGCGCACCCGAAACGTTCCCGCAGTTTTGCAACATGACTTCCGGTACGCATGAAACCTTCCCGCAGTTTTGCAATACACTTCCGGCGCGCCGGAAACCTTGCCGCAGTTTTGCAAAGCTCTTTCGGGCACGCCGTAAACCCTCCCGCAGTTTTGCAAAGAGCATCCGGCGCGCCGGATGTGTTCCCGCAGTTTTGCAATACACCCGTCGGCATCCCCGAAAACAGCTCCGTTGTTTTATTGAGAAAATCAAGCATATCCCAAAACCATCCCGCACTGTTGCCACAAGACTTCCGACACGCCCGAGATGTTGCAGCTATGCTGCTACAAGACTGTGAACACGACTCGGGAGAACGGAATTCCAATTCCGTTCACAAAAAACTGAATTTCGACTATTATAGCGCAGTCTACAGCCGACAATTTCCGCCTACACATATACCTGAACAAAAACAAAATGTCTCTTTTTTCCAATTTTCGCTTTAGGCACTTGTATACCTTTGCACCGTTAAACATTATAAATAAAATAAATATGAAACAAATTTTTTATTGGGTCGAAATCCCAACAGTGAATTTTGACCGTGCAGTAGATTTCTACAACTCATTACTGGGCGTAAAGCTTGAAAAAGTAGACTGCGGAACCGAAAAGATGGCTTTCCTACCCAATGATGCAGGAGCTATCTTTTGGGCACCTGATTTTAAACCATCCCAAGATGGCCTATTGGTGAGCATGAATTGTGGAACCGACATCGACGGTTGGATCAACCGCATTGAGGCAAATGGCGGTAAAATTGTTCGTCCCAAAACCAAGATCGAAGTTGAAGGACGAGGCTGGTTTGCACTTTTTCTGGACACCGAAGGAAACCGTTTAAGCTTATACAGCGAATAAATCGGAGTCAACTCTCCCCTGATCCCTCAACTCAATATTGCGGGATCAGGCATTAAGCCTCGGATACTACCAATTATTTTTTATCTTTGTATACCCAGACTTTCAATAAATGAATTTTACTAACTTTTGTAACGTTGCTATTTTTTTAGAATTTATTGTCGATTTAAACCAGGTCTCGCGAGTTCCAACTCGCGATTATTCAGAAATACCGCGAGTTGGAACTCGCGAGACCCACAATATAAGACACTTCTAAAAAAGCTAAGACAACTTCAATAACTATTTCTTGTATGAACTTCCGCCTGATAGCACCCACACCGACATTGTCGCTCTACATCAAGCATTACTGGTCTCTGGAAATGGAAGCCGAGGGGGTGAACGAATTACAGCGTGTAGTGCCAAATGGGTTTGTGGAGTTGACCTTTCATTTTGCCGATCATCTCCGGAAAATTAAATTCAGAGAAGAACTGCAACCCGGTATTATTATAAGTGGACAGAAAACCGGATTTTTCGATGTACTCCCCACCGGGAAAACTCAAATGCTTTCCATTCAATTTTACCCTCACAGTGCCGGTCTCTTTTTCGATTTACCTATGCACGAATTATCCGATGAGACGCTCGACCTGCAGGATATTTTGGGTCCTATTGCTCGCGAGTTGGAAGAGCAACTTCACGATCTGTCCATGCTTGAACAACGCATCAATCATATCGAACGGTTTCTACTCGGTCGTTTAAGCAGAAAGACCGAATATGAATGGAATCGAATAGTCCACAACATCACGTTACTAAATCAATCGAATGGCATAATAACAGTCAAAGGATTGGCAAATGCGGCTTGCCTTAGTCAGAAGCAACATGAACGGATTTTCAAACAATTCGTTGGACTTTCGCCCAAACAATATTTAAAAGTCATCCGATTTCAGTACGCACTTTTCGAACATCAGCAGCACCCCACCCAAAGCCTCACTCAACTAGCCTACTCCTGTGGTTATTACGACCAATCGCACATGATCAACGATTTTCGGAAACTGTCGGGCATTACACCGCGTCAATATTTCACAGAATGCGAAAAGCCTGTTTCCGATTATTTCTAAGCATTTTATAATCCTTATTATTTCTATACCATAAACATGGTATAGAAAAATACCCTAACTTTGCGATTGTGAACATGTGAGTTCTACTATATCTTTGCATCATAAAAAACAAACAAACCCATAAAAATTTATTGTCATGGCAAAAATTGCAAAAAGCCTAACAGAATTGATAGGCAACACTCCGTTAGTACAACTCTCCAACTACAGTGCAAAAAAAGGATTAGAAGCAACTGTAATCGCAAAATTAGAATCGTTCAACCCGGCAGGTTGCGTAAAAGAACGTATTGCTTTGGCAATGATTGAAGACGCCGAAGCAGCAGGAATATTGAAACCGGGTGCCGAAATCATAGAACCTACAAGTGGTAACACCGGTATCGGACTTGCTATGGTAGCCGCTATCAAAGGATATAAACTAACACTTACCATGCCCGAAACCATGAGCGTGGAGCGTCGCAACTTACTTAAAGCATTTGGTGCAAATTTGGTATTGACTCCGGGCGCTACCGGTATGAAAGGTGCAATTGCAAAAGCATTGGAACTAAACGAAGCAAATGCAAACTCGTTCCTTCCTCAACAATTCGAAAATGCGTCGAACCCTAAAATTCATAAAGCAACTACCGGTCCGGAAATTTGGAACGATACCGATGGAAAAGTTGACATTTTTGTAGCAGGTGTGGGTACCGGCGGTACAGTTAGTGGTGTTGGTGCTTATTTGAAAGAAAAGAATCCAAACATAAAAATTGTGGCTGTAGAACCTGCCGATTCTCCCGTACTTTCGGGCGGAGCACCGGGACCTCACAAAATCCAAGGTATTGGCGCCGGATTTATTCCTAAAAATTACGACGCAAGTGTAGTTGATGAAGTGCTTCAGGTAAGCAATGACAATGCTATTCTTACTGCCCGTCAATTAGCTCAGGAAGAAGGATTACTTGTCGGAATTTCGTCAGGCGCTGCTGCTTATGCTGCTACTATCCTGGCTCAACGTCCGGAGAACAAAGGAAAAGTAATCGTTACTTTATTGCCTGACACCGGCGAACGTTATTTGTCAACATTGCTTTATGCATTTGAAGAATATCCACTATAAGCAGAGGTAAGAGGCAAGAGGTAAGCAGTTTGCTCCTATTAAAAGAGAAAAGCGATAATCCGCGACTCAACTATTTTGAAAACAAAACTTACCTCTTCCTCTAAAATTACAATTAAGACAAACATAAATAAGGAGAACCAACTATAAGACTGAAGCAGACAAACAAGTTACTTACTTCTTAGCTCTTACTCCTTACTTCTGAAATAAATAAAATATTTACATGGTTTGAAATCAAGGTAACACTTCACTCCTATACTTACCTCTTACTTTCTTACCTCTTACCCCTAAAGAATTATGTCAGAAAATTTGAAATTTGAAACATTACAAGTACACGCAGGACAGGTAGTTGACGGAACAACAAAAGCGCGTGCAGTGCCTATTTACCAAACCAGTTCTTATGTTTTCGACGATGCAGCAGATGGTGCTGATCTTTTCGCACTTCGCAAATTCGGTAATATCTACACACGTTTGATGAACCCAACAACCGACGTTTTCGAAAAACGTATCGCTGCTCTTGAGGGCGGTGTATCGGCTTTGGCAACATCTTCGGGACAATCGGCACAATTTATTGCACTAAACAACATTCTGGAAGCGGGCGATAACTTCGTTTCTACTTCACACCTTTATGGTGGAACATACAACCAGTTCAAGAATCAATTTAAACGTTTAGGCGTTGATGTTCGCTTCACGGCGAATGACGAAGCTGCAACATTCGAAAGTTTAATTGACGAAAAAACAAAAGCTCTTTATCTTGAAACTATAGGGAATCCGGATTTAAATATCCCCGATTTCGAAGCCATTGCAGCTGTTGCCGACAAACACGGCATTCCACTTATTGTGGATAATACGTTCGGAGCAGGTGGAGCTATTTTCCGTCCATTGGAGCATGGAGCAACCATTGTAGTTGAATCAGCTACTAAATGGATTGGCGGGCATGGAACTTCATTGGGAGGTGTTATTGTGGACAGTGGTAAATTCAACTGGGGCAATGGAAAATTCCCTGCATTTACTGAACCATCTGACAGTTATCATGGATTAGTATTCTGGGATGTATTTGGAACTGACGGTCCTTTTGGAAACATTGCGTTCAATATTCGCGCTCGTGTAGAAGGTCTTCGCGACTGGGGAAATACCATTAGCCCATTCAACTCTTTCTTGCTGTTACAAGGCTTGGAAACATTGTCGTTGCGCGTTGAACGTCATGTTCAGAATGCATTCGAACTGGCTACCTGGTTGGAAAACCATCCGGCTGTTGAATACGTCAACTATCCGGGATTGAAAAGTAGTCCTTATCACGCTTTGGCAAAAAAATACCTAACAAGAGGTTTCGGAGGTGTACTTTCCTTCAAACTGAAAGGTGCAGCCGAGAATGCAGACACTCTTATCAACAACTTGAAATTAATTAGTCATTTGGCCAATGTGGGTGATGCAAAATCGTTGATTATCCATCCGGCAGCTACTACTCACGAACAACTTTCACCCGAAGATAAAATTTCGGCCGGAGTATTCCCGGGGTTGCTTCGTATCTCTGTAGGTATCGAAAACATTATCGATATTAAAGCAGACATTGAGCAAGCTTTGGCAAAATTGTAATTGAGAACAAAGATAAAAGACTAAAGATAACGGGGCTGATTCCATAAAGAATCAGCCCTGTGTCGTTTGTACATCTGTACTTAATCAACAAAATATTACTGCTCGCAAGTAGTACATCTGGGTGATTTCTCGAAAGTGTAAACAAGCATTATTTCATGAGATCCGGTATTACCTCGTCTTATTCCTGCCACATTATAATCATAACTATAATACAAATGAAGTGCATCGTTTATATTCATCCCCAGAATTGCACCCATTTCTGTTCGTGTTCTATAGAATAATCCCGCTTGAAAAAAATCAGGAATTTGATCATATCTAAAATAAGAGGTCACATTAGCTTCCATTTGAACAATTGAATTCGACTGAATAGCCGCAGCACCAAAACCGACATTTACAGGCTCTTTAGTCATCTTTCTATATTTTGCATATAAAAAGTTGGTATTGTTTTGTAATTTATTCTCATTGTAGAACGCAGATAGTAAATTTTGGGATGACAGGCCGAGGGTCAATGTCTTGTTCTTCAACTCAACGCCTAAATCACAATTATAATTCTTAGTTTGATTCAGTCGGGTAAATGAAGCAGGATCATCTGGCAATAACACATCAACTTCAGACTGGTTATAAGATAAATTCTGATAACTGGCTGCTACCCCCAAATGAAGTCGATAATCGGAATTTAAAATTACCACATAAGCATACGACAGTGAAAAATTAGAAATCCGAGTATATCCAATTTCGTCGGCAAAAACCTTCAGCCCAAATTGAGTCTGCAAATTATCAATATAAGTAGTACCGGTGGCAAAATAAGTAGTCGGCGCCCCATCAATTCCAAACCATTGTTTGCGGGCGGCGATACTCACTACAGCAGCATATTTGCTATTCACCGCAGCCGGATTTATATAATAGGTATTATCCCAGTAATTATTCAGACGTATATTTGATTGAGCATTACTCAACTGAAATGTACAAATTAAAAGGATGGAAAATAAAAGTCTATTCATTATGTTTATTCAAATTACCACATTACTGTGATGTAGCCTGTTCTGGTTTTGGTTCCTGTTTGAGATTCGTAAAACAGTACATAAAAGTACGTATCATTCTTTACGGTTTGACCATTAAATTTTCCGTCCCAACCATCATTCCCCTCGTGCAATATTACACCATTTCTATTAAATATCTGAAGATGCCAACCCTTCATAAATACATCATTTATCCCATCATTATTCGGACTAAAAGTATTCACCGTAGATTTGTTTAGCACCCAAACGCGCTTCGTTGCATACTCCACACATCCGTTCGGATTTATGACTTTAAGTTTTACATCAAAATGGCCTATCTGATTTCTATCATATTTATGACTCTGATCAACTCCTTCGGCGGTATTTCCATCCCCGAAATCCCAGTAGTACTGCGAGAAAGGAATAGCTTCCGTCCAGATATGTATTGGCGATTCATCGCTGCTTGTTTCTATTTTATCGGTTTGGATAGTGTAATTATACAAATCGTAGTAAGTCACTTTAAAATTCAAGGTATCAGTGCAACCTGCTTCTGAATAACCAATTACGGTATAATCACCAGCCCTTTTAATCAACAGACTATCAACAAGCGACCCTTCGCTCCAACGATAAGTATATGCACCAGATGCTCGTAACACCATCGAATCTCCCTCACACATGATTGGAGTTTTATCTATAGTTATTTTCGGATTGGCTTCTACAGTTACAACAACGGAGTAAGCACTCTTACAAGTTGCACTTTCGAACTTCAGCTTCACAGTATAATTACCTGGCGTAGTAAAAGTATGCATTGGATTTTTGATAGAGGAATTTGTTCCATCTCCAAAATCCCAAGCGAAGGTGTATGTTTCTTTATCGAGAGGTACTAGTGCATTAAATTGATAGCTTCGTGCATTACAATCCACCAATTGGTAATCAACCCCAAGCGTTGGGATATCTACCTTATATGTATAATTACCGGTACAGCCCAATGCGTCCACGACATCGATAATCACCAGACTATTTTGAGTTGTCTGCATAATCTCATTGTTAGCTCCACTTATCTTTCCACTCGACCATGTTAGGGTATAGGGTGGTACACCGCCGGTTACTTTAGCTGTAGAAATCTTAGATAAAATCTGTGTTTCACAATCAAAATCGGCCACTGTATTTACGGCAATAGCTAGTGGTGCCGGTCTTGTAACAACATATTGAGCAGTTTGCACACAGGTATTTGCATCGGTAACTGTCACTAGGTAATTACCCGATGTAATATTGGTCAGATCAGCAGTCTTAGCACCGTTAGACCAAGAATAAGTATAGGGTGGAGTACCTCCTGAAACGGTCAAATCTATAGCTCCACTGTTTGCATTATCACAACTCAGCGCATGTGTCACATTTGCCGCAAGAACTATTGGTTGAGGTTCAACAATTACAAAGGTTTTATTGATAATACAAGGACTACCATCATTAATAGTAACCGTATAAGTACCCGGCCCTAAATTATTACGCATAGTTCCCGATGTTGACCCATCCGACCAAACTAATTTTGATAGTTTGCTATCTCCCAGATAATTCAAGGTGATACTTCCGTCGTGTGCTCCAAAACAAGATATTTGTTTTACAACCGGTGTAATTTTAAAAATAGGAGCTTCAGGAATCGTCACATCAAGACTTCTGGAACAACTTAAAGCATCAATAACCGTCACAACGTAATCGCCTGCTGCTAAATTATCCAGCGACTCACCGGAAGCCAGATTATTCCACTGAGTTTGATAGGGTGGCACACCACCGGTAATGTCTAACTGAATGGATGCATTGTTAGCTCCATAACAAGTAATCGGACTGGCAGTGGCTTTTATTATTATTTCCGTTTGTTGGGTTATGGTCACGGAGAAAGTCAATTCACAACCCTGTTTATCCGTCACTTTCAAGTTGTACGCTCCGGCGAAAAGGTGTTCTAAATTTTGACTTGTACTCGTGAATCCTTTTGGACCAGTCCAGGCATATTTATAATCAAAAACACCGGGAGTAAACTCTATTTTTGTTCCACCTTGTACCGATACCGAGATGGTACCTGTAGAATCGCCAAAGCAAAGGATATCCGTTTTAGAAATCAAATCAATCTTCAATGGTTTCGGCTCTGTGATAGTAAACGAAAGGGTTTTAGGTCCACAATTATTCACATCACTCACTGTCACTACATAATCGCCCGGACTTAAACTAGAAATATCCTCGGTGGTAGCATACGCCACATTATCTTTCGACCACTTGTAAGTGTACGCTCCGGTACCACCGGTTACAGAAATGGCAATTTCACCATTAGCTGCTCCAAAACACAAAACATTTTCATTGACGTCCGTTGTTAGTGTAATCTCACCCGGCTCAATGATAGTATAGGTTTTTATAAAAGGTAGACTATTACCACTATCTGTTATTTTCAATGTATAATCACCCTGTGGTAGGCCTGAAAGAGAAGTCGCTGCAGATGTAAATCCATTTGGGCCTGTCCATAAAACGGTATAAGGAGGAATTCCTCCTTCGATATTTGTCGTAACACTACCGTCAATTTCCCTAAAACAACTGATATTTTTGGTTACTGCATTAGAAATCAGTAAGGGTCTCACCTCCACTTCAATTTTAAAATCGGTGCCGGGACATCCACCGTTCTGAGGAGTAACCGTATAGGTAACTGTACCAGCTGACCGTGTAACATTATTCAGTAATTGGCTTATACTCGTTTGGCTTGATTGTGCAATAGCTCCGGTAATAGAATTAGCTGGAACAACAACTGGCGTTGACCAAGTATAAGTAGTGCCTACCGGAACAATATCAGTTCCATTATCGGTTGGATTTACTGAGAAACTAGTACCACTACCAATTAATCGATTGAAAGAAGAAACAACCGGATATTGATGAATAGTTACCTTAGCAATATTAGATGTCAACACACTGCAGCCACCGGTTGGGTAAGTGATAATACAATAATAGTACACAGTTCCCGCCACTACATACGGTGGATTGAAAGTAGCAGAAGTCGCACCGGAAATAATACTCCCTGAAATATCATTAGTAGTATTTGAGTACCACTGATACTGGGGTGTTCCAACTCCATTGATGCAAACTACCGACAACTGTGCTGGCACTTCATCTTTACAAATAGTATTCGACAGAGGTTGAGTAACAATAGTAGGAACTAAGTTTACTTTAACTTCTGCAAAGTCACTCGTCACACTACAACCCACGCCATTGGGCTGAGTTATTACGCAATAGTAATAGACAGTACCAACTATTGAAGTAGAAGGTAAATAAGTTGCCTCTGTAGCGCCGTCAATCATTGATCCCGTACCGGAATTATTGGCACTACTATACCATTGATATGCATAATCACCGAGACCACCGCTAGCTTGTACTCCAAGTATTGTGGCAGGAGAATTCTGACATAAAGTTTGAGAAACAAGCGGTTGCAGAGTCACTATCGGATCGGGTACTACTTTGATCTCTGCAGCTGCACTTTTGGTATATCCGCAACCAATACCATCAAGATTAATGACTGCATAGTAATAATAGTTACCCAGGGTTGTGAAAACCGGTGGTGTATAAGTCGAGGCTTTGGCACCACTGATAGCTATACCGGAATTTGTATCGTTGATGTTACTGAAATACCATTGATAAGAGGCAACACCTACCCCATCGCGATAACCAACTGTCAAAGGAGTTGGGATGGTTCCACCCACACATAAATTTTGCGAAGCCAGCGGTTCCAAACTCATTGTTGGCAAAGCATTAATGGTTATGTTGGCTGCTGTAGAAACCAGGTGAGCACATCCTCCTGAAGAGAATGAAACTTCGCAATAATAATACTTTGTCCCCACAGTGCTGGAAGATGGAAAATAAGTAGACGAAGTAGCTGACAGAATTGCTGTACCGCTAGTCGTATTATTATCGGGATTGCTGTACCATTGGTAAGTTGCGGTTCCGGTTGCGTTTTTAAACGCTACGGATAATTCAGGAAGTACCCCATCTTTACAAATAGAATTTGAGATAGGTTGTGCAGTAAATGCGGGTGTTGGATTAACAATGATGTTGAATATCACAGGCATCCCACTACAACCATTTAATGTTGGAGTAACGGTAATAGTTGCGGTAACCGGAGTGCTCCCGCTATTTATTGCTGTAAAAGCAGGAATATTCCCAAAGCCACTAGTCGCCAATCCGATGGTTGAATTAGTATTTGTCCAGTTATAAGTAGTTGTTCCTATATTTCCAGTAAAATTAACTGCATTCGTCATAAATCCGCTGCACAATTCCTGAGCAGCAATTGCATCTACCGTTGGGGTTGGATTTACTGTAATTGTAAATGATTTTGGAGTTCCTTCGCAATCATTTGCTTTTGGAGTGACTGTTACAGTGGCAATAAACGGTAACAATCCATTATTTACAGCCGTAAAACCGGATATATCTCCGCTGCCATTTGCTGCAAGCCCAATGCCGGGAGCATCATTTGTCCAATCAAAACTTGTTCCGCTAACATTGCCGGATAAAGAAATATCAACACTAGGAGTAGCATTACACAAGGTGATATTGCTCAACGAAGTAGTAATTACCGGATGTGGATTTACAGTTATTGTAAACTGTTTAGTAAGACCAACACAACCATTAGCTTTCGGAGTGACCTTTATTGTTGCAACAATGGGTGAATTTGAATAATTAGTAGTCGTAAACGAAAGTACTTTATCTGTACCTGATGAAACAAGCCCAATGTTTGTGTTATCGCAAGTCCAATCAAATGATGAACTGGCCACATCACCTGCAAAATCTATTTGCAAACTTGCTTCACCGGCACAATACACCCGATTACTAACACCATTCACCGTTGGAGTTGGGTTCACCGTAACAACTACATCGAAAGGAACACCAACGCAGCTACCGGACATTGGAGTTACCAAATAGGTCGCTGTTGCTATAGCCGAGCTGACATTTGTCAATGTTTCGCCAATGATTGACTGAGGAATTGACTGCGCCGTTCCACCGGTAATTGCTCCGGGAGTATTAATGGTTGGCGCACTCCAGGTATAGGTAGTACCCGTTGGAATAATATTCCCAGTCCCTGCTATAGGTGTAACACTAAATGTTCCTCCACTACAGATAGTAGTATTGATGGTTTCTATCGTTGCTTTTGGATTTACGGTAATAGTATGTATCGATTTCGGACCTATACAGCCCGTGCCATCGGTCAGTGTAGCAGCTGTCTCAAAAACAACATTAACAGGTAAAGCGGTTGTATTCACTAATATTTGAGCAGGAATAGTATTTGTTGAGCCGTTGGTAACAGGCACTACAACTCCCGGCGAAGGCAACGCCTGCCAATTATAGGATACTGAGGCCGAAGCACTGGATAATGTCACCGCTGTTGTACTTTCACCCGAGCAAATCGTTTGAGTTGGCGAAGAAAGCACTGTTTTGATAGTTGGATTGACAGTTATGGTAAAACTTTGCTTCACACCCGTGCAAGTATACGCAGTTGGCGTTACTTCAATAGTAGCGGTAATGGGATTGGCTGTTGGATTTGTAGCAGTAAAGGTAGAAATATTGCCGGTACCATTCGCGGCTAACCCAATAGCTATATTTGAATTCGTCCAAGTACAAACTGTTGTTGTCACCGGAGTATCAAAAACAATGGCACTAGTGGTTACTCCATCGCAAAACTCTTTGTTAGCCAAAGGCAGTACGCTTGGTGTAGGATTGACCGTTATGAAAAATATTTTTGGTGCTCCTGAACATGAGGCTCCGCCATTCGTAAATGTAGGAGTTACAGTAACAGTTGCCGTTTTTGGTGCATTGCCGGCATTGATAACTGCAAACGCTGGAATATCGCCTGAGCCACTTGCGGCTAATCCTATACTCGGATCATTGTTGGTCCAGTTGTAGGTAGTTGTACCGCCGACATTAAGAGTTGCAAAAAATATATTGCTTGTACTTCCTCCATTACAGACAGTATGATTGACAGGTTGCGTAACCTGAGCGATTGGGTTTACAGTAATTGTAAATGTTTTAGGACTACCATTGCAAGTTGTACCTTTGTTTGTATATGTAGGAGTTACCATAATGGTGGCTACCTGAACCGTAGTTGAATTATTGAGCAGCGGTATCGAACTGATATTCCCTTCACCTGACAGAGCAAGTCCGATGTTCGGATTATCGTTTGTCCATTTATAAACTGTTCCGGATACTGTCCCACTAAATGAAATAGCGCCCGACTGATCACCGGCACACTTCACCAAATTTGTCACATCGGCAACCGTTGGGGTAGGATTGACATAAATCTCAAAAGTAAATGGCTCACCTGAGCAAATATTGTTTTTAGGAGTTACGGTAACATTGGCTACCATTGGTACTGTCCCTGTATTGCTTGGCGTAAATGTGGGTAGATTCCCCATCCCACTGGCAGCAAGCCCAATGGCAGGATTATCATTCACCCATGAGAAAGTTGCTACTGACACATCTGATATAAAAGGAGCTGCTGTAAACGGAGTATTATTGCACAAGGATATCGGAACAAAAGGATGAACTTCCAGTTTAGGATAAACAGTTACCACCAACTCTTTACTTACACCCGAACAACCATTGTTCGTAGGTGTAATGGTATACTTTACAGTCCCGTTAGTACTGGAGACATTGTCGAAAACCGTAGCCGGAATTGTAGCACCACTACCCAAACTTGGCGTTGAGGTAGTAGTTCCCATTGTGCTTGTAATTGTCCAATTAAAAGTAGTACCGGGCAGGCTTGAAGTCAAATTCAATTCGGCGGTAGCCGTTCCGGAGCAAATTGCCTGTGAAAGATCTGTATCCGAATTCGTCAACACCGGAATCTCATTCAAGGTAAAAGTAACCGTCTTTTCATTATTCACGGCACAGTTTCCATTCACCTTTACTTTTAGCTCATAGGTTTTAAACGAAGTAAATTTAATCTTTGGGAAAGCACTTGAGGAGCTTGTCCCAGCAGCATAGCTATAGTCTGCAGTAGTTACACCTGCCCCTCCTACTGTCCACTCAAAACTTGCCGGAGCGTATGGAACCGGACTGTAAATCGGCTTTATCGTCGCAGTTGCAAGATCAAGCGTATAATTGGCAGGAGTAGCTGAAACACCTGTATTAACAGTACATTCTGACATTGCATCGGCAATTGCAGACACTGTTGGATCGCCATTTACCTCTATAGTGGTAGGCAGTGTGGAAGTAATAACTCCACAAGAGTTCGTCACGCTCAGTTTGACTAAATAAGTACCCGGCTGCGTAAATTTCACTTCCGGATCCAAAGAGTTTTCAGCCGTGCCAGCAATATAAACAATTCCATCAGTAGTAGCAGGCGTGCTAGTATCCGGAGTAATCTCCCAACTGTAAGTCGGGGTCTGGCACGCTAAGCTAATTACATTTGTTGTATTGGTGAATTTAACGCTCGTATTTTCACAGATGGGCGAACCTGGAGACATTGAAAATGTAGGGATCGGAGTAGCTTCAATTTGTATCGACCTGACTTTTTCGGTGGTAGTATTGCAACCTTCCGGATTGTACGTTTGCAATTTTATATCCCAACAGCCGGATTCAGTAATTATCGATTCCGGAATTTTCAAATCGCCTGACTCATTAGTCCATGTCGGATCATCAACCAGCTTATAGGCAGTTGAACTTGGTTTTTTATACCACCAATCGCAAACAGGTTTTGCAATGCAAACATCAGTTCCATAAGACCCAACAAGTGTCTTATTTGTTGCAACAATGGGAATATCGATACATTGCTTGGTTGAAATAATAAAGTCGGCAATCGGAGCTTTGCTAACATTAACATCCTTTTTTGCTCCCGACCCGTTTAACGAATAGATTGCACAATAATTCGAATTTTGAGAGCTATATACACCTTTATTGTATAACGAAAATTTAACTTGACTATAACCCGTTTGACTACCAGAACCCGAACCACATGAAGCTGCATCAAAAACGTGTGATATTGCCGGATTAGCTAATATTTGTGCATGAGTTAGCCACATTTCTGTGCCATCACCAAAATTAATATTATATTTTGAGCCTGAATAATTCCGACCAATTCCACTGCTTGGATTTAAGTCTATAGCAAAGTCAACAGTACTTCCTACGCATACACTTTCGCCACTTGAATTTCCAAAGCTAGTGCCACTGCCCTGAAAAATGAAGATATTGCTGAATATTGAAGATATTCCCAAACTACTTTTTGATTCAATTTCAACAGCGTACGTTCCAATGGCTAACCCATTAGGAATACTGAATGCTCCATCCGTTGCTACATTCAAATTTTGAATCGTTGAATTTTGAACACTTATTAATCTTGCTGAATAAGTGTTTGAGGACAGATCAAAATTACAAATAGCACAAGTTCTTTGAGCATCGCTCAAACTTGTTGTGGTATTATATGCTGCCTGTAATTGACCAAAGATATTAATTACAGAAGAACACTCTTTTATACAATTGAAGGAAGAAGTTCCATTTACAATATTTGATTTAAAGCTTGGGAAAGTTGGAAGTGTACCATTAGCTATAACATTGAAAAATCCGGTTTCAACAATTACTTCAGGCAGTGTTGACCGAACCCTTAGTTTATAATTTCCGAAAGCAAGTGCAGCAGGTAATATCCCATTTATAACCGGAGTATAAAACTCATCGAGTGTATTTAAAACAGTAGGCGTAGCCCAGTTACCATCTATACCCGACAATTCGAGAACAAACTGATTCGTCATTTCAAATATGCCGGTAGGGTTCATTACAACAGATACGCTCGATCCTGAAGTATATTTTGCAGCTGCATTGAAACTAGTGAGATTGATCGTTTGCGACTGAAGAAAAAGGGAAGATGAAAAGACACAAAGTAGAAGAAGAAGAAATCTATTTCTAAACAAATTATTCCTGGTGAATTCCATTTAGTTGGTAAATTAATAAAGTAAACAATAGATATGTACATTAACCAACATTATTCAAGCTAAACTCAACTAATGACTCTAATTCTTATGTGGTATTTTCAGTTCTCAAAACAACTGAGTTTATCATTAAGCCATCATTTGAGTTATTTAAACCACACTAACACCAGTCAAAAAAAACAGGAAAGAGAGCAAAAAGAAAATACTATAATTAATCAAAAACACATTGAGACTAAACGTACATATTTGTAAAATTACTATTATTTTTAATAAAACCATTTATAAATATCTTATATAATATCAATAAAACAGGCAAATTCGCAACTTTACACAATCGACTACGCGAGTCAAAATTTGTTACTACGCAACCCGAAAAAAAATGCCGTTCGCAACAATAATATATACCACAACAAGGTGGCTTTATGGTAATAAATACTACAGAGGTGAGTATTCACAATTCCTAAATACAAGAGAAAAAACAAATCTATTCTTGAACCTCCAAAATCACAGGACCATATATCAATCTTTCTACCTAAAATTCATAAAAAGACTTGAAACTTATTTAGAGTTCTTTAAAACAAAAGATTGGTTGCTAAAATATCAAAATCAATTAAAGAGAATAAAATAAGAAGTTATTGTAAACATATAAGCAGGGTTGGTCTACAGCATAAAAAAACGTGTAAAAAAATCGTAGTAAGACATACACTCTCAAATCTAAAATATTATGTTTCATGAATTAAACTTTCGTTTTAATGAATATATATTTCGTTTTAATGTAGTATATATAACTTTTACGAAAGTAACTATCAGTTATAAAAAAGCAATTACTAGTTCTAAAGAAGTAAATATCAATTCTAAAGAACCAGCTATTAGTTCTAAAAAATCAATTATTAGTTTTAAAGAAGTAACTATTAGTTCTAAAGACGTAACTATTCATTCTGATGAAGGGTCTATTCAATAAACTGTGTCAGAAAGGATAATTAATTAACATTCTATCTTTTTTCAAAAATGAATGTAATCAACTGTGCATACTATTGAAATAGAAGTATATACTGGAGAAGCTACGGTACGTACTGTTAGAGCAAAAGCCATTAACATTTTTTAGTCAATTGACCCCCATTCCTAGGTTACTTAACAAACCACATAAAAAAAGGGCATCCGCTTATATTTAAGCAAATACCCTCTTCTAATATTCAAGTAAACTCAGTCCACATCGCAAGTAATACAACCAGCAGGACTATTTATTTTGAAAACAAGCATTAGTTCATGCGTTCCGGTAGAGCTGCGTCTAATTCCTGAAACATTAAAGTCATAACTATAATACATTTGAAGTCTGGGAAGTAACCTAACACCCAATATAGTACCCATCTCGGCTCTGGTTCTGTAGAACAATCCTATTTGAAAAAACTCGGGATCCCTTGCATACCGAATATAAGTGTTTATATTAGCCTCCATTTGATACATCGAGTTTGTCTTAATTGCTGAAAGACCATAACCTACATTGACTGGCTGGCGTGTCATATTCTTATATTTTGCGTATATGAAACTTGTATTGTACTGCAACTTATTCTCTGTATAAAACATCGAGAACATGTTCAATGTTGATAATCCCAAGGTTAATGTTCTGGTTGTAAATTGTGCTCCTAAATCGCAATTGTAATTTGTGGTGTTCATAAATGATGTAAAAAAAGCTGCATCACTAGGGGTTTCGGCATTAATCGCATCTCTATCGAACGACAAGCTTTGATAACTGCCGGCAATCCCTAAACTTAACTTCGACCTTTCATTCAATATAATCGAATAGGCATAGGACAAAGAAGCATTTAAAATATTAGTATATCCAATTTTATCAGAGTAGAGCTTAGCACCAAACAAAGTCTGCATTTTGTCAATATAAGTTGTAGCCGCTAGGAATCCGGTTCTTGGCGAACCGGGAAAACCTAACCATTGTTTTCGCGCTACAGTACTAATAGTAACCAATGATCTGCTATTTATTGCACCCGGATTGATATAATACAAATTATCCCAATAATTAGTAATACGGCTATTTGACTGCGCATATCCGGTTAAACAAACACTCATCAAAATAAATAAACAAAAATTCTTTTTCATAACTTTCTCTCAAATTACCTTACTATTGTGACATATCCTGATTTAGTTTTGGTTCCTTTAGCCGTTTTAAAATACACCAAATAAAAATAGGTGTCGTTTTTCACCACTTGTCCTTTATACGTTCCATCCCAACCATCATCGCCCTCATAAATAAATATACCATTTCTATTGAAGACCTGAATGTGCCAGTTTTTCATAAAGAAATCATTCACACCATCTCCATTGGGGCTAAAAGTATTGATTTTTGAGTCGGCAATTATCCAAATACGTTTCACTGCCGTCTCAGTACAGCCATTTGGATTCGTTACATTTAACTTCACATCATAATGCCCGGGGAAAGATATATCGTAAACGTGCTTAATCGAATCTGTGTTTGCACTCTTACCATCACCAAACTCCCAATAATACTCGGCAAAGGGGATATTCTGTGTCCAAAAAGTAATGGGTGAATCAATCGAACTTACCTCATCTTTATCAGATTCAATACTAAAGCCATACAAATCCGGATATTTAATATTAAAGAACAAAGTGTCAGCACAGCCCGAAATTGATTTACCGATTACCGAATAAGTTCCTTCTCTATTTATGGTTATACTATCCGTGGTATTGCCATCACTCCACTTGTAAGTATCAGCTCCGGTTGCATGAAATACAGACGATTCGCCCTTACAAAGCATCGGAGCCTTATCTAACGATAGCATATTCAAAGGCATTACCGTTATAAGTAATTTAAACACACTACTACAAGTAGTTGTAGTCAACGTCAGTTTTACATTGTAGTTACCCGAGCTTGGGAATCTATGAGTTGGATTGCGAGTAATTGCACTGGTTCCATCATCAAAATCCCACAAGTAGGTATAAGCATCCTTATTGCTTGGCACAATGGTTTTGAAATGAATTTTGTTGCTATAACAATTATCGACCGTATAATCAATTCCAACAGCCGGTATATCTACATTATAGTTGACATCTTTCGTACAGCTTAAAGCATCAGTCACTGTTAGGATAACCGTTCCCTTATCAGGAGTGGTCATTGTTTCCTTAGTAGGGCCGGCACCTAATCCATTTGACCAACTAAAGGTATAAGGCGGTACTCCACCGGTAGCTCTAGCTGTACTTGTGCTTACCATTCTATTATTATCACATTCAAATTCTAATACCGAAGTTACTGTAGCGGTTAGAGTAACAGGTCGTGTCACCACATAATTCATGGATGTTTTGGTACAAAGATTTGCATCAGTTACAGTAACTGCATATGTGCCCGGCGAAACAGAAGCTAAATCCTCAGTTGTTTCGCCAGTTGTCCACAAGTAAGTGTAAGGAGGTGTTCCTCCCTGCACAATCAGATTTATAGCACCACTATTAGAATTATTACAGTCAATTGCGTTGGTTATATTCGCCGTCATCGTTATTGGGTTTGGATTCACAATAACAAACGTTCTCGTAAACTTACAAGGCAATCCATCGCCCACAACAACACTATAGGTGCCTGCCGACAAATTATTGCGAATAGAACCTGTAGTGGCACCATCAGACCATACTAATTTAGTACTTGTAGGTCCTACAAATCTAAGATCGATGCTAGCATCATTTGCTCCATTGCACGTAATCTGCTTCACTAATGGATCTACGGTAAATACTGCAGGATTAATGATTTTTACAGTATCTGATTTTTGACATCCTTCTTTATCAGTAACAGTAGCAATGTATGTTCCTTCCGATAAATTATTTTGAAAATTTCCACCGGCCAGTGTATTCCATGTAACAATATGCGGTAACGTTCCACCAGAAGTGGTCACATTTATCGAACCATTATTACCACCATTACAGGTAATTTGTGTTACAGTAGTGCTAATCACCAATGGGTCTGGCTCTGTTATTTGAATGTTAGCCGGCTTGCCACAACCTACACTATCGGTTACCGTTAGATTATAAATTCCAGCCTTCAAAGCACCAATATCTCTGGTAGTGCTGGTAAATCCATCAGGTCCGGTCCAACTATAGTTGTATTGGTACACCCCCGGGGCTACTTGCTTTGGCGCACCACCACTAACAGAAATTTGAATACTACCCGTGTTGTCTCCATGGCATTTTACATTTGTTTTTCCAACTAAATCAATTACCATTAGTGGTGATTCTGTAATAGTATAGAGGGCTGTTTTTGAGACACAGCCGTTTTTATCTGTAGCCTCAAGCGTATAAGTTCCTTTAGATAAATTACCAATATCTTCGGTTATGGCATAATCCACACCATTCTTCTTCCATTGATAATTATATGGTGCTTCACCTCCACTTACAGTCACTTTTATTTCACCATCGGCTGCACCAAAACAGGACACATTCTTTACTAAACCGTCTAAATCTATTTTGACCTCACTTGGCTCTTTGATTTCATAGGAAGTAGTATATGGACAACCACCAGCTTCATCTACTGTAATTGTATAATTTCCAGGTTTTAAGTTCGTTATCGTTGTTCCACTTCCGGTGTAGCCACCAGGACCTGTCCAACTTACGTTATAGGGTATTGGACCGGAATAAGGTACTCCCCCAGCAATCGCAACAGTTATAGAACCGTTGCCGGCATCATAACATGTTGAATGCTTGATAGTGGCATTTACACTAACCGAAGGATTAACCGTTACTGTAACCGGAAAACTTGTTCCGGGACACGAACCGGTAGTAGGAGTAACTGTGTATGTCACAATCCCAGGCAAACCTGTAGAATTAAACAATGCCTGACTAATAGATCCCTGCGCTGTGGTTTTAGCACTAGCTCCTGTTACAGAGCCTGCCGGTACTATAGTTGGCATTGTCCACGTATAGGTAGTACCGGGTGGTACAATATCTCCACCTCCGTTTGTAGGGTTAACAAAAAAAGAATTTCCACTACATTTCATATCAGTTTTTGGACCAATACTTGCTTTGGGGTTAATTGTCACAAACACAGCATTTGATCGTACATCTGTACAATTCCCTCCTGCTAAGTTAATCACACAGTAATAATACTGTGTCCCAACAGCATTGTCGGTAGTTTGAAGAGTCAGCGTAGCAGCACTTGGGTTTGCAACTACATCTATGGGTAAACCTGAGGTATTATTTGCCAAACTTGTTTTGTACCATTGATATGTTGGAGTACCGGTTCCATTCAAATAAGCGGTTGTCAGGGTCGGTAGAGGATTACCTTCACAGAGCGTCTTTGATAGTGGTTGTAGAGAGATAGTAGGTTCCGGCACAACTTTCACTTCTGCAACACTACTAATAGCCTCACAACCGGCACCACCTAAGTTTGTTACTTTACAGTAATAATACTTTGTACCCAATCCACTTGTAAGTGGAGTATAAGTTGTGGTAGTTGCTAACGGTATTGGGCTCCCTCCGGAATTACTATTAGTGTTATTTTGATACCATTGATATTGAAGTGTCCCAGTTCCACCTGTGGCAGATACTGTCAAAGGTGTAGAAGATGTATTTAAACATACCGCTTGGGCAGACAAAGGTTGAGTTCCGACAATCGGGTCGGGAACAACAATCACTTCGGCAAATCCGCTTACTAACGAACCACAATTACTACCTGGGAAAGTTAACTCGGCATAATAGTAATTATTTCCTGTAGTAGCAAAAGCCGGTGGAGTATAGGTCGAAGCTGTTACTCCGAGTATAAGAGTTGCTCCTAATGTAGATGCGGAAGTATTATAATACCATTTATAACTGGGCGCACCGGCACCATGACTATACGGCACTGTTAAGGCTGGGATACTTCCACCCACACATACTGTTTGTGTAGGTTTAGGTAGTGGATCCATAACCGGAGGTTGAACCACTCTTACCCAAGCCACATCCGACACCAAATTTGGACATGTAGGTGCTGCTGGCACATAAATTTCACAATAGTAATAAGTAGTACCAACAGTTGCAGTTACAGGCGGATCAAACGTAGGTGTAGTAGTGCCTGTAAAAACACCACCCGAATTACTGTTATTACTACCATTATTAAACCACTTATAAGTTGTAGCAGGAGGACCTGCCGGCATGTTGATAAATGTCATTCCCATTTGATCAGGCATGCCGCCCGGACAAACAGAACTCGACTTTGGCTGCGTAACAATACTTGGTGCTGGCAAAACCGTTATTGTATAAGTCATCGGTAACCCAATACAACCATTGAAACTTGGCGTAATGGTATAGGTTATAGTGCCATTTACCGCTGTAGAATTGAAAACTGTCATTTCCGGTAAACTAGTTGCAGTACCATTAGCTACAAAACCTGTAATACTTACAGGAGCCGCAGCAGACCACGCAAACGTAGTACCAGCCAAGGTAGCAGTCAGTGGAACCGGTACGGTCTTTTGCCCGGAGCATAAGCTTTGAGCAAACGATGTATTGGTCATCTGTGTAACTTGCTTTACATTGAATGTTTTCGAGTCTGAGAAGCTACCACAATCGTTGGTAACTACGAGTGTAGCCGTATAAGTACCGGTTGCGGCATAATTTATATTTCCCGGATCCAGGGTTGTTGCACTTGCCGGTGTTCCACCCGGGAATGTCCACGCATAAGTCATCGAACCGCCATTAGGAGTACAATTCTGTACACTAGCAGTTGGATGCACTGTTCCCACATCGCATCTATCGGCAATAGTATTTACAATTACGGTTGGTGGTTTCTTTACAATAATTGTTCGCTTCAACGGGGCTACAGGTGAACAAACATTTGACACTTGCAATGACACTTCATATTTACCGGGGTTTTTAAACTGAATAGATACATTATCCTGATTTAAACCACCTGCTGTAACTGTATAGTTTGAACTTGTTCCACAGTTATCAGCAGTATAATTCACACTCCAGGTTTTAAGAGGTGTTCCACAAAAAGTAGCCACACTGGTAGTATTCGTAAAGTTCACATCCAGAGGTGCACAACCTTCCAGAGTTAGAGGGAGAGTAGTTGTATATGTGATTACCGGTGGTGTTTCTACACAAATTGTTTTTGTCACAGAATTTGTCCCACATCTACCACCGGTTATCAATGTAATACTGTATGTGCCCGGAATAGTAAATTGAGGATTAATTGTAACAGTTCCCCCTGTAAAACCTGAATAATTGGCAGGGTCTCCATTAACACTTCCTAACGAAACAGCCGAAATATTAACACCCAGCATTGGGGTTATTTCCCAAACTCTGACCGGAGCCAAACAACCTGCAGCACCGGCATAAGCCGAACCTTTACTATTATCCACAATAGTTGCGGGAGCATTAGTACAAACCGTTGGAGTGGCTACAATAAAATCTGGCGTAGGTATTTCTGATACATAGATAGGTACTACAGCACTATTGGTAGTTCCACATGGATTCTTAATTTCTATACTGGCTGAGAATGAATTCGGAAAGTTTACACCATTACTAGAACTTGTAGTTCCACAAGAGTTTTTGGTAAAAGTATGAGAAATTGATGCTGGCACGGTAGATTGATCGTAGACAATTGGTGCAGTTCCATCATTAAAAGTAATGGTATAAATGGTACCTGGAGGGTTAGCAACAACACCGGCTATAGGAAAAGTTAATGATTGTCCTATACATATATTGGTAGCCCCGGGGTTTACAATCGCTCCACCTGGATTACCGTCTCCTACAAAAACCCTATATGCCCGAACCACAGTTGGGCACGTTCCAGATCCATTTATCGTGTAAGTAAGAGTATATGAACCGATAGCGTATTTGTGGGTAGCAGAAGCCCATTTCACATTTGAGACAAAATCCGGACTGCCATCTCCCCAATTAATGGTGTATTTAGTGTAAGTGTTAGGAGATGGATTGGTAAATGTAACATCAGTAGGCCCAAATGCACTACACACACCGAAGGTTGTAACTCCATCAATAACACTTGTTGTTGCTGAACTTAAAATATTAGAATCAAGTGTCCTTTTTACAGTTACAACTTTTATTGGAGTAGTTGTAGCGCAACCAGTTAAAGTATTTGTTACTGTAAGTCGAACATTAAAGTTTTGTGTTCCAGACCCAGTCGAAACAAAGAAATGACTTGGATTAGCACGAGTATCCACAGGAGAACCATCCCCAAAATTCCATGAATAGGTATAAGAACCACCTCCTGTAACGCTAGAAGTAAACTGTATAGGAGCAGATGCACATTGATTGTTGATAAAAGTAAAGTCAACAACAGGCGTAGCATTTACAGTTACGGTGGTGGTACCATAAGCCAGCGCAGTAGTTCCTGCATTATCTTTAATAGATTTAAGCAGATATACAAATACACCAGGTGTGACAGTTGGAGCTGGTACATTAAGCGTTCCTGTACTCGGAGTCGAAACAATATCAGCACCTCCGTTTATAGAGTAAGTAAACCTATACGGTGCAACTCCTCCTGTAGCTGTAAATCTCACATTGGGAGACGTAGCACCTTGACAAACAGAGATACTGCTTGGCGAAATTGACCCACTGATGGCTGCATGCGTGGAAGTATAAATAGATAGAGTAAATAAAACAAAACAAAGTAAACGATAACGGTTCATAAGATGTAAATTATAAATAAACAAAGATCTATTTCTTTTCAAAAAAAGGAAGAATGTCTAGTGACTTTCATTCTAATGAAAACTCTTTTTCAATAGGATGAAAATTCACATCATTTCAATTTCAAAGTTTAATGCTATTTACAGGCAAAGTCTAGCAAACTATTTTGAATACCATATAAATCACATTTAACATCTTCTTATAACGAAAGGGAATGGCCATGAAAACAAATCGTTTTCAAAACTCCACCCTTATCTAATAGAAAATCAGCAGGTGTTAGTAAAATCGTAAAATATTTTGAAAGTGGTACTCTCAGATAGAGTATCGCTGTAAAGCCGCTTTTTCCAAACGACCTTGAACAACTTTAGGCAAGAATAATTTAATTAACATAGCTAACAAATTAATATATTATAGTTTAGAATAAGCTACCGTTTTAAGTCCAAACTATTCGGAAATAAAAGACAGTATAAAAATAGAGGTTAAAAACAACATTACCTCGTATGGTTAAGTCACATCAATAATCGCATAAAATACAACCCGAATTTTTTCTGGGTTTATATATAATCATAATTTCATTGGTCCCCACAGAACTTCTACCAATTCCACCAATGTTATAATCATAGCTATAACTCAAGTGGACAGTTTTGCTTAAATCAACTCCAAACAAGGCTCCAACTTCCTTTTTAGTTCTAAAAAAAACGCCCAGTTGAAATCTGTTTTTATCTTTCGAAGCGTTAAAATAAGCCATTGCATTAAACTCTAGTTGATACAGATTTCCATACTGAAAACCGGCTACGCCACCACCCATATTAATAAACTTACGTTTATTCTGTCGATAGGTACTATAAAGTATATTGGTATTAGTGTATTGATTATGTACATTACTAAACAATGAAACTAAATTCTGACTTACCGCACCAAATTTCCAAGCCTCAGAAGCTAATTCTACTCCAATATCAGAATTAAAGTACGTCTCATTTAATAAATTATCGAAAGCTGATGGATCGTATGCTGTTGGCAGTACCATTTTAGACTCATCATAGCCTAAGCTCTGGAAACTGGCTGCAATCCCCATGTGTAATCTCCAATCTTTATTCAACCACATAGCATAAGCGTAGGTCAAATCTACATCGGTTGCTGAAGTATAGCCCGATTTATCTTGCGTCACTTTCATACCCAACTGAGTCCTGTATTTCTTAATATATGTAGTAGCAGTGGCAAAAATAGTCATTGGTGCACCCGGAAAATTCAACCATTGCTTACGGGAAGCCATTGTGAATTCGGCCATACAATTATCGGTTACAGAGGCCGGATTAATATAATAAGTATTGTCCCATATATTATTAATCCGCATATTGGACTGGGCATGCCCATAAAAGCAAACAGATAAAAAAACAAGTATCGTTAGGATTTTCTTCATAAATTTCTAGTTATCGAATAACCATTACGTATCCGTCTTTAAACTTAGCTCCACTCTCCGTAAGATAATCCATCACATAATAGTAGGTATCTTTAGACACCAATTGACCTTGGTATTTTCCATCCCAACCTGTGCTACCCTCAAATAATAGAATGCCATTTCTATTGTACACTTTCAAGTGCCAACCCGGCATAAACACATCGTTTATCCCATCCCCATTCGGAGTAAAAGTATTGGCATCTTTATTGTTTACTATCCATACACGTTTATGCGCTATCTCTTTACAACCATACGGATTGATAACAGTTAATACGACATCAAAACCGCCATTGTTTACAACCGTATATTCATGACTAACCTTATTGCCCGTGCCCACCGTGCCGTCGCCAAATTCCCATGAGTATTGAGAGAATGGCACCGATTCACTCCACAATATTAAAGGCTTGCCATCCAATGCAATTTCCTCTCTATCAGTCATGATAGTATAATTATACAAGTCAGTCAGAACGCTAAAATTCAAGGTATCCAAACAACCATTAGGCGACATGCAAATGACACTATAATCTCCTTTTTGTTTAATCACCATCTCATCTCCTGTTGACCCATCACTCCATTTCTTTTTGAAATTACCCGCTACAGTTTGGGTTACCGAATCACCTTCGCAAATCCGATAGCTTGTAAACTTCAAAACCGGTAGTGGTTCAACTTCTACATCTTTTGTATAATCGGTAGTACATGTATTTCCTATGATAGTCAGCTTCACTGTAAACTTACCAAAAACGGCATAAGTATGTTGCGGATTTCTTAAGTTAGAAATAGCACTTCCATCACCAAAATTCCATGCATAGTTATATGTATCACCTGTCACATTTGCATTTTGAGCATTAAATTGCCACAACCCACTTCTACAATCAACGATGGTTGCTACAATTCCTGGCTTCTCTACAATTATTGAATAAGTTGTATCTTTTGTACACCCTAAACTATCTACAACATGTAGAGTATAAGCTCCACTGGTAGTAGTTGTCATTATTTCATTATTCACTCCGCTTACAGCTCCACCACTCGACCAGGTCAAGGTGTAAGGCTTAAAACCACCTGTCACTGTAGCTTCTAATCGTTTAAAAGCCGTTTTAGTTGCACAATCAAATTCATTCATAACATTTGTGCTAATAGCGATAGGTATGGGTTTAATAATCACATACGGGCTAGGATTGATAAACGTACACCCATTGGCATCGGTAACAGTAACTGTATAACTTCCCGGTGGAAGATTTTTTCTGTCTTTAATAGTTGCCCCATCGCTCCAGTTATAGGTATAACCGGGTGAGCCACCTGTAACCGTTAACTCAATTGCACCATTATTGGCACTCACACAGTCTAAGTTTTGAGTTACTTTTTCAGTCACTACCAATTGAGGTGGTTCATTGATAATGAACGCCTTTTTATTGATAGTACAAGAATTCACATCTCTAACAGTAACTTCATACGTTCCCTTGCCAATGTTTATCAAGTTATCATCAATAGTAGGAGTTATAGTGAAGCCGTCCTTCAACCAATCATAAGTATAACCCGGCGTACCGCCTGTTACTGTAATTTTTATTTCACCATCGTTTGCACCATAACAACTTACATCAGTTTGAACATCAGTCGTAATCTTCATATCAGCCGGTTCGCCAACAGTGTAGGTAGCTGACTGCTTACAGTTGGTGGCATCAGTTACCTCAATGGTATAATCTCCGGGGGCAATTCCAGTCAGCACCTCAGTAGTATTTGTTATCGGACCGGTTGTGCTTGTCCATTTAATATCATAATTTGGTCCGGCGAATGGGTTACCACCATTTATTGCCACCACTATGCTGGCATCATTTACACCAAAACATGATCTATGGGTAATCGTCTCAGCAATCGTAATAGCTGGTCGAACAGTTACGGTAATCGTAAATGGAATTCCAGGACATCCACCGGGTGCTGTTGGAGTAACCGTATACTCAACAGCAGAAGTTGAAGTATTATTATTATTGGTCAACGTTTGACTAATAGAACTCGCAGGTGTAGTAGGTTGACCCACTGCACCCGTTACTGAACCAGAAGTAGTATTTACTGTCCAGGTATAAGTAGTTCCGGCCGGCATAATATCTGTTGGCTCTTTGTCAGCAGCGCTAAATGTAAATAGGTCACCACTACAAATAGTGAAGTTTTTATTCGCAATAACCGGATAATCGTTCACCGTAATACGCGCAACATTCGTATAAATCTTAGTACATGTTCCTGCTGAGAATGATACCTCACAATAATAATAAATATCACTTGCCACAGCAATAGGCGGAGTATATGTATTTGTTATTTCACCAACTAATGCTGTTCCACCAATAATACTATTACTCGAATTACTATACCACTTGTAAGTAACAGTTCCAGCTCCACCAGTAACAGTCACTAAAAGGGGTAAAGCAAGATCTCCAGCACAATAAATTTTACTCACTAATGGAGGGTAGGTAGGAGCAGCTACAACGTCTACCTGCGCCGGATCACTAGTCACACTACAACCACCCGGTTGAGTTACTTCACAATAATAATACATAGTACCGAATGTAGTAGTAGGAGGAATAAAAGTTTTACCTTTTTCTGTTGGTAATACTGTTCCACCCACATTACTATTGCTTGCATTGCTATACCACTGATAGGCATACAATGATCCAATTCCTCCACTGGCAGTTACACTCAGTGGAGTGAGAGGGGTTTCATATTGGCAAATTGTAGTTAGTGGCTGTGGTTGAACAATTATAGTCGGATCAGCTACTACTATAACTTCTGCTGGATTACTTGTTATCGAAGTACAATTACTTCCGGTAAATGACACTACCAAATAATAATATTCAGTACCAGGAATGGCTTTAGGAAGAGGTGTAAACGTTGAAGCATTTCCACCAAAAGGAATTGCAGTTCCACCCATATTAGTATTAGTCGCACTACTATACCACTGGTAAGTTACAATACCGGCACCACCTGTATAAACTACAGACAATTGAGTGGGTATTGATCCACCTACGCAAATAGTTTGAGTTTGCATAGGTTGGGTGGTAATAGCAGGAATTCCAGCAACAGTAACTTTAGCAATATTCGAAGTAATGGTAGTACAAGCTCCCGGAATAGTCAACACACAATAATAATAAATAGTACCTGCCACAGTACTCGGTGGATTATAAGTAGCAGTGTTAGCGGCTCCAATTGGGATACCACCTACTGTGCTATTGGTAGCATTGGAATACCATTGGTAAAAATCAACAGTTCCAACATATCCAACAGTCAAAGGATTAGGAGTTCCATTCAGACAAACTTCGTCACCCGTTGGTTGACTACTTAGAACGGGCTGTGGAATTACGTTTATCACATAATCAACAGGCGTACCCGGGCACGTTCCCAATAAAGGAGTAATTGTATAAGTTACCTTACCCGGAAAAGGATTGGTGGTTAAGATTGTTTGTACAGGAATTGTATTTCCGGTTCCCGAAGATAGAAACCCGGTTATTCCCGCAGTAGCAGTAGTTGTCCAACTAAATGTAGCTCCTGGTTTATCAGCAGTTAGTGGCACAGCTACAGTAGGGTAGTTCGAACAAACTGTTTGAGACAAAACCGAATTAGTTAATATTGGAGTTTCATGAATTGTAAATCGGCGTGTTGACAATGCTGAAGCACCACATGCATTTGTTACATACAGCTTAACATCGTATGTACCTGGCAAAGCATAATTTATAGGCCCGGGATATTCTATATTCGAAGTAGCAGGAACACCACCCGGGAATTCCCAGAAATAATTTATTGTTGCTGAAGCTGGTGCACAACTATTCACAACCGATTTAGGCCTAATTGATGCCGTTCCACAAAAATCGGGAATAGTATCAACTTTAACGCTCGGTGGCATTGAAATAATTACATCCTTAGTAGCTGATCTGATACCACAAGAATTCGTCACAGACAACTCCACATGATAGATCCCAGCACTTTTAAACTCAAAAGAAGCATTGGGCGTACTATCGTTTTTTACTGTATATGAAGAAAAAGTCCCACAATAACCATCAGTATAACTAACATCCCATTTATATTTTGGAATCGAACAAGTATTTGTCAAATTAGTTGTACTCATTGCATTTACTATAGTAGGAACACAACCGGTATTTTTATCCATTGAGAAATCGGGTACCAATGGTTCCTCTACACAAACTTTGCTATCTACTTTAAAAACACCACAACTATTTCCGATGTTATAGGTGATCGTGTACTTCCCTGGCAAAGAAAACTGAGGACAAATCTCATCAGACCCCGGTGTCCAAAAATCCGGATCAGTTGAGCCATTATTATTACCCATTATTCCACTTGCCAATGTTACTCCAACCGTTGGTGTGATTGTCCAAAAAGATTTTGGTTGTTCGCAGCCGGCAGCAGTAACCACTACACCTCCTTTAGAAGTATTTTCCACACAAATCGGTGTATTTGTACAGGTTATCGGGCTAGACAAAGTACAAGTGGCTGTCAGAGGCGTAGAAATATAAAGAGGCACTACAAATGACTCAGAAGTTCCACTTGGATTACTAGCAACGATATTAGCATAAAAGGAATTCATTATTCCTTTACTCGTAACACCGCAGGATGATTTTTTAAAAGAATGAACGATAGAGGGTGGAGGAGGATGATTAAGAATAGTATCGGGAGAACCATCATTAAAAGACACTGTGTATGTTGTTCCAAGGGGATTATTCCGTGTTCCACTTATAGGAAAAGTAATTGGCCCAGGATTACATGGATCTATTTTAGTGGGCTCACCTAATATAACTGAGGGTTTGAGACCAATAAAAACAACAAATGGCTGAACAGTAGTACAACCGTTAGGCCCTTCAATCGTATAGAGTGCATTCCATGTACCAATTGGATAAGTATGAGTCACTGTTGTCCAACTATTCGCTGAAAAATTAGAACTCCCATCACCCCAGTTTATAGTATATTTTGTATTAGTACCAATAGTTGTTGAACTATTAGTAAACGTAAACACTTGTGGAGCATTAGTATTAATCTGAAAAACTGGCATTCCGTTGAAAACACCCCCTGAGCCGGTTCCGTTTAAAGTTGGATCCGGTGCTGCCAACACAGTAATCGACTTAGTAATAAGAGTCTTTTCTAAAGAAACTACATCCGTAATAGTTAATACTACATTGAATAACTGTGAGTTTGAACCATTTGTAATCTTGAATTTATGAGTTGGATTTTGAACTGTAGATGAGTAAGTGTCTCCAAAATCCCAAAAATAGGAATATGGGGCTGTCACAGCTGTATTAGTCGCAAATTGAATATGGTTGCTGGAACATTGCCTATCTAAAAACGTAAAACTACCGCTTGGAGGTGTGTTTGGAGATAAAAATGCATTATCTACCTTCACAAGTGGGCTAGTAACACTTTCTAGATTATCATATTCAACTCTATATAAACAATTTACAGAAGCAATGGTTTCGAGAGTTAACGAGAAAAACAATAACAGAAATACGAACTTGAGTATCGTTTTCATAAGTTGTATTTATTTAGAGAACTAAGAAACAAGTCGTGAATCCTCAACTTGTCGCACTAATTATGTTATTTCGACACAACGTGTCGTAAACATTCCAATAATAAAAACAAAAATACTACTTTCTTTTTAAACAATAATAAAAAAATATTTCTTTTTTTTAAATAATCTCACCACTGCCAATACAGACCCTTGAGTTCTGATCATAAATAACACCAAACTGACCCGGCGCAATACCTTGTAGTTTCTGGCTTGACAGAATACGGTATTCATTACCCACGCGTAATAACTTACCAGGTGTAAACTCCGGAGTATGACGTATTTTAAAATTCACATCAATTTCATTCAACGAATCACCCCATGGATTATCAGTGATAAAATGAAAATCATGCATCAAAAATTCGTTACCATATTGCGTTTCTACTTCAAATCCCTTCGAAACATAAACAATATTGGCTGCCACATCTTTTTTAATCACATACCACGGACCACCCGAAAGACCAAGTCCTTTTCGCTGTCCTACCGTATGAAACCAGTATCCATTGTGCTTACCAAGAATTTTTCCGGTTTCAAATTCAACAATTGGACCGGTTTTCTCTCCTAAATAGCGTTTTATAAAATCATTATAGTTCACTTTACCCAAAAAGCAAATCCCCTGGCTATCTTGCCGTTTTGCACTAGGCAAACCGGCTTTTTCGGCAATCGTTCGCACCTCTCCCTTCATGAAACTCCCAACAGGGAACATGAGTTTCGAAATTTGTAAAGCATCAATCTGAGCCAAAAAATCAGTTTGATCCTTTAAAGGATCCTTAGCTGTCGACAAATATACTTTTCCGTCTATTTCAGTAGTGGAAGCATAATGTCCGGTAGCAGTTTTATCAAAGTCCTTCCCTACCCTTTGTTCAAACACCCCAAATTTTATCAACTTGTTGCACATTACATCAGGATTAGGTGTAAGGCCTTGTTTTACTTTATCAATCGTATAGGCCACGACATTATCCCAATAGTCTTTATGCAAGTCTACAACCTCTAACTTACAGCCATATTTGCGTGCTATAAGCGATGCCATTTCAATGTCTTCTTCGGATGTACAATGCAATAATTCATCATCATCCATTCCTATTTTAATATAGAATAAAGTCTGATCGTATCCCGCCTCTTTTAATAGGTGAACAACTACAGAGCTATCCACTCCGCCCGATAATAAAGTTGCTATTTTCATTTATTTATATCATTATTCAGCACACCTGTCATTTATCAATTATCAAATTAGACAAAGACCGAACTAAAACTTATCAGTAAAAAATGCTTCAATAAATTCAGAAGCACATTAAATATAATACTCTGCCATGTCTACAATACCTGCACGCATAGCATACTTCGTAGCTTCATGTACATTATTAACCTCTATTTTTCTAAAAATGTTCTTCCGGTGCGTCATAATAGTATGCGCACTCACAAATCTCTGATTGGCAATCTCTTTCGTTGTTTTACCTAATGCCATCTCTTTAAGAATTTCCTGTTCGGTAGTGGTCAGGAGATGTTTTGGAGATTGATTTTGAGTATTTTTTGAATTATCGAGCAATAAATTACTTACATAATTACAAATAAAACGATTACCCTTGAATGCTTCTTTAAATGCTGAAGTTAACTCATCAATACTACAGTCTTTCATTAAAACACTAAAGGACTGAGTATTATAAAGCAAAGTTCTCAGGAATTCATCACTCAATTCGTCCGAAAACAGAATCCAATCTACCTTATCAAAACGCTCCTGAAGGATCAGCAATTCATTTACACTTCTAAAATCAAAAAGCGTATAATCGATGACTACTAAAGATTTGGGATGCTTTGCTATCAAACTTAGCAACTCACTTTTCTCTGTAGCTTCGCTAAATTCATCAATTGCAAAACTCCGGTGAAGTATATATTGACAACCTGCTTTCGTTATATCCTGGTTATCGGCTAGAATGATATTTCTCATACTTTTATAAAATAAAAAAAGTGATAGAACACTTCGGTGTGAAATTCAGACGAATGACTAATGGTAGAAACAATAAAGTTTGTACAAAGTTACAGCTTTATAGTCAAATAGATATAATTGCATTAAAAAAAAGACGACTCAGAGTCGTCTTTTTTAATTATATTTAAAAATATTATATCGTTTATAGAATCAATACTCCCAAAGATCTTGTTCAAAATTCATTATCTCAGTTTCGATTCGGACTTGCTCTTTCTTTATTTTTAATGGATCGACAACATATTCTAATAACATACGATTATACATATTACTATCACCTAAAAGGTAGCTTGAATATAGTTTTTGAGCAAAAAACTCATCGTATGTCATACGTTCACTTTCATTACCATTAGGGATTAGAATTTGTTTCGCCAGATATGGACGAAGTTCGTCAAAAGCAAACCAGCACAAGATAGATCCTCGGAAGTATTGCATAGACTCCTTTGATTCCATATTATCAGGATGCAATGCATACAAAGGAGCAATAGCAATAACTTTAGAATAAAGACGTGATGTATGTTTATCAAAGAAAACAATTTCCTGAATCAAAAACTTCAATTGATTCTTTACATAGGTAATGTATTTATCATTTTGAAACGTACATTGTTTTGTAACCGTATCCACCTGAATCAGGTTGTTATCCATTTCATTATCAAACGCAAATGCTTTGGATAAATCTTCGCCTTGAAGCACATTAGTGAACGATGGTCTCAAATCTCTGGGATCTTTACTATATACATTCACACCGCCACATACTGCATCAAGCATCAGTTTGAATAAACTTTTATACTCATCATTAGCACGAAGTGGAAAATAAAGTTGATAGTTTTGCTTTTCGCGCATATCAATTACACGATAAACTATACGTGACCAAACAATATCGTCTGCTCGGTGATTTACAACGGCTATAGTATCTGCCAATGCATCCATTTCGGCTGTTTGAATACGAACAGCTCCTTTTGAGTCGAAAAAAGGTACTTGATTTACTTGTGCTGTCACCAAACTGGAAACAAAAAACAAGGAAATGGTCAAAGAAACAATCAAATATTTTTTCATATCATTTTCTCTTAATGTGTTCAACTATGTCTTGTAATTAAATTTGAATTTGAATCATGCCCAGACTTCTGACTTTTCCATCAGGTCCTACAGCTTTTATATTTTTCAGTGTCAAAATCTCGCCACCTTCAAGTTTATCAATATCTGCCAATTGTCTTGCATTGAAACGCGACCCATTTACATTCACCGAACCGAAGATCGTAAGCATTGTAAATGAAGTTACCGTAAAGTTAGCCTTCACCAGTTCATCCTGACCATAACTTGCAATTAATGCGCAACCTGATTTAAGGATCCTTTTTGTTAGTGTTCCTTCTTGAATTAAACGGGTTACACCACCTGCATCTGCATATTGTAAGTAAGATGTTGGATTTGGTAAATACTTAACGCGATATGTACCACCACCCATCGGTAATACTTTACCATCAATCTTAGCTGATACAGAAATTCTTATTTCGCCATCCTGAGTAGCTTTAATATTGTATCTTCCACCAGCAATTTTTTGAGCAGTACCACCTGCTACTGCTACAGATACATTCTCTGCGGCAACGCCCGGTACAGAAATACTCAATATATTATCAATACCGCGATAAACCACATTCAATGCCTCATTCGAAAGCGTTGCTGACGGTTCTCCAACTATATAGTCGCTTTTAAATGGATATGACCATATTCTTCCATCATTACCGGTCATCTTAATCATACCTGAATAGGTAAAAAGACCGGATTTTCCGCAATTAACTTCGTACATACCTCTATTAATAGCTGAACCTCCGACAAAGTACTGAGGAGTCTTGGTAGAATCCACTGCAGAGAGAACAATTTGAGCACTGTACTTGCCACCACGAATAACATAACGGGTATTAGGAACTACCAAAGCAGTGATTTTATTTACACGGAAATCACTCGCATCAGTTTGACTCTTCAAAAACTGAACAATTTCAGCTTCAGAAGCTCTAACATCGCTTTGATATTTTGTCAATATGGTAACAACAGCCGAAACAGGCATCATTTCAAACATGGCATCTTGCCATGGTTTTCCATCTTTTGATTTATCAGTTGAAAAAACGGAACGATACATTGCTTGTTTAGTTGGGTTATCTTTCGATAAGCCCGCTAAAAACTCACGGTAAGCTTCGATCTTCTTCTTTAATACCTTTCCGTTACCTTGAACAATCGCGTACTGTCCGGCCATGTCCAAATTATCTTTCGCTTTTATTTGCTTCACATATGCACTATCATTGGCTTCATCTTTATCTGCCAATTTGATAATTGCGACCTTGAAACCTTCAATATAGTTATAAAGCTCTGTCGATTTTTGTTGTACTTCTTTAGCTCTTGTCAACCATTCACGCACTTTCTCCGGATTCTTATTGTATAAGTCCTGAAAATCTTCATATATTGCTTTATTCCGAAGTTCCGAAGATGCGATAGTAGTATGTAAGCTATTGTCCACCATTGAGAACCCATTTAATATTTCGCTTGATACATTCAGAGCCAACATTGCTGTCAGGACTAAATACATCATACCAATCATTTTTTGTCTGGGCGTTTCTGGACAATTTTTTGCTCCACTCATTGATATTAATTTTAAAAATTAGTTTGTATAAATTAATTCAATGCGTTAAGCATATTTCCGTACACATGATTTAAATCAGCAACTTGTTTTGCAAGTTTAACCGTACCTATTTTATAGCTTTCGGTTCCTTCAGCTGCAACAGCAGTAGCGACTTTCATCTTTTGAACGTCATTAGCAATAAGATCCAATTCATCTGTAACAGTTTGTACGCGTTGCGTTTGTTGTGTCAACCCTTCAGATTGAGCTTGTATATTTTTCAATTGAATCTCGTAAATCGAGTTTATTGAAGAAAGATGTTTATTTATCTCTTCAACTTTTCCAGCGTATTGTTTTGTATTCTTCTCTACAGATTCCATTCCTGAAGTGATGCCCTGATAAGAATTTGTCAAAGAACCGGCTGCGACATTCAAATTTTCTTGTGACTTGATAAACTGACCTGTAACTTGCGAAGCACCATCAATATTTTTTACAAGTTGATCAGTCGCGCCTAAAATATCCGTCAATCCGGCAAATTGTTGAGATGTCTGTGTCAGGTTCTTAATGCTTTCAGAAAGTTTCTTTACATCGTCATCGTTGATGGTTTCAGTATAGTTTAAACCAACAGCTCTGCTTGGTGATTTTACAATTGCAGTCGATTCGCTTTTGGTAGCTATAGCTTCACCATCGAAATCATATACTTTTTCCCAGTCGTATTCTTTATGTGGTTGGTCGAATACTCCTAATGCAAACAAGAAAGCCTCAACACACATTCCCGTACCAAGCATATAGCCCGAACCCGGCAAGTGTAAAATTTTAAACATTGCACCCAAAATAACTACTGCAGCACCCAAACTATAGGCAGCACCCAATAATCGTTTAGTTTCCGGCTTATTCCACCAAATATCGAATTTTGATTGATTTTCTGACATAATACTTTCTTTAAATAAATTTTGTTAGATAGTTCTTAAATTATTCACCATTATATGAACGAACACAACGGAACCCAACATAAGGACGACTTTCATTTTGGTACTCATAGGTTTTCACACCACATTGCAGGAAGTAAGCAATATCTTTCCACGAACCTCCTTTAATAACTTTACGCTTCAAAACATCGCTATCGCTGTTTTTTGCACTGTACTGAAAGTTTGGATTCATATCCATCACCAGTGTGCTACCAGAAACATTATAAGCTGACGAAGTCCATTCTGCAACATTTCCTGCCATATCGAACAAACCATAATCATTTGGATAGAACGAAGCAACCTTCATAGTTGTAGCACCGGTATCGTCGGTATAGCTACCACGCATCGGTTTAAAGTTTGCAAGGAAACAACCTCTTCCGTCGCGTACATAATTGCCACCCCAAGGATACAATCCTAAACGGCGACCACCACGCGCTGCATATTCCCATTCGGCTTCAGTTGGTAATCTGTAATCTTGTCCACCCACAGAATGGGCGTTATTAAACAATTGAGTTCTCCATTGGCAAAATGCCTGACATTGCTCCCAGGTAACCCCAACAACAGGATAATTAGCAAATCCCGGGTGTGAAAAATACATGCGCATTTTTGGGTCATTATATGAAAACTGGAAATCGCGTAACCACATAATGGTATCGGGATAAACATTCACTATTCGGGATGAAATCAAATCACGGCGGGATGTCAATTTACGTTCAATGGTTACATTTTTAATTATACCATTTTCATCAACATATGAAGAGTCAACTCTTACTTTGGCGTTTGCTGGGTATGCGCCAGTATTAACATTGAATTTATTAGTTGGCAAGGCTGCCTGATCGTAATTCAACCATTCGTAGGTATAACGCAATTTATTGGGGTTCATTTGTTTCTTTCCACCCAAAATTTTAATACCATCGTAGTAAAATGATTCCAATACTTGTTTTACTTCTTCATCTTTCGACTCCCATGGGCTTTTGGCTTTCCAGTTTAAACGGGCAGATTCCGGGCTTGTATCGTCGGTTTGATTTTTGAATTTCATTCGGTACTCATCTTTACCAGCCATTACGAGTGAACGTAAAGCGATAGAATCGCGAACCCAAACAACAAATTGTTTATATTTATCGTTTGTGATTTCTGTCTCATCCATCCAAAAAGCATCAACTGTTACATTGATAGACTTGTCGTTGATTGCTCCAATGGCAGACTGGTCATTGGCTCCCATCATAAACGAACCCCTTTTTATAAAAACCATGCCATATGGTTGAGCTTCATTAAACGACTGTTTTGCCCCCATACCTACTAACTCACCTGCAGGTTTGTTGCATGCAACAAAAAGGAATGTAAGTAAAATAATTGTCAGACTTTTTTTCATTCTAGTGCGATTTGTTATATTGAAATAAAAAAACTACGATCAGTTAAACATTTTTTTTTGCGAATAATGGCAAAACTACTTCTTTTACAATATTCTTATACTTTTAAATTTGCTGGTTCGTTTTCCCGAAACATAAGCAAAACTATATATTAAAACAATTTCATGAGAACCGGAACTTACAGTTATAACCTTCGAAGTCGGTAAATCATAAGAGTAACCTACTGACAGACCTCCAACTAAATTAATTCCAGCCAGTAAAACTACGGCATCTTGTAATCTATAAGACAGACCGCCCCAATATTTATTATCATACTCAACCCGTGTAGAAACATCGATCTGCATCGATTTAAAATCGGTTTTCAGTAAAGCACTGGGTTTAAGGACATACAACGGGTTTGCCAGTTTATATGAACCACCTCCGGTCAAATACATAGTTCCCAACAAATCAAGGTTCGATTTATCATCAAGATTAACTTTGGGATGATTTAAATGCGTAAATGACAACCCGCCATAATACTTAGGAGTCGAATAAAAAACTCCGGCACTCATATCTACGCTCATTCCGGCTACACTCGTTTGAGGAATAGATGGATCAGAAGCCATATCTTTATGATATTCACCAATATTAATAACGTGATTAGCTACATTTACACTATCACCATGAAATCCTACACTAACGAAACCAATATCAGCTCCAACACTCAAGAGACCTCCAAAGATGCGTCTTTTATAAGCATATTGTAACTGCGCAGAACGATTCGTAAATAATCCAACCCTATCGTTTAGGAAACGGAAACCAATTCCATTTTCACTTTTGCCTAACTTCAAAGGCGAATTGACACTAAACACAGTCGTTTGTCCTGCATTTGGAAATCCCACCCATTGAATTCGATGCTGACCGGTAATTTGAATCAGATTATTCTCACCCACCGCTGCGGGATTAAATGAAGAAGTATGAAACATATATTGGCTCAACTGAGCATCAAATTGAGAAAAAGCAGAGCCTATGCAAACGACTGAGAATAGTACACTAAAAAAAAGTCTTTTCATAGGTTCATACCGAAATTATTCCTCATTCCCAATCAATTTATTATGTTTATTTTAATGTGCACTAAATAAAACTTCAAATCAATAAAAAAATTGTATTACTTAAACTATTTTTTTATTGAAGTTTTATGAAATGACACAAATATTAACATAAATAAGATTGCAATCAATTTGAAAAAAAATTAATATTCTTCTTCATTGAAAAAAAAGTCCTCTTTACTTGGATAATCAGGCCAAATATCTTCGATACATTCGTAAATCTCCCCCTCATCTTCAATCTCTTGCAAATTTTCAATCACTTCTAATGGTGATCCCGAACGCATAGCGTAATCAATTAATTCATCTTTCGTGGCAGGCCACGGCGCATCCTCAATTTTAGAAGCTAATTCCAAAGTCCAATACATAATTAACGAAATTTTTTAGGTAAATAAAATTTGTGTAGTTTCTTTCTAATAATCTGCAAAAATAAGTATTTTTTTTTAGAAATACTACTTTTTCCAACATATTTCTTTACCATTCTCAAATATTGTTAAATGTCTTGACAATGCAAAGAAATAGTCCGATAACCTGTTTACATATATAAAAATATGATTGTCAATCGGATAATCTTGATTCATATCAAATATCCTGCGTTCAGCCCGCCTGGCCACGGTTCTGCAAACATGCCCCAAAGCCCCGGAAGGAGAACCACCAGGAAGTATAAAAGCACTTAAGGGAGGTAGAGCAGCATCCAGCCGATCTATTTCAAGTTCAATAGCTTCAATATCTGCATCAACCAAAACAGAAGCGCTATGAAAAGCCACTTTAGAGGTATCTGTAGCCAAATGAGAACCAACCGAAAAAAGTAGGTGTTGCACTTTTCGCAAAAAGAGAATATCCTCTTCGGGAATTGAATAAGTAGTAAGCAAGCCGATAAATGAGTTTAACTCGTCAATTGTACCGTAAGCATCTAATCTGACATCATTTTTGGCAACTCTCGTTCCACCAATTAGTCCTGTTTGTCCCTTATCACCGGTTTTAGTATATAGTTTCATATCATTATTTTTTAGTCCATCTTTAAAAATATCGTACACAAGTTATCAATAACGCATTTTGTAGTGCATTTTGTTTATATCGGTATTAAAAAAAACGATGCCCATATGAAATAAATCAATGGTAGAAGTCACTTGTGGGTGATTCTTAATAGTTTGCCAGGCCAACTCCATATCATCCGACCAATATATATCATCAATTATAACAATTGTATCTTTGTGGACGTTGGGCAAACAGAGCGCGAAATACTCCAGCACGGCTTTTGACCTATGATTGGCATCAATAAAAGCCATATCAAGCTGAGGCATGGATGCTAGCACATTGGGCAAAGTAACATCAATATTGCCCACCACTAATTCAATATTTTTCAGGTTCAACTTTTTAAAGTTTTCCTTTGCAACCGACGCAATTTGAGGACAGCCTTCGAGAGTTACACATTTCATTCGGGGAGACAATGAACCTAGATATAGCGCTGTAACACCTAATGAAGTACCTAATTCTAAAAAATTCCCGGCTTTAATATAATTGGCTATCCGAAATAGTAACTGACTCTCACGAGCTGACTTTAGCGACTTTTTAGCAATATCACTAACTTTTCGTTTCCTGTCAATGCCTGTACCAAAATCAGTTACATTAAGAATACGATTATCTTTTTCTAAACTTTGACGCAATTTTTCTATTGAATCAAAAATGTAAAATGGATGATTTTCCTGCAATACATAGCGGGTAAACTGAAACATAAATGGAGAATGAACTCCATGTCCACCGGTATTTCTGGCTGTAATAAAATGATTGAAGTACTTGTATATTGATTTAAGCCGACTCATAAGTTAATTCGAAATTTGAGAACAAATTTAAGAATAAAAGTTGATATTACTAGCAAATTAGAAAATTGTTGCAGAAGAAAGCGTATTTTAAAGAAAAAAAATGCAAAATCCCGAACAAAATGCATCTTAAAACACGTGCTAAGCAAACTTGTAGCAGAACTTTTGACTCTTATGATTGTTCTAGCCTTTGTTCCATAGAATTATTCTTATTATTCAGAAATATCAAAAACAATAATGCAAGAAAACAACACCATCTCCCCCAGTATTATGACAAGCAGCAACAGACAAGATGTCCAAAGCATTTCATTCGATTCATTTTTAAACGAATTTAAAGCAACTATCAAACGATTGTTTCGTGAAGAAAATGACATCAATCAACTAAGTGTCAAACGCGGAATAACTCCCGACATGCTTGGACAGATAATGGACTGCAATCCGCTTTCATTGAGCATTCCTGTTGAATTTGGCGGACGCGGAGGCACTGTGGCTGAAAACATGCAAATGCTATCGGCAGCCTCTTACGAGTCGATGGCTTTATCGCTTACCTTGGGCATTAATAGCGCACTTTTTATGCAACCCGTGGCGAAATACGGCCAGCAGGGAGCAAAAAAAGAAGTTTTCGAAAGATTTCTGAATGCTCAAAACATGGGAGGTCTGATGATAACCGAACCGGGTTACGGTAGCGATGCACTTAATATGCAAACTTCGTTTGTAGAAGAGAAAAATCATTATCATCTTCGTGGTACAAAACACTGGGCAGGACTTACAGGACAGGCTGATTACTGGTTACTGACAGCCAGAAAGCTAGCCGATAACGGAAATCTTCAACGGGATATCGATTTCTTTATTTGCGACAATACTGCTCATAATCAAAAAATTGTAGTAGATGAATATTTCGAAAATCTGGGACTATACCAAATTCCCTACGGACGAAACTTACTGGATGTAAAAATCCCAAAAGTACAAAGACTTGTCCCCCACTCAACAGGAGTAAAAATGATGCTCGACCTACTTCACCGAAGCAGAATGCACTTCCCGGGCATGGGACTTGGATTCGTCAAACGAATGCTGGATGAAGCTATCACACATTGTCAACAACGACTTATTGGGGGTAAATCTCTATTTACTTACGACCAGGTACAACAACGACTGGCTAGGTTGCAAGCCGACTTTACCATTTGCTCGGCACTAAGCTTAAAAGGAAGCGAAATGGCCGATATCAAAAACGACTTAACGGCTTTAGGGCTGGAAGCCAACATTATAAAAACAGTCACAACAGATTTAATGCAAGAATCGGCGCAATCGCTTCTCACGTTGGTAGGCGCTATCGGATACAAATTGAATCATATTGCCGGACGTGGAACGGTTGATACCAGACCATTCCAGATTTTTGAGGGATCGAATGATATTTTGTACAATCAGATTTCTGAATCACTTACCAAGTTAATGAAAACTGCTAAAGAAACAAATCTATATCGTTTCCTATCGGAATTCAATTTAACAGAACAAGCTTCCAAGCACTTAAAAGAGTTACTAAGCTTCGATGTGGATTTACAAATAGCACAGCGAAAATCTGTAGAGCTAGGAAAATTGATGAGCAGAATCGTTTCAATGGATTTAGTGATTAAGCTCGGTGATGCGGGATTTCGTGCCGATTTAATTGATGGTGCCATTTCCATGCTAAAACAAGAAATTTCGAATCTGATTAACGATTATTCATTCGTACAGCAAACTTTAGTCGTTGAAAATTACGAAGAAGGTGGTGCGTGGAATAAATTTATCTAGTAAACCCTTTGATCAAAAAAAGAGAGCTGCTTCACGTAATGTGTTGCAGCTCTTTTTTGCTATTAAAAATCCATATTATAAATCTTACGTGAACAATATTTTTACTTTTTCTAAATCTTCGGGGGTATCAATTCCCACCGTTTCAACATCGGTATAACCCACTTTTATTCGGAAACCATTTTCAAGCCAACGAAGCTGTTCCAACGACTCGGAAATTTCGAGAGGGGATTGGTCTAATTGCGTGAGTTGCCGCAACACATCAGCCCTGTAAGCATATATACCAACATGCTTGAGATAAGTATTTAACGAAATCCAATCGGCAGTTTCAGCACCACGTCTAAACGGAATAATGGAACGGCTAAAATACATGGCTTCATCAGATTTATTGACAACTAATTTTGGACTATTGGGATTGTTCAACGCTTCAAAACCGTCCTTCTCTGTAAATCGTTTAGCCAAAGTAGCAATTTCTGTCTCAGTACTTTTAAAGCAATCTTTCAGCGTTTCAATCTGCTCGGGCTGAATAAAAGGTTCATCTCCCTGCACATTTATCACCACATCAAAATTTCCTGACAGTTTCGAGCAAGCCTCATAACAACGATCCGTACCACTTTTGTGTTGGTCGGAGGTCATAATAGCCCTACCTCCAAAGGCCAGCACTGCTTCAAAAATTCGTTGATCATCGGTAGCCACATACACATCGGCCAATACTTTCGAAACTTGCTCGTAAACTCGTTGAATCATGGTTTTTCCACCAATATCAACCAACGGTTTTCCTGGAAAACGCGTAGAAGCAAAACGTGCAGGAATAATTCCAACAAAGCGCATTGTTTTAATTTTAAAATGAGGTTATAATTTTATGATAATTTAAAATTATCCAGAGTAACTTCTTTATTCTTGAAAATTTTCTTTTTGGCCATATCCACCCAGTGTGATGAACGAAGCATCAATAATACAATGATGGGGAAAGCAGCTAAATTGAAGCTCTGAATAGATAGAGAGAATGTTATCAAAGTTGCAGCTAGCAGACCCAAATTTAGGATTCCACAAACAAATAGTATCTTCCGCAGTGGTTTGATCCAAATAAGAAAAGCTACAATCATATTTAATGGGTTTATCCATAAAATATTTAAATTATAAGCGACCAAAGGATGCGTAGAAAACACCATTAAATAAAAAGCAATAACACCTGCAATCCCTGTAATGAATAATATTATGGAATCAAAAATCTTATTGTGCTTTTTATATTTTATGTCCAGCAAAGTAATTATAACTCCTAAAATTAAAAGAAACAAAGAGACTACAAGAGGTTTCAATAAAAAATCAAAAATTGATGTGGTTGTTTCAACGTGTTTTTTATCAACCAGAACTGTTGCACTTTTTTCAACCAGTTTTCTCGATTTTCCATCCAAAGTTACAATTTCAGCCTCCTGAAAATCCGACATGAGCACTTCCGGCAAAAACTGACTTTCTTTTTGACTTGCGATAGCATCGGCATCAATTCCAAATATCAAATCGATACCAAATTTAAGCCAGGTATCAGTGCCCACATAATCGCCTACCCAACGTCTGAAAGTAGTGGGTTCACTCGTTTGATGATATCTTATATAGCCGTCCACCGAACTGGTTATTTTATCCCGGGGACGCGTTGAACAATTGTCAAATACAAAATTATATCTGTATATCCTGTTTTGAGGCTCATAATTTTCGAGAAGCGTGGCTACTAGGTTTTTCTTTTCGGCGCTCGTCAAATTCAAAGCCTGTTCCCAAACCATAGAATTCCGTTCAGCATATTCCGGCAAGAAAAAATTGGTGTCATAAATACCCAGTTGATAATCAGTTTCACCTTTTATAAACTTATAATAGAAATGTTCTGTTTCGAAACTAAAAATCCCATAGTTAAAAATAACATCGACATTATTTGTTTTATCTTTAACCCGAATAGCAGTATGTCCAAATTTGGAGTAGACTTCTTCACCCGGCGAACAGGTTATCAAACTAACTACAGCCGAATCTCCAATAGTCACCTGCTGAGCATCTAATCTGCTAAAAAAAAGCAATATACAAACTATCAAAAGGAATTGTTTCATAAATGTTTTGAGCTTTGGTTTATACAAAAGTAGTATATTTATTTTGATTAACGATAGAAAGTGTTTATTTTATTTAGTCAAATTTCACCAATATAACTCTTCATTATTATACCGATTTAACCGTAATTTAGCAATTAAAAGAAATGTACGACACTAGTTTGTAATAATTTTTGCCACTTATTGTATCAAATAGGAAAAAAATCACTAAATTTGTGCTTTATAACATTGTTGTCAAACATATTTTTTACGAGTTTAATGGCAAAGAAAAATGTTTCCGAATTAAAACCGTTGGAAGAAATTCTATCGGTGTGGGATGTATTAACTCCCGACGAAAGACAATTTGTACGTAACAATTACACGGTCCATTTTTTTAAAAAAAATGAGATTATTCATTGCGAAGGCGATAAGCCTACTCACATGATGATATTAGCCAGTGGTAAATTGAAAGTGTACAAAGAAGGTGTTGGCAGTCGCTCTCAAATTATCCGCATGCTTAAACCCGGAGAGCACTTCAGCTATCGAGCCATCATTGCTAATGATGAATATAGCACGAATGTGATGGCCTTTGAGGCCTCCACGGTTTACATGATTAAAGCAGAAATATTTATTTCTATCCTTCGGCACAATAATGCGTTCTGTTATCGGTTCTTAGAAGAGATAGCATCTGATCTTGCAGCATCCGATGCCCGCACGGTAAACCTTACTCAAAAACATATTCGGGGCAGACTTGCGGAAGCACTGCTGCAACTCTACAAAAAATATGGAGTTGAGGAAGATGGTGCTACTATCAACATGTATTTATCCCGCGAAGATTTAGCAAACCTGTCGAACATGACTACTTCCAATGCTATACGCACGCTCGCAAATTTTGTAAACGAACATGTGATTGCCATGGATGGCCGCAAGCTAAAAATCATTGACGAGGAGAGACTTCGCAGAATTAGCAAACTTGGCTAATTATTCTTTATTGAGAAGATAACTGTTCACAGAAAACCGATCACTTATCACAGAAAAAAAATGACCACGGCTCAAATTCACTCTACCTACAAGTCGGCGTTGTACTTTCTCGTTTTGGGACAGTTGAAAAATGCATTTAACAAAACGAATGCATTGGTAGACGAGTTGCAGATAGGCGAATATGCTGACAGGTTGACGGATATACAACAAAACTACCGGTTTTTACTTCAATATTATATCAATGGCGTAGAAGATCCGCAACGAAAATCGGTTTACAACAAGCTTATTGCCAAAGCATTTATTTTAAATTCGGACTTACGCGAGGAGTTATTACTCAGAAATTCCACCAATTTCGAATACACGCAAAAACGGTACTTTCCTCACACGAAACGCTACCGTTCGGCCACAGAAATTCTCATAGCACTGAACTATTTTTACTCTCAAACGGGCCTAATCGGCAATTTGGAGACTACCCACGAAGTGGAGTTGAAACGACTACGTTCCAACTATGAGACTGCTTTGCCCGAAGTGTTCAAACTTTTTTGGCTAACAACAACTTACGACACTGACGAGAAGAACTTTTTCGGCAAAATATTAGCAAACGATTACCCGGGTTTGTTGGAAAAATCCCTATTAGTTTCGGCATTAACGCTAAACTTGTGGCGTACATTCGATGAAACCAAGTTGATGATGCTTTTGGACTGCTGCCAGCTATCGGAACAAAAAGTGAAACAACGGGCTTTGGTGGGTCTGTGTTTTATTCTTGCCAAGTACAACCGGTTCCTTATTTACTTTCCGGTAATTCGCAACCGACTGGTTTTACTGGCCGATGACAATCATATTGTTGAAAATTTTCAAAATATCATTATACAAATTATTTCAACGGCCGAAACTGAAAAAATTTCAAAAAAAATGCAGGAAGAAATTCTTCCGGAAATGATGAAAATAAGTCCGCTACTGAAGGACAAAATGAACACTGATAACCTGCTGAATGCCGAAGAATGGTCTGAAGAGAACCCGGCATGGGAGGAGATGCTCGAAAAAAGCGGCGTTAGCGACAAACTGAAAGAACTTAGCGAATTGCAGTTACAAGGTGCTGATGTGTATATGAGTACCTTTTCAATGCTTAAAAATTTCCCGTTCTTCTCCGAAATTTCAAACTGGTTTTTACCTTTCGATGGTCATTTTTCTTCGGTAAATGAGCTATTTAAAAAAGATGATCGCACTCTTTTTACTGCATTCGAAACAAATGCAGTTATGTGCAATTCCGACAAATACTCATTTTGTCTGAGCATACTACAAATGCCGGAGGCGCAACGTGGAATGCTGAAACAGTCGTTCACAATGGAGTCGGAGCAATTGGATGAAATGGCCAAGGACGAAGCCATGCTGACGCCTGATTTGAGGGCAAAAAACTTATCGAAACAATACATACAGGATCTGTTTCGATTCTTCAAGTTGCACCCGCAGCACTCCGAGTTTTTCGACATGTTTACTTTTTGCCTGTCGATGCATCACACTTTTCTGTTTGATATTTTGTCGGCAGACAATGATTTTAAAATGGCTATTGCAGAATATTATTTTTCAAAAAGTCATTACACACAAGCGTTGGATTTGTTTGAAAACATAACAAAAGAAACACAACCATCGGCTGCAATTTACCAAAAAATAGGTTACTCCTATCAACAAATATCGCAGCTTACAAATGCATTGGAAGCCTACATTAAAGCTGATATTATTCAGCCGGACGATTTGTGGACGATCCGAAAAATGGCACTTTGCTATCGATTGTCCGGGAATTACGAAAAAGCGCTACAATACTATCAGCATGTTGATTTTCTAAAGCCCAACCAATGGTCGCTTTTATTGCAAATAGGGCATTGCTTTATGGAGTTGAAAAAATACAGGGAGGCATTAAACATTTACTTCAAACTGGATGCCGAAGATGGCGATAACCCCAAAGTGTGGCGGGCAATAACATGGTGTGCATTTGTATCGGGAAACATTGCTAAAGCAGATTACTACGTACAAAAACTAATCGAGACCGAACCAACTGCTCACGATTATTTAAATGCCGGACACATTGCATGGTGCAAACATAAATTTCCTGAAACAGTCGATTACTATCGAAAAAGCCTTGAATTGATGCAAAACAATTGGGATCAGTTTTTGGCCTATTTTGATGTAGACAGACATTATTTGGTCGACAATGGCATCGACACTGACGAAATGCCACTGCTGCTGGACGAAGTAAATCCACTGGAGTTGTAGTTTGTTTTATTTATACTTGAATATAAAAATATGATTTCTATTTTCAGAAAAGAATTACGTTCTTTTTTTAGTAATGCAACAGGGTATAATGTTATCGGTATTTTTTTGTTGTTGACAGGACTTTTTCTATGGGTAATTCCCGGACAATACAATATAATTGATGCCGGTTACGCAAATGTAGACGGTTTATTTTATCTGGCTCCCTGGTTATTTCTTTTTCTTTGTCCGGCCGTCACGATGCGACTTTTTGCCGAAGAAAAACAAACCGGAACATGGGAACTACTGGTTACCAAACCCCTCAGCAGGTTTCAACTGGTACTTGGTAAATATTTCGCAGGTTGGGTTTTAGTGGCACTGGCATTACTCCCTACATTGATTTACTACTTTTCGGTATCCTATTTGGCTGAACCCATAGGCAATGTTGATTCGGGTGCCTTCTGGGGCTCGTTTATCGGACTCTTCTTTTTGGCTGGCGTTTACGTGGCCATTGGTACTTTTTCGTCGTCACTTTCCAACAATCAAATTATTTCCTTTGTTGTGGCAATGGTACTAAGCTTCTTTTTTTATTATGGTTTTGATTTACTGGCAAGCTTTTTCACGTCAGGACAAGCTATCCAATATCTGGAAAGTATAGGTATCAATTCTCATTATAAATCAATGAGCAGAGGAGTTATAGATTCTCGCGACCTAATTTATTTTGTAAGCGTAAGCGTTATTTTTATTCTGGCAACCGTGAGGAAAATTAAAAATTAAAAATCGGCTGATCTATTGGCCGGTTTATTGAAAACTATTCGATTAAAATATATGAAAACTCCATTGATATTAATTACAAACGATGATGGTGCTGATGCAAGAGGTATAGAAGTGCTTACACGTTTAATGTGTGAAATTGGCGACGTAGTGGTAATGGCACCAGATGGCGCACGTTCGGCGCAGTCCAATGCGCTAACGGTTACACATCCGATCCGCTTCAAAAAGATTGAAGAAGTGCCCGGCCTGGTACGTTACTCGTGCACAGGCACTCCAACAGACTGTGTAAAGTTAGCCCTAAACGAGATTGTAGATCGTAAACCTGACTTATTAGTTTCGGGAATTAATCACGGTTCGAACGCTGCTATAAACGTCATTTATTCAGGCACCATGGGAGCCGTTCTGGAAGGTTGCGAGAATGGAATTACATCTATTGGATTCTCTTTGTGTAATCATTCTTACGACGCAGATTTTACAATTATCGAATCATACATCACCCAAATAGCTAAACTAGCATTGCTAAATGGATTGCCACATGGCACTTGCCTTAACGTGAATGCGCCAATGGGCGACATTGCAGGAATACGCGTATCGCGTCAATGCGACGGAAAATGGACCAAAGAATTTGCCAAACGAACAGACCCACAAGGAAGATCCTATTTTTGGCTAACCGGCAACTTTGAAAATCACGAACCCGATGCGCCTGACACCGATGAATGGGCTTTGAGTCAAGGTTATATTTCGGTAGTTCCTACAAAAATCGACATGACCGCTTATCAGGCAATGGATGAAATTCGTGGCTGGGAATTTTGAATAGAGGCAAAAAGTAGTAAGCGGTAAGCAACTGGGTTCATGAAAACTACACCTTTTATTTTCAGTAAACCAACAAACTATTACCCAATCAACGAATAAACCAATTCCCAATCAACAAATAAACCTAACACCAATCAACCAACATGAAACGTTTCAATTATTTTTTATATGGTTTTGTGCCGGGGCTGATACTTCCAGTAGTATTCATGTGGGTGTATCTGCTTCGGTTTTATCCGGGTGATTTTTCATTTTGGGAGATATTGAAACAACTTTATCCAAGTGTTTTGCTGGGAAAAATATTGCTTCTTTCGGTCATGCCCAACCTTGGACTCGTTTTTGTATTCTATAAATCTGATAGTTTCAAACTTGCTACCGGCGTACTTACAGCTGCAATGCCTTATTTTATTGCCTGTATTTTGATGCTATAAATCAGAGGAAAGAAAGTAAGAAGTAAGAGGTAAGCACCCAGTCCTGTTAAACTATTAGCCAACAAATATAATCCACCAACATATCAACTTATCATATGCGTTATTTTATTATTGCCGGTGAAGCGTCGGGCGATTTGCATGCTTCCAATTTAATGCGTGAACTTCGGATAGCAGACACTCAGGCTGAGTTTTGCTTTTTGGGAGGTGACCTTATGCAGGCGCAGGGCGGCAAAATGATAAAACACTACCGCGATATGGCATTTATGGGAATAGTTGCTGTGCTTAAAAATGCACATACTGTACTGAAAAATCTAAGTGATTGCAAGCAAGCCATTACCGATTTTCAACCTGACGTATTGATTTTAGTGGATTATCCGAGCTTCAATCTTCGCATGGCTCGCTTCGTGAAAGAAAATCTGAACACGAAGGTTTATTATTATATTTCGCCGAAACTATGGGCATGGAAAGAATACCGCATCAAAGAAATTAAGCGATACGTGGACAAAATGTTTACCATTTTTCCCTTCGAAACAGCCTTTTACGCAAAACATAATTATGACGTGGAATATGTTGGCAACCCAACCGTCGATTCGGTTTGTACCCGACCCCATCAGGATAAAAGTTTCGCAGATTTTTGCGCAGAAAATAAATTACCAGCTAAACCAATCATCGCGATATTAGCAGGAAGCAGAAAACAAGAAATTGTAGGTTGCTTGCCTCGAATGGTTGATGCCGGCCTGCGCTTCCCCGACTATCAAGTGATAATAGCAGGTGCTCCCGGCATCGAAGCAGATTTATACAACTCAGTATTGAAGGGCAGAGATGTTTCGGTGGTGTTCGGAAAAACCTACGAGCTACTTCAACAATCCAAAGCCGCCGTGGTAAATTCTGGTACTGCAACTCTCGAAACAGCCTTAGTAGGAACACCTGAAGTAGTGGTATATCATGTACCGCTGGGCAGAATAGGCTATTTTGTAAAGGAAATGGTAGTCCGCGTGAAATTTGTTTCGCTGGTAAACATAGTAGCTGAAAAACTAATCGTAAAAGAACTATTAGCGCATTTATTTACAGTAAAAAACATTGCAGCTGAACTGGACTTGATATTGAATAATACAACCTATCGCCAAACAATGTTGCAAAATTATTCGATCATCAAGAAGGCACTTGGTGAACCCGGGACAGCTGAGCGTGCAGCAAAGAAAATGGTTGAACTTCTTCGAAGTTAAATACCTTCAGCGTTATTTTGAACACACAGCTACTTAACTAATGATACAGGCCATAGCAATGCTGTAGAATTTGGAATCTACACTTTCGCTACGGGATGTCAACACCACCGGTTTATCAGTTCCCTGCAACAGTCCACCCATTTCAGCTCCGGCAAAAAGCGACAAGCCTTTGTAAAAACAATTGGCACATTCAAAGTTGGGAAAAATAAGAATATCGGCATCGCCCAGAACAGGCGTTTGTACGTTTTTTATGCTTCCACGCTCTGCGTCAAGCGCCAAAAATATATCCAACGGTCCATCCATTATCACATCTCCAAATTCTCCCATACGCCACATCTGCATGATGTCAAGATAATCCTGCATGTAGTGAATTTTGGGATTAGCTACCTCGGTAGCATGTATCAAAGCCACTTTCGGTTTTACAATGCCAAATTTATAGGCAGTGGCAATGGCATATTTAATCATGGCAGTACGTTGTACCAAATTGGGTGAAGGGATAACCACCGGATCGGAAAAGAAAATCAACTTATGGTAATTTGGAATTTCCATGGCAGCATTATAGGTCATGACCTTGCCGGCAGGTAAAATACCCTTCTCCTTATCCAAAATAGCACGCAAAAGTACATCCGTATTCACCAAGCCTTTCATCAAAATATCTGCCTCACCCGATTTAACCATACGTACCGCTTCCAGAGTAGCTTCGAGTACATCCGGTTTGTCGATAATGTGTACAAACGGAGATAAAGGGTGTTCAAACAAATGAGGTGATTCAATCGAAGCCACATCACCAATCAGAAACGCTTCCACTATTCCCAAATCTACCGCACGAAGTACTGCATCCAGCGTATGCGAATCTACTGCATTGGCCACAGCCATACGTTTTCGGCTATTTACACTGGTGAGATGAGCTGTGAGTTCGGCAAAGGAGGAAATCGTATCCATTTTTAGCTATTTTGGTGTATTGGTGTCACAAATGTATGAATAATAATTTGGTATAACAAACCACAAAAACAGTTTAAGCCACTGGAATATAATTATTTGCCACACAATAAACTGACATTTCGCTGGAGGAGTGTTAATCTACTTTCTAATTCATTTTATTTTATACGAAAATGAAATTATATTCGATTTATTCACATTCAACGTTTCAATTTGTAAGTTTATGTATTTTACAAATTCATCCAGATTAGATGAATATATTTTATGATGAACCTATTTTTTATATCAAAATTGAGACTGACACGCCAATAATAGAAAATAAAAACACAGTTCCGAAAAATTAATTTTTTAAGTCTTTTACACTATTTAAGCCCAAACAATTAACGTATACTAAAATTTAAATAACATTTCACATTAACTGAAATATGTTAGTATCTTTGAACGTTTTTTACATAAAAAGTAACGCTTTACGAATAACTGATAATAACATGAAAAGATTTAATGCACTGAACAACATCTTTGGCTGGTTGGCTTTCATCGTTGCTGCCATCACCTATCTGCTTACTATGGAGCCAACTGCCAGCTTTTGGGATTGTGGCGAATTCATCTCTGCCGCCTACAAATTAGATGTCGGTCACCCACCAGGAGCTCCATTTTTTATGTTGACGGCACGCATCTTTACCTTATTCGCCTCAGACCCTACCAAAGTGGCAGTAATGGTCAACTCTTTGTCGGCATTGTGTAGCGCGTTCAGCATTTTGTTTCTATTTTGGACTATTACCCATCTGGCGCGAAAAGTAGTTATTAAGTCGGACACCGATTATTCAACAGCAAATATCATAGCCATTTTAGGTGCCGGTATGGTGGGTGCTTTGGCTTATACCTTCTCTGACTCATTCTGGTTTTCGGCGGTGGAAGGTGAGGTTTATGCCTATTCATCGTTTTTCACAGCCATTGTATTTTGGCTTATTCTAAAATGGGAACGCGTGGCCGACCGCCCGGGTTCCGATCGTTGGTTGATACTCATCGCTTACCTGATGGGCTTATCTATCGGCGTTCACTTATTGAATCTGTTAGCCATTCCGGCATTAGTATTGGTTTATTATTTCAAAAACTACAAACCAAGCGCCAAAGGAGTTGTGGCAGCAATGGGCACAGCAGGCGTAATCCTCGTGGCCGTTTTATACGGGTTAATTCCCGGCTTTGTGGAAGTAGCTAGCTGGTTCGAATTATTTTTCGTAAACACACTCGGATTCGCGTACAATACAGGGTTGTATTTTTATATTGTGCTGACTATAGCATTATTAATCTGGGCCATTTACGAATCGTACGTCAACAAAAATGCTACCCGACTGGCTATATCATTCGTAATGGCGATTTCCATTGTTGGCATTCCGTTTATAGGAGGCAAGGTACTTGTTGGGATCATTATTATTGCCGTCATGAGTTTTTTTATGTATTGGAAAAAATCGAAACTCAACGCACGCTGGATGAACACCGCATTACTCATGGTTACCGTTCTGCTTATCGGTTATTCTTCGTATTCGGTAATTGTTATCCGCTCCGCGGCAAAGCCAACCATGGATCAAAACTCACCCGATAATCTTTTCGCACTCAAATACTATCTTAACCGCACTCAATATGGCGACCGCCCTTTGCTTTATGGATCGGTATACAACGCGCCGGTAAAACTAAACGTGGAAGGTGAAAGATGTGTGCCTGCGGTGGACAAAGGCGAACCAACATACGAGCCTAAACCAAAATCATCGCCAACAGAAAAAGACGAATATATTATTGTGGAATATAATTCACGCAATATTATGGACGAACGGTTCGACATGTTTTTCCCGCGTATGTATTACACTCCGGGAATACCTGAAGCACATATCCAGGGCTATAAATCGTGGGGAAATGTGACTGGCACTCCTGTTACCTTCGACTATTGCGGACAGCAACGAACGGAGATGAAACCCACATTTGGTGAGAATCTGCGGTATTTCTTCAATTATCAGGTAAATTTTATGTACTGGCGCTATTTTATGTGGAACTTTAGCGGTCGACAAAACGACCTCCAGAGTTCCGGCGAAATTGACTCAGGAAACTGGATTACCGGTATAGGTTTTATTGATAATATGTTGGTGGGAGACCAAACAAAATTGCCAACAGAATTAAAAGAAAATAAAGCACATAACACCTACTTCCTGTTGCCATTACTGCTCGGAATCTTCGGACTATTGTTTCTGTTGTACAGTGGTAAAAAAGGTATGGAAGCATTTTGGATTACCGCCCTTCTATTTATACTTACAGGGTTGGCAATTGTGGTTTATCTCAATCAAACACCCTACCAACCACGCGAACGTGACTATGCCTATGTAGGTTCATTTTACGCATTCAGCATCTGGATTGGATTGGGTGTACTGGGCATTATAAAGGCAATCGACAAATACCTGCCACGGTCGGTAAGTGCTGTTGTGGTTGGCATTTGTTGTTTGGGTGTACCCGCACTTATGGCGCAACAAAACTGGGATGATCACGACCGAAGCGGACGCTATACCTGTCGGGATTTCGGGCAAAATTATTTGGCATCGTGCAAGCCGAATGCAATAATATTCACCAGTGGCGATAATGATACTTTCCCACTTTGGTACAATCAGGAAGTGGAAGGAAATCGCACCGATGTTCGCGTTTGCAACCTTCAATACTTGCAAACAAACTGGTATATTGGGCAGATGAAACGGGGCGCACACCAGTCAGCACCGCTACCTATTTCGTGGACAAAAAAAGAGTATGTAACGGGAAAAAACGATGTGGTTTATGCTGATTCACTCGTACCCAATCTGGATGTAAAATCAGCTTACAGCTTTATCCTGAGCAACGATCCACAGACCAAAATGGAGGGTGAAAGTTTCATACCTACCATGCTATTATTTCTACCGGTTGATGCCCAAAAAGTAATCAAATCGGGTACATTACCCACATCAAGAGCCGGCGAAATTCTGCCTCAGATAGATATTGATATCAAGGGCCGGCTTACCAAAAGTGATTTGATGGTAATAGAACTTCTGAAAGAAAACAACTGGAAACGTCCGGTTTACTTTGCCACTTCCATTGGTGGAGAGTATCTTGGATTAATGGATCATTTTGAACTCACAGGCCTAGCTTATCAGGTACTACCCATAGGCGAAAAAGGTGCAGGTCCGGGTGTAAATACTGACGAAATGTATACCAATATGATGACAAAATTCAAGTATGGAGGCATCGAAAACAAGAAGGTATACCTGGATCAAACGGTATACAACATGTGCCTTTCGCACCGACGCATGTTCGGACAATTAATTGCTGCTTTAGTAGCAAAAGGTGATACCGTTCGTGCCCGAAAGGCCTTGGATTATTGTAATAAAGTAATCCCAGAGAGGGCCGTTCGTCACGATTATTTTTCTACAATTCTGGCTGACGCGTACTATAAAATTGGGCAACCTGCAAAAGCAAATGTCATTATGAATGCAGTGGCTACAGATTGCGTAGAGTATCTCGACTGGTATTTCAGCTTGAACTCAGCACAGACAAGAAGCGTAACAGATAAAATCGAGAATAAGATAGCAATACTTGGACAAGTGTTACGCATTTGCGACGACGAGAAGCAGAAAAGTATAATGGACAAATTTGTGCCACGATATATGGAATACAGCAGCAAGGTGCAAATGAAATAAGGTGGACGGAAGGCGATAACAGTCGTCCTCGCCCTTCCGGCACGGAGTGCCACTCCATGCTTAACCACATACGAGGAACGAGTTTGTGGGGACACACTACCAACAAAAAACAGATAACATGAGCTACACAAAACTACTCTGCCATATCGTGATACGGACAAAGTATAGTCGTCCGACGATACCCAATGAACACTCCGATGATTTGTACAGATACATGTGGGGGTATATCAAAAAGAAAAAATGTGTTCTGTACCGCATCAATGGCATGCCGGAACATATCCATCTGTTTGTACAACTGCATCCCACCATCGGAGTATCAGCTTTTGTTCGCGATCTTAAAACATCCAGTCATGCATGGTTAGACAAATCACCTAATTTTCCTGAATTCGAGTCGTGGGGCAAAAAATATGCAGCCATATCGTATTCTATCCGGGACAAAGATATGATTGTAAATTACATAAAGAAACAGCGTGAGCATCATAAAGCAGAAGAGTTCCCAAAAGAATTTCGTCGTTTACTTGACGAAAATCAGATAGAAGTGGATGAGCAATATTACATGGAAGAGTGAATAGCGCTAATGTGTTGCGCTCCGCGCAAAGAAAAACACGTCCTCTATATACCTCACGCTCCTACGTCGCATGAGGCTAAGCATAGTTATGCGCTCCGCGCAGGGAAAGCACATCAACCACTTCCGGCACGGAGTGCCACACCATGCTTAGCCACATACGAGGTACGAGTTTGTGGGAATTGTGGGAATTGTGGGAATACGAAATATAAAAAGCGTCCGACGAATTAAATCCGCCGGACGCTTTGTTTTTCTTACCTCTTACTCCTTATTCCTTACCTCTGGAATTAGTATCTCGAATAAGCCGACCGCACATACTGAACAGCCTGCGTATAAATTGGCTTAGTAAATTCGATAAACAAGTCTTGTTGGGGTGGTGGCAATTGCGCTTGTTGGTTGCACAACCGTTTTTGGTCGTTGGTAAGCGCTCTATCGTCACCTTTGAAGTTTGCCCAGCTAGTTCCCCAAATATACTCACCTGTAAAGTTGCGTTGTTGAATGACACGATTATTCTGAGCATCCACAATCCGCAAACTAAGTATACCACCCGACAAAATCTCACGACGATACATGTTCAATTGCGCTTTCACGGTACTGTAGGCATTGTATTCTTTGCCTTCCACTTTTACTTTTCCTACCACCACACTGTCGCGCGACACCTCCTTTGAATTAACTGTTTCTTTAATATTTCCAATAGAGAAATCTTCGAAATTCAAGGCAATATATTGATGCGGATTGCGCATTTTGATACTTTGCGCTTCCTCTTCGGTATAAAAACGCACAAAACGATTTTGCGCATTCTGACTCATTTCCGAAATCAAATTAGTATAGAAAAAGTCGGCCGAGTACTGATATTTATTGCTTGTAAAGGGTTTTTGAACAATTACACGCAAAGTAGCCTCGTAGCGTGCATCCTCTATTTTGCGCAATACATCTTTGTAGCCGGGTACATATCTGTTGGCATTCTGAAAATATTGATAGGCTACGCGCGCCTGATCCATTGTATCATAATCGAAAGCTTTCAATCCCAAATTGTACGCTTGTTCGGCAGCCAGTTGTTTTACAGCTCCCAATTCGCTAACATATTCTTTAGGGCGAGGAATTAATTCCAATGCTTTGGGGCAGCGATAAATGTCATTCGCCAATTGATTTAAACGTTCATATTGATAAACGATCACATCATACTTATCAGTCTGATTAGCCAATTCCGCATTCTGGATAGTACGCTCGGCAGTTTGCTGAGCCAGCGGATAAGAACTTGTCAGCACATAGGCAGCTTTCTCATTTTTCGGATTGGATCGCAGTCTGTCAATCGACTCCTGACAGGCTTTGAAATAATCGCCCTTTTTATAAGCTTTATTACCCGAAGAGCAACTGCTCACCATCAAAACGACAAGTAAGGAAAACAATAGGTGGTAAACTTTTTTCATGCACTATAAAATTAGATTATACACTTGAGAATTATCTTAAGTTTTATTTTAGATATTGAACACTATAAATTTGTATCGATATGCTTTCAGAGGATAAGTATCGGCTACTAACACTCGTAACTTGTAACTAAATCCTCGTAACTATCTACATTCTTTCCGGAACCTCAATGCCTAGCAATTTCATTCCTGTTTTGATGATTGTTGCCGTAGACTCCGACAATACAAGTCTGAATTGTTTCAAGGCTTCGTTTTCTTCTTTCAAAATTGTAAAATCATGATAGAACTGATTGTATTCTTTCACCAGGTCGTAAATATAGTTTGCAATCAACGCAGGACTAAATTCCTCTCCCGATTGACGAACAACCGCAGGGAACTCGGTAAGCAATTGAATAAGGTAACTTTCCTTTTCCGAGACGCTCAGGTTGGTGTCTTTTAGAGAAGCAAAATCTATGCCTTGATCTGCCGCTTTGCGCAATACCGACTTGATACGAGCGTGCGTGTATTGAATAAACGGCCCTGTATTTCCATTAAAATCAATTGATTCCTTTGGATTAAAGGTCATATTTTTACGTGGATCCACCTTCAAAATAAAGTATTTCAACGACCCTAATCCCACCATGCGGGCTATCGTTTCAATCTCTTCCGGTGTGCAATTATCCAGTTTGCCTAACTCTTGCGATGTTTCGCGGGCAGTGTCTATCATTTCTTCCATCAAATCGTCGGCATCCACCACTGTACCTTCGCGGCTCTTCATTTTACCTTCCGGAAGTTCCACCATACCGTACGAAAAGTGCACCAGGCTCTTTCCCCATTCAAAGCCCAGTTTGTCGAGCAGAAGTGCCAGTACTTGAAAGTGGTAGTTTTGCTCGTTGCCCACCACGTACACCATTTTATTGATGGGGTAGTCGTTGTAACGAAGTTTGGCCGTGCCAATATCTTGAGTCATATATACCGAAGTGCCATCCGAGCGAAGCAATAATTTCTCATCCAATCCATCACCTGTAAGGTCGGCCCACACTGAACCATCTTCGCGACGATAGAAAGCTTTGTTAGCTTCTCCTCTTTCCACTTCCGATTTTCCTTCGAGATATGTTTCCGATTCGTAGTAAATTTTATCAAAATCAACACCCAATTGTTTGTATGTTTTGTCGAAACCGGCATACACCCATCCGTTCATAGTTTCCCACAACTGACGCACTTCTGCATCATTATTTTCCCATGCAAGAAGCATTTTCTGCGCTTCAAGAATTAGCGGAGCCGATTTTTTTGCATCGTCTTCACTCATTCCTTTGTCCATCAATTCCTTGATTTCAGCTTTGAAAGCTTTATCGAAAACCACATAGTATTTACCTACCAAATGATCGCCTTTCAAACCGGTACTTTCGGGAGTTTCGCCATTACCAAATAGTTTCCACGCCAGCATCGACTTACAAATATGAATACCTCGGTCGTTTACAATATTAGTTTTTACTACCTTCCATCCATTCGCTTTTTGAATTTCAGCAATGCTGAATCCGAGTAAATTATTGCGAATATGACCCAGGTGAAGCGGTTTGTTGGTATTGGGCGATGAATATTCAATCATCATCAATTGAGAATCATCGGTAACAGGTGTGATACCGAATTGTGCATCGCCATGAATTTGAACCAATGTTTCAAGCCAGTAGTTTTGACTAATGCTCAGGTTCAGGAAGCCTTTTATAACGTTGAATGCAGAAACAACAGGATTGTTTTTTTGCAAATACTCGCCAATCTCTTGTCCGGTTTGTTCGGGCGATTTGCGTGCAGCTTTTACAAATGGAAAAATGACAACGGTAAGTTCGCCTTCAAATTCTCGCTTTGTCTTTTGTAATTGTATTTGATTTGCCTCAATTTTCAAACCATAAAGTATCTCTACAGCTTGGGCTACTACGGTTCCAATAGTTGTTTCTAAATTCATTTTTAGTTCATTATTTTGTTCGAAGTGCAAAGATACAAAAATATGTGATATGTGCTTATAACAAAAAACGCCCATTTCTCGATGTGAGAAACGGGCATTTTATAAAATATAGAATCAGATCAGAAAAACTTCCAACCCAATGAAATAACAAAAGTATTGGCTGACATTTTATCGAGAGTAATGTCATTCATTTTCGTATGATACATGTCGCCAATTAAATTGTAACGAGCATCTAAAGTGAACATCAATACATCAACGCCGATACCAGCTTCCAATCCTAACTGAGCAGCTTTTATATCACTAATCAAGGTTTCTTTATCAAAAGTACCACCCGCATCGACGAGCACATTATAATCAAGAGAAGATCCGGCATTAAAGCTCAGTTTTGGACCTGCAAAAGCACGTACATTGACCAATTTCAAATCTAATATTTTATAACCTAATAACAAAGGAACCTCCAGTGTACTTATTTTTACACGCTTATCAATTTGTAAATCTTTATTTTGCGCATCCTGAAGCGTCATTGTATAGTTTTTCTTTCCCATGTTATAAAGAAACTCCGGTTGAAAATACATTTTGCTGAATCCGAATCGGAAGAATACACCGGCTTGAAAGCCATTTGACAATTCTGAGTTCACAGAATTCAGATTATAACTACCCGAAGTTACCGAACTGATATTCTTAGGGCTAATGGAAGAGTTATATCCAGCTTTTATACCAAAGTTAAGCTGAGCGTAAGTAATCGAAACAGACAGCAACAGTGCTGCGACTAATAAAAACTTTTTCATACAGATATTTTTTAATGTTTATATAAATAGATAATGATTTATAAACTAACGGTGGATTAAATACAAAAGTATAAATTGCAAATTAAAAAAACACCCACATGGGGTTATGAATATTTATTTTGGTGCTATTGAATATTAAATCGGCTTTTTCGGGCAGTTGAACCTTGTATTCCTTTTTTGCCGTATTTGTCAGTTTGCGATCGCGCAACCAAAGATTGTACTCTTTTAATTGAGCATAACTTACTCCGTTTTGTTTAGCCCAGGTCGTCCAGTTACCTACACTGTCTTTTACAGCTATATCTTTAGTACGTACAGTCTGATAAAAATCCTCACGCGAAAATTGGTATCCAAACGATTTTGGGTTCTCCATAAATTGTTTTAGTGCTATCAATCGAAAAATATATCTGCCTGTCTCTGGATTTAAATACAAATCAACAACTTCATCGGCTTGCTGTTTGTCTTGTTCTTCACTAATACGTCCCATACCGGCATTGTACGAAGCAGCCACCGTTGCCCAATCTTTGAACTTATTGTATGCACTTTTTAAATATTTACAAGCAGCAACAGTCGATTTTTCGATATGGTAACGTTCATCCACTTCGTCGTTCACTTCCAACCCAAATTGCTCAGCTGTTTTGGGCATCAATTGCCAAAGACCTGCCGCTCCTGCTCCCGACTGAACGCGAGGATCCAGATTACTTTCAATCACTGCCAGGTATTTGAAATCGTCTGGCACTCCATATTGCTTCAAAATGGGTTCAATGATGGGGAAAAATTTATTGGCACGTTTTATTTGTAAGGTAGTAACCGAATGGTTGTATGCAATTACAATTTGCTCGCGGTCATACCGTTCGCGAAGATCATTTCTTTCGAGCGAGATAGTTTGTCCGGCAAATGTAACTTTTGAGGGAATAGGAAGTGAAGTGGTTGGATTTATGGAGCATGCTGAGCTGGCAACAGCCAGCCACATTAGTAAACCTAGAGCGATTTTGTTTGACATTTCTTGTTATTTAGGCGTTTCAATCCACAAAGATAGTCGATAAGTTCAAAATTGTCCGTCGAAAAACTAAAAATCGTAAACTTATCGCCTCGTTCATAACTGCTAAAATTATATTTTTCTATCTTTGTACATCTTTAAGAGGCAAGTGCTAATTCCCAATCAACCATTTACGAATTAACCAATCATACATAAACCAACATGAAAAGAGCCATTTTCCCCGGAACATTCGATCCATTTACCATAGGTCATTACAGCATTGTATTGCGAGGACTATCCATTTTCGATGAAATAGTGATTGGCATTGGCCACAATCAATCAAAAAAAACGCTTTTCACAATAGAGAAACGTCTGGATATTATCCACCAGGCGTTTGCAAATGAGCCGCGCGTAAAAGTGGAGGTTTACAACAGCCTCACAGTAGATTTTGCACTGTCGGTGAAAGCAGATTTTGTATTGCGAGGGTTACGAACGGTAAGCGATTTTGAGTACGAGCGAAACATTGCTGATGCTAATCGTAAACTTACGGGGATAGAAACTGTTATTCTTTTTACCGAAACGGAATACTCATTTATCTCGTCAACTGTCACGCGCGATTTGATTACGTTTGGAAAAGACATTACTGCGTTTCTTCCGCCAAATGTAAAACTTTAATTCCAACATTTTCATCACTGCTTATCAAATTATTATATATGAAAAAAGTATTCTCATTTATCCTATTCCTTGTTTGCTTTTCAACAACACTTCCAGCCACAACGGCTGCCGAACAGCGCAGCTTTCGGATTAGCAAAAATTTGAGCATTTTCAATTCTGTATTTCGCGAACTGGACATGTTTTACGTGGATACACTCAACTACGACAAAGTAATGAAAACCACGCTGGATCAAATGCTTGCCAAACTCGATCCGTACACCGTATACATGCCCGAAGAGGAAACCGACGATTTGAAATTTATGACCACCGGCGAATATGCAGGTATTGGCGCCATGATAATGAAAAAAGACAAGGAAATTCTTATTTCCGAGCCTTACGAAGGCATGCCTGCACAACGAAATGATTTGCGCGCCGGCGATGTAATTATAGAAGTAGATGGACAAAAAGTAGAAGGATTAACTGTGAGCGAGGTGAGCGCCAAATTGAAAGGTACGCCAAACACGCTTATCAAATTGAAATTAAAACGTTTGGGCGAGAAGAAACTCGTAGAGAAACAATTCCTGAGAGAGAAAATCAAGGTCAATCCGGTTGGATATGCTGCTAAAGTGGCCGACAAAGTGGGATATGTACTTTTAAACGAATTTACAGATAGAGCTGCTATTGAACTGAAAAGTTCTGTAGCTGATCTGATAAAACAACATAAAATTGAATCATTGGTGCTGGATGTCCGCAACAATGGTGGTGGATTAATTGATGAAGCGGTAAAAATTGTAGGCTACTTCGTTCCAAAAGGTACGGATGTGGTAACTACAAAAGGTAAAAACAGTGAAGCCGAAAGAACTTACAAAACACCATCGGAGCCCATCTTCCCCGAATTACGACTGATAGTGCTTACCAATCGTTCTTCAGCATCTGCGTCCGAAATTTTATCCGGGTCCATTCAGGATTTGGATCGTGGCGTTATTGTTGGCGAACGCACATTTGGCAAAGGACTAGTTCAAAATATCCGACCTGTAGGTTTTGGAGGACATTTAAAAGTAACTACTGCCAAATATTATATTCCTAGTGGACGCTGTATTCAGGCATTGGACTACAGCCACCGCAACGAAGATGGCAGCGTGGGCCGCGTGCCGGATAGTCTGACCACCGAATTCAAAACCCGCAACGGTCGCAAAGTGCGCGATGGTGGTGGCATTGTTCCGGATTCCTTGACAAAAGATGATCGGAAATTGAATATCGCTTACTATATTTTTGCACAGAACCTGTATTTCGACTTCGCAACATTATATGTTCAACAACATCCTACGATAGCTTCGCCGGCTGATTTTACGCTGTCCGATAACGATTTCAAAGCATTCTCTGACTATTTGGTTGATAAGAAATTTGCCTACACCACTCAAACCGAAAAGTACTACAACGAATTGGTTGAAACTGCCAAAATTGAAGGCATGGACACCATAGCGAAAGTGGAATTTGCAGCGCTGAAAGCCAAACTGGTTCCCGACATTACCAAAAGCATTGCAGAAAACAAATCGGATATCAGCGAGTTACTAAGTCTGGAAATTATCAAACGGTATTATTTCCAAAAAGGCGAAATTCAATACGCATTGCGTACCGACAAAGATTTGAAGGTAGCCATTGAACTTCTGAAACCAAACGGTGCATATTTGAGAAAGCTCAAACCCTAAAATGCGACAGGTTGAAAATCACAACAAACTAACGATTCTCAACTATCGACCAATTTTTACTTATAATCACAAGGCTTTTGATTGAATTTGTAATAAATTTCAATCAAAAGCCTTTTTTAATGCAATTTTTATTCCTATTTTTGTGAAAGAAAATGTAAAAATAATTACTTCAAACGTAATCTGATACTCATCATTTTGATATTTATGAATTGTGCATCAAACAGCATGCATTAATGACATTCACCATGAAAAAAAACACAGTAGGAAAAAAAATCAGCATTTTATGTGCCGACAAAAACATCTCCCTTGAAGAATTAGCCGAAGGTTCGGGATTAACCGTAGCGCAAATTGAATTGATTCAAAACAGCGAAAACATACCTTCACTTTCGCCTTTAATCAAAATTGCACGTGCACTGGGCGTTCGTTTGGGAACATTTTTGGACGATAGCAATGAAATTGGGCCCGTAGTACACCGTCAGGCTGAAACGCTCCAGCCGGCCACTTTCTCCAGTCAACTTTCAACCAGCAATTCTCATCTCGATTTTTTTTCGTTGGCGGGCAGCAAATCCGGACGCCACATGGAACCATTTCTTATTGACATACAGCCTTCTACAGTCAATGAACCTATACTTTCGTCGCACGAAGGCGAAGAATTTATTTTTGTGATTCAAGGTGCCGTAAAAATTCAATATGGCAAAGAGACCTATGAACTTCAGAAAGGCGATAGTATTTACTACGATTCGATAGTAGACCATATTGTTAGTGCGGCCACCGACCAACCCGCACAAATTGTAGCCGTTGTTTATACTCCAATGTGATTAATTATGGAATTATCAAACAACACTTTAGGCGACTGGCTTGAACATTGGGCCAGCGCAACTCCCGAACACGAATGTATCGTTTATTCCGATCGCAATTTACGATTCAGCTGGTCTGTTTTTAATGATCGCGTGGATAATATGGCCAAAGGACTACTGTCGATTGGCGTTACCAAAGGTGCACACGTGGGCATTTGGGCACAAAACGTACCGGATTGGCTGACATTTTTATACGCCTGTGCAAAAATTGGGGCAGTGGCGGTAACCGTAAATACCAACTATAAAGAGCATGAACTTGCATTTATCATCGAGAATTCTGATATGCATACGCTTTGCATTACCGATGGAGTAGCGGGAAGCGACTATGTTTCGATGGTGTATTCGCTGTTCCCCGATTTGAAAACAACACAGCGTGGACAATTAAAAAGCGATCGATTTCCTCAACTGAAGAATGTGGTGTATATCGGGCAGGAAAAGCACCGCGGTATGTACAACACACCAGAGCTATTGCTATTGGGAAGCAATCAGAACGATGACGAATTTCTAAACATCAAGCAATCGGTCGATTGCCAGGATGTGGTAAACATGCAATATACCTCTGGCACAACTGGATTCCCAAAAGGAGTAATGCTTTCGCACTACAACATTGCCAATAATGGTTACCTCACGGGCGAACACATGAAGTTTACGCAGACCGACAAACTCTGTATTTGTGTACCTATGTTTCACTGTTTCGGAGTAGTATTAGCTGCAATGAACTGCTTAACCCACGGTTGCACACATGTAATGGTGGAAAGATTTGATCCGCTTATCACGCTTGCTTCCATTCACAAAGAGCGTTGCACAGCGGTTTACGGCGTACCCACTATGTTTATAGCAGAGCTTAATCACCCCATGTTCGACATGTTCGACATGAGCTCACTACGAACCGGAATTATGGCCGGTGCATTATGCCCTATCGAATTAATGCGCAGCGTGTGCGACAGAATGTTTATGACCATCACCAGTGTATACGGACTTACCGAAACGTCCCCGGGAATGACACAAACCCGTTTCGATGACTCGTTCGAAGTACGTTGCACCACTGTTGGAAGTAATTATGAATTTACAGAAGTGGCAGTCATTGATCCGGTTACAGGTGAAATTTGTCCCGATGGTGTGCAGGGCGAAATGTGCTGCCGTGGATACAATGTAATGAAAGGCTACTACAAAAACCCACAAGCTACTGCCGAGGTCATCGACAAAAATGGCTTCCTTCACTCGGGCGATTTGGGTGTAAAAGATCCGGATGGTAACTTCCGCATCACCGGGCGTATAAAAGATATGATTATCCGTGGTGGAGAGAACATCTCACCGCGCGAAATTGAAGAATTTCTTTATAAAATGCCGGGAGTTAAAGATGTTCAGATAGTGGCAATGGCTTCGCCGCGCTATGGTGAGGATGTGGCTGCATTTGTAATTCCACATGCTAACACTGACATTACATCAGAGGATGTACGCGACTATTGCAAAGATAAAATAGCGCGCTATAAAATACCGCGCTATGTATTTTCCGTGAACGAATATCCGCTCACCGGCAGTGGAAAAATACAAAAATTCAAGTTGCGCGAAATGGCTATCGAAATCTGCAAAGCACAGGGGATTGAAATTGTATAATTGCATATCGAACTAAAACTCCCCGAACGGCAAATGCTATTCGGGGAGTTTTAGCTATGTTTCTCGTATTTTAATCCTGTATAATTTCTGCAAAATCGGCAATGTGCTCATCCACAAAGGCGGCAATCAAACTGGTTTGACGTTCTTCCATTTCGAAATACATCTCCTCCAAATCGTCGAAAACTTCAAAATCAACATACATGGCATTGAACTCTTCTTCAGTCGTTTCACGTTCCAATTCGGTCTTGTTTGGATCGTAAATTTCTTTGGCTTTGTACACCAGTTTTGATAATTCTACAGCACCAAATTGCTTAATCGCTTTCGCAAAAGGGTTAGAGAAAATATATCCACCGTAGCCATTTTGAATCAGTTGCACGAATCCACCATCGCGCATTTCGTCTTGAAAAAAGCGATGGGCTAACAGCGTATGCTGACTTCCATTGAGCAACGACATATTTTCGGCAGTCAGATTCCCTCCAATTGCTTCCAGATAAGCATCGGTAAACACTTGAAGAAATTCATCCATTCCTTTTTGAGCGGCAGCTGCCAATTGACTGTCTTTGATTTGAATCATTTTTATTGAGATAAACGAGTGGTTAGTAAACGATTTTTAATGTAACTGTAAAAGTAGTTGATTTTAGGAGATTAGACAATTCTATTTCAATTGTTTTTTGTCTAAATAAATAGTTTACCTAAAATGAAGTACTTCTATTTCAAAAACAAGTACGCTTCAATATTATTCAACGACACACTATCCTGACGTATAAAATTCCCGTTCACACTAAGAATCACGAGTTTATAATTTACACCTTCAATAGTCATATCCTTGGTGTCAAGGGTTCTATCATCATTCCCCTGATGAAACATATTGAATTTAGTTGCAAGAGATATGGTAATCGTTGGATTTTTAGCTCCATTCTGATAAACGAACAAAATTTTATTCTTTAGAACAACTTTCAAATCAGCAGTAGAACAGAGTGTATCCTTACCTTTAGTATAGCCATTTAACTCTATAAACTTTTTATAAGATTCAATGCTTATAATCATATCTTTACGATTCGTATAGGCATTGAAATATGTATGTTCTTGTTCTTCATCTTTCAAGCCCAGTTTATCAATAACATCAAATGCATCCCATTTTTTTATCGACTGCTTAAAATAAGGTTCAAAACAGCTGTATCCATAATTCCTAAAAGTATATTTTATGTCTTCGGACAATCGTTTTGAAGTAACCGTATCAACAACAATCCTAAAGTTCGAATTATCAACTATCTTTCCATCTTTCAATAATTTAGCATCATTCAACAACTGCCCTATTTCCTTTTCCATGCTATGTTTAGTAATGCTGAACACACTCCAGGGACCAACTGAAACAATCAAGGCTACAGTGGCAAAAGAAATAACAATCCATTTCAAATGCTTTGCCTTTGTAATAAAAAGATAAACGGTTATCCCATAAAACCATAAATTGAGAATCAGCACCAGGCAACGATTTATCGTTAATCCATAATCGCCCAACCGACGAAAGATACCAATAGACATAAGCACCAAAAGCGGTATCAATACTACCGGAAAGTACTTGGACAGGATATTTACAAACTTATTGTCGTTTTGCAACCGCAACGGATAGAGAATAAACATGCACAGAAATCCGCCCAGACCGAGGATAGAAACGAGCGTTGAAACCCAACCGTTGGGCAGCTCCCATTTGATAATAATTTGCACTAAATAAACGTACAGAATCAGCGTATAAAGTGCCAAAATGGGCAAAAAGATATACAAACCAAGTATCTTGAAAAAGGTATCGAACGTGCTTTCCCGTTTGTACATTTCGGTTTTTACAGGCACATTCGATAAAAAATACACCGGTGCAAAAAGTACATAACACAGCACGCTCAAATTTTGATACACCTTGTTACTAATATCGATTTTGAATAATACTTCGAGCGAATAAATAGCCAGACTTAATCCGGCAAAAAGAACGCTGGCAAAAAGAACGGTAATAATTATCTGGCTGACAGCTATTTTTGTGAAATTCCAAAATGGAATATCGGTTTTTTTTCTCAAAAATGGAATTACAAAACTAAACAGCACAAACACAAGACCCAAAATAAAAACCTGATATTGATCTATCGGCAAATCGAGGTTCAGCAGACTGAAACAATAATAACCCATTAGCACCACCGGAATTACAATTAAAACAGCTAGTTGTATCTTGTTGAAATTAGTCTCCAACAATAATGATACGGGGATATAAAACAAAGACGTTAGTATAAAAAATGCCAGTGTTGAGTCTTCTAATTTGTGTTCGGGATAATTAATTCTTACCAAAAAGAATAATGCAGTTCCAATTAAAAAAATCAAGACTAAATAAAATCGCTGCAAGACCAATAACAATTTCGTTGTTAGTTCCTGAATGGATAGTTTTTTCATTTTAAATTATGATTAGTTCCTAAATTATTATTTTTTCCAGACTTTCGGCTTTTATATGAACTCGTTTATTATTCACAAGCAAATCAATGCCACTGCCCTTAATATTTTGTATGTGAATCAGTTTTTTTTCAACCTTAACACTCAATTGATTCTCGCGAAACACTATATTAAACGCAAACGCATTCCATTTTTCGGGAATCTGTGGATTCAATTGCAATAAATTATCTTTTACCCGCATTCCTCCAAATCCTTTCACAATACTAAGCCATGTGCCAGCCATACTTGTAATGTGCAAGCCATCAGCAACTTCATTATTATAATCATCTAAATCAATGCGTGCCGTGCGTAGATATAATTCGTAGGCCTTTTGCTTATTCCCAATTTTACTAGCCATAATTGAATGAATTCCCGGCGAGAGTGATGACTCATGAACAGTGAGCGGTTCGTAAAAATCAAAATTCCTGTGTAAAGTTTCCACATCAAAGTCGTCTTCAAAATAATAAAGTCCATGAACCACATCGGCCTGTTTAATTAAAGTTGATCGCTGAATCCTGTCCCAAGTCCAATTCTGATTAACCGGTAACTGCGACTCGGGCACATCGGCCGCCAATGTCAATTCTTTTTCCAAAAAACCATCTTGCTGTAAAAACACTCCAAGCTTTTTGCTTTCGGGGAAATACATATTTTCAATGATATCTTTCCAACGGAATATCTCCTCATTGGAAAAATGTATATTCTGCGCAATATCTTCAAATTCTCTAAAATTCTCTTTTTTGACTTTTTCTATACAATCAATAGTGTATTTAAGAGTCCAAACAGCTATATAATTTGTAAACCAATTATTATTCACATTACTTTCATAAAGGTTTGGACCTGTGACTCCTAAAAGAACATATTTTTTTGTTTCATGCGATACATTTACACGTTGAGACCAAAAGCGAGCTATTGCAATAAGAACTTTCAAACCATATTCCACCAGATAACTATCGTCGGCCGTATAACGAGTATAATTATATATAGCATAAGCTATTGAACCATTTCTGTGTACCTCTTCGAATGTCAATTCCCATTCGTTATGTGTTTCTTCGCCGTTGTAGGTGGCATTTGGATAAAATGCAGCGCCGTTTGTGAACCCAAATTTCTCAGCATTTTGAATCGCCTTTTGCAAATGACGGTACCTATACAACAGCAAATTTTTAGCCACATTTTGAGGTGAAGTACACAAATAAAATGGCAAATAAAGTACTTCGGTATCCCAACGGGTTGCGCCTGCATATTTTTCGCCGGTAAAACCTTTGGGACTGATATTTAAACGTGGGTCATTTCCATCATAGGTCTGATTAAGTTGAAAAATAGCAAACCGAATGGCCTGTTGCGATTCAACATCACCTTCAATTATGACATCCGAATGTAACCATTTCTTAGCCCAAATTGCAGCATGCTCTTCAAACAATTTATTCCACCCTTTCGTTTTGGACTGACGAGCCAGTGCTCTGGCTCTATTTGTCAATTCATCGTAGGGATGATTAAGCGAACTTAAAACTGCAACATATTTATTTATGCAAACCGTGTCGCCAATCCGAATATCAGTGCCAATACTGTAGCCCGCAGCCTTTTCTTTTTCAATTTTTGTTGGAATTGTATTTAGCTGTTCATTATTTTTGTAGAACACATACGTTTGTGCACAGCAAACATGAAAATCAATTCGACGGGTTTGTGCCCATAAATGGCAGACATCCTGATCGGTTTTTATCTGCAGCACATTCCAAAATGGTTCGTTATAATTTGTGAGCCTATTTCGCACATCAGCATCAATCATTGGCATAAATGAAATACGACCTTCGTAATTTATTGATTTTACAGAATAGCTAATGGCGCCAACTTCCGTTTCGGCCATACTTAAAAAGCGTTTCACCGAAACCTGAATTTTGTGCCCCTTTTGAGAAATAGCTTCAAAAGTTCTTTCCAGATAACCTTCGTGCATATTCAAAACCCGCTTGAAGTTTTGAACATCCCAGGTACATAAATCCAATTGATCATCATTTAGCCGAACAACAATGCCAGTCCAGTTTGGAACGTTTATTATTTTGTCGTTAGTGTCGGAATATCCGTTTTTCCAATTGCCACGCTCGGCTCTTTCGGGATAATATATGCCGGCTATGTAAGAACCCAACATTGTTTCTCCCGAATAAAACTCTTCAAAAATAGCACGTTGACCCATGTGACCATTACCAAGGCTAAAAATACTCTCGGAAGCCAATTGTTTATTTGAATGAAAACCCTCTTCAACAATAGACCAGGGGTCGGTCTGTAAATATTTGTTCATGAGATTAAGAATTTCAAGTTTATGTTCTTAAATTTAATTCCAAAGCGTTTATTGCTACCTAGTTTGAGCACCCGCTTTAATTTTATCCTCAACCAACAAAACACTCGCAGCTGCAATGAGCAAAAAACAACCTGACATAATTAAAGCATAGATGGCTTGCGAATCGAAAAATCGCTTGACTATCATTCCTCCAAACAATCCATTTACAATTTGAGGAACAGTAATAAATATATTGAAAATTCCCATGTATATTCCCATTTTGCGTACTGGCAATGCCGGAGCTAAAATGGCGTATGGCATCGACAGAATACTTCCCCAAGCCATGCCAATACCTATCATTGAGAATATCAAAGTCGTGGGATTTGTTATAAAATAAATAGACAACAAACCGATGGCACCGGCGGTTAACGATAAACTATGTGTAAGTTTTCTTCCTAATTTATAGGCAATTGCAGGCAAAATTAGTGCATACACCATGGCCACGGCATTATATACTCCAAAAATAATCCCAACCCAGTTTCCTGCTTCCTGATACTGCAGCGATTTGGTGTCAGTGATTGCAAGTCCGTAAACATGTTGAGCCACAGCCGGAGTAGTGAAAACCCACATGCCAAACAAAGCTATCCATGAAAAGAATTGAACCGGAGCTAACTGTTTCATTGTGCTTGGCATAGCAACTATATCTCGGAAAATATTTGAAAATTTCATTGTCTCGGTTGGAGCAACTTCCATATCCGGATTAAATTTAGTCATTTCTTCCGGCGAATATTCTTTGGTAGTAAACACAGTCCAAAGAATGGTAACAATCATAACAAAAGCACCAATATAGAAAGAGAAAACAACATTGTCAGGTATTCCACCATGAGGTGCAACCTTAGAAATACCCAACCATTCGGCCAGAACATATGGCATCCATGAACCTACCACCGCGCCAATTCCAATTAAAAATGTCTGAATAGAAAAGCCCAGCGTACTTTGATCAACAGGAAGCATATCGGCCACCAGTGCGCGAAACGGTTCCATAGCCACATTAAATGAAGCATCCATAATCATTAAAAATCCGGCACCAACAAACATTGCAGGTAAGAAATTAGCGAAAACTCCGGCATTGGGCATAAGTATCAATGCAAAGGCAGCCAAAACTGCGCCAACAAGAAAAAAAGGGCGACGTCTGCCTAAACGCGTCCAGGTATGATCGGAATAATGACCTATTATAGGTTGAATAATCATACCTGTTATTGGAGCAGCCAACCAAAACCACGATAATTGCTCAATATCAGCTCCAAAAGTTTGGAGAATTCTACTGGCATTTGCATTTTGTAAAGCATATCCAAACTGGATTCCTAAGAATCCCATGCTAAGTGAGAGAATTTGAAAAAAAGAAAACCTTGGTTTTGCGATTCGTGATTCGTGGTTAGCGTTCATAAATAATCTTATTTAGTTGTTCCTCTGATAATTAAATTCGTTTTCACAATTTTATTCGTATATTGTCCGTGAGTAATACCATTAATTTTGTCGAGAAGTAATTTCGCAGCATTTTTTCCCATCTCATAGCCATGCTGTTCAACTGTGCTTAATAATGGGTCACAGGCTTTAGCCAGTTCACCATCCGAAAAACCAAAAATAGCGATATCTTCGGGTACGCGAAGTTTCGCAAGTTTTACGGCATACAGGATTCCTGCAGCACAATGGTCATTAATTGCGAAAAAACCATCGGGTCTGTCTGCTCTGTCAAGAATTTCGGGTGTAATAATGATAGCTTCCTCACGCGTATCGCATACCCGAATCAAGGATTCATCAACCGCGAGTCGGTATTTTCGAAGTGCATCGAGGTATCCATTTTTTCTATTTTTCGATATTTCCAAATGAAAAGGTGAACTATAAAAAGCAATTCGTTTACAACCGGTTTGAATTAAATATTCAACTGCAGCAAAAGCACCCGCGTAATCATCAACCACCACACGGTCGGTTATTATTCCAATGCAGATTCTGTCAAAAAAAACGAGTGGTATATCACTTTCAATAATTTCCTGAAAATGATCGTAATTGATAGTATGTTTACACAAAGAAGCCAAAACACCCGAAACTCTTGTAGCTACAAGTGCTTTTGTATTTCTAACTTCTTTTTCATAATTTTCACTTGATTGACATAAAATAACATTAAAATCACCTTCGTTGGCTATTTCCTCAATTCCGGAGAGGACAGATGAAAAAAAGTAGTTGTTTATTTCGGGGACAATTACGCCAATTGTATTATTCTTACTCGTACGTAAGCTCAAAGCCAGCGTGTTAGGCTTATAATTAAAATCTTTGGCATATTTATTTACGGCATCTTTTGTCGACTGACTAATATCAGGATGATTTTTAAGCGCACGAGAAACCGTGGAAGGAGAGATATTGAGAGCGCGTCCAATATCCTTGATGGTTATTTGTGGTTTATTCATACGAGTGTGATTTAGGGTCAGAAAAATAATATCGTCATCGAAATTTACAACAAAACAGAAGCATTTAAATATAAGCAACTTACAAATAAAAGCAGTAGTTATTGTTCTAAAATAAAAACGTTATCATTATTGCTAATACAAAAGTATATTAGTTTATCCGAATAAAAAATTATTTCCGCAAATATTAAAAACATCTATCGCAAACGTTTGCGGAGGTTTTTATAACTTTAATTATATTTTTAAGATAGTATTTAAACATTTACCCTCTATTTTTGCCACATAAAATCACCAACAAACTGTTTATTTAGAATTAAAATTAGATCATATCTAATCATCACATATTACGATAACAATTTGTTTTTGATTTAAATTAGACCAATAATAATTATCAACCTTAAAAAAACTCAATGCATGAAGTACACAAACTTTAAGCTAAAATTACGGGCATGTTTAGCCATTTTAGTGTTGTTTGTTTTTGCGGCTGCTGTCAATGCGCAACAAACATCCATTTCTGGAATAGTAAAAGATGCAAGTAATGGGGAACCTATCCTCGGAGCTAACATTCTAGAAAAAGGTACATCAAATGGTACAATCACCAATCTTGATGGTCAGTTCACTCTCAAAGTAGCTGCCAATGCTACTTTAATTGTCAGATACATAGGATTCGCAAGTGTCGAAGTTCCAGTAGCAGGTCAAAAAAACATTGTAATTCAAATTAAAGAAGATGCAGTGGCATTAGGCGAAGTAGTAGCAATTGGATATGGCGTTGTAAAGAAAAACGATGCAACCGGGTCTGTTACTGCTATTAAACCGGACAAGCTCAACAAAGGTTTAACCACAAGCGCGCAAGACATGATTGTGGGTAAAATAGCCGGCGTTAGTGTAATCACAGGTGGAGGTACTCCCGGTGGAAGTTCAACCATTCGAATCCGTGGAGGCTCATCATTAAATGCAAGCAATGATCCATTAATTGTTATCGATGGATTAGCAGTAGACAATGATGGGATCAAAGGGGTAGCGAATCAGCTTAGTGCTATCAACCCTAACGATATCGAAACATTCACGGTATTAAAAGATGCGTCAGCAACAGCCATTTATGGTTCGCGTGCATCTAACGGTGTAATTCTTATCACCACAAAAAAAGGTGAAAAAGGATCGAAACCACGCGTTTCTTATGATGGAAACATTACAATTGGAACAGTTGGGAAAACCCTTAATGTTATGAATGGAGATGAGTTCAGAGCTTACGCAAAACAACTTTACGGAGTAGTTGGAAGCGCAAACTATAACACAACTGCACTGAGTGCCCTTGGCACAGCAAACACTGATTGGCAAGGACAAATCTATCAAACAACATTTAATCATGAACACAATCTCAGTATTTCGGGTGGTTTGAAAAATGCGCCTTATCGTGTATCGTTTGGATATACCAATCAAGATGGTATTATTAAAACTTCAAATTTTGAACGCTATACAGGGGCTATTAGTGTAAGTCCATCATTTTTCCAGGATCACCTAAAAGTGAATCTTAACGCTAAAGGTATGATTGTCAACAACAAGTATGTTGATGCAGGACAAATCATAGGCTCCGCACTTGCAATGGATCCAACACAAGCCGTTACCTCAACCGACCCACTTTACAAAAACTTTGGTGGATACTGGCAAACAACAACCAATGATCCTAAAATTGGAATTACAACCAATTCATTAGCAACAAAAAACCCAGTAGGTTTGCTTAATCAGAAAAATGATGTTTCAAATGCAAAAGATTTAATTGCCAATGCTCAATTTGATTACAAATTTCACTTCTTACCTGAGCTTCATGCTCATTTAAATCTTGGTATGGATATTTCAACGGGTAATCAAAACACAAACATTAGCACCCTATCCGGAACAAATAACTACTACGGGAATCTGAACATTCAGGATCAATCGAAATCCAACAAATCGTTGAGCTATTTTATGCAATACGCTAAAGAATTAGGCGAACACAGGTTTGATGTAATGGCTGGTTACGAGTGGCAACATTTTTATCGTGAAGAAACATGGTCAAATCGTGGACTTCAAAGAGTAGATGCAAATGGACTTGTAACTACAGATCCTACCGCAGGTTATTACAATCCTACATCGGGAGCTTTTAAAACTGAAAGTTATCTTGTATCATTCTTTGGTCGTATAAATTATTCATACGCAAACAAATATCTGTTCACAGCCACATTACGTGATGATGCAACTTCACGATTTTCATCTAAAAACCGCTGGGGATTATTCCCTGCGATGGCTGTAGCATGGAAAATTTCTGAAGAAGGTTTTATGAAAGACCAATCTTTTTTCTCTGACATGAAGCTTCGTTTGGGTTACGGTATCACTGGTCAACAAAATTTGGGAACAACTATTGGTGATTATCCGTATATTCCAGTATATGCAACTAGCCAAGATGGGTCATCATATTGGCTCAATGGTAAATATGTAACTACATACAGACCAAATGCATTTAACGAAAACTTGAAATGGGAAGAAACAACAACTTACAATGCCGGACTTGATTTAGGTCTTGACAAAGGAAGATATACTGCTTCGATAGATTATTACCATAGAGTCACAAAGGATTTACTGGCAGTAGTTGATATACCTGTTGGTACTAACTTTTCAAATCGGGTCGTTAGTAATGTTGGCTCCTTATCAAATGATGGGTTAGAACTTTCATTAAATGCTAAAGCAATATCCAAAAAGGATTTCACTTGGGATATTGGCTACAACGTTTCTTACAATCGCAACAATATTAGCAAGCTAACTGGGAACTCATCTAGCTTTATGGTTACAGACAGAAATATCTCATCAGGAACAGGTAATAGTGTTGTATACAACGCAGTAAGCTATCCTTCAAACTCATTCTATGTTTACGAACAAGTATACGATCAAAATAAAAAACCAATTGAAGGTTTGTTTGTCGACAGGAATGGTGATGGTAAAATCAACGATGATGACCGTTATTACTACCACAACCCAGCAGCTGACATTTTGATGGGTCTATCATCAAAAATAATTTACAAAAACTGGGATTTTGGCTTTTCAATGCGCGCCAGTCTTGGAAACTATGTATACAATGATATTGCGTCAGGCTACTCGAATGTTGGTGTAAGTGGAGTTTGGTCTACATCCGGATTTTATGCAAATAAAATAACATCTGAATTTAAAACTAATTTTGTAGGCAAAACTAATAATTATTTTTCTGACTACTACATTCAAAATGCTTCATTTATTCGCTGTGATAATATAACTGTTGGTTATTCATTCAAAGCGCAACACTCTAAATTTAATGGACGTGTTTATGCAACAGTTCAAAATCCGTTTGTAATTACAAAATACGCCGGATTAGATCCTGAAGTTTCGAATGGTATGGATAACAAAATTTACCCAAGACCTATTCTAACAATTGTCGGCATGAGCCTTAATTTTTAATAAAAACCCATTAATAAAAAAATTATGAAACACATAAAAAATAGATATATATTGGCCTTGTCCATATTTCTTATGGGGTTTGGTTTTACATCTTGTATCAACGATTTGGATGTTACACCAATTAATCCATCCGTAATACAAACATTCGACCAAGAAGGCGTATTTGCTAAGATATACTCTTCGCTAGCATTAAGTGGACAAAAAGGACCAGATGGGGATGGTGACGTGGCAGGTATTGATGAAGGAACATCTGCATTTGTACGTTTAACATTCAATTTAAATGAACTTACTACCGATGAGGCAATATGTTCTTGGGGTGACCCAGGCATACCTGAAATGAATTTCAACAAATGGTCTGCGTCACACGATCAAGTTAAAGGTCTATACAACAGACTTTACTTCAACATTGACCTTTGCAATCAATTCCTGACACTAACTGCGTCAAAAACGGATGCTGTCACTCTTAAGGAACGTGCTGAAACTCGTTTTATCAGAGCTTTAAATTACGAATATTTGCTGGATATGTTTGGAAACGTTCCTTTTACTGAAACTGTATCTTTAGTACTTCCAAAGCAAATCAAACGAGCAGATTTATTCGTTTGGATAGAAAAAGAACTTAAAGAATGTGAAGCTGAAATGTCAGAACCTCAAGCAGGTTCGTATTATCGGGCAGATAAAGCAGCCAACTGGTTATTATTATCGCGCATGTATTTGAATGCTGAAGTTTACACAGGAACTGCCCGTTGGGCGGATGCTGCAACTTATGCGAAGAAAGTAATTGATTCGGGCTACACTCTATGTCCTAGTTACTCGCAACTTTTCATGGCTGATAATAGTGGAGCTAAAGCAAATGATGTGAGCACTGTAAACAATGCTCCAAACGAAATCATTTTTGCTATCTCAGCTGATGGACAAAAGACTAAAACGTGGGGAACTTCTTTATTCCTAATTGCAGCAACTCATACTTCGGGAATGAAAGCATGGGGAACTACCGAAGGTTGGGGTGGAGTTCGTGCTCGCGCAGCATTAGCTAAAAAATTCCTTCCTTTTGGAATCCCTTCAGGTGCAGATCTTACCGATTTGAGAACAGCTGCTGCAGATGACAGAGCCATGCTATTTGCAGATGAAAGAACAGTTGAAATTGCTTCAAGTACTATCTTCAAACAAGGATTGTCTGTTGCAAAATACAGCAACATTCGTGCAGATGGGAAATCCACTAACGATATCAAATTCACAGATACTGACGTTCCTCTTTTGCGTAAGGCCGAAGCGTATTTAACTTATTCAGAAGCTGTAACACGTGGCGCAGCAACAATTGGTGGTTATTCGGCACTAGATGCAGTTAATGCCTTACGTGTAAGATCACATGCAACTCCGGTATCAACTGTAACCAAAGAAAGTTTATTAGATGAATGGTCACGTGAATTCTATTTCGAAGGCCGTAGACGTATTGATTTAATTCGTTTCGGAAGTTATGGAGGAAGCGATTACACTTGGGATTGGAAAGGTGGAAGTGCCAGTGGTTCTAAATTTGCATCCTTCTACAACATATTTCCAATACCAGCAAGTGACCTGTTAGTAAACCCTAACTTAACTCAAAATACAGGTTATTAAACTGTTGTACAATCCAAATTAAAATATAGAAATATGAAAAAAATTAATATATTATTTATTCTTTTGCTTTGTTTAATTGGGTTTACTTCTTGCGAAGATACCAAAGATCCAATAATAAACTCAGCTGCTATCAACGGAAGTTTAAGTTTCAAACTTAATCAACCACGATATTCAAATTATTTACTTGAAGATGCAAATTCCACCAAAGATTTGGATTCGCTTACTTGCGTTCAACCTGCTTACGGGTTTACTGCCGCTGTAACTTATTCAACTCAAGTATGCGGAGATGCAAATTTTGCAGCAGGAACATTTCTAACTTTGCCCACTACCGTAAATGGTGAAAAAGTTGGAGTAAACGTAAAGGAAATGAACAAAGCAATCATTTCATTATTTGGCAAATTACCAAATCCAGTAGTAACAAAAAATGTTTATGTAAGACTTAAAGCTTATATTACTGATGCTAGTTACTCTACAACTAAAGACAGTTTAATTGTAAAACCGCTGTATTCGAATGTAGTAAAACTTAGTATCACTCCGTATGAATTCCCATTATTCCCATATACAGATGCATCAATTACTCTAAGACCATGGTATATTATTGGTTTGGGTGGTAAATGGGATAATAACAAGGCAGGATTGGGTGCTTCATTAATTCCATTGAATCCAGTAGCAGGCAATAAATATGATTTGAATGGAGATGGTGAATATACCTATACAGGATATTTCTCTGCCACTACTAATTTCAAATTAATTCGTGATGTCGAAGCTTGGTCACCATCATGGGCTATGACTGGTGGGGTTCTTAAACTTAACGGTGCAGATAACATTACCGTACCAGCCAGCGGGTATTACACGATAAGCTTGAATTCGATAGACAATACGATGACCATGGTAGCCACAACAGCTCCAACTAAAACTTACGCTTCGATGGGTTTAATTGGCGGATTTAACGGTTGGGGGAGCGATCTAGCAATGACTGCTAATCCAAATACAGGAAGCCACGTTTGGTATACCACTTATACGTTTAGTACAGCGGATGGGTGTAAATTCAGAGCTAACGAAAATTGGGATGTAAACTGGGGAGCAAAATTATTCCCTTATGGAATTGCGACTTTTGGTGGAAGTGACATTCCTCAAACCGCTGGGAAATATACAGCTATACTAAATGATATTGATGGTTGTTACTATTTTATCAAACTATAAACAACAAGCGTACTGCTTCAAAGCAGTACGCTTAAAAAGAACTAATTATTCATTATAAAACATATTGAAAATGAAAAAAATAGTATTATTCATATTTTCGGTTGTTATTGGTTTGAGCTTTGCTTCTTGTGAAGATCCGTACGCCAATCAGAAGGTGGCAAGCCCGACCGCTTATCCTCAGGAAACACTTCAAGACACAACTGGATTTGCAGCTGCACTAAAAACCGGCATTAGCCCATTGACTATTCAAGCTGATAAATTGAGCTCTCAATTATCGTTATTGACTTGTTCTTCAGTTCTTAATCTTATTGATACTGCTGCCAGAACTCAATATCAAATTCAGTTTGCCAAAGTTGCGAATTTTTCAACTTATATTACTATTCCTATTACCTTTGATGGTAAGGTAGGTTCTGATGTATCTGTGGGATGTAAACAGTTTAATGATTCGATCAAAACTTATAACAAAAATGCTGTTCAACAAACGGTTTACATTCGTTTATTGTCTTATATCGTAAAAGGAGGTTTAAAAAGCGGTTACACTTCAAAAACAGCGACATTGCTGGTTACCCCTAACAATTATGTTCCAACTGCTGTAAATGATATAGCAAATTTGAATATGAACGCTACAACAACCATTAGTGTATTAGCCAATGATACAGACCCTGAAGGGGATGTGTTGTCAGTAACCGCGGTAACCGCAGGCCAACATGGTACTGCGACAATTTCAGCAGATGGAAAAAAAGTGCTGTATACTCCAAATGCAGGATATTCCGGTACTGATTACTTCAGCTATACAATCAATGATGGTAACGGTAATACAAGTACAGCCACCGTGGATTTAGTGAAGCCACTTTATCCCGACAATGTTTATATGATTGGAAAAGAGTTTGGCGATTGGAGTTGGGGTAATTCTACTATTGTAGAAATGACACCTATTAATGGTAATCCGGGTAAATTTTGGGCAGTACGATATTTCGCAAATGCTACCGATGGCTTTAAATGGAATACAGCAAAAGCTTGGGGTGGTGACTTCTCCTCCTTAGGAACAGATGCCGGATTTACAACCAGCGGTGGTAATGCTTTTGTTGCAACAGCAGGTTTCTACATAGTAGTTGTAGATTACACAATCAACAAAATAACCATTGAACCTGCACAGGTTTATGGCATGGGCGATTGTTTCGGCGGTTGGAATGCTGGACAATATCCATTTGTTGCTGATGGTAATGTTATGAAACTTACAACTACCAATGCGGGTGAATTAAGGATTTACGCAAATGCTTCCGCAGCAGGCGTAGGTGGTGATTGGTGGCGCATGGAATTTGTTATTTTGGATGGAAAAATTGCTTATCGTGGCAATGGCGGAGACCAAACCAGAGCAACGGTTGCAGCCGGAAAAACCGTATCACTTGATTTTAATAATAACACAGGTACAATTCAGTAACACTTAATTCTGTAAAGTAGTAATTTACACCATTATCTTTAATGACATTGATGGAACCTATTATTTTAAATAACCTGATACATTAAATAAATTTCAAGAAAAGTCTGTTCTCTCAAAAGTTCAGGCTTTTCTTTCTTAAAACTATTTACAAACAAAAGATATTATGTATAAAAAAGCACTTCTCTTGGTCTTGAGTCTGATTTCATTGAATATTAGTGCTCAAATTGAACGCATCGAACCTGCCTTTTGGTGGACAGAAATGAAAAACCCTCAACTTCAGTTGTTGGTACATGGAGATAGTATTTCTAAAAACCAAATTTTCATCAACTATCCCGGCGTGAAATTACTTAAAGTAAACAAAGTATCGAATCCAAACTATTTGTTTGTCGATTTGCTGATTGATGCAAAACTGGCAAAAGCGGGTAAGTTCAATATCCTTTTCAAACAAAATGGAAAAACGAAGGCAAGCTATAGCTATGAACTAAAATCAAGACGTCAAAATTCTGCTCAGCGACAAGGATTTTCTAGCTCGGATGTAATTTATTTGCTTATGCCCGACCGTTTTGCAAATGGAGATGTATCAAACGACAATGTAGATTCACAACCTGAGAAAGCCAACCGTGCCAGCGATTCCGGACGTCATGGTGGTGACATTAAAGGAATTCAAGATCATTTAGATTATATAAAAGAGCTGGGTGCAACGGCTATTTGGTGCACACCTGTTCAGGAAAACAATTTCACCAAATACACTTACCACGGCTATGCAATAAGCGATTACTATAAAATAGACCCACGTTTTGGTAGCAATGATGAATATGCCGGGTTTGTGGCAGCAACGCATCAAAAAGGCTTGAAAGTGATTATGGATATGGTTTCTAACCATGGTGGAATTGGAGCTTGGTGGATGAAGGATTTACCTATGAAAGACTGGATTCATGAATGGAAAGAATTCACCTACACCAGTCATAAAGCCTCAACAATGAAAGATACTCATGCTGCGAATATAGACAAGAAAAAATTTGTTGATGGTTGGTTCGACACTACTATGCCGGATATGAACCAACAAAATCCTTATTTCTGGACATATTATATTCAAAATTCAATTTGGTGGGTGGAATATGCCAATCTGGACGGCATACGAATGGACACATATCCTTACAACGACCGGGATGCAATGGCTAAATGGGCAAAAGCCATTACCAACGAATATCCACATTTCAATATTATGGGAGAAGCCTGGCTTTCCAGCACTCAGGATATTGCTTTTTGGCAAAAAGACGCCAGCAATCCTTTGAAATACAATTCTCAACTACCCACAGTTATGGATTTTATCACACAAAAAGCACTCACAAGTTGCTTCGATGATCATGGAAAATCGTGGGAAGAGTTGGGAATGAACAAACTTTATAATACTATTTCCAATGATTATCTTTATGCGAACGTGAACAACCTGCTTGTTTTTGCCGAAAATCACGACACACAGCGTTACAACTATGTATTGAAGGGAGATGTAGCAAAATATAAAATGGCCATGTCGTTTTTAATGACTACCCGTGGCATACCTCAACTCTATTACGGAACTGAAATAGGGATGACCGGCAACAAAGATAAAGGCGATGGGGATATTCGCCATGATTTTCCCGGTGGTTGGGTTGGCGATTCGATAAATGCTTTTTCAGCAAATGGTAGAACAGCTGTTCAAAACGAGTACCATAGCTACTTAGCAAAACTACTCAACTGGAGAAAAAATAAACCAGTAATTCACACAGGCCAATTGACTCATTACATACCTGAAAATGATACGTATGTATACTTCAGATACAATGAAACGGAAAATATAATGGTCATTATCAATAACAACTTAACAGACCAAACACTAAAACCAGATCGCTACGCCGAGAGCTTAAAAGGCAAAACTAAAGGTACCGATGTAATGTCCGAAAAGTTTTACGACCTTACTGCTCCCATTCTGTTACCAAAAGAAAGTGTACTCATCCTGGAATTAAAATAGAGACGGAAGTATAGCTATACATTTCATTCACAACAAGAAAGTCCGATTAAATTCGGACTTTCTTGTGTATAATACCTTGGCAAACTTGATCAATGCAAACGTTTGCACACAAAATAGATTCTTTCTTTATAATGCATAAAACACAAGGTAGAATATTACTGTATATTTGTGCTGATTAGGGAATATGAACCTATTACAAATCGACACAATTATGAAAAAATCAATTACTACTTTATTCCTTCTATTAATAGCGATAGCCGGTTGGGCTCAAATAATTACAACTACGCCCTCCTTTGTGACTCAAAGCGGTGGAGCAATTGATATTGTGTACGATGCCAGTTTAGGCACGGCAGGCTTGAAAGACTATACAGGCACCGATGGAATTTATGCTCACACAGGGGTAATTACCACCGCCAGCACTTCGGCTACCGATTGGAAACACGCCCCAACCTGGGGCGATAATTCGGCAAAATACAAACTGACATCACTCGGAAACAATAAATATAAGCTGTCCATTACACCCGACATGGCAACTTACTATGCCTTAACGGCCGGCGAAACGGTTACTAAAATGGCATTTGTTTTCCGCAATGGCTTAAGCACAAAAGAAGGGAAAGATACCGGTGGAACTGACATTATGGTGAACGTATATCAAACCGGACTAAACATTGCCTTCATTACCCCGGCAGCAAATCTAAGTGTTGCAGTAGGAACCAGCATGAACATACAAGTTGGAGTATCAGCCACTGCCGATTTAAATCTAAAAATCAATGGCGCCAGCGTGCAAACCGCCACAGCAGCTACAAATTTGGCCTATTCATATAATTTTGCCACCGCAAACGACTACACCTTAATTGCCTCAGCAACGGCTAATGGCACAACTGTTTACGACACAGTAAAAGTAAGTGTGGCTGCACCGGTCATTAGCGAGCCACGGCCTGCAGGTGTAAAGGACGGGATCAATATTATTGATGCTACCACCGCAACTTTGGTATTGTACGCTCCAAATAAAAGCAATGTCTTTTTGATTGGGGAATTCAATGACTGGACCCAATCCAATGCTTATCAATTGAAGAAAGATGGAAATTACTGGTGGATTACTCTTACGGGATTAACTGCAGGTAAGTTATACGGCTATCAATACCTTGTTGATGGCACATTGAAGATTAGCGATCCGTATACCGAACTGGTTCTGGATCCGTGGAATGATAAATGGATTAACCAATACAATTCTATTTTCCCCAACCTAAAGGCTTATCCCGAAGGTAAAACGGATGGTTTAGTAGCCACTTTGCAAACGACGAAAACGGCTTACAGTTGGGAAGTTCCAACATTCGCAATGCCTCCCCGCGAAAACATGGTAATTTACGAAATGCTTCTGCGCGACTTTACAACACAAAAATCGTTGGAAGCTGCCATCACCCATCTCGATTATTTGAAAACTCTTGGAATTACAGCGGTAGAATTAATGCCAATTCAGGAATTTGATGGAAATAACAGCTGGGGATACAATCCGAATCACTATTTTGCACCCGACAAAGCCTATGGAACGCCGGAAATGTACAAGAAATTTATTGATGAATGCCACAAACGGGGCATGGCCGTACTGTTGGATATGGTTTTCAATCAAGCTTCGGGCAGTCACCCATTTGCTAAGCTATATTGGAATGGAACAAACAACCGACCTGCTGCTGACAACCCATGGATGAATCCTGTAGCACCTCACCCTTATAGCGTTTTCAATGATTTCAATCACAGCTCAACTTTTACAAAAGAATATTTTAAACGAGTATTGCAGTTCTGGATATCAGAATACAAAATTGATGGTTATCGCATGGATTTAACGAAAGGTTTTACTCAGAATAGTTCAACCGAAGCCACAGCCGGAAATTACGATCAATCGAGAATAGACAATCTGACAACCTATTACAATGCTGCAAAGTCGATAAAAACTGATGTCATGTTTATTCTGGAGCATTTTTGCAACAATGCCGAGGAAACAGTGTTGGCCAATAGCGGAATGTACCTTTGGAAGGGAGCAAACGGCGCTTACTCACAATCAGCCATGGGATACCAGGCTAGTAGCGATTTTAGTGCACTAAACACCACTCCCCGCAATTGGGTGGGTTATGCCGAGAGTCATGATGAAGAGCGAAATTTCTATAATGCCAAGATAAATGGCGTTGGTGTTATCTCAACAGATTCTATTGTCCGTATCAAACGAGTGCCGCTAAATATTGCTTTCACGGCACTAATGCCCGGACCTAAAATGATATGGCAATTTGGTGAAATGGGATATGATTATTCTATTAATTCAAACGGCGGTCGTACCAACGAAAAGTCATCAGCATGGGGATATTTAAATCTGGCGCACCGTAAAGCAGCTGCCGACGCATGTGCAAAAATAATATCACTAAAGAAATTATATCCAACTGCCTTTACACAGGGAACGTACAGCATCAATGTTACACAATCCGACTGGAATACCGGACGTCGTATAGCACTTTCGCATGCTGACCTAAGCATGGTTATGCTGGGAAACTTCAATGCCTCAGCAACGATTACTGCCAGCCCTAATTTTCCCAAAACAGGCATTTGGTACAATTTACTTACCGGTGAGGAACTCAACGTAACCAATACTGCCATGACAATTAGCATGCAAGCAGGTGATTTATTGATTTACACTGACAAGAAAGTGAATTTTACAAGTGCGGTCAACAATCCGAAAACATTGCTTAACTGCAATGTATTTCCAACGGTAACAGTCGGGAAAGTGTACGTTACAACTCCCAATGCAGTGAAAGAGATAAAGGTTTATAATATGCAGGGCTTGCTTTTAAAAACTGTAGCGAGCCAACCTGAAGTAGATTTATCTACGCTAAGCACAGGAATATACTTAATGGAGGTAAGTACTTTAGACGGAAAAGGGAGTTATAAAATTGTAAAACAATAAAAAGCGACATACTTATATAAAAAATGCACAGCTAAAAGTAGCTGTGCATTTTTTATATAAGTATAGTAATAAATCACCTACACTAAAATTTATTGAAACATGTTTCTAAAGTGTTGGAAAAAGTTTTTTGAAGCAGCTGCATTTGGTTTTACGTTATCCGATTTACCAAGCTTTTCCATGACTGTTTTTTCTTCTTTATTCAGATTCTCCGGAATATAAACACCAATATTTACCAATAAGTCGCCGGTGCCGTAACGGTTTACACTTGGCAACCCTTTACCACGTAAGCGCAAAACCTTACCCGGTTGTGTTCCGGGAGCAATAGTTACTTTTACTTTTCCTTCCACGGTTGGGACTTCTATAGAACCACCCAGAGTTGCCATTGGCACGGTAAGTAAAAGGTTATATATTAGGTCGTTTTCATCACGAATTAATTCAGGGTGAGCTTCTTCTTCAACAAGTACCAATAAATCTCCGTTCACTCCTCCCCTACGCGCTGCGTTCCCTTTTCCGCTAACCGAAAGTTGCATACCTTCCATAACTCCCGCAGGAATATTAATGGTAATTACTTCATCTTCACGAACAACGCCTTCGCCACTACAGTGTTTACATTTATCTTTTACAATTTTGCCTTCGCCATTACATGTCGGGCATTCGGCTGCCGTTTGCATTTGACCTAAGATCGTATTTTGCACACGGGTAACGCGTCCCTGACCATTACAGGTTGTACAAGTTGTAGAAGAAGATCCGGCTTCAGCACCGGTTCCGCTACAATGCGAACAAGCAACCTGCTTTTTTACTTTGATTTTCTTTTCAACTCCTACGGCTATTTCTGCAAGTGTAAGTTTCACTTTCACCCGCAAATCAGAACCTTTACGTACCCGTTGACCGCCACCGCGCTGACCACCACCAAATCCGCCAAATCCGCCGCCACCAAAATGACCTCCAAAAATATCGCCAAAGTGCGAGAATATATCATCCATATTCATTCCGCCACCATTGAAGCCACCGCCACCTGAGGCACCGCCTACACCGGCATGACCATATTGATCGTAACGCTGACGTTTCTGCGTATCGCTTAGAATCTCATAAGCTTCGGCTGCTTCTTTAAATTTTTCCTCTGACTGTTTATCACCTGGGTTCTTATCCGGGTGGAACTGAATGGCTTTTTTGCGGTAAGCCTTTTTTATTTCATCAGCAGAAGCCGACTTGGACACTTCTAATATTTCGTAAAAATCTCTCTTAGACATTTCTCTTTCGTTGAATTATGGAATTAGGCGACATTCTACAATCGACTAACTGTTTTCTGATAACTATTTACTAACTACTGAATTACTCTCCAACTACTACTTTAGAGAAACGAATCACTTTATCGTTCAACGTATAGCCTTTCGAAGCACAATCTATAATTTTACCTTTTAAGTCTTCGCTTGGTGCAGGAAAAGTAGTTATAGCTTCGTGAAATTCAGTGTCAAAGACCTCATTTTCTGTTGGAATAGACTTTACTCCTTTTGAAAGTAAAAATGCTAAAAACTTATTATAAATAAGTTCAACACCATCTTTTACTGCTTGTACATCTTCTGACGTTTCCATGGCTTTTAAACCACGTTCGAAATCATCAACCAATGGTAACATATCTACCAAAACACCCTCGCTAGCTGTTTTCAACAAATCCATTCTCTCCTTCAGCGTACGTTTGCGGTAATTATCAAACTCGGCCATCATCCGAAGATTTTTGTCATTCAAATCAGCACATTTTTGAGTCAAAAGTTCCAATTCATCAACTGGTGCTTCTACTGTATTTTCGGTTGACTCGCTAGATTGACAGGCTTCTGCAGCTTGTGCACCCGCTTTTACGTCTAAATTTTCCTCTGGATGTTTATTCTTCTTCATACTTTTATTGTTAAATTCGAACTTCTATATTAATTAAAATATCGAATTAGTAGTTTTGAGTTTTAGTTCGGTACAATAGGTCAATAATTTTGCCAAAACACCCGATTTCCGTTTTTGGCAGAAATCGGGTGGCAGAATGGCAGATTTAACTACATGCCAATTAATATTTCAAGACAAAATGTACGAAATCACCCCAAATCAGCTGTTTGAGAACAGCACTCCTGACTTGAAAAAACACGTAAAATTCTATCGCGTTAACATGAATTTAAAGCTAACTCCAAAGTTAGTTGATGACACAGGGAATGAAGAAGAAATAAGCGGCGAACTCATCTGCTTGTCATAGAACAATTGAATGTTTAGTTTCGAACTGAAAACATAGTCTGCAATTACTTTTAGGGTCAATAATTTATTTCCACTAGAAGCTTGAGTCAGATTGCTGTCAATCTTGCGTAGAAGTGTTTTAATGTCTTTATAAGACAAATCTGCACTTAATTTCAAATCGTTTTTAATGGTGGTTTGCTTATCGTTTTTCAATTTCAGAATAACATCAAAATCCTTGATAACATAACCCATTCCTACCACATATTCATCGCTTGCTGCTTCAACCAATTGTGTACTCGACAAATTGAGAGCCAGGTTGCGTTGCTTACGAAATTCCACCTTACCAGTCATACTGTTATTCATTGCCACATTTACGCCAATGAGCGGACTAAATTGTTCTGTCAACGAAACTGTTGAAATATCATAAGGAGATGACATTATCGGATTATTGGTTTGCACATCGCGCACATAACCAAGTGCACTATTATCGCCACCAACACCTTCCCAGGTAGAAAATGAAGTATACGCCCCCACACTATAACGACAAGTGTAAGCATGCGTAAGACTCACCGAACGAAAATGACTTTTAACCCATGGCAAACGCGACAGACCATCGTAACTAATTCTCCAGTTGGGCAAAACACTCAACAACGAAAGAAACGGATTGGTACTCATCGAGTTCGCATCCCGTCCCGTATAAGCAGCCAGGAAAGCAGGAATTAATACGTCGGCCGAATTCTCTGAATAACCTGTATTAGCGTTAGCTACTGACCCAAACTCTTTACCTGCATAAGAAGGAATATCTTTGAAAAAACCACTATTTGGATAACGAGTACCAGTATATTGTTTATTCAATCTATTTTGGATAATCTTTCTATTGGCCAAAAAGGTATTGAACACTTCAGAATTATAATTCTGGTTGGCAGTTCCCATTGGTTTAAAAGCCGTAGAAAGTGCTACCAGAGTGATATTGTAACTACCCGTAAAACTTGTTGGCATTCCGTCAAACATATACTGAATAGTTGTATTATCGGCAGTATAGCGCTTAGCACTTACATCTATCTTGAAACCTGGCAGAGGCTCAAGTGTAGCCTTAATATCAAGGTCGGACGTAAATGCAGTGGTGGCAGGATTGACGATACTTGTATCATTCACCAACCAACCATTATCCAACGCTCTTTGAAGCAGGTTTTTATCCTGAAATCCAAAAGCAAAAGCATATCCCGGCGCATTCATCTGAGAACCAACTGAACCATATTTTTCCTGACCAAGGAAAACCGGCTCAGGTAAGAAACCCGGTAAGACAGTACTGTTCGACTCACGATAAGTAAAGCTTGCACGGCGCACCATCATCAACATACGAGCCACAAAATCAACAGTTTTTGCGCTTGCCGTTTGCTCACTTGGATCCTGACTAACGATAGTAAGCATGACACTGTCAACATCTATCTGAGGTGATATTTCAAGCGAACCGGAATTCTTTGGTTTGTAAGAAAGCAACATGGGTCTGCCCAACTTGTCAACAGCCTTGAATACAAATTTATCACTGCCTAAGCGGTGATTAACGATAATCGGTTTGTTTTTTTCCAACCGTACCATCTGACTATAGGTCTTAGATTGAAATTTCGATTTATTAGTATTTGGCTGTGTTGCAAATCTTCGATTTATATCCTTCAGATATTTTGATTTATTGTACAAAGTCTCAAAATTGAAAGTTCCATCAACTTGCCATGCTCCCATACTGGTCGCAATATTACCCAACTGACTTTTACCCGTCACTTGCGCCATTCTGTTCCAATCGTAGGTAGAATTATAGTTAGCATTGGCTGTAACCCAATCGAATATAGGAATTTTAGTTATTGGCAAAACCCATGAGGCAGAAAACACCTGCTGATAGGCATAAGGAGTACCTAATTTACGGATATTTGACCAAACCGAGTCGCGCCATTCTTTGTAATAATCGGGATTGACCTCTGGAGTTTTATATGGCTCAGCGATGTTGGCATTCATGGCAGATTGGAAACTAAATTTAAGCGAACGGGTTAAATCGTACTTAATATCGAAGCGTCTGTTCCAGATAAAATCACGACTGAAAGTCATATCCAAAGCTTGATCGGATCCAATAGTTGACGCGCCGGCATTTAAATCGCGTAATTTTACCTGCGAATATTGTCTGTTCATATTCGTATTCAGACTCAACGAAGTTGGCAAATAGTTCAGATTAAAATCTTTTACTATTTTCAACATTGGACTACTCAGTGCCTTGACGTTTTTAAATGGCTCCCAGGGTGTAGGGTTAAACGAGAAATTATAGTCGATAGCTGCTCGTTGATCTTTTACCAAATTTTCCTCCACATCCTGACTATGTTGTTTTGTTTCATTAAACGCATAGCTAAACGACACATTAGCCGGGTCGTAAAACTGCGGGGTTTTACTTTTAATATTCACCCGGGCACCAGAGATATTGAAACTTTTGGTAGTCACCACCGACTGTGTTATTGATTTCAACGAATCCCTATCTGCCTTATTATCCATACTTGCCAGTGCATCTTTCAGCTTAATATCCTGATCGAGTGGATTGTATTTGGGTGATAAAGTCTCGTTGGAATACGAAAAATAGGCCGGAATCTGAATTTTGGCTTTTTCTGGCAAAAAACGACCCAGTTCCAGAGCTGTAGAAAAATTCATTTGGTATAAATCATCCAAACGCCTATTCATTACGTTACTCTCAATACCTCCAAACCCGGCAGATTCAGTGCGACCGGAGATGTTTACATTTCCAATATCTGACAATCCTACCGCCAGATTTCCCATGGCAGCCCAACCACCCGACTCGTCAAACTCGGACATGCGCAACTCGTTCACCCAAATTTCTCCGGATTTCACATCACCCCTCACCTCTCCTTTCACGCTTCGGACACCAATCATAATGGTTTGTACTTCGGACAAAGAAGGATTACCCTTCACCGTGATTTTATTTTTTAGTTTTGCAGGATCGGTTTCATTAACCGTATATGGAATTGTATTTCCAACGCCTGTCACATCATTTTGTCGGTCAACATTTCGTTTTAATTTCGCATTAGTAAGCGCCGTGAAAGGAAAATCAAACATATTTTCCGGGTACCAAACAGTTTCGCGATCAACATTACTCGTTCCACTGTAGTTTCCGGGAGGAGTTAGTCGTAGTGGGATTTCATATTCATAGTAGTTATTGATCATATCTGATCCTATACGGATGAAACACGACAACTGATTATCTTGCAAATTGGTATTATCGTTCATTAGTTTCTCAGCATGCACAAACATTTGCAGGCGTTTGTACTGACGCATATCGTAATTTGTATTTTTATATACAGCGCGAGCATCACCTGGCGAAAGATCATTCACCCGCAGAAGCATTGCCTGCTCATTAAGTTGCAGTATTTGTTGCTGACCCGGATCGGTCTCACGCGTTACACCCGGAGGCAACACGTAGTTGACCGGCGTTTTGCTACTATTTTCTTCAATATTCACAGCCTGAATTTCTAACTTCCCATCAGAAATAGGCAATGTCCCGATGGGGTTAAGAGGTTTGTCAAAATTTCGCCATTCACCACGTACCAAATCCATGGTGGCAAAACGTAAATGCGTTTCTTGTTCAAAATTAGTAAGGAACATCCGAATAAAGCGGATAGATTTAAAATTACGAATACTTCCTATTTTGTCATCAGGCTGCCGAACCGGAATCTTGAACTGATACCATTTAACCGGCACAACTTCATCGTTTTTCAGCGTCACGTTGGCAGTTACTATATCGGTAATATGGTTATCGCCAATATTCATCAAACCTTTATTTAAACGAATGCGGTATTGATAGTATTTTTCGTATTCGTTCAATGTATTATCCTGATTTATATCTTCCTGATCGGGCAACGAAGTAGCCGACGTTCCATAAATATCATTGGACGTTGTTTCCGGCGAGTTACCTTCAACAGCATTATAGTGTTTGTAACGAGTCAACACATCAAGTTTTTCATCATCATAATCACTTCCACGATAGAAATGGTAATTATCGCCGGCAGGGTCGTTTATTGGCGAAAACGGATCTGCCTGAAAGCGTTGTTTTGCTTCAGGTGATAGTTTTGCACTAACGCCCGTAACATAATCTTTGTACGTCGAAAACTGAAATTCGTTGTCAGTTGACAGTCCATCTAAACCCACATCCTGATTTTTTCGGGCACCGGCAGCATTGTCGAATGCAGTGACAGTCGATTGAATTTTAGGAACAGCACCCCATTTCGTACTCTCGGTTTTACTCAGGTCACCATCCAATGGGAGTCCGTTTTCAAATGATTTCTTTCCATCTTTCAGGATATCTTCGCTGACATCGCCCAGATTGAAATACAAATCGCCACCTTTGTCGGTGTTTGTTTTGTCGTTGATGAATGGATCCATCATCCAAAACTCAATGTATTCAATGTTCGATGTTTCGAAATCGCTCGCACTGGCATCCAATTTACGCATAATTCCACCCCAACGATTTTTCGGATTAGCCAGTGTTCCATCCGCATTCATCCCTGCCACGTCGAGATTATAAGGGCCGCGTTCGGTTGGATAATACGATAAATTCAACACCGTCATTCGTGAAGTTTGACCTTGAGGGGTTGGTCTGTTAGGGAAAAGTTCCTGCTCGACCACGGTACGTGTCAAATGATTTGACTGTGCCTCGTCAGTTCTTAAGTATTGCGGTGTAGTACTTACATTAGAATTAAATATCGGATCAACAATATACCATGACATTAGCGCACGGTTCTTTCCGTATTCTACATCATTGCTTTTGGCAGCTTCTAGGAATAAAGCCTTTTTTGGATCGGGGTTATAAGGTGTACTGGCCAAGTACCAACTAAACGGATAATGAATATCGATAGTGGTTTTAGTCGATTCAAAGTCATCGAGATAAGCCAGCCCGGCCGAACTAATCACTTTCGAATGTCCGGGTATTAATTGTGCAAATTCAGCATTTAATGCTATGGTCGATGGCTTGGTGGCATTTACAAACGGCAGCTTATCAAGCATATTTGTAATCCATTGCGACTCGGTGCGCCAAGAGGTATTCATTCCCCAAATCGTATTCGAAATGGGCTCGCTACCCGTGTTCACTTTTGTAGTAAGTGGCATTTCCGACAAGTGCATAATCGTACCGCCCAGGCTAAAGTCTTTATTGAACTTATACTCTAAATGGGTACCAACAAGCGATTTTCGTTGCATGCTGAACATGGATTGGTTTTCCAGCTTCACATCAATTTTTGTCTTGGATTGCACCAAAGCCTGGTCGATAATGGAAACCGTACCCATGGTATAATCTACCGTGTAGTCTTTATTTTCAATCAGCGCAACACCACCGGCAGTAACCGTTACCGATCCACGCGGTATATTCATAGCGTTCAGACGTATTTCGGAGGTCGCTCCGCTGGTACCTTTGTATTCTCCTACCAGGCGGAACTTCTTTTTATCGCTATAGCTCTGCGCTACAACCAAAGTAGAGTCATACAGTTCCTGAAATACATATTTATCTACAATTTTGGTATTTGTAATTCCAATTTTATCGCGAAGGTGTTTACCAAAGGGTTCTAAAACAGGAAAAACAATTCGGCCGGAGGATGAAAGTGCCGTATAACCTTCCACAAAGTCAAACTTTCCATCCCTGTTGAGATTATTCTTGGAATCCAGTCGATCGAGGTTCATCACCCGAAGCAACAATTCATTTTTAATATTGCCTTCGGTAAGATATTGCATATCTGTACCAATAGAGTCGTTACGATAGACGATGTTCAATTTAAAATTATCGGGTTGAATTTCCAAAGCCCCCAGATTATAAACGTTTTTCATCATCAAATCCCACAATGCCAACTGAGGAGATTGCGCTGTGGCTTTCAGCAACTTCACAACCAATGCATTCGGAGCCGCAACATTATCGGTCGAAAATTCACCCACCTGATACACTTGTCCACCATACGAATACTCATATGCCACCCCAAGTACCTCATCGGGATTCAGCGTATTGCGCAGGGAAATAAACCCTAAACTGGGGTTCAGCGTATACTCCGATGCATCCAACCGACGTGCACTTTCTATTTTTTCGTAATCCTCGCCACCATTAATTCCGTAAACGCCCAAATTGGAGGACAGAACATTGTTTGCCCGCTGCACATCGCGCACTCCATCCATGGCTGTAACTTCATCATAAAGCGTATTGACTTTATTTTTTGGTAGCTTTACCGTACCATTTTTTGTCCAGTGAGAGTTATCGATCACATCAGCTTCACCCAAATCCATAAAAGCTACAATATTCCTAGCCTGATCGTAGTTCCCACGTTTGTTAGTAACCCAAACCTCCACTCTTTTAATGGTAATACCCGACGAAATTAAGGGCAATTGGCTCATTGATTTCTCGTAGTTGTCGCGAAAATAATGTGCTAAAAAGAAGTGTCGGTTTTCATCGTATGCATCGGCATCTATATCGAATTTTGTAGTTTGTGTTCCACCTTTCGTACTCACAGTTTGTGTTTGCGATTCTTGTTGCGATGCAAGAGCAGTGACGCTCAGTTTTCCAAACTGCAATTCGGTTTTTACACCAAAAAGCGCAGTGCTCCCTGAAATCAACGAACTGTTCAGTTGCATGCTTACGTTACCGGCTTCGATGCTTTTGATAATATCATCTTCTTTCCCTTTGTAGGCCAGCTTCACCATTTTCTGATCAAAATCGAAACTGGACTCGGTGTTGTAATTCAGCCCGAAATTCAATTTATCGCCCACATTACCGGTTACATTCAACTGTATTTTTTCGTCAAAGTCAAAGATATTCGACTTTCGCATCCGTTCGGTGAGTGCCGGATTATTTATTTTATTGCTCTTAAACCCAAACACCAACTCGGCCGAACCTTGCGTCTTTATTTGCAAACCGCCCGGGCCAAACACCTTATCAGCAGGTCCAAGACTGAACTTGATATCCGATTTGGAAAATTTATCTTCATTATTTACCTGTGCTTTGGAGTTTTTCTCCTTCCAATACCGTTGCAAATCCAGTTTGGCCGAGAAATTAGTATATTCCTCTGGTGTCATGCTAAACGGAGTGGAAATATCCGTTTCGCCCACCTTAGAGCGCAGAACGTAATTGCCCGTTCGGGTATCGTATTCGAAACCGGACTTTACATTAGCCGGTTGTGGGGCATCCATCGGATACTGAGCATTTAAGTCCTCATAGCTGTCCTGCGTGTATTTTTTTATTGGAAAGGCGGTGGAAATTTTGCCTGTATCCGATGCGACAACTACATTGTCGGGCACAGGTGGCTCAACATTGTAACTATCTACAGGACTTACAAATGCGTAAGCTGAACTGAGTACTAAGCCACAGATGAATAATACAGGAAGAAGTTTTTTTGTAAAAATCATAAATTTCAATACTAGCACACTTTTACAGGTCGCTCAATAAGCACCTGCAGGATTAGGTAATTCTTTTTTTGAATAAAGAAATTTTATAACATTTTCAGAGCTAACTTAATCAATTGTTCCACTTTCAAAGTCGGTTGATCTTTTAAAATACGATCCACCACTTTTTGCGAAGCAGCCGAAGCAAAACCAAGCATGACCAATGCCGACACCGCTTCTTCTTTTTGTTCGGAATGCGTGTTTACCGCAGCGTTAGGGAACTCTCCACCACCTACATTCTTTATAATTTTATCTTTCAGATCTACAATGATACGTTGAGCCGTTTTTGTTCCTATGCCTTTGATCGCGTTCAAAGCCACTACATTGCCGGTAGCTATCATTTCCTGAATTTCCTGCGCAGTATATGACGACATAATGACGCGAGCCGTGTTGGCACCGATACCCGACACGGATATAAGCAACAAGAATAGTTGACGTTCAGCTTGTAAGCGGAAACCATATAACACATGTGCATCCTCGCGGATAGCTTCGTATACAAATAACTTTGCGGAAGTGTGAGTGCCTAAAAACGAAAATGTAGGCAAGGTAATATTGATAAAATACCCAATTCCACCAAGATCTATCACTACATAAGATGGCGTTAGTTCGGCTATTTCACCTTTAATATAATCTATCATTAATTATTTATTTTATGTTTTTAGAATGTGTTATATTTAACACGCAAAGATACTGATTAAATGTTACTGCCACAAAAGAAATTCAGGCTATGCTGTTTTATTTTCAATAATAGAACTAACGTTTTTATTTGCTAAAAAGTACAAACGAACTGTTAATTAAAAAGTAAATATGCAACAAAGTTTATATTCATCCGTTGAGACCCACTTTAACGAGGGAACCGTCTTTTAAGCAGGTGAACACAAGCCTCTAATTTACATTAAATTAACGTCACACCTAAAACAAAGTACTTACACCGGTGTTATAAATCAACATAGAAATTTGAATCTACATTTTAAACTCTAAAAGAACAACACATGAAAAGAACCAGTCTATCGCTTATCTTATTTTTAGCTTGCAGCACGGTGGTATTTGGGCAATTTAAACAAACACCCTTACCTTACAAGTACAGTGCATTGGAACCTTATATAGACAGCACAACGATGTACATTCACTTCAACAGCCACCACGCTGCGTACTGTACCAATCTGAATAAAGCACTGGAGAAATACCCCGAGCTGTACAAAAAGAGTGTAATTGAATTGATTCAGGGTCTCAATGAATTGCCTGCTGATATTCAAACAGCAGTGCGTAACCACGGCGGTGGATTTTACAATCACAGCCTTTTTTGGACGATGATGGCACCAGCAGGTACAGCACCTATGACGCCAAAGTTAGAAAAAATCGTATCTGAAAATTTCGGAAGTGTGGATGCCTTTAAAATTGAATTTGAAAAAGCTGCTGCTTCGAGATTTGGTTCGGGTTGGGCATGGCTTATCAAAGAGCCATCAGGCAAATTGCGCATCATCTCCACTGCCAATCAGGACAGTCCGCTACTGCCCATGGCCGAAGTAAAAGGCAAACCGGTACTAACACTCGATGTTTGGGAACACGCGTATTACCTGAAATATCAATCGAAACGTGCCGCCTATATCAAAGCATTCTGGAATGTAGTGAACTGGACGGAAGTAGAAAAATTAATTGCATCGTAGAGTCGCACTGAGTGCGACTTTGCATTACACCAATAAAAAATCCCGCGAATGTGTTTGCGGGATTTTTTATTATTTATTTTTAGACAGTTGGCTTATAAACAGTCTACACAATCAAAGAACCAACTATCGCTTTTATTTCTGTGATAAGTTCTTGTGGTGCCACGTGCAATTGCAATCCGCGCTTTCCGGCGCTGACGTAGATCTTTTCAAAATTGCGATAACTATCGTGTATAAAAGTGGGGAATCGTTTTTTCATGCCTAGAGGCGAACATGCCCCACGAATGTATCCCGTGATGGATAATAAATCTTTCATCGGAATCATCTCACAGCTTTTATTACCCGAAATCTTCGCCGCCTTTTTCAAATCCAGCTCCTCAGCTCCGGGAATGATACAGACAAAAAAGCCTGTCTTATCCCCTTTCAGCACCAGTGTTTTGAAAACAGCTTCTACCGGCTCGTTCAATTGTTCGGCAACATGCACCGCGCTTAAATCATTTTCATCTACCTCATAAGCTATTAATTCATAACGAATTTTCGCCCTGTCAAGCAGCCGGGCAGCATTTGTTTTTTCGATTGGCATAAATTGTTTTGCTAAAAAAAAATGATAACAACTACAAAACCTAATATTTTCATGCAAATATAACACTTAATTTATCATCAAAAAAATGCATCCGGTTTCAAGTGATAACTGCCAGTATCGTCCATTTTCTAAAAGAATAGTCTAATAATTATACAGATTTCATACTTTTCTATTATCTTTCGGAAGAATTTTAAACAATGAAGTTTTTATGGAAAAAATAAGCACCACAGAAGTCCTCGACTGGGCAAAAGACTTTCTTGCCAAATCAGAAAAAGAAATTACCGGCGACGAGTTGAAAGAACAAAAGAAGTACGCTATCCTCATTCAAAACCCGAATGACAAAACGCTCCTTTCGAAAATGCTCGACGAATCGTCGCAAATACACGACAATAAATTATTAGCCCGCCGTATGAAGGTGCTGATTGAACGGTATGGTGTGCCGAAGTTTTTCAGTTCAAGCGATGCATTCCTCCTAAAACTCTTCACCTCTTTTGGCTATTGGTTCGATTTTATAGCCGTCCCTATTTTCAAACAACGCCTCCGCTCCGACACCTCCAAAGTGATTATCAACGAAAAGGCATCCTTTCTAAACCATCATCTCACCGAACGTCGCAAGCAACATATTGGTCAAAATGTCAATCTGTTAGGCGAAGTGGTACTCGGCAACGGAGAGGCCAATCACCGCTACGAACATTATCTGGAAGCGCTCAAAGATCCGCAGATAAATTATATTTCCATCAAAATTTCAGGCATCTATGCGCAAATAAACCCGCTCAACTATGCCAAAAACAAGGTGGATTTGTGCGAACGACTGGCGCGCATCTACCAACAATCTATCGAATATCCATACACCGACGACAATGGTATCAGCCGTTCCAAGTTTGTAAACCTGGATATGGAAGAATACAAGGATGCCGAATTGACGCTCGATGTGTTCAAAACAGTACTGGCTTTACCTCAGTTTAAACACTACTCTGCGGGCATTGTCATTCAGGCTTATTTACCTGATGCGTGGAACTTGCAAAGCGAGCTACTGGCATTTGCGAAAGATAGATTTGCGAAAGGAGGAGCGCATCTAAAGATGCGTTTAGTAAAAGGTGCTAACCTTCAAATGGAAAGCATTGTTTCGTCGCTCAAAGGCTGGGAAAACCCTGTATTGGGCAGCAAAGTGGAAGTGGATGCCAACTACCTGCACATTCTCGATCGTGCTCTCGAACCTGAAAACGCTAAAGCATTGCACGTGGGTGTTGCTTCGCACAATTTCTTCAGTATCGGCTACGCATATTTATTGAGTAAACAATTGGGCGTAGAGTCATTTGTAACATTCGAAATGCTAGAAGGAATGGCTAATCACTTACCCCGCGTAATGCGCAACCTGGGCAAGCAAATTATTTTGTACACGCCGGTAGTGAAAAACGAACATTTCCTAAATGCGGTGTCCTATCTCGTTCGCCGACTAGATGAGAATACCGGAAAAGACAATTTCCTCAGCTATTCATTCAACCTTAAATATGACAGCAAACAATGGCATTTTTTGCAACAACAGTTTATGGATGCCTATGGAATGAAAGACAAAATTGAAGCAAAATCCTACCGAACACAAGACAGAACGACCCCGAAGACAAAACTGTCAACTGTCAACTATCAACTATCCACTTTTAAAAACGAGCCTGATACCGATTTCGATTTAAAACAAAATCGTTTGTGGGCCGACGGCATCCGCGATCAGTGGAAGAAAACCACTGCCGATAAGCCCTATGCTATCCCCGTACAGATGGGTGATAAAGAATTCACTTCCGATAAAAAACTACGCTATTTCGATCGCAGTCAAACAGAAGAAATCTGTGTTTGCGAAGCCAATGTTTCAAACCTAGAGCAAGTAAAAGAAATCATTACCATAGCCGAAACAGATGCTTCCCAGTGGCGCAACACTTCTCTGGACGATCGCAACCGTATTCTTCATCAGGTAGCCGAAAATCTAAGCAACAACCGCGGGAATTTGATTGGTTGCATGTCGGCCATCACCGGCAAAACATTTGGCGAAGGAGACGTCGAAATATCCGAAGCCATCGATTTTTGCCGCTATTATCCTGTCAGTATGAAGGCTTTTGCCGAACTGAACACCATTACCTGTACCCCAAAAGGCATTGTGTTGGTTATTCCTCCCTGGAATTTTCCGTTGGCCATACCCGTTGGTGGTGTAGCAGCTGCATTGGCGGGTGGAAACTCTGTAATTCTGAAACCAGCATCCGTAGCCTTGCCTGTGGCCTGGGAGTTTGCTAAATCATTTTGGGCTGCCGGCGTACCCAAAGACGCATTGCAGGTAGTGTGTACCGACGGTCGCGAACCATTGACTTACCTCACCGCCCATCCGTCGATCAAACACATTATCCTCACGGGTGGAACAGATACTGCTTTCCGTCTGTTGGAAAACAACCCCGCCTGTCCACTCTCGGCCGAGACCGGTGGTAAAAATGGTATTATCCTCACCGCCAGTGGCGATCGTGACCACGCTATTCAGAATATTGTAACATCAGCATTTAGTAATGCAGGTCAGAAATGTTCGGCTTGTTCGTTGCTATTGCTGGAAAAAGAGGTGTACAACGATCCTGATTTCAAAACAAAACTCACCGATGCGGTAACGAGTTTGCAGGTTGGTGGTGTATGGAATGGAGGAAATGTTGTTGGTCCAATGATTACCAACGAAAATGAAAAACTACTGCAGGCCATCAACCATCTGGAAGAAGGCGAATGGTGGTTGGTGAAACCGGAGTTTGTTGACGAAAAGAAATTTATCCTGAAGCCATCGGTAAAATGGGGCGTAAAACCGGATAACTTCACCTTTAAAAATGAATTATTTGCACCGTTGCTGGCCGTTGTCTGCATTGATGATCTGGATCATGGCATCGATTTATTGAACAATCACACCGATTTTGGACTGACCTCCGGACTTCAGAGTTTGGATGAAACCGAGCAACACCATTGGAAAACAAACATCGAAGCGGGCAATTTGTATATCAACCGAGGCATCACGGGGGCAATTGTCAACCGTCAACCTTTCGGTGGCATGAAGCGGTCGGCCTTTGGCGGTGGTATCAAAGCCGGTGGTCGCAACTATGTTTCATGCTTTGTAAACATTGTCGAAAATCCAGGATACAAGGCCAAAGAGATAAAAGACAATGCTTACAAATCTTTTGCAAGCATGCTGAATGTAAAAGAAAATACCCGTTTCCAAACGGCTGTAGAAAGCTATTTGAAAAACTGGAAGCACGAATTCTCGTTGGAACTCGACATCAACAATCTACTCGGCGAGCGCAACACCTTCCGCTATTTGCCGCTGAAAAGCATGGCACTACGCGTGCAAGCGACTGATGAATTGAGTGATCTGTTCATGGTACTATCGGCTGCTAATATTGTAGGAACCCGCATCACCCTGAGCATTGCCCCCGAAGATTATAAGTTGGAAGTGCTGAAAAATTGCATCAACAAAGAATGTGACATTCTTATTCAATCGGAAGCGGAGTTTCTGGAAGAAATGGACGACTACGAGCGTATCCGCACTTGCAGCCCAGACATTTCAAAAGAAATGATACTCAAAGCGGCTCAACTCGGGAAATACATAGCCACGGCAAAACCCATCATCGAAGGACGAGTGGAATTGCTGCACTACGTAAAAGAACAGAGCATTGCCTTCGAATACCATCGTTACGGCAGCATTACCGAAACAGTGGAAACGAAAGATTGATCTATAATACACACGCATAATCAAAACAAAGAAACGCCTTCTGAGAAAAACCAACAGAAGGCGTTTTTATACTTACAAACTCACTATGCACTATGAATTATGCATTATGAATTGTGCATTATGAATTATGAATTATGAATTAACTTCCTCTCTCATCAAGAACCGTCCACTTCTGCGCGTTTGTTGTTTCAATAAAATAGTGCGACTACCGGTTGTTTTCTCCACTATCTCTTCCGAAATACCACGAATGGTAAGTAATTCCAGGCTGTCATTATAATTCACATTGAAATCATTTCCCAATTCGTCCAACGCTCCTGACAGATAACGCGAGTTATCCACGCAAACCGAAATACTAATGGCTGAACTTTGAATCAACGAAACTTTCAACCGGTGCTTGTTCATCACTGCAAACGCTTTCGAAAGACTTTCTTCCAACACAAACGAGAAATCGCGCGGGCGCACAGTAATCAGCACTTGATTCTTGCGTAAAATAAGAACCGGAACATCGATCGGTTTCTCAGTGGTAGCTTTAATCACCGAACCTGCTTCGGTAGGACTTCCAAACGGACGAACAAACAAAGGAATATTTTTATTTTGAAGCGGTTTAATCGTTTTCGGGTGAATAATCTGAGCACCACTGTAGGCCAACTCCACAGCATCAAGATAGGTCATTTCTGGAATAAGCACTGTGTTTTCAAACAAGCGCGGATCGGCATTCAAGATACCCGGCACATCTTTCCAAATAGAAACACTTTCGGCATTCAATAAATTTCCAACCACAGCCGCCGAATAATCAGAACCCTCACGACCAAGAGTAGTAGGGTCGCCTTTTATATTGGCTCCGATAAAACCTTGACCGAGATAGATACGGTTCTTGCTAAAATCAGCCACCTTTTGTAGACGCACCTGCGAATCTTCCATGCGCACATTGGCTTCACGGTAATTACTATCCGTCACCAATAATCCGCGCATATCCACCCACTCGTTGGCGATGCCCGATTCGGCCAGAAAAGCCGAGACGATGCGCGTAGAAATAACTTCGCCATAAGACACCAATCGGTCGTACCACCGATCATACTCATCACCAACTCCCTCAGTCAGATACTTTCTGAGTTCAGTAAAAAGCGGCTCTACGGCTGCGTTTCCTTTTGTTTTATCAGCAAAAAGTTCAGCAATAATTTCGTAGTGATAGTTTTCCACTTCGGCAAGTTTAGCCAAGGAAGCTTTGTGATCGGCTTTCATGAAAAAATCCAGTACTACTTCCATGGCATTAGTGGTTTTACCCATGGCCGACACCACAATAAATAGATTATCACTTACGCCCGACACAATATGAGCGATATTCCGAATTCCTTCTGCTGAGCGCACCGACGCTCCACCAAATTTGTAAACTTTCATTGCTTTATAAAATAGTTGATTTGTTTTATTGTTGTTCATTGGTTGATTGGGAATTGGTTGATTGGTTGATTGGGAATTGGTTGAGGCTCTCACTAAACCAATCAACCTTTATCCGATTAACTAATTAACCAATCTCCAATTATTCCATATTTTTTATTCCCACCAGCCGATCGTATCGTTCGCCCCATGCACGATGATAAACATAAACGGTGTATTGATTTTTTGTCTCCCAGTGATTGCCATCAATTCGTTCAGGCGAAGCTTTGGTGGTTCCTTTCGGCACAAACCAATATTGATAGTTGTAACCTCCTTGTTTCAGCAATAGAGTTTGTGAATAAGCAGCTCCATCTACATCATATTTTAACCGTGAAACGTCATTCAGCAGGTTATAATTGAACTCACCACCCAAATAAACCTGCCCATCGAAAAAGGGTTGTTTTACAGGCAGATTGACGTGCACATACATATAATCGGCTTCAGTATCATTATCATTCGCACGTTGCATGTTCACTACATACTTACCATTCACGTCCATCTCCTCCATATACAACTTTGAGGTTTGAATTTTATCATCATAAAGCATTGCATGATAAAAACCTTGTTGAAATTTAACTCCGGCAACGCCTACCCCGGCAGCGTAAACCGACGAAATATCGAAACGGTGATACTCATATCCACCATCAAAAATCAACATTTTATTATTGATATAGCTTAATTTCGAACCGGAAAAATAGGTCGGTTTGAGATCAGAAACCTGGTTGTCGAACCTATTATTTTGTCGCACGATCATTTTAATTTCACTAGCAGCATCGCGAACCGGATAACCACTCAGGTTCACTTCAATATCCAATTGCTGCAATCGTCCGTTCACTTCTGTGTCGGTATTGCCTCTCAAATTTGCTGAAATATTTATCCGTGGCTCAACAATCGAGAAACAAGCGCAAGCAATAGGTTTATCTGTTTGATTATCCTCGTAAATCTCCACCACATAATTTCCCGATAATTTAAAATTCATATCATCATTGGGCAAATTAAGCTTGTAATGAGTATATAAAAAAGTAGTATTCAGCGATTGCACATAATCGGTTATATTACCGGTGGTAAATCCAGCTATGTATTCGTTGGAGTTCAAACTGGAAAGAGTCCAATCGGCATTGCAGTGCAGCACCTTGTAGCTGTAAGAATGAGCTTCGTGCGACATCTCGTCGAAACTCAGTTGTAACACCGACGATCCATTCAACTCAAGAACAGGCAAACCCATTGTTTCACCTTGCACATTGATTTGAAGCGTTTTAATATTGGGATGGAATAATTGAGTACGATAAACGGTTTGCGCCGGAAGACACAAACAGAACGAAATGGAAAGTAAGAAAAATAGTTTTTTCATGCTTTGGTTATTTGCCGAAAAACGATAGCAATTTTCGAGCCACAAAAATAAGGAAATTAAGGCAAATAATAGAATGTATAGCAATGAATTATAAGGAAAAAAAATGGGTGTAATTTCAAATTGAACGTAAAACTAAAACCCCAAATTCTATCCCGACAATTCAGCATGGCGGTTTTATCAATTTTACCATTTGTATCTTAAACTGATTTATTCCTAATAAAAGTTGAACGAAAAACTTTGGCACAGAAATTGAAATATGACCAGTACAATCAAATCAATATTCTAATCCTTTAAAATAAAACATTATGAAAACGAAATTATTTACACTAGCCCTTAGCGTATTTTTCGCACTTAGTTTGAGTATGCCAACCGAAGTTTCTGCACGTAATAATCATAGAGTTCCTGTCTGGGCTCCGGCTCATGGATACAGAGCACAAACACGACACGTCTATTTCCCTAAATACAATATGTATTACGATATTCAACGAGGAACGTATATCTCGGTCGACAATGGAAGATGGAGTGCAAGTTTAAACTTACCAATTCGATTCGGAAACGTCAACTTTCGCAGCGCACGATATGTAGAATTAAATGTAAATTCCCGCGCACCTCAATGTTACAATGATGATATCTATTATAACGACAACAGAAGGTACAATAACAACGACCGAAGATATTCCGACAATAGACGCGACGACAGACGTGAAGATCAATACAGAAACAACAATGATGACAGACGCAAAAACAACCGCGAAAGATATGAAGATCGGAACGACCGATATGATGACTAGAAGATAAGCAATAAGCACATTCAAAATCAATGGAACTCCTGCAAACGAAAGCTTGCAGGAGTTCTTTTTTGCATACGCATCAAACTAAACAATAGAATTACAAAACATTAAATCACTAAGACTCTATTAAAAGTAAACAGTCTATTACATGTATCCAAAACTTATCAACACCCACTAAGTTTTAATGATTATCCATCCTCTTTTCTCGGTCAAAATCCGTTACTTTGCATAGCATGAAAGAAGAAATCCTCGAAAAACTGAAAACACTGGCTGAGTCGGCGAAGTACGATGTTTCGTGCTCGTCGAGCGGTACCACGCGGAAAAACACTCCGGGCGGCATTGGCAGCACAGCCGGTTGGGGCATTTGCCATAGCTTCACCGAGGACGGTCGCTGTGTATCGCTTCTTAAAATAATGCTAACCAATTACTGTATTTACGACTGTGCTTATTGTATCAACCGTAGAACAAATGATATCCGACGCGCCACTTTTTCGGTAGAAGAATTGGTGGAACTCACCATCGAATTTTATCGCCGTAACTATATCGAAGGATTATTTCTTAGCTCAGGGGTTATCAATACTCCCGATTACACCATGGAGCGAATGGTTCGGGTGCTCAAACAACTGCGCACAGTGCATCGCTACAATGGTTACATTCACATGAAAAGTATTCCCGGAGCCAGCGAACAACTGGTCCGTGAAGCCGGACTGTATGCCGACCGATTAAGTGTGAACATTGAAATCCCAACGGAAGAAAACCTAAAAATGCTGGCTCCTGAGAAAGACCACAAAAGTGTTTTTGCTCCTATGCTCTATATCCAGCAAGGAGTACTGGAAAGTGGTGAGGAACGGCGAAAGTTCAATTCGGCACCACGCTTTGCACCCGCCGGACAAAGCACTCAAATGATTATTGGCGCTACCGACGACAGCGACAAGCAAATTCTCAATATATCGGCATCGATGTATCAACAACCCAGTCTGAAACGAGTCTATTATTCGGGCTACATCCCCATAAATACGAATGACAACCGACTACCGGCACTCGTCAAACCACCATTGGTGCGCGAAAACCGGTTGTACCAGGCCGATTGGTTAATGCGTTTTTATGAATTTAAAGTAGATGAAATTGTTGACGATAAGTTCCCTAATCTTGATTTGGAGATAGACCCTAAACTGGCTTGGGCATTACGTCATCCCGAGCATTTTCCGGTAGATATCAACAAAGCCGATTACCCACAGATACTTCGCATCCCTGGCATTGGCGTAAAATCGGCGAAACTGATTGTTGTTACCCGTCGATACGGTCGTTTAAACTCCGAATCATTGAAAAAGATGGGCGTTTCATTGAAAAAGGCACAGTATTTTATTACTTGTAACGAACTGGCAGCTTTTAATGTTAATGACACTTCGCCCGAATATGTACGACGATTGCTCACAGAGAAAAAAATGGCAAAGGGAAAAGATAACAGGCAACAAACGGCTTTACTATTTCCTGAATAAAAAATGATTATCTTCCACTACGATAAAACTTTCGAAGGCTTACTTACAGCCGTATTCGATGCGTACTACCGCAAGACTTTCCCCGACAGATTGTTGGGGTTGGAGGAACTTGAGCCCTTGTTTGTGGACGAGAGTTATACAGTAGTGACTGACGAAGATAAATCCGGTCGCGTTTGGAAAGGTTTGGCGAAAAAGCTTTCGCCCATCACCCGGAACATGCTCTCCTACGTATGGATGTCGGAACTACCGGGGAGCGACGAGTTGATTTTTCGCTATATTCGGAAGGCACTCGACAGCACGCACTCCATCGAAATGAATTTTGCCGACGATGATGTGTTGCAAATGCGCAACGTGGCACAGAAAGTAAACAAAGAAAAGCATCGATTAATAGAACTGGTGCGTTTCCAAAAAGCAGCCGACGACATCTTCTTTGCTCCCGTATCGCCCGACCACAACTCATTACCACTCACGCTGGAGCATTTCACCGACCGCTTTGCCGACCAGAAATGGATCATCTACGATACCAAACGTAACTATGGCTATTATTACGATATGAAAACTGTTACCGAAATGACGCTCGACAGCCACGACCTTTTCCCCGAAGGTAAGTTGGACGAGAAACGAATGGCGGAGGATGAAAAATTGTTTCAGGAACTATGGAAAGGTTATTTCAAATCGATGACCATCAAAGAACGCATCAATCTGAAGCTGCAACGACAGCACATGCCCCAACGCTATTGGAAATATCTGACAGAGAAACAAAAGTAGCCCAAACTATCCATTTACATCAAACGCATCAGCATCTTTCCATACCGCAAATCTCTCACGATAGCGTTGCAGTGGTTCCTGTTGCAGATCAAAAGTTTGAATAAAAGTCGCATTTTCGGGGAAATGCAATATCGTATTGGCTTTAAAGTCAATCAAAGTGGAATGTCCGTTGTAGTCAATACCTAACCCGTCCACTCCTATCCTGTTTACGCCACACACGTAAGCCTGATTTTCAATGGCACGAGCCTGCAATAAAATATCCCAGTCGACGATGCGCCGTTCGGGAAAATTAGCGACATAAATCAATAAGTCGTATTCGTTATTTACATTACGTGTCCACACCGGGAAACGAACATCATAACATACCATTACGCAGATATTAAACCCGCAATAATTGACAATCATTCGCTTATTACCACCCGTAAAATGTTTATGCTCCCCACCTTTGGTGAATAAATGACGCTTATCGGCCGTAACCATTTCACCCGTAGGAAAAACAAAAAAAGCCCTGTTGTAATTTAATCCGTCCTCGGTAGCAATAAAACTTCCGGTAATGGCCAGTTTATATTTTAAAGCCCAGGCTTTTAGTGTTTGTACCGTTTCACCCTCCATCGTTTCGGCCAAATGAATTTTACCCGTACAAAAACCGGTAGTAAACATTTCGGGCAACACCACAAGATCGGTTTGTCCGGCCAAAGCAGCAAGTTGATCGGCTGTTTTCTGGAGGTTAGCGGCCTTATCGGCCCAGAAGATAACATCTTGAATAAGTGAAATACGCATTGGTACAGGTATAATGGTTGATTTGTGTAAAGGTTGAACAGTTCTTTAAATCAAAAAGTTGTGAATCCACATACTTGTTAACCTATTTATTTAATCTTGAAGATGAAAATTATCGGGATTACGGGCCGTCACATCCTGATAGTAATCTTGTATCACTTTCAAATCGGCATTCTCGTCACCCGTTGGGTAAAACACTTTGGTTATACCCATTTCCTTTTTTGCATAATCGAAATAGGCCAACTGAATAGGCACATTGGCTTTTACAGCTATATAATAAAATCCCATTTTCCATTTCTTCACCAAACTTCTGGTACCTTCGGGCGTTATGGCTAAATGAAAATGTTCTCTTTTAGCAAACTCTTCAGCCATCTGATCCGTTACGGTAGTTCGTTTCGATCTGTCAATAGGAACTCCACCAATGGCACCGAAAAAATAATTCAACGGAAAGAAAAACCATGATTTTTTAATCAAAAAAGAAGCATCTCGTCCTAATGCCCAATAGGAAAGTTGTCCTACAAAAAAGTCCCAGTTACTGGTGTGTGGTGCAATGCAAATTACACTTTTAGGCGGTTCGGGCACTGTGATTACAAATTTCCAACCGAGAGATTTCAATATAAAATTACTAATCTTTTGCATACAATTTTAGTTACACATAATAAATTACAAGTCTGAAAGATAACAAGAAACAGACTGGCAATCAATCTTCCATCTTAGTCAAACAGTTTTGATATTGCGCAGTGCCAATATTAAACAAATCAGCATTGGGCGCGCAAAGTTAGTCCTTTTTGTCAAAATACAAGTTGTTGAAAACTATTTTCGTAATCAACGGATGAATTTGCTAACTTTGCAGACAGAAAGATATAGCGTAAACATGTCAACAAGTTGATGTGTTCATACTTTTTCAAAATCAGTTTCAACAATTTATCGATTCAACATAAAATGGATTTTCCTTTTTTAAACGAACTCAACGAAAGTCAACAAAAAGCGGTTACCTATACCGATGGTGCTTCGCTAGTGATAGCCGGTGCCGGATCAGGAAAAACGCGCGTATTGACCTACAAAATAGCTTATTTATTACAAACAGGAATGGCTCCCGGGTCCATTCTTGCACTTACTTTTACCAACAAAGCTGCCCGTGAAATGAAGGAGCGTATTGCCGATATGGTGGGTATAAACACAGCCCGCTACCTTTGGATGGGTACTTTTCACGCCATTTTCTCTCGCATTCTGCGTTCGGAAGCAGAGCACATTGGCTACTCAAAAAACTTTACCATTTACGATTCGGCCGATTCAAAGAGCTTGGTGAAAAGTATTGTAAAAGAGATGAAACTGGACGATAAACTCTATAAACACGGAGTGGTACAGTCACGCATTTCGTATGCAAAAAACAACCTTATCACGCCTGATGCTTATCTGGGAAACACCGATTTGCTGAAAGCCGACAATGCTTCGCGCGTTCCATTGATAAAAGACATTTACAAAATTTATTGTAACCGTTGCAAGCAAGCAGATGCCATGGATTTTGATGATTTATTACTGCAAACCAATGTGCTGTTTCGCAATCATCCCGAGGTTTTAAATAAATATCAAAACATATTCAAATATATTTTGGTGGATGAGTATCAGGACACGAACTTTGCACAATACCTGATAGTAAAAAAGCTGGCTGAGTTGCACGAAAAAATATGTGTGGTAGGTGACGACGCACAAAGTATTTACTCCTTTCGTGGAGCAAATATTGACAATATTCTTCAGTTTAAAAACACCTACAAAAATGCCCTGGTATTTAAACTGGAACAAAACTATCGTTCTACAAAAACCATTGTCAATGCGGCAAACAGCTTGATTGACAAAAATTCGAAACAGATTAAGAAAACGGTCTTCTCCGAAAAAGAAGTTGGCAAACCGATAAAAATTCTCAGCGTCTTTACCGATTACGAGGAAGGTTTCGTAGTGGCAAATTCGATTGCAGATTTGCGTCACTCACAGAATTATCGCTTTCAGGATATTGCCATTTTGTATCGTACCAACTCGCAAAGTCGGGTCATGGAAGAGGCTTTGCGCAAGCAAAACACGCCTTATCGCATTTATGGCGGTTTGTCGTTTTATCAACGTAAAGAAATTAAAGACGTAATTGCTTATTGCCGATTAATTTGTAATCCGAACGACGAGGAAGCGATGAAGCGAATTATCAATTATCCGGCTCGTGGTATTGGAGAAACAACCGTCAACAAGCTGATTGACTGCGCACAGCTTCATGCTGTAAGCGCGTGGGATGTATTGAACGACATGCTAAAATACAATTTAGCGGTAAATGCAGGTACAGCTAATAAACTGGCTCAGTTTAGAGCTATGATTGATATCTTTGCAGAACAAATTCCTACACAAAACGCCTATGATCTTGTCAATAGCATTGTAAAAACGACCGGAGTCATCAGCGACACCTATATCGACCGCTCGCCGGAGAATATGAGCAAACAGGAAAACGTGCAAGAGTTGCTCAAGGCCATTCACGAATTCTGTGAAGCAAAACAGCAAGCCGGCGAAAGCATTGCACTACTCCCCGATTATTTGGCGGAGATTTCACTGCTTACTGATCAGGATACCGATAAAGAAACGGATAAAGACAAAATAACACTCATGACCGTTCATGCCGCAAAGGGACTGGAATTTAAAGCCGTCTTCATCGTTGGAATGGAAGAAGAACTCTTTCCTTCTCCCTTTTGCACACAGAGCGAACGAGAATTGGAAGAAGAACGCAGACTTTTTTACGTAGCCATAACTCGTGCCGAAGAACGTTGTTTTATTAGTTATTCAAAATCCAGGTTTAAAAACGGAAAGACAAACTTTTCGAATCCGAGCCGTTTTATCAGGGATATCGACGAGCAATTTCTAGATATGCCCGTTGAGGCAAAACCAAAACAAGCCCGCATTGGCGACTGGGACGATGATGTAGAAATTGAACGCAATCGGTTCAACAAACTGGCGTTTTCAAAACCGGTGATTGATGATAATTTCACGGCTCCAATACCCAAACGACTGGTGAAAATTGAAAGCACAAAAGAAACTAAAATTCCAACAACAAACAGTTCAATTCCGGTAGGTGCATTCGTAAAACACAGCATGTTTGGAATCGGGAAAGTACTGGAAACAAGCACTGTGGATGGAAACGAGAAAGCTGACATTGACTTTGGCGAGAAAGGACGAAAATCTTTATTGCTGAAGTTTGCAAAGTTAGAAGTGCTGAATTAGAAAAATGTTTATCTTTGTAACAACAAACATTGACACGAACATTTATCTGAACAAATATTAAACAAATAAATAAAAATAAAACTATACAATTATGGCTAAAACCGCAGAAGAGGTAAAATCACCTACCTCAGATAAACTAAAAGCATTGCAATTGGCAATGGACAAAATTGACAAAGACCACGGAAAAGGAACCATCATGAGAATGGGCGACACCCATGTGGAAGAAGTGTCATTCATCTCAACCGGATCGGTTGGATTAAACGTGGCTTTGGGCGTAGGTGGCTATCCCCGCGGACGTGTAATTGAAATTTACGGACCGGAATCATCCGGTAAAACAACCTTAGCCATTCACGCCATTGCCGAAGCTCAAAAAGCCGGTGGTATTGCAGCATTTATCGATGCAGAGCATGCCTTCGACCGTTTTTATGCCGAAAAATTAGGGGTAAATATCGAAGAATTACTTATCTCACAACCCGACAATGGTGAACAAGCGCTAGAAGTAGCCGATCAATTGATTCGTTCTTCCGCTGTCGACATTGTGGTGATTGACTCGGTGGCCGCTTTGACTCCCAAAGCAGAGTTAGAAGGCGACATGGGTGATTCGAAAATGGGATTACAAGCACGTTTAATGTCGCAAGCATTGCGTAAACTGACTGCCAATATCAACAAAACCAACACTACTTGTATTTTCATCAATCAATTGCGTGAAAAAATTGGTGTTATGTTTGGTAACCCTGAAACAACTACCGGTGGTAACGCCTTGAAGTTCTATGCTTCTGTTCGTTTGGATATTCGCCGTATTGGTCAGTTGAAAGATGGAGATGAGGTAATTGGTAACCAAACCCGTGTGAAAGTGGTAAAAAACAAAGTTGCACCACCTTTCCGTAAAGCTGAATTTGACATTATGTTTGGCGAAGGTATTTCTAAAACAGGTGAAATCATTGACCTTGGTGTAGAATACGGCATTATCAAAAAGAGCGGTTCGTGGTACAGCTACGGTGAAACCAAACTGGCTCAGGGACGTGATGCTTCTAAAACACTTGTAAAAGACAATCCTGAATTAGCAGCTGAACTGGAAGCTAAAATTGTGGAAGCTATCAAAAACAAATAACAAACCCTTGCAAAATCCCCATCCAATTCAGGTGTAAAAGCTTGATTCGATGGGGATTTTTTAGCCACGAAGTGGCGTACCTCCTAACATAGGGTGAAACCCTATGAAGCTGCAAAGCAGCGACATCAAGCCACGAAGTGGCGTAATCACTAAATCCTAACATTATGGCACAGTCACTCGTCAGAAACTACATCCATCTTGTTTTCAGCACGAAGCATCGATTCCCCTACATAGATGAGTCAATCGAAAACGAACTCTTCAATTATTTAGGTGGTGTTTGTAAAAAACTCGAATGTCAACCAATAATCGTGGGTGGATATTTAGATCATGTCCATATACTTTGCTTATTATCAAAAAAAATAGCGTTAGTAAAACTTTTGGAAGAAGTCAAATCTCATTCTTCAAAATGGATAAAGGCAAAAGGTGAGAATTACTCAAACTTCTATTGGCAGGATGGTTATGGCGCATTTTCAGTCAATCCGAAAGAAGTGGAAGTAGTCGTAAAATACATTTCCACACAAAAAGCACATCATTCCAAAAAGACTTTTCAAACAGAATTAGTACAGTTTCTAAAAGAGTATAATGTAGAATACGATGAGCGATACCTTTGGGAATAATCGACCATTCCTATTCGTCCAAAGCGGGATATTGATTACGCCACTTCGTGGCTAATGTTACGTAGTGACTTATTCGTCGGGCTTTACCCGACGTTTACAGATTTCGCGTCTTCAACGCTCTACAGTAAGTCACGAAAAGTAGTGTGGGAAACCAATTCCACATTTTAGTTTTAAAATTTAGGCTTTTGATATTCTCATTTCACAAGCCTTACAGTCAAAAGTCAGTTGATATACCTGATCATTATTTCTTAGGTACAAGGGCTCTTTAAACGTAGCTTTATAGCCTTCTTTCGGGCACCAACCCATGCTATATTTAATGCAATGTTTGCAATACATCAAAGGCACACCTTCCTCTGCTTTCACCTCGAAACCCGGCAGTACATCTTCCACACCATGCTCATGGTAGAACTCCTCCGACAACTTATTAGTTACATTTCCCAAATAAGATAATTGCGTAGTCGTGAAGGTTGCAGGCTTCGCTTCATGTTTCAATTCACTAACATAGGCAGCTGCTCTTACCTCATCCAATCTCTCTATGGCCAATCGTCGCCATTCGCTTAATTGCGAAGCCTGAAAAAACCAAGGGGAACTTATTTGAATCTGAACATCAGCAGCTTCATAAATAGTATTTCCGAGTTTGGAGAGTTGGTTCTTTATATTATCATTTACGGCATCCGGCTTTTGAGCAGGCTGTTTGTCGCATCCGGCTTCGAAAATGCTTGAAATTCCTTCTTCGTCGGTCAACAGAATCGAAAAACCGATAGCTGTTTCTTTAAACGCAACCTGAAGTGCAATCTTTCGCTCGGAAGTTTTGCCCTTGAGTATTTTTTCAAAAGCTTGATCCTGATTACGGTACAGCATAACACCATCCGTTATTTTAGGCATCTCTGCCGGAAATATTTGCTTTCGTTCTACTCTGTTTACCCTAAATCCGGTCAAATCACCATGCTTATTTACAAAACAAAGTCCATCACCATTATTCAACAGCATTCCATTCTGAACTTCAAAGAAGTTGCGACCGATATACGTCACTTTGCCTATCGGCTCACCTAGCGATTTGGGTGTATCTTGCTGAACAATATTAGCTTTACGATCGTGTAAAAAATAATCGGTGTTACCACGACGGAAACTTTTCTCAGGATTAGGTTCAAATAAGATGGTCGTTTTTCCTGCCGATGCTCGTTGAAAACGGGGATTGTTCTCCAAAATCGCATCTAATTTCTTACGATAAAAGGAAGTGATATTTTTTACATAATCTACATCCTTCAATCGTCCTTCAATTTTAAACGAAGTCACCCCCGCTTCCATCATTTCTTCCAACGAATCGGACTGATCTAAATCCTTCAACGAAAGCAAATGTTTATTTTTCACCAACATATTATCATCTGCATCCACCAAATGATAGGGCAAACGGCAGTATTGAGCACATTGACCACGGTTAGCACTTCGTCCGCAATTAGCCTGACTCATATAGCATTGACCGCTATAACTTACACACAAAGCACCGTGCACAAAAGCTTCCAGCTCAACATTCGTTTGAGAAGAAATTTCAGAAATTTGCTTCAACGAAAGCTCCCGAGCCATCACCACGCGCGAAAAACCAACATCCTGCAAAAAGCGAACTTTTTCTACTGTCCGGTTATCGGTTTGCGTACTTGCATGAAGTGCTATTGGCGGCAAATTAAGTTTCAAGATACCCATATCCTGAATAATCAGTGCATCGGCCCCAGTGTTATAGATCTCCCAAATCAACTTTTCAGCATCTGGTAACTGATCGTCGGTCAGCACTGTATTCAATGCCACCAACACCTTTACACGAAACTGATGGGCATACTGCACCAAAGTGGCAATATCTTCTATCGAATTTCCAGCTGCAGCACGCGCTCCAAACTGTGATGCACCGATATACACGGCATCAGCCCCATGATTAATTGCTGCCAAACCACATTCAAGATTTTTAGCAGGAGAGAGAAGTTCGATACCCCTAACCCCTAAAGGGGAACAAGAAGTTACCCCTAACCCCTGAAGGGAAATTAAATTAGTATTGTCTGTTGTATTTTTTGATTTCAATTTCAATTTCATTTTTATTATTATGTGTTATTAACAACACATACTTAGTTCCCCTTCAGGCTTCGGCGTGAGCACAGTCGAACGGGGCTAGGGGTTTAGTGAATTTTCGTCAAATCGTATGGAGTTTCCTGATATACAAAGTAATTCAACCAGTTGGTAAACATTAGATTGGCATGACTGCGCCAACGAACCAACGGTTCATTGTTGGGGTCATCGTTCAGATAGTAATTTTGAGGTAAATTGATATCCAATCCTTTTGCAACATCACGCTTGTATTCTGTATTCAAAGTATCCGGTGAATATTCGGAGTGGCCTGTAACAAAGAATTCACGACCATTGCGTGCCATTACGAGATATACACCTGCTTCGGGCGATTCGGATAACAAGGTCAATTCCGGTACACGGCGAATATCTTCTGCACGCACTTCGGTATGCCGACTATGAGGCACATAAAACACATCGTCAAATCCACGGAAAATTGGATTATGCTTTTCAAATTTCATATGCTCAAAAACGCCAAACATCTTTGCGTTAAGTGGATATTTATTAATTCCATAATGATGGTACAATCCCGCCTGAGCTGCCCAACAAATAAACAGAGTTGAAGTAACATGCGTTTTAGCCCAATCAAAGATGGTTGTTATTTCCGACCAATAATTTACTTCCTCAAATTCAAGTAATTCTACCGGAGCACCCGTAATAATCATACCATCATAGTTACTTTCCTTAATCTCATCAAAACTCTTATAAAAAGTCATCAGATGCTCAATCGGTGTATTTTTTGAAGTATGACTTTCCATATGCAAAAAATCGATTTCAATCTGCAGTGGTGAGTTTGAAAGTAAGCGAATCAAATCAGTTTCGGTGGTTATCTTCACCGGCATTAAGTTCAATATCACAATTTTTAGCGGACGTATTTCTTGAGTAGAAGCACGTTCCGAGTCCATTACAAAAATATTCTCTTCACGAAGAACATCTACTGCCGGCAATGTAAATGGTATATTTAATGGCATAATTTAGTCTATTGAGTTCATTGGTAATCATCAATTGAAACAAGCGTTTCGTGCCAACGATACATTAATAATATTTACTGTAAATTTTCCAATAGTCTGAGCTTCCTACAAAATCGTACAAAAAAGCATTCAACTTCTCTAGCAATTGGACTGATTTGACAGGAACAGCCCAAACCTGTTGTTGGGCAAAACCTATCGGCATTGCGATATCAATATTTCCATACTGATTTTTAAATCGCTCGGCCAGTTGAACCTCGCAAATCGTATTCTTTATCTTTCCTTCGGCCACCAAACGGATAAGCCTTTCGGCATTCATGTTTTTTTTTTCAATGATATGAATCGGAGCTGCAATATCGTTCGATAAATGTTCTAACAGAATTTTATTCGGTGAATTGAGCGGAATATAAACCGTGTCGTTAGCCAACTGAGTTTGTTTCGTAAGCACGTTTACTCTGCTCGAATCAGAAATCATATGCTGAACCAACACTTGATGCGACGTAAATATCGGATCCGAATAGAGCAGCTCATTTTTCCATTGTATGGTAGTAGGAATAAAATTGGCTATCAAGTCATAATCACCACTTTCAAGTCCTTCAACACATTTTTTCATGTCGTTTTGTTCGGTAACTACCAACTCCACTCCTAAAGTATCGGCAAAAGCTTTGATTATTTCGTACTGAAAACCCGAAACTTTATCTCCATTTACTAAAAGGCCGGAACTACTACTTTCTGTCACCACCGTAAGCCTTCCCGACTCAATTATCCCATTTAAATCATGCTTTTGTTGATGCACATGTTTAAAAAGGAAAAAGATACAGATAAGCAAGATTAGCGTACCAATCGAGATTCCCGTTTTTAGTTTCTTATTCATTTCAAGATTATAAAAAAACAATTCAGTTCAAAAGAACCACTTATTATACAATTGATAAATGTAGAAAATTTTCATTTAATCATAAAAGTTCCATGAGATTCCAATTTTTACGATTGCAGGATCTATCGGGTAATTAGGCATCGAGAAATAGGCCGTTTTCATAAACTTCTGATTTAAATGATAGTACTCAACAAAAAAGCGGGTACGTTTTAAATGGAAGTTTAAATATACATTCACAACAGGAAAATTACCGATTTTTACATCAGACTGCGTATAAAACTGGCCAGTAGCAGGCATATACTTAGGTGCATAATAAGCAGTATTATAACGAACACTTGCGCCCAATTGCAGACTCAACACACTAAACCATTTATCATCATAATACAAGTTATGATAAAGAGCCAGTGTTGGCAAAGGCAAAACGTCAGCTTGAGAACTTAACTGATACACGATATTATTTTCGAGCGTAAACTTTCCGACATGAAAGTCTTGTTTTAAATTCAATGCAATAACCTGAACATTACCCGAATGCTGATCCGGCAAACCTTCCGAATTGAAATAGATTAGTTGTGAGATATTCTCAACACCTACATTTATAGATAATGAACGGGTAGGGATAGAAAAAGTGCCACCAACATGGGTACGATAAGTACTGGCAAAATGATTCTCCCATCTAAAATGATTCGAATTATATGATTCTAAGAAAAATGAAGGTTTATCACTTCGAATAAATCCATTGGCAGTCAGCGAAATACTATCATTCCACAGCTTAAAGAAACCACCCATTGTACCTTCAATTCTAAAATCGCCTGCTTTGTACCCTATTAAACTCAGTTCGCCAAGTACATTGTAGCGAAAACGTTGACCTCGCTCTTTTGAAAGAATTCCACCCACTTTAGTTGTTGATTTAGAGACGCTATTTACCAGTGTATCTCTGTTAAAAGTGTATTTCTGCATTTCATTTTCAACAAAAGCAGTCAGGCCAAAGTTCATCCATTTATTAAACTCCTCTTCCATACTTATAGAAAAATTATTTTTAAAAGTTCGTAAAGCAGAAGTGTCGTTTGTATGAATAAGTTTGTCAAAATACGTTTTTTTGTAGATAGTTGTATCATTAATTACCGTATTCTCATAATATCGTTTCCGCACATCGTCATATTTAAAAGTATGAGCAAAGCGGGTTACCGGCACATAATCCATTCGTACTGAATCTTTATTTATTCTTTTTGCCCGTTCAATACCAATGGTATACTGATGATTATAATAAATCTGTTTTTGTTTAAATTTGGAATATCCTTCCATGCTTACAGGAATGATCATAGTAGCTACATTCTCTGGGTTGATCCCATTTTTCACTTCCTTCAGTCCACCATTCTCAAAATTACTTAAACTATTCGTAGAAACTACACCATAAGCTGTATAATGCTTGCCATTGTAACTACCAAATAATGAACCGGAAAACTTAGTTACTGCCTGATTATCATACTCTCCTCTGGCGTAAATATAGTCGAGTGTCGTACCAAAATTAAATTTTTTATTCGTATTAACTGTGAATAAGAATTTGATATTATCTTCTTTTCGGTAGGTTGTTCCTCCTGATGTATAATTCAAATTACTGAATGGAGATTTTGTATTATAAAATGTCGCATTCTCCACATTCATCAAATAGGGGGAATAAGCATTCGAAAAAATAAAATCATTTACTTCAGGTCTATTAAAATACAATTTTGATTGTATGGGTGAACCCAAATTTCCATTATATGAATTGGCTATACTAAATCTGTCAATCGGGTTAGCATCCTGATAATTAAGATGTAGTGTATCAACGTGAAACGAATCTACTTTAGCAAACTGTTCCGAGATTCTCCATGTTTTCACATATTGATTTACCTGCTCGGTTTGAGCAAAAAGAGTGATGGAAAACAATATAAACTGAATACAAATAATAAACTTCTTCACGCAAAAAAATATTAAAAACGATAAACTAATTAGGTTAAAAATAGTCTCTGAGCCCTAAGCTGCGTTAGCATAAAGCATTAATTTCTATAATAAAGAATAAACAGTATTTCAAGCCTTTATTTACAAAAAAAACTAGCATAAACTCCAAAAAAAGTGTGTTTATGCACAAGCGCAAAGATACAAAAATTTATTGGGCAAGCCGAAAACCTTATAATTTAATAACAGAAAATCAATTTGAGATGATTCAAATAAAACAAACTTCAAATTTTGCTAAAAAACAAGTCAAATTGTTTGATTGTTACAAATAAAATATCTAAACTTGTACTGAAATCAGAATACCTATCAAGAGCACATCAACTATCATTTAGATAGCATTTTATCCTTAGTATAGCAATTATCAATGATAAACAATATCATTTAGATATTCAAAACAACCATTTTAAGATCTTAATGTAAGTATATTTAACTCCAATTAAAATTAACCATCACATCAAATATAAATATTTCACAAAATCAGACTGGTATGAACATAGAGAAACTAATGCAATCGCTTGAAGCAAAACACCCGGGCGAAACAGAGTATTTACAAGCCGTTAAGGAAGTGTTGAGTACAATAGAAGAAGTGTACAACGAGCATCCCGAATTTGAAAAGGCAAAAATAGCTGAACGATTGGTTGAGCCCGATCGCATTTTCACATTCAAGATTCCGTGGGTAGATGACAGAGGTGATGTTCAAATCAATATTGGATATAGAATTCAATTCAACAATGCAATAGGTCCATACAAAGGAGGTTTACGTTTTCACCCTTCGGTAAATTTGTCAATTCTCAAGTTCCTTGGCTTCGAACAAATATTCAAAAATGCACTAACTACTTTGCCTATGGGTGGAGCTAAAGGTGGCTCCGACTTTAACCCTAAAGGAAAATCAGACGCTGAAGTAATGCGCTTCTGTCAGGCATTTATGGTTGAACTCTGGCAACATATTGGAGCCGATACCGATGTTCCAGCCGGTGATATTGGCGTGGGTGGACGCGAAATTGGTTATTTGTACGGCATGTACCGCAAATTAGCAAGAGTAAATACCGGTGTGCTTACCGGCAAAAATTTAGAATTCGGTGGTTCGCTGATTCGCCCCGAAGCTACAGGTTTTGGTGGTCTTTATTTTGTAAAACAAATGCTTGAAACTGCTGGAATGAGTATTCAGGGGAAAACCATAGCTCTTTCGGGATTTGGAAATGTAGCCTGGGGAGCAGCCCAAAAAGCTACCGAAATGGGAGCAAAAGTAGTAACAATCTCCGGACCTGATGGATACATCTATGATGAAAATGGTATCACTGGGGAGAAAATCGAATATATGCTTGAATTACGCGCTACATGTAACGACATTGTGGAGCCATATGCCGAAAAATTTGGAGCTAAATTCGTTGCTAATCGTCGTCCATGGGAAGTAAAAGTAGATATTGCACTTCCATGTGCCACTCAGAACGAACTGAACGAAGAAGATGCACAACTTCTGGTAGAAAATGGGGTTATTTGCGTTGGCGAAATTTCGAATATGGGATGTACCCCTGAAGCTATTGAATTATTGCTTCAACATAAAATCATGTATGGACCGGGTAAAGCTGTAAATGCAGGTGGTGTTGCAACTTCAGGTTTGGAAATGTCGCAAAATGCCATGCACCTAACCTGGACTGCTGAAGAAGTTGATGCAAAATTGCACCAAATCATGAGCGAAATTCATACTCAATGTGTAAAATATGGTCGTGAAAGCGATGGCTATATTAATTATATGAAAGGCGCCAACGTGGCCGGATTCTTAAAAGTGGCAAAAGCGATGTTGGCACAAGGTGTACTCTAACCAATATACAGTTTCAATTGCCAGTTATTATTTTTAAAGGAGAAAACTCAATGCTTTGTGCTGAGTTTTCTCCTTTTTTATACACTTGCAATACGAACTCAAAAATAGTATCTTTGTAGTGTAAAATATAACTTCAATCGATTATACCTATTCATTCCTATCATGCTCAACCTACTCAATCAACATCGCACAGTTCGGAAATATACTGAAAAAACCATATCCTCTGAATTACTAAATCAACTTCTAGAAGCCGCTTGCAGAACATCAAATACAGGAAACATGCAGGCTTACAGCATTGTGGTTACTACTGACGAAACGATAAAAAAAGAACTGGCACCCGCGCATTTCAATCAGCCAATGATTACACAGGCTCCGGTTGTACTTACTTTCTGTGCCGATTTTAATCGGGTTACAAAATGGTGTGAGCAACGTAAGGCTGACCCTGGTTTCGATAACTTTCAATCCTTTATCTCGTCTGCTATCGACGCGTTACTTGCAGCTCAGACTTTCTGCGTTGCTGCTGAAAGTGCCGGCTTGGGAATTTGCTACCTGGGCACAACAACTTATAATGCTCAAGAAATTATCAGCACACTTAAATTGCCAAAATTAGTTGTTCCAATAACAACGATTACAGTTGGCTATCCTGATGGAAATCCCGAACAAACAGATCGTTTGCCATTAAAATCGGTGATACATTATGAAACATATAGCGAATATAGCTCAGAAGTGATTGATGAACTTTATACAGAGAAGGAGAACAGTGACTTTTACAAACAATTTATAGCAGAAAACAAGAAAGAAACATTGGCTCAGATCTTTACAGACATACGCTACACACGTAAAAACAATGAGTTTTTCTCAGACAAATTTCTTTTAGCACTCAAAGAACAAGGGTTTCTGAAATAGATTACCCAAACGTTTCCATTAAAGCAAACCCTCTACAGCACTATGCAGTAGAGGGTTTTCGTATATATAAAATGAGTAGTATTCTCTTTTCAATTCTTCATTTTCAATTTTATTGTACAAAAAAAAGCCCCGATAACTGATTTAATTCAGTAATCGGGGCTTTAAAAACGGCGGCTATCTACTCTCCCACTTTGCAGCAGTACCATCGACGTGGACAGGCTTAACTTCTCTGTTCGGAATGGGAAGAGGTGGAACCCTGTCGCTATAACCACCTAAGTGATTTCAGTAAATAAGCTGGTAAGGAGACTAAGGAGTAAGGAATTTGCTTGCGCACAATACTTACCTCTTGCTTTCTTGCCTCTTACTTCTGTATAAGGACAATCGGAAAAAGAGAGAAAAACATTTCATATTCAGCACTACAATACCATAAGGTACAAAAAAAGCTATCGGGCAATTAGTATCACTCGGCTCTACATTTCTGTTATACACCTATGACCTATCAACGTAGTAGTCTTCTACGACCCTCAATGGAAATCTAATCTTGAAGATGGCTTCGTGCTTAGATGCTTTCAGCACTTATCCTAACCGAACGTAGCTACTGGGCAGTGCTCCTGGCGGAACAACCCATAGACCAGAGG